>ERZ773267.6-NODE-6-length-179371-cov-13.973293_pt1 | contig 179371 bp, 192 predicted proteins | sample MGYA00511959_ERZ773267 | MGnify/ENA primary metagenome ERZ773267 (study PRJEB29015, sample SAMEA2738165) | human oral metagenome | biome: human oral; feature: human-associated habitat; material: saliva | place: China | collected 2240 ...
TTAACGAGAATAAACGTTACATTGCACTAACAACATGTAAGGTAACAACAGACACGAAGAGAACTGTACTATTAGGGGAACTAACAGAGAGTAGTATTAAAGAATATAAAGAGTCTGTGGAAAAGGAGTAAAGTATGTACAAATTTATAAGAGTAATATGTGCACTAATAGTATCTACGTTAATTATGGCACTGGCACCTGTTCATGCAGAAGAATCGGGTACAGTAGAGTTTACGTTTAGTAAAGAAGCGGTATCACATGACTTAGCGGTCGCTAATTATCTTGACGCAACTTTAACAAACATTGTTATCTCTGGTTTAGAGCCAAATAAATCGTATGATGCTATTTTGGGTAGCGTTACAACAACGATTACGACAGACGGTAACGGCAACTATACTCAACCGCTCTATGGTATTCATGATATAACCAACTCGAGAGCCGGTGATACAACCATGATTATTAAAGGTGTGAGTAAGTTAAATTATTCGATTGAGTACCCACAGTTTATTGATTCTGAAACTAGACATCAGTCAAATATTGAGGTATATCACAATGGTGTATTGGTAGATACAACTGTCGGTAAACGCAATCAAGGTGTACAGACAAAGACTTATATGGTTGAGTCTGGCTCAAAAGAGAAGATAGTATTAAAAGATAATTATTACAAAGCATTTACAGCCATTATGTATACAGGAATTGACGGTGCAGGCGACCCAAATCAGATGTTTAAGTATACAGCACACATTACTGGTTTAGACCAAGAAGACACTGTGTTTTTAAGGTCCTTGGACAACCCAACAGGTAAATTTACGGAAGTCCATGCAGTAAACGGCGAGATTAATTACGATTTTGAAACAAGCAGTTACATTGGAGGCATAAACATTGTCTCAATACCCGAATCAGCAAAATTAACTATCACACAACATGCCAATAATTTAGGTTATTTGTCAAACTATCAAATAGATGACGGTAAAGATGGTATAGAGAGCAATAACACGGTTCCTGGAATTGAGTACTCAACACCAGAATTAGTTTATGTCAATAGACCAGTCATATCTGGTGGGGTAGTAGAGGCAAACACAGGGCATAGGATTGATATGATGTTCATAAACACAAAAATTCAAACAGTTGTAGTAAACAAGGCAGTCGAAGGAAATCAAGGAAATAGACATGAGCAATTTAACTTTAATGCAAAGTTTATTTCACAAGACGGTACAGATTATACAGGGCCAGTATCAATTTCTAAAAACAATGGAGCAATAGAACAATTAACACCAGATGCAAATAATGTTTATACATTTAAACTCCAACATGGCGACACAATTAAACTATTTAATTTTGATAAGATAATCAAAACAACCGCAATCACAGAGGAAGATAATGACTATCAAACAAAGGTATCACATGACAGTGAACAACCAGTAGATGGTAAAGAAACAACAGTAAATATTGAAAATGCAAACGCAAGTATTCGATATATAAATAGTAAGTCATTAATTGTACCGACAGGAATTAACTTACCAGTTGGTGGAGCATTATTCATTATTGTCGGAATTGGAATTATATTTATTTCTAAAAAGCATAAGCAAGTTGTATAATATAATAGAGGGAACACATATGAAAAAAATTTATAAATTATTTATCGCAATGTTTTGTATAGTAATTGGATTATCACCGGTTATTGCTTATGCAGAAGAGGCAACCACAGTCGAAGTTACTATTGATTCAGATTATGATAATATGATTGTCGAGTCAGAAAGTGGTAAAGAAAATGTTAATACTAAAAATCTTATATTAACTTTTTCAGATGTTGGAGAGCATGAATACAAGATTTACACAAATGAAGATTTAGGCAATGTTTATACATTAAAAGTATTAGTTGGAAGAAACGATAATAACCAATTATATACAGAAACAGTATTGTATAATAACAAAAATAAAGATGTAAAACTCGACAAGATAGAGTTTAAAAAGAAAATTACTCCAGAGGAACCAAAACAAGAAGAACCTAAGAAGAAAGAATCTGGAGAGGATATTGCAACAGGTGTATTAGATAACTCATTAATGTGGGGCGCTATCATTACATTGTGTGCTATAGCATTATATTTAAGTAAGGGAGAAAAACAATCATGAGGAAGTTACTAATTGTATTCTCCCTCTTCTTCCTAACTGCATGTAGTACAAGTATAGTGTACAAGAGCGATAAAGAAAAAATCACAATCAATCATGAACAAGATAGTATTACAACTGTTTCAATTACTGCCGAATATCCTTTAGGTGAAGTTAAGGATGCAGACACAATCAGAAATGATTATATAAAAGTCTTGAACGACACTTATGGTGAAAGAGCAGTAAAAGATGTAAAAATCACAGTTCATGATGATAAGATAACATCTATTACAGTGTTAGATTTCAGAACGATTAAAGATTTAACCAAATTTGGAATCATAAGTCCTTATCCAAGTTTGAGAGAGTTTGAAAAGTTTTTAAAGAACAGCGACTTTAGAAAGGAATAAGGAGTGAAAAATAAATTTTTAAAAATGATACTCACGATTGCATGCCTTGTTACGTTTATTCCGAACAAGGTTACAGAAGTATCAGGAGAAGAACCAACGACATCAAACGAAACCACATCAATTTCAGACTTCTCTATCGTAAATGCTGAAACTGAATATTCTCCATCTACAAATGAAAGTGACCATATTGTAAAATATACACTAGCATTAACAACAAGTGGAGATGAAGGTAGTGTCAATTCTGTTGTATTTGAAGTACCAAAGTCTTTGTTTAACGACAGAACAGGTAAGAGTGGGGATAGTTTCCAAATCTCTATTCCAACAAAAGATGAATACACACACCTTACAGCACAAGGTATCGAAGTAGATAGCCCTTGGATGTATGAAGAAAAAGACGATAAGATACTCATTTCAAGTACAAAGCCAATCAAAGTTGGTAGTACATACAATATTGAAATTGGTTATCAGTTAGATGGTAACATAACAAATTTCAAAGATGGTGAAGTATCTAAAGAATTAAAAGCAACAGTTACACTTGACACTAAGGGTGGTATATTAAAATCAGAAGCAACCGCAGAAGACGTTACAATCAACACAAATGCAACTATTCAAGGTTCACGTTCTGACACAGATAACGTAACAGCATTTACAGATGTGTGGAACGATAGTTGGGGACCAGAGCCAGAAGATGTGAACGAATATTATTACTCATTAGTAAGAGTTACATCATATATTACAGGTAGTCAGCCTTATAATATTTCCATTAACTCTAAAGCAGTTGATGATGAAACAGGTGAAGAGTTTACACCTTATATGTACAATATAGGACTAAATGGTTGGGGTGATAAGAGTTCAGAAGAGAACAGTAAAATCTTTGAAGGCTCTAATGGTAGAAAAGATTATATTCTATACAGATTCCCTATTGCTACTTATAAAAATAGAGAAAAATCAAAGTTCACTGTTACAAACGAGGTTTCAACAGAAGGTGTTGATTTAATTGATGGACCTAATGAAATAAAGACATCAACTACAAATATTACTTACGTAAAAGAACCATGGATGCCACCTGAAGGCAAATTTATTACTCTTCAAAACGGTGATAACTATTATAGAGTAAATCATAAAGAGTTAGAAAAGTGGTCTTTAGTAAATACTAAGATTGATAAGTATTCAAGATACGATTTACAGAATTTCCAGAATGGTACTTTAAATAAGTATGATAACTTAGACTTCGGTTATTTTGTGTTTGGTATGCCTATGGGACATAGTGTACCGAAAGGTCAAGATAATACACCAAGTAATTACTTTAAAGAAAGTGTTACATATAATCAATTTATTAATGGTATCAGTTTAGTAAATGATGACGATACAACAATTTCAGATTTAAATTCAGACGATTATCAGATTAAAAATATTTCAGTTTATACTCAATATTTAGATGGCAAGTTGAACATTAATAATAAGTATGATGAAACAACTAGAAAGCCTGTGGCCAGCGATGTGGTAGGCGTATATGCGAAGTATAACAATAGTAATAGTGAATATGTACATATCGCAGACTACTCGCCTTTAAACAAGACGTATTCAAATGTAAAAGATGGTATTGATGTAGTAGGTAATAAACTTATCTTAGATGATAATGTAGTTGCTTATAAATTAACAACATCAAATCCTTACTATTACACAAAGATTCTGTCTGGTGCTGAATACATGTTAAAGCATTCAGATAAGGTAGATAATTACACAAGAGGTAAAGAAGAAATTAGAATAGCCTCAGGTGTAAATGCTGAAATGTTAGATAGTACAGGTAAGCAGATTTACGAATACACAGCACCTACAGAGTATGACTATGCACGTAAGACTGAAACAGTTAGTGAAATCACAAAAGATGTTGTAAATGTACGTAATAATAGAACAAGTAAACGTTATGAATTGATATGGGAAATTAAAGTGAATGAGGTTGCTAAACTTTCTAACACAGAAGAATCTCCTATTGAACAGTCAGGTGGTACTTGGTATGATTTAATGCCTGCTGGTTTAGTTGTAAATGAAGATACTGTAACACTTTATGACAGACTGACAGGACAAGAGCATAGCGTATCTGTTTCAAGTACTCCTAACTATAGAAATACAGGTAGAACTCTTTATAAGTTTACAAGTACAGATACATTAAGTAATCCTCAGTTATTCTTTACAACTTATTTATCATATAACAGTGTACGAGATTATGGTGATGTAATTTATAACCCAGTTGCTTATGAAACAGGTAATAAAGAAATCTCTAACGGTACAGCAGATAAAGCAAGAGTAACGAGATATAGTAAAGAAATGAGTAACTTAACAAATGATGAAGGTAAACGTTTTATCTACGCTGAAAAAGTATATAATCTAACAACACTTGTTTACTTCTCGTCAGGACTATCAAAGTCAATTAAGAATAGTACAGACTCTGAATATCAAAGAGCAACACAAGTATCACAGAATGAGGCATATTCATATAAATTAACAATGGCAAACTCTGCGATTTCAGTTTCAAAAGATATTGTGTTATTTGACTCATTAGAAAACTACACAACACCATCTGGTGAAACATCTAATTGGAAAGGTATCTTACAATCAATCGACACAACACAGATTGAAAAAGCAGGTATCAAGCCTGTTGTATATGCGAGTGATGTAGCGTTAGACTTATCAACATTTGGTGGTTTAACAACAGATGAGATGTTAAGCAAGTTTAAACCTATTTCAGAATTTGCAGATTATTCTACAATTAAGACAATCGCTATCGACTGTCGTAAAATGCAAGATGGTTCTGAGGCTGAATTAGGTAAAGGCAAATCTCTTGTATCTATTGTGAATATGAAAGCACCAGCAAGTCTTCCAACAGGTGTAGTATACAAGAACTACAACAATGTTTATGCTCATGTAACAGCAACAGACAGTGGCGCTGAAACAACTGCATTTATTAACAATGGTTATACAGTTAACTCATATAAAGTAACAGGTAATATGTTCGTAAATAAATTAAATTCAGACACAAAACAAGGAGCCCAAGGTGTTCAGTTCACATTAAGTGGAACATCTGCTTATGGAGAACAAGTATCTATGGTAAGAACCTCTGACTCTAAGGGTCTTGTAGAATTTAAAAAGATTCCAGTTGGTAAGTACTTACTTGTTGAGACAGATAGTACACCTAACTACTTCTTAGATGATACAAAACATATTGTAGAAGTAACAGAACAAGGTGAAGTACTAATTGACAACCAAGCAAGAAGTGCTATTACACTTGAAAATAGACCTAGAGTAAGTGTAGATATTAAGTTCAATAAGAAGTCTTATCCTAACAGTGTTGGCATTAGTGTACCTGTAGCAGATGCAGAGTTTACATTACAAGGTACTTCTGATTACGGTAACGATGTGTTAGAAACAGCAAAATCTAAGGATGATGGTACAGTAGAATTTAAGAATATTGAAATGGGTACTTATAAGTTATTTGAAACAAAAGCACCTACAGTATATGCTAAATCTACTGACGAATTTAAAGTAACAATTAGTGCAACTGGTACTGTAACAATTACAAACGTAACAGAGAGCAAGAGTACAGACACAGTGTATAATTATCGCAGATTGGTTCCTGTTTCTTTTAAGAAGTTAAATTCAGAAACAAACGAACCTATTCCTTCTGGTTCAGGCGAAAATAAGATTTCATTCAAACTTTCAGGACAAGATTCAGAAGGTAGAATTATCAATCAAGAATTATCAGTAAACTGGCAGGGTGTTGTAAGTGCAGATATTCCTGTAGGTATTTACACAATTCAAGAAAATCCAAATCCGAAAGACAATAACGGTAAGTCATATCTACGTGATGCAAAAGAGTACGTTCTTGAAGTTAAGAAAGATGGTACTTTCACATTAGATATGGAAAAGGTTGGCAACGATTATGTAGTTAAGAATACGCAAATCGCAACCGATGTTATTACAATTACAAAGAAGTGGGTAGGTGGTAATCCAGAGGGATATATTCCTAAGATTAGAATTTACACAAACCCTAATGATATTCCACAAGCAAGAAATAATACAAGTGAGAACAACCAAGAAGTTCCAGAGATAGCAGAACCGGACGAAGGATTATAAGAAATGGAGAAGAACATGAGAAATAAAATATTAAAATTTATACTTATGGTGGTATGTGTTGTCACGTTACTACCGCATAGTGTATATGCAGAAGGTGGTTCTTCTCCTATTCTGCCTGTTGCCAGTCATGGTAACATAATTAAGAAAATAAACTTATCAGACTATGCAGATGGTACAATCACAGACGCTACATTAGATATTTATGAAGATGGTTATACGGTGGTTAAGTCTAATAGCACAGTAGAACAAATGCAGAAGATAAATAATGCATGGGTAATCAAAGCGGTAAAGAAGTATTACGAAAATCCTACTGTAGATATTACATCTCTTGTATATGATAGTGATACTAGATTATTGGTTTCATCTTTAAAATATGAAAATGGTTTTAATACTGTACCTCAATTTAACGCTAAGAAAAGATACACACCAACCGGGGAAGAAGTAGATTTAAGTAAATTAAAAGTAATTGATTTATCTAAGACTACTCCTATTACAGATGCAGGTCAGACAGAAAACACAGACTCAAATCGTATTAATCTTATATGGTCATTTGCACAACTTGGTATTGAGAAACTTATTTTCGGTGAGAACTGGTCTAAGTTAAAGTTTGGTGACATGAATGGTACTTTTATCTACTCTAAGATTAACGAAGTTGTTGGCTTTGAATATTTAAATATTAAACCAACAAGTACAGAGAGTGCCTTTAGTAATACAATTATTGATAAAATCGACTTATCAAAACTTGACTTAACGAGCCTACTTTATGGAAGTCGTATGTTTGATACGGCAAGAGTACCTATCAAAGACCTGTTTTCACGTCAACATATTAACAACCTAAAATCAGGTCAATACATGTTTAGTTTATACGTGACAGATGAACCATTCGATGTAACAGGAATTGATTTGGCTAATGGTGGGGGCTCAGGTAGTGGTTACCAAGGTATGTTTAGTGCTTTACGAGCACCATCCTTTAAGTTTGATTTTAGGAATGCTTGTAGTAATACTGGACAAGGTGCGGACTTTAGTTATGCTTTCTCAAGATTAAGTATGCAGATTGACACAAGTAAGTTACCTAAACCAATTTATAAACCATATGATTATGACCCATCTGGTAGTGCTAGTAATATATTCTATATGGATATGCTTTCATATAATAGTAGTTGGTGGGAAGTTTATCAAAAAATGTTAGACATATCTGACTATAGTACAGATAATATAGGAAGTACTACTATACTTGATAACCAATCAGGTGTACAGATAATTAAAACATCTACAAGAACCAAACTTCATCCTGCTTATGGTAATGGTCTTGGTATTGGAAGTTATAGTATCTTTGACAAATGGGTAGGCTTTAAACAAGTCTATACAGGTAGATGGTTCTTAAAATATTATGCAGATGGTTCTGTAGTACCAGAATCTGATAGAAAATATGCATCTAATTATGATGACTTTAATGGTATTGAAGGTTATTGGGTAAAAGAACCAGTAGAGGGAGATAACAGTCCTACATTGTCTGGTGGTAGAATTTACGAAACAGAAGATGATAAGTGGGTAAAGAACTCTGATGGTTCAATGACTTATACTATGAAAGTCTTTGATAGAAAAGACAAACACTACATTGTAGAAGATGAGAATCTTAACTACATTAGAACTGACAGTACAACCACAGTTAATGGTAAACAGGCTTCTATTGCAGAGGTTGGTAAAGATGAAACCACAGCAACAGTTGTCAATAAGTACATCGGTGCTACAGAAACAGAAACAAGAAATCTAACGATTAGAAAGAATGTTAATGTTGAAGATTCAACGCAATTTATCTTTGATATTACATTAAGAAATGAAAACCTTTCAGGAATTAAGAAAATTAACGGAATTATTTTCAAAGATGGTGTAGGCGCTGTAACACTTATGGGTAATAAATCTATTACATTAGAATTACCTAAGGGAACAGAATACACAATCAAAGAAAGAGCAGTTAAGAACTGGACTCTAACAAGTCAAGAAAACACTTCAGGAACATTAGATTTAAACACAGAGGCAGTATTCACTAATACACGTGACACATTCCCAAATACGTCAGATAGTGTAACAGAGTTAAATATTGAAAAGAATGTACCTGAAAGTTATAAAGGATATAACGGAAATAATGGATTCCAATTTGAGATAACATTATCTAATTTATCTCCTAACTCTACTTACCAATATGAACAATATGGTCAAACAAGAGATTTCCAATCTGATGAAAATGGTCTTGCTACATTGAAATTATCTGTTTCAAAGACATCACCAGTTAAGATTATTGGTAATGGTCTAAGCAGTTTTAAATACTCTATTAAAGAGAACGCACCTTTGGCAGGTGATACTTACACTTTTATTCCGTCTATGCAGGTCTATGAAGATACTTCCTTAATAGATAATGTAGGTGGTAAAAAGGGAATAGACTTTGTGTCTAAGACTTACACAGCCAAGACAGGTAAGATTAATCGTGCGGTTATTACAAATGATATTTATGACCTTTACCAGTTTAATTTATCTAAGGTAGTAGAAAATAGTGAGACAGAAGAGCCATTTGACTTTACTGTTTCTATTAAGGGATTAAAAGAAGGCGATTTCGTTTACTATCAAATATACGGTGAATCAGAAGAAAGAAAAGTTAAATACCAAGGAGAGTACAGTGAGTTTGATGTAAAAATCTCTAATGGTGGTGGTTTAGATATGTTCAATATTCCTATGTATGCACAGGTATCTGTAATAGAACATGCCAATACTAAGGGATTTGTGTCTAACTATCAAGATATGAATGGTGTTATGACTGAAAATACTACAGTTGGTAAAGAAATGGCTACACCATATATTTCTGGTACAGTAAACAATAGTTATGTATCTTACACATTCTACAACCGAAAAGAACAAACTATCGTAACAAGTAAAACTGTAACAGGTAATCAAGGTGACAAATATAAGAACTTTGATTTTAATGCTAAATTCTTTAAGGAAGATGACAGTGCTTATACAGGTAAAGTAACAATCGCTAGAAAGAACGGTACTAAGGAAGAACTGACACCTAATTCTGAAAATGTGTACACATATCAAATGAAGCATGGCGATGTGATGCAACTATCTAATTTTGAAGAAAAGATAAAGAGTGCTGAAATCACAGAGGCTGATAATGAGTATGAAACAACCGTCCAAGAAGTTGGTAAAGATGCTGTAAATAGTAAGACTATAACGGTTGATGTTGAAAATAGCGATAAGCAAGTTAATTTCACAAACAATCTAGGTATTAACATTCCTACAGGCATTGCTCTACCATTAGGTGGTATTGCTCTACTTGCATTAGGTGCAGTAGTAATTGTTTTAAATAAAAAGAAGAGAGAAGATTAAGGTCTTCTCTTTTTATTTTATAACATAACAACAGATAAACGCATTTCCAGAGTGATTTAACATCTAATGATATTACACTCATTAAAAAGAATAAAGTGTCAAGAATCACCTATTACCGTTGTCCTAGAGCGTTTTAACACTACGCATAATATACAAATTGTAAAATATTGATATATACAATAAGAGAGGTGCATAAAATTGAAAAAGAAAGTCATTGCATTAAGTGCGTTAGCACTGGCACAGAGCGTTGGTACAGTAGCGTTAGTTCAAAATAGCATCGTACAGACCTATGCAGAACAAAAGAATAAAGATGTTACAAGCCAACAGTTCTTAAACTACATCAAGGAATTAAAACAGAAGTACCCAAGTATGAAGTTTGAAGAAAATACAACTGTTTATAATTCCCTACAAGAAGCACAACAGGCAGAGCAACAACAAAAACAACAGTTATCACAATCTATTAGTGAGTATGAGCAGGCTCTGAAACAACAACAGGACACATACAATCAGCAAAATGCAAGTGTTATTGAGCAAAACAAACAAATTGAACAGGCAAACAAAGTAAAGCAAGACGAGTATGAGCAGAAGAAACAACAGTACGAAACAGATTTGGCAAACTTTGAAAACACAAAGAACGAGTACGAGGACTGGTATCGTGACCAAAAGCAACAACTAGACATCGGTATCGCTAAATTGGTTGGTGATTTTGATGACACACAAGCAGGCTCACTACGATTCTACCAAAATCTGACATTGACTTATGACAAAGATAAGTTAGCAGAGAGTGGTACAGAAGTAACAGACGAAGATATTAAGTTCACCCCTGGCAAGTCCAGTATTAGCAATGTACAGTCTGATTCTGAGGCAAGAATTACAAATAATCAGGCTGACAGTGAGGGCAGAAAATACGTTACACGTTTTGACTTAGGTATCGGTATAACACCGGGTACAAAAGCAACATTTGACTTACATAATATCGGCACAACTAAGTCAGGTAAGATAATCTCTGCACATGTTAAGTTTGTGCTAGATAAGACAACAGACGTAAACACCCAGTTCGGTGTTGTTCCGAACAGGTTGCTCGCTATATACTTCTACAACAATCGAACAGCAGACCAAAAGGGCCATTTTGAAGTCGAGTTCTTTGATGAAGCAACTGGTGAACCAATGAAATTAATTACTGCTTTCGTATCTTCTGACATTGACGGTGTTACAGAGAAGAATTATGTAGGCTCTGATGGTAAGATTGATGGTAAGATTCCAACATTAAGAAGTGACCCTCGTTCAAATAAGTACCCTGAAATCGGAAACGTTTCAGCGAACGAGTTATACTATGCTGGTAAAGCAGACCACTTTGATATTGATAGAGAAAGTGCTACACCTTATGGACAAGGTTTAACATTAACAAGCGGTTCTAAACTGACGCTAGGCTTTGGTGTAGGTGCAGACGAGTACGGTGCTTATAGTGATTTCTCACTTGTGAAGATTGGTTCTAAGACAAAAGAGAAACCTACAAAACCAGTTGCTCCTGAACAGCCTACTTTAACACCATTAGTGGATGTGCCAGAAAAACCAGAACCAATTAAGTATAATGGTAATAACACAATTACATATACAAGATTTGAAGTGAAGCAACTAACAACAGAATGGGTTGATGAAGATGGCAAAGAGTTGAAGCCATTAGTTACTGACGATACTATAAAAGAGCATGGTGATATTGAAGGCTACTACTTTGCAGAAACAGAAACCAAGCCTACTGGTGATGTGGTTCATAAGTTTAGGCAGATTGTAACAACGTTTGTGACAGAAGATGGTAAAGAGGTATTCCCACAAGAAAAGGGCAAACAAAAAGAAAAACCTCACAAGGACTATAGTTACAAAAAGACAGAAACAGATGAACACGGAAACGTTGAGCACATCTATCATATGTTCCATACAGACTTTGTGGATGAGGATATGAATAAGATTGCAGACCGTGAAGATGGCGCACAAAACCAGAAAGATGTACCAGGCTACATATATGTTAGAAGTGAGTCAAAACCAGACAAGGATTTGGTTACACATATCTATAAACAAGTTACAACATCTTGGTTAGATGAGAATGGTAAAGAATTAAAGCCGGTCGATAAGGGTTCACAACCTCATGGTGAGTTTACAGGATATACTTACATTAAGACTGAAACAGATAAGAGTGGTAACACAATCCACACATTCAAGAAGGCAAGTAAAGAGCCTACTAATGATTTTGGAATTATCGGACTTACTGTCACATCAGTATTAAGTTTAATGGGAATTAAAGTTTTGAATAAGAAAAAGAGAGAAGCGTAAAAACTTCTCTTTTTCTATTTACATTTACCAGAAAATGTGATAAGATAATTAAGTAAAAACATAGAGGTGAAACATATGGAAAAGTTAACAGAACAGATTATTAGAGATACTTTAATGGATAATAGCATTTGGTTAGATGATGACATGCTTGGTGAATATAGTTGTGCTGGTTTCAAGTGTTATATTTCGTTTAATAAGAGAGATAATGGATTTGAAATTGTAAGACAAATTTCAGAGATGCCATATATGCCAATAGAAAATGTCATAACATGTTCTGCTGAAAGAGAAATCAAGACTGTAGAAGATTTGAATAAGGCTTATGAGGACATTTTCAATCTTCCTGAAAGATTTTTAAATTTATTTTACAATTTTTAAAAATATAAGATACACATTATTTAAGTAAATATAGAGGTAAAAAATATGAATAAAATAATTTCAGCATTTCCAGGCATTGGTAAGACGACATTAGTTCAGACAAACAAAAATTATGTTGACCTTGAGTCATCAGACTATAAGTGGATTGATATTGATAAAACATTATCTATTGAAGAACGTAAAGGTACAGCAAAAACTATTAATCCTGATTTTCCAGAGAATTATATTAAAAAGATTATGGAGTTGACTGACATGGGATTTAATGTCTTAATTTCATCACATAAAGAAGTGAGAGAGGCATTACAAGCACAAGGTATTAAATACACTATCGTTCTTCCATCATTAGATATGAAAGAAGAAATGATAAATCGTTATTTAAGTCGTGGTAATCAGGAAAGTTTTGTAAATTTACTAAAAACAAATTATGAGAAGTTTGTGGAAGACTTGTCTATGGACTCAAACGAAAAAGTTGTTTTAAAATCAGGACAATATTTGTCTGACTTGGTAAAATAAAAGAGGTAGATAGATGATTAATGAATTAGAGAAGAAATTAGAAGAGTTGTTTAAAAGTCAAGGTTTAGAAAAGTGCGTAGAGCGATGGAAGAGTACCACCAAGTATGTAACCAAGACAGAAGAAGCGTATATTGAAGCATTGAAGTTAAGATTAAAACAAGGTGGAATACTTTAATTTGTATAATATCAAATAAGAACTTAAACCATGGGATAAAACCATGCTTTTATTTTCTCTTAAAACCGTTTTATACCCCCGGCCGTGCGACTTTTTAGGCCTATTTTAGACCTAAAACCAATGGGCTGATACTCTGTTCAGAAAAAGCAAAAACAACGCTTAAAACCGCTCCTCCTGAACGGTGTAGGTAAATCGTTCTTATACACTTTAAAATGACTATATAGAGAACTTGCATATATTTGTCTTTGGGCGAAAACTATTGACAAGTAGCCACTTTTCTGTTAGTATGTGTACGAGGGAGATATAATGAAAAATAGCAATCTAATAAGACAGTGGTTTAAAGGGTGTGCAGTTTGTGAAACAGAACACTCGATTAAATTTTTCAATCCTTATCTAAACAATACCACAGAGATTTGGTATAACAGTTTTAATGACACATACGGATTTGCAAGGAAGAACTATTCTGGCAACTATCGTGCAGAAGATGATACGGCTGATGGCCTACTATTTAGTGACATTCAAAGACAGTTTAATAATATGAGTTCAGTAAACCCAACATTAACAGATGTTACAAATGTTCTACAAGAACTTAGAAAGAGGTTTGGTTAAATGACACAGTATAATTTCAGAATATTAACAAAGAACAGACTACGGGAAATGGCTAAGCGTGGGGAGATTCCTATTAATATCATGTACACTGATAGGGAAGACAATTTATTCGACTTTCTATGTTTTGAGGACCACTGTGTAGAATTTCATAATGGTTGTAGAGTAATACTAACTAGAGCAGACGCACGGAGTAAAATACCATTACCTGCCATTCACTCTCTAATCAATTTATTCAAAGGTGTGTATAGTGGCTATCATCTTGAGTTCGAGAAGGCTGATGATAGAGGTCTATGTGATAACGACCGAGAGGAATATTTCACATTCATAATCAAGAAGAGCGAGAAAGAAGACCTCTCCGTTTCTGACGATTATAAGTTGGCAACAGAGAATATGGAAGAGGTTAAAGAAATCCGTAGCCTAGTCAACGAAGCAAAAGAGGTTCAAAAGACTTCGGTTGAGCGTTTAAATTTATTATTTAGACAGGTCAATGAACTACGGAAATATGGCAACGACTTAAAACTGGACCAAGAACGTCAAGAAAAGTACAAGCAGAGGCTAAATGATTTTAATGATGAAGTCAGAGAACTAGAACTTAGATTAAAGAAAGACATTCCAGAATTGGACAAGAATCTGGATATTAATAACTTTAAACTTTAAAAAGTTGTATAATATAAGAGTACACATTATGAGACGATAGGAGTGGGAATTATGGATAACTATAAACTTTCATATAGCAGGCAACAGCGTCTTAAAAATGAGGAACAAGAACTTGATAAGAATGTTGCTGAAATAGATAAAAGTAATAAATTCAATAACTCTGTAGCAGACATCAGAACAACCAAGGAATTATCATTAAAAGAGATAGACAACTTCATTGGTAAAAAATCGCTACCAGAGGCAATGTCTGTTCACCCAAATATGGCATTCGTATGTCTTGGTTTTGCTACCGCAACTGTTATAACCGCTATACTAAGCATTGTACAGATATTACTTACACACAAGGCAATCGCTACTGATATGATTGTTCTCTGGATGTTCTTGTCGCTTATACCTGCTATATTGTTATCGGCAGAGTTGGTGTATGAGATGCCAGATGCGGCGCACACTAGAATTAGGAAGATAGAAGAAAAGACGTTACAGCCTAACTACGTGATTAGTAGTGAGATTGTGGACTGCCCTATTGAGGTTAAACGTGAGTTGTACTACCAACTTAAAGAAGGTTACATATATTTCTCTTATAATTTCTATTATCAAACTATGAAATACTTTACCGAGAGTGGTAAAGAAAAATGTGTTAAGATATTAGATTATAATGATAGTAAAATCTACTATTCAAGAGAGTTTCATTATTTCAGAGACCAACTAGTACGAGATAAGATATACAGGATTTCGAGCATACTAACTGATAATGCATTTAAGGAGCAATAAAATGGCGATTAGAACTTATCTAATTTTTAAAGAGAATGGTAAAGAAGTGTTGAACACCCAGATATTTGGAAACAACTTTTGGGATAATACATTCTTCACTGAAATATCTAAACTTGTTGGTAAAGACTGCTTCCCAGAATGTGAAGAACCTGATGGTGAAGAAGTTGAAGTACCGTTTGAAGAAGTTTTCAAACTAATGGAAGATGTCTTAGTTAGAGAAATAGAACAGTATCAAACAAAACTTGTTGAGAAGTATGATTTTGATAACTATGTCTTTGAGAATACCTACACTAACCCACTTCTTGATTTCACAAACAACTTTATTAGTAGAGATGACAAGACAAATGAAGAGCCAAATGAGACTGTTAATATTGACATCAGTACAACCATCAGTTCTAAAGTTAATTTTATTATTCAGTTTGGGAAGATTTTTGCAACCTATAATTTAATGCAGAAATTAAAAGAATGTGATTTGTTACAATCAAAGAATCCAATAAGGATGTACCAAAGACCTGTATTAAAAGATAGTATTCAATGTTTCATCGCACAATATTAAAGAAAGGAATAATAAAATATGCACGAGAACGATATGCAATTACCTTATGATAGATGTGTCAAAATCGACCAAGAGGTTGATACATTAGTTTGAATATGCCTCAAAGTTTCAGAATAGGGGTTGTGTAGTATTTTGGGATGGTAAGTCTAAAGGAACACAAAATGACATTGAATTATCTAAAAAATATAATGTTCCATTGCGAATAGTTGAGTTTAGATAAATATAGATAGACTGATAAAGGCATTTCCAGCACGGTCTGCCTTTTCTTGATATAATAATATGTGAGGAGATTAAGAATGAAAGAACTTAGAATCTTTTTGGAAAACTGCGATTCAATTACGATTGACAGTCAACATATACAGTTTTTAGATATGGAGCACATAAATAAGGTTTCTCCAGATGTAAATATAATTTGTCAAACAACAAGACAATTATGTACCGCTGATAGAGTCACTTTAATATTGTCTAAAAAAGCCAATTTACCTTATAGAGAATTTGGTATTTTTGATGAAACAACAGTCTTTAAACGTTTAATGAAACGTAGAGACATTGTATCTTTGACGATTGTTTATGAAGACGGTAACGAAGTCACATATCATTGGCCTTACGATGAGAATGAATGTATCATTGGTAATATAGCAACTGTTCGTAAGGGTGGTAAGGAAGTCACATATTATGTGTCTTATGATGAGTTTGCACATGGATTTGACAATAAACTCCAAACAACGGAGTTAGACGATAATGGAAATTTAATAATTAAGATAGGAGATTTCGGGAATGAATAAATTAATTAAATTAGGTTTAGTTTCTATGTTAGCATTACCTATTATTGGGTGTGCGAAGCAAGAAAATGTAACATCTGAAAATACTAATACCACAACAGAAACAAATACATCAAAGCAAGAAGCAACTAGCGAAAAGTCAAAGTTTGGTAACAAGTCAGAGGATTATTACATCTTCCACCAAGACAACTACGAAACTTTCCATCTGCGTGGTATGGGAAAAGGCTATGGTGCAACGAAAGCACGTATGGATTCAGGAGATTATGACATCTCTATTAAAATTCCAACAAACTACCAAGTATATGCTACATCTATCAGAGAAAGTGATGTAAAAGAGGCTGTTCGTTGGAATGACACAAGAGAACAAGCAGAACCAGATAACAAATTAAGAGAAGAGGACCGCATGTCGTTAGAAGATATTGAAAATAACGAACATGTTTGGAAAATTCAAGCAGGAATGCGTAAAGAAAAGAGTAATATTGACTTAGAAGACACACTCATGGCATCCTTGACATATTCAACAGAGAATTATGAGGAAAGTGACGCTAAAAATAATTTCCTACTTGACTCTAAGAAAACTACTGTTTCAGAGTTAAACTACAAAGGATATAAACTAAAGGTTGTGCCAGTTAAGACTGTAGATGGGGTACAAACAGGTGTTCATATGTTCTTATATTTAGATGAGCATACATGTTTATGGGTAAAGTATGAGCCAGAAGATAAGATGGCAGAGAATATTAAAGATTTAAAACAGGAAGAACTCGTTAAATTAGCAACCAAAGTGTTAGATGAGTTAGTCACTATTAAGAAGAAGTAGGAGAACAAAATGAACAAGAAATTATTAACAGGATTATGTGCAGGAATTATGCTTGTTGGTTTAGTAGGTTGTGGACCTAGAGAACCAAAACAAGAAAATGAACAGACTACAACAGAACAGACAACAGAAGCACCAAAACAAAAAGAAAAAGACACATCAAAATATGACATCCTGTCGCAGAAGAAACTTGAGGAATTTAAGATAAGAGCATCTGGAGCAGAATACGACGGAAGAATGGTTGATGAGAATGGAAATCGTATCATGGGAGATGATGGAGAACCAGTTGGACCAAACGTTCAGAACTTTGCATACGATGTATCAATTAAATTACCAACCAACTATACTGTAAGGGCAATCGTGGTAGACAAGAACGGGCATATTTCAGATAAGTACCGTTTAAATAAAGAAGTAGAAGAGAGAGACCACTATTGGGATGAAGAATACAAGAAGTCAACAGATGAACTCAATAATGACTATATTGGTAAGGTAATTGCAACAGGTTTTGAGAAAGACCACGACACCTATTCTTATGATAAGTTAACCTTTACAGCAAGTTTTATGCCTAAGCATTTCAAAAATACAGAACATGGTACTACTCCTGAAGAAGTAGACTCTTATTACCTAGATTTTGACAAGAAAGAAAATCTAGTTAAGAGTGATTATAAGGGTTATACTTTATATACTAACAAGGTAGATACGGATGATGGTGGATATGTTGAAGGCTATTTATATTTAGATACTAGAAACAAGTTATACCTCACGTATTTTAATAAATATCAGAACACAAAGGACATGTCTAAGGAAGATGCTCACAAGCGAGTAGTTGAGTTACTTGACGAATTAGTAACAATTAAGAAGTAGGTGAATAATAAGTGAAAAAATTACTATTATCTGCATTGTCGATACTAATGTTGGTTGGATGTGCTTTCAAAGAACAGGGCACAACCATTCCACACGAACAAACACAAGAAACAGAAAAGAAACAAGTGCCAGACGTTCGGTTACTAAAACAAGACAAATATGACACTATTAAGTTAAATGCAACAGAAGATGGTGTCCATGGAGTCAATGGTATCGACAGTTTTGACTATGATGTTGAAGTAAAATTTCCACACTCTTACTATACAACAGCAACGACTGTAGAAAATAAGAAATTTGTGAATTACATAGTAACAAATCCTGAATTAGAAAACGAAAGAAAAATTACTCTTGATAAGCATACACTAGAAGAGTTAGGCAACTTTCATATTTCCAAAATCACGACTGGTATGGCAGACATGTCAAAACCACTGCAAGTACGTGACGATATTTTTGAAGTATCGACCATAACGATGGACAAGAAAGATTTAAAAAAGGGTACACTTCAAGCACAGTATGAAGCATGGAATAAATATCTTCAGAACGTAGAAACAGAAGAAGGAACTTATAACGGACACAAGTTAAGGGTTTATGGTTCTAAGTTCGGTGAAGATAATACAATTATTTCTATGATGTATTTAGACGAAACCCACATGTTAAGAATTGATTATAAACCAGAAGCAGAGGCTAAAGTTGGTGAAAAATCACTAAAAGAAAAATACAATTTAATTGAATCTGTCATAGAAGAATTAGTTAAAATTGAAAAATAGAAAAATAATTAAGAAGAGAGAAGTCTAACAAACTTCTCTTTTTGATATATTCGTTGTAATTTAAAAAGGAAGTGAAAATTATGACATATATAATTTCAGTCAGAGATTTAAATTTTGAAAAATCGGTGTATGTTCCCAATAACGTAAACACACAAGCGTATATAGATGAATGGTTGTTTGCAGAGTATGGAATTAAAGACAAATCATACCAAATTAAAGAGAGTGCTTAACGGCCTCTCTTTTTGTTTATTTTTACAATCAGTAATTACCGCTTAAAACTGTTTTATACCCTCGTCCGTGCGACTTTTTAGACCTATTTTAGACCTAAAACCAACGGGCTGATACATTATTCAGATTTAACGAAAATTAGTCTTAAAACCGTTCTCCGGAACATTTAAAAGACTTGACATTATACCAAAACCACGCTATAATATCCTTGTAAAAACAAAGAGCGAGGTAGATAACCATGACATTTAAAGAACTTATGTTAGAACAAACAGGGTATGAATGCTTCACAACATTTTTTGAAGACTTTACGATTACAGAAAAATTTGGGCTTAACGCCGTAAAAGACACTTTCAATAGAGCATTTAAAGAATGGAAGTCAAACTATAAGTATTTAACTGAACTTACTATGGTTCTCAACTGGAAAATCTGGCAACACTATGAAAAGAACGATGAATTAGCAGAACTATATAATAGTCTGTGGGAAAAGGCAGATACTTATGCTGGTGAGCATCTTAAAGGTGATGAGTTGTATTATTTTTGTAACACAACAGACTAATTAACAATGGTAATTAAAAGAGAGGCTTAAAGACCTCTTTTTCTGTTCGTAAGTGATATAATAAACCAAGAGAGGACATCGGATTAAACATGATTAAAACAGACAATATTTCATATCTTAAGAGAGGATATGACAAGAATAAACTAAGAAAGATAGTCTTTATGGACAGAGATGGAACGATTCATATTGATAAGGTTGAAACACATTTAATTAATGACTTAGAATTTTTCCCTGACACTGTGTCATTTATGCAAAAAGTCACATCATTAGGATATGATATTATTGTGGTAACAAATCAGAGTGGAATTGGAAAAGGCCACTATGATATTGAAACTATGAAAGAGTTTAATCTTTATATGGTGCAAGAGTTGGGAAAGTATGGCATTAACATACTAGCAGTTTTGTATTGTCCTCATATCAAAGAGGATAACTGTTCTTGTATGAAACCTAAATCTGGGATGTTTAAGAGGGCCAGAGAATTATTCAGTGTTGACATAAATAGCAGTATCATGGTTGGCGACCAGACATCTGATGTATTAGCGAGTATAAATATTGGAATAACAGAAAACTATTTAGTGACAACTGGTATCTATGATGGTAAGTATATATTACCAACCGAACTAAATGGTAAAGTGATAGTATGTAAAAACTTGACTGAGGTAGGAGAACATATTAGTCAGAACCACTTGTAGACAAAGGAGTACAAATTAGAGAGAATTGTAAAAACTCCTCTCTTTTCTATTTACTTATTTTCCCATATATGATACAATAATATCACCAGATAGAGGACAATATGAATAAAGAACAAATCGAAGATATTATTAAGAGTTTAGAAAACCGTGGATATGAAGTTAGACTTAAAACTTATACAGACAACTCTGTTTCATTCCATTGTAATGAACATATATTTACGATAGATTACGAAGGTGCTAAACCTGTAGTGGGTGTAGGTATTTGTTTAGGTGTTTATTCAACGTTTAATCAAAAGGATGTGGACTGGTTAAATTCTATTACTGACCATTGGGAAATGTTCAGGTATTGTATTGATTTTTCTTTTGTTGCAGAAAGCAAGAAAAAATTAGAAGATGTTTTATTACATTGCATTGAATATTTTTAGTGATTAAAGTAGGAGATTAGATATGGAATACATAGATATTGTAAACGAAGAAGCAAAACTCAAGGAACGATTAAGAGCATGTGAAGAAAAGTATGCTTTGGATGTTTTAAGTATGACAACTAGATTAGAGGAACTATCTAAACATAAGGAAGATTTCCAAAAGGGTAATAGTTCGCTTGCTTTTGCAAGAGAGTATATTGATGTAGATAATCCATTCACAATATTACAATATTTTCCACTGTATATTGATAGCCTTAAGAGAGAATTAATGAGAGATTATAAGCAGCTACTAACACATGACCTTGAAATACAAGATAACGCTTATGGTGGAGACTATCATAAATACACAACACTTGTTAAAAAGGGTTATGGAACTAACTATCATCCAAACTTAGGTTCAATTAACTTCTCTAATAAAATGCCTGTGCAGTATTTCAGTGACTTAATGATGGAATTAGAGAAGTTTCCTGTTATTAAACATATTGCAAGAGAAAAATTGCGATATGGAAATATCTACTTCGACCCTTTTTATGGGTTTAATGGCTTAAACGATACACTAGAGTTTAAGATTAAGACAGAAGAGTACGACTATACGGACTTGCTAAAATTATTAAATTTCCCAGAAGAGTTTAGTTTTAGTGCCAATTATGGTAACGACAAAGGTATGTATAAATTAATTGGCGACTCATATGTGTTCCATAAATTAGATAAGTACTCTAATCAATGGTATAATGTGGTAGAGTCTCTTGAAAAGTTCAAGAAAAAGAATTGGAGATAGTGTATATGGTAAGTGTTGAATTAGATAAGCCTTGTGGTGGGTGGTCTTTCTTATCACTTGAAGATGAAAATGGTTCTAGTACTGTTGTTCTATCTTATATTGATAGAAATATTGCGATAAATATGTTAAAGAAGTTTTATAAATATCTAAACAATGCTGAACCATGTATTTTATTTGAATTTGATGGAGAAAGTCATGGAACACAGGTTGTAGTAGTATCTGAAAAAGAGTGCTATGTGTGTGGCTGCCCTTACGATGAAAACAAAGGTAAAATCTATAGTATCAAAGGACCTGATTTCATTGAACAGGTATTAAGTGATATATGCGAAAATTTTGTGAGTTGGGTCTCTTTTGATGTTTTTGGTGAGTCTGATGAAGAATACTATTCAGAATTAGAGATGAGTAAGAAAGCACTGACGAAGTGGATTAAGAAGGTTCGCAAAGAGTTAAAGTCATATCGAGATACATTTGATGAATTAGATAGTAAATCTGCATCAAAAGTTAGATAGTTTTTGATGCATGAGTTGTATAATATAAGTGTATAGGAGTAGTAGAATTAATAATATGAAGTATTACATTAGTGACTTACATTTCGACCACACAAACGTAATTAAGTTTGATAATAGACCATTTAAAGATGTTGAAGAGATGAATAATACCATTATTAACAATTGGAACAATGTTGTTAAAGGTGGAGATATTGTTTATGTGTTAGGGGATGTTCTTTTTGGAGATGAAAACAGATTTAATGAGATAGTTAATAAGTTAAATGGTCAAATTGTTTTAGTTAAAGGTAATCATGATAGGCTACAATTTAATAAATTAAACAAGAGAAAAGTTATTAAAATTGTTGAGTATTTAGAAATAAAAGATACAGCATTTGGACAACCTTACAAAGTGTATATGAGCCACTATTTTATGCCTTTATTTTCTAAACACAGAAATGAGAATTGTGTTCACTTATATGGACACGTACATAACTCTGATGAGTGGGAATTTTGTAAGGAAGTAACAAAACTCGCTCAAGAAAGATATAATTCAAAATCAAGAATATTTAATGTTGGTTGTATGTTAGATTATATGAACTATACACCAAGAACATTAGAACAGATATTAGAGAATGGAGAATAGATATGGTAGATTTAAAGAAAGTTAAAAGTACATATAAAGCAAAGGAATCTTTAGATGCAGAACTTTTATCACAGTTAAGAATGATTAGAGAAGAACTTGGTAGTAACTTCACTTATAAAGATTTTGAGTACAATATTCCTGACAATAATGATGCTATTATCGGTATTGATGACATTATAGACTATGGAGATGGCATTTTAGATATATTCTATGTAAGTAATGGTATGACTACTACATTCTTCTGTTTAAGTGAAGAATTATTAATGATGAGTAGAAAAGAACTTGAAGCGTTAAAGGAGAATATATGAGTTTAATTGAACAAGCAATCCAAGCAGAACAAGAGTATCAACTACAAATGAGAGAAGTTACTGACAAACTAAAGAACGTTCAAAGTTACTTGGGGCTCCTTTACATTCAGGAACAAATCGTTAGAGTAAAGAGTGTGTCTGTCGAAAATGATATGGTTCATTTGGTAGTTGATTGTTCTGTATGTTGTTGGGGAGTTGATGAGGACATTTCTTGTGAATGTGATATTCCTTTAACGATTTTTAATGCTACTGATAAAGAGTTGGACATGTATCGTGCCCTATCTCTGGCACGTGAAGCAGTTGAAAAACTGCCAGATGTTAGAGAAGAGTATCAGAGAAACCTATCTGTTATTCGTATAAGTAAGATGGATATAGAGCGTGCTGAAAAAGCAAATAAGAAATTAGAAGAAAAGTATGGAGATTTGGTGAAGTAAATAACCAAATCTTAAGGGAGAGCATATGAAATTAACGGACAAGATTTTGAAAATGATGCAAGACACATCAGACTTTGATAGAGAAGTTTTAACTAAGTTGCGAGAAATTGATGACATCATTCCAGTTGTAGACAATGAATATGTGTATAACGGGCACATTACTAATATTAATATTGAAGACAACACGATTACGTTAGAGGTTGATTATGGTGGATATAACACCGGTTATGCAAAAGTGCCATTACGCTATTTCGATATGTCAAAAGAAGAACTTATAGAAGAGAAACAAAGACTAGAAGAAAAGAACATCATTAAGATGTATAATAAGAAGCTTTCAGACATTGAACAAATGAAAGAACAGATTGAACAAATGAAAGACCAGTTAAATGTTCTTAAAGCAGAAATTGTCGCCACTCAAGAAGAGGCAGAAGAGTTAAAAAGATTATCAGAAAGGAAACTAGAAAATGAATAAATTAATTAAGATTGGATTAGCATCCCTAATGGTATTCACTATTGGATGCTCTTCTAAAAAGAATGATTCTCAAACAGAATCAAGTACTACAACACAACAAACAGAAAATAGTTCCAAGAAAGATGGAATACAAAACGATGGAGAAGGTGAATTATCAGACACTGAACGAGGTATTAGTGGGTTTGGTAGTACAAGGAGAAATTAAAAAAAAGAGATACATTAGGTTGTATCTTTTTTGTTTTGTCTGTTTATATATTACTCGCATTATAGTATAATTATATTTGTAAGAAAGAGGTACAGTATATGGAAAGAAAAGACTTAACACCAGAGAACGAGGCATTATTAAAGTTGTATAATGATACTCACGAGTATAAAATTAAAATGGAACATGTAGAAGAAATATATGTTCTGGATAACATACTGACTATTATCTTTGGGGAATATGACGATGACGGCACATTCTTGGGGTATTTAGGCTACGACATGGATATTTCAAGTGCCAAATAATGAGGAATAAACAATGAAAACATACACTAAAAAGACAGAAGAACAATATTTAGAATACCTAAATGGTTACACACAGGTGCTTAAGCAAGAATACGCCGATAGAATTTTAGCAGAACTAAAAGAACAGGACTTAATCTGCGAATGTGTAAGAGGCGAAACAAAGGAAACAGGCAATTACTATCACAGTACAAGATATACAGAATATCTTTATGATGGCAAAGTTGCTATGGAAGTCTATGAGGGTTCTATGTCCCCATCTATAAAACTAGAAGGAAAAATTTTACTGGTAGAAGGTAACCTATATTGCAATGCAGATAGAATGAGTAATCTTATTGAAATTGAGTTGTCATTTGGTAGATTAATTATTGGTGGTTATCATAGAATATTTGTCTTACTTAAAACAGATGAATTACTACAGTTTGATAATTTCTGGACTGTTAATACAACCAGAAACATATCAGGGTCAGAGACATTCCAGCCATATAAGCATACAAGCGAAGAGATTACACAAATCGCAAACACTATCAATAAGCCATTCTCTGATGTAGTATTCTTGTACAGAAACAAAGAAATTGCACTTAATCATAATGAAGAAGTAAGAGAAAATAGAATTGAAACTGATGGTAATATTTCTACCATTATTCTTCCAACATTGAGTGGTTCTGTAATCAAGATTGATGTACCTAATAGTGGATTGTTTACATTCTATATTAACAATGTTAGAGCCACAAAAAAGAGTATTATGGATAGTGGTGAAGTTGTTTATATGGGATTTGAAATTCAATCATTAAACAATCGTTTAGAGCATTTTAGAGATGTGTTAGAAAATCCTATGAAGTATGCTGAATTGCTTAATATTCAGAGTCCTTTTGTACCTATTAAGACGTTTGTGAATATGCTATATTCAGATAAGTTAGAAACATGGTTCCAAGTATATCCTAATGTACAAGCATTCCAAAATGTTTCATGGGAATACTTGATTAAATATTATGACCTATTTGATAAAGATAGTTTAGTACGTGACTTAAAGGCTAATTTCTTTAATACACTACCAAAGAGAGATGTTATTTACACATTATCGTTAAAAGCACTTACAGGTATTCGTTTAATGAATATTATGGACAGTGGTGTAGGTATCTATAATATTATTAAATATTTCTCTACTGAACAGTTAGAAACAATCGGTTGTCTATGGGTTGATGTATGTGGACTTAAACACATGGCAAGTGCTTATAGCAAAATGGAATTCCTTTACAAACCAGAGATTGAAAGATATACCGATATTTTAGACAGTATAGACAGTGTTAAAGATTTCACAAACCTATTAAATATTACAACTTCATATAATCAGATTGTGTCAGAATTAGAGTCCGCTAAAAACATTTTAAATTATCACATCTTTGGTAATGAGGAATTATCTCCATTAGCATTACATGAAAGACTTAAGAATATTAATTCTTATTACATCAATGACACAATTAAGATGTTCAAAGTTATCAATCGTGATAAGACACTTAAAGACTTCTATAACACACTAAAGACAACGACTATGGAAGAATTGCACAATAAATACCAACTTGTTTACCAAGCAATCACAAATGCCAAGATTGAGCAAGAGTACCAAGAAGTCATTAGTCAATTAAATGTGCAAGAATATGACAATGGTGAGTTCTCTATCACTATTCCTAAGACAACACAGGATATTATCAATGAAGGTAAAGCACTCCATCACTGTGTAGGTGTCTATGTCGATAAGGTCATTAGAAGAGAAGATATGATTTACTTCCTACGCAAGGATAGAGAAGTGCCATACGTTACAATCGAAGTTAAAGACAAGAAGGTAACTCAAGTCGAAGGTGACATGAATAATAGATTTATCAGTAAGGGTTCGCCTGAATATGAAGCAATCAAAGAGTGGGCCGCTTTAAATAAGTTTGGAATTCTATAATTTGTGTCTTTACAAACGATGTATGATTGGTGTATAATTATTTTGTAAATAAAAGCGAGGTAATTATATGGGCCATTGTATTGAAATTCTAGTTGTTGATAACGAAAAAGAAATTTTCGCTGATGCTTGTGATTTTGCAGAGCGAAACATGGACCATGAAGAAAGTTCATGTTACCACGGAAACCTATCGGTTCTGAATAAAGAGTTTGATTCCTATGAAGAGGCTTGTGAGTACCTTGAACAGTTTAATGGTTCATATAGTGACAAAGCAGTACGCTTTAAAGACTACACACTAAAGAATAAAACACAGACACAGAAAACACTTGAAAACAAGGTTCAAGAGTGCAGAAAAGAACTTAGTGTATTAAAAAGACCAACACAGAAAACATTAACTTGCCCACATTGTGGTAAGAGAACTAGTCTTAATTATTTTTGGGGTTATCGTTGTGAATATTGCCATTCAGATGTTACACCAAAGACAAAGGCAATCAAGATGCAAAAACTTGAAGAAAAGATTGCAACAATGCGTAAGAAGGTTGATGAATTAGAGTTAAAGCGTAGAACAAAGAAGTTTACAGTAAAGTATGCGGTTAAAGTTGAAGTACATTGCTAAAAGTAGTGTACTTCATCATATAGGTAAAAATATGAATAAAATTATTTCAGCATTTCCAGGCATTGGCAAAACAACATTGGTCCAGACAAACAAAAACTATATTGACCTTGAGTCGTCAGATTATAAGTGGCTTGATATTGATAAGGCATTATCTGTCGAAGAACGCAAAGGTACAGCAAAGACAATTAATCCTGATTTTCCAGCAAACTACATCAAGAAGATTAATGAGTTGACGAGCATGGGATTTAATGTCTTAATCTCATCTCATAAAGAGGTTAGAGAGGCATTGCAGACGCAAGGTATTGAATATACAATCGTTCTTCCGTCATTAGATATGAAGGAAGAGATGATAAATCGTTATTTAAGTCGTGGTAATCAGGAGAGTTTTGTGAATTTACTAAAAACCAACTATGAAAAGTTTGTGGAAGATTTATCTATTGACCCGAATGAAAAAATTGTCTTAAAGCACGGTGAATACCTGTCTGATATCGTAAAATAATATTAACAATACGCTAAAATAAAGCCTCTACCAAGAGGCTCATATGCCCATATAGCATAAAGGATAGTGTCACAGTTTCCTAAACTGTCGGGTCCGGGTTCGATTCCCGGTGTGGGCGCTGAATAAAAGAAAAACGGTCAGTTCTTTATAGGTAAACTCACCGTAACGGAAAAGAGGTCTAGAAGATGTCGAATAGTAATAACGAGCAATTAGATAACTGTACGCTAGACACGCTGGAAAAGACCTGTAAAATTGATTATAGAGCCTATATAGCAAGAGTGAATCTAGTGTTACCGTTTATTGTTGCAGGGCTGTTTATGATAGCAACAACAGTTGATAACCCATTCTACCTTGTTCTCATCTTCTATGCGATGTACGAGTTGGTTAAACAGACAAAAGAATGGGATATTAGTAATAAGACAAGTTTAGAACAGTTGTACCTTGCATCGCTACCAGCCCAGCGAAGAAAGAGCGAGTTAGTAAGTGGAATTCTCCATCAGTATTTCGCCAACAGGGCACTGTTCGTAGAATTTAGACGAGCAGAAGAAAATAATAAAGATGTGTACCTGATTGCTGATTTCTACGATGTGGACGACAACCTGTGTAGCACAGTTGATTTTACTAAGAATTTCAATGTCTCATTAAATAAGAAGTACACTATTAGGTCACTCATCAATCCTGAAACACCTACGGTGCGTATCAAGAGAAAATATAGACAAGAGAAAGCAGAAAGAGGCAAATAGCATGAAGAAAATATTAATTGCATTAGTTATCTTCGCCTGTTGTTGTAATATCAATGGTAATAAACTAGTTGCCGATAACACCAAGACAGAGCGAGCATTTGAGGTAACAAAAGCAAAACAAGACATTATCATTAAACGATAGGGAAGAGGTCCATAGCAAGGATGTGAAGATAATGGCAAATTTTATAGTCAAATTTCCTCTTAAAACGGAAAAGTACCAAGAAGATATTTTAGACAAGCGTTTTGAAATTGGTAGACAGATTTATAATTCCTTAGTGAATATAACCCAAAAACGCTATAAAGAAATGATTAGAACAAAAGAATATAGGAATCTTATCTCCCAGTTATCAGGAGATAAAAATAAAGACAAATCTATTTGGAAACAAATCAATATTATTAGAAGACAGTACGGCATGTCAAAGTTCTCATTTTGTTATGATGTAAAGAAATTACAATACCACTTTTCTAACAACATTGACTCGCATACTGCACGTGGAATTGCAAAGAGTCTTTGGGTAGCATATAACAAACTTTTTTATAGAAATGGCAAGCATATCTATTACAAGAAACATGGTTCTCTCAATTCGTTAGAGAGCGATTCCAACAAAACGGGTATCCGCTTTAAAGATAACACTATTTTATGGAACGGGCTAAAAATACCTGTAGTCATTGATTTCAATAATCATTATGAGAATCAATCGTTAAAATCTGAAATTGCTTATTGTCGTATAATCAGAAAATTCGTCAGACTTAAATACAAATATTACGTTCAAATTGTTTTCAAAGGAAATCCACCACTCAAGATAGATAACGAAACAGGAGAAGTGAGACATTACGTAGGTGATGGTGATGTAGGAATAGATATAGGTACATCTACCATCGCCTACTCCTCTGCCACTGATGTCAAAATCTTAGAACTCGCCAATAAAGTTCAGAATATCGAAGATGAAAAACGAAGATTGCTTAGAAAGATGGACAGAAGCCTTAGGGCAACCAATCCAGATAACTATAACGAAGATGGTACTATCAAGAAACAAGGAAATAAAAAAGTACTTTGGAACAAATCTAATCACTACTTTAAGTATCAGAATCAGTTGAAAGAATTGTATCGTAAGCAAGCGGATGTTAGGAAATATCAACACGAGTGTTTGGCGAACGAGATTATTTCTCTCGGTGACAATATTTATGTAGAAAAGATGAACTTCCAAGGACTTGCGAAGAGGCCTACAAAAACAGAGAAGGATGAACATGGTAGATTTAAACGAAAGAAACGTTTTGGTAAATCTATTGCTAACAGAGCACCTTCGATGTTATTGGGAATTATAGACAGAAAGTTATCCTATTATGGTAGACGATTGATTAAGATAGATACATGGAGTGCGAAGGCAAGCCAGTTTAACCACTTCGATGGAACACACAACAAGAAGAAGTTATCACAGAGATGGAACGACTTCAATGGAATAAAGGTCCAAAGGGATTTGTATTCAGCATTTCTGATAATGAATGTTGCAGAGGATTTAAAAAGTTTTGACATAAATAAGTGTAATGAGAGATTTGAGAATTTCTGCCAACTTCATAATTTAGAAGTTGAACGATTGATTGGTCATAAGAATTTAAGCAGTATAGCAATTTAAAGAAATAAAAGCAGTATAATGTTAAAAGGTTTTGATGCGAGCCTTATGCTATCGTTAATTTACTCGTTGGAGTAATGGATAGTAAAAGTCTTATGGAAGTAGATTAGTCTTATGTGCTTTCGAGTACATTTGGAAGTCTGCGTACATAAGAACCCAACATGAGTTGGAGCATCAGCCAGTGTGCAATAAGTTGGTGAAAAGACCGTTAGGTAATTGACAAAAGCAAGCGTGCATGTTAAGATAGATAAGGTAAGAGGTGAGAAGAATGAACAAAACACTTAAGAGAGATATTTTAAACAGTAAGATTGCATTAGGTATTTCGGACAGCACAGACATTAACAATATTGAGAAACTATTTGATGTTAAGATTTCAAAAGAGTCTAAGATGTTCTTTTATTTCAACGGTAAGCCAATTGCTTTAACTACATACTTTAACGGCTACGGTATGCATATTGAAGACGCTTCTATTCTAAGAGGTTAAAAAATGAAATATATTATTAAGGCAAAGAAAATGCCTGAGGATAGAGTTCTCGTGTCGTTTGTATCCGAAAATCTAATAGACGATATCCATAGACTACTAACAGTTGACACAAGAAGAGTAAAGGGTATTTATTTCTACATTTATACCTACGAGCCTGTATCAACACGTAAACTATTGGTTGCCATTTCATTAGATGATATTAACGTTTACGCAGAGAAGAAAAGTAAATACTTATCTGTTCTTAGACGATTTGAAGATTTAAGGAAAGATGTAGAAGAATTAGAGGGCATTTTAAATAGAGCGTGGAAAAGGATAGAGGAGTTAACATGGAAGAACTAGCAATGATTGATTTTGAACAAGAATTAAACTTGATGGAATTATCAGAAATTGAGCAACGTATCGAGTGTGGTCCTTTGACATCATGGGAAACAGAACATTGGGATGAACTAGAAGAGATGTTGTTTTTGAAGAGAAGAGAAATGGGGGCAGAATAATGCACGTATTTAGAGTAGCAGGAGTAACATTCGAGGGCAGACAGGATTTCTTAGAGGTATTGTTTAAACGTGAGAAGGAGTTTGTTTTTTCATTAGAAAGAGAGCCAGACAACCCTTATGACAGTAACGCAATTAAGGTAATGGTTAATCTTGAAGGTGAATTATTCAGAGTTGGCTACATGCCAAAGAAAGATAATGTACGTTATGCAGGTAAAGAATTACCAACTGTTCATTCTTATCGTATTTTAGACTTTGGGCCAAGATACACGAAAGGCATTGAATTGTATGTGCGTTGAGAATAGAAAAATTAAATATCTTCTCGCTGGTTTTGTGGTATGTTTAACACTTTCTGCTGTTTTAGTGTTGACAATTAAAAAATAAGGTGTTAAAATAAAAACAGTTAAAGAAGAGGTGTAGAAATATGTACAAGGTTGAATTTGACAAAAAGAAGAAGATTGTTATTATCGGTTGTGGTGGTACAGGGTCATACGTAATCGGTAACCTAGCACGTCAAGGACATGAAGTATTCCTAGTTGATGGTGACGTAGTTGAAAATAAGAACTTGATTCGTCAGGAGTTCTTTGAGGGTGACGTAAACAAGTACAAGTCACAAGTATTCGGTGAACGTTACAATTTACCATATAGTACAGAGTATTTAGATACTCCAGAAGATTTAGCACCATTATTTGATGAAGAGCCTTGTGTGCCTATGGTAATCTCATTAGTTGATAATAACGGTACACGTGCATTAATCAACGAAATGTTCCATATGGAAAAGTACCCAGACTTTGTGTATATTGGGTCTGGTAATAGTAAGCGTAACGGACAAGTTTACGTTGCTATTAAGAAAAACAATGAGATTATCTTTGAAACAGAGGTAGTACTTGATAAGGCATTACAAGCGACTGATGGTGATAACCGTCGCCCAACTGAAATCTCTTGCGCCGAACATGCCAATTCATCAGAGCGAGGTGCGGAACAGTCTATACTTGCAAATGTAACTGCAGGATGCCTTGTTTCTAATATCGCTACCAATGTCCTAAATAATGGTATTCTAAACGGGAACAAGTTCTCGTTCGATTGTAACTTTCTAAACTTTAAGACGGAGACAGTGCTACCACATAAGTAGCACTTTTATTAAGTATGATAAAATGTGAAATCTGTGATAGAGAAATAGCATCTATCAGGAGTCTTGCAAATCATTTAAGATATAATCATCAAGATTTCTCTGTTAAGGATTATTATGATAAATTCTTTAAAAGAGATGATAAAGAAGGAATATGTAGAGAGTGCGGAAAAGAAACAAGGTTTTATAGCGTTACCGCTGGATATTCGACCTTCTGTAGTAAACAATGTGCAAATAGGAATAATGATAAAAATACGAAGGCTCGTCAAACATTTGTTGAAAATCATCAAGAGATATACAGCAGAAGAAAAGAACATGAAATAATGAAACAAGAGCGTCAAAAAGTTCTCAAACTTAAGAAGGACCAAAAACTTAAAGACGAGATAGAGCGATACGGGCAATTAGGACTATCTCCGAGAGAGAAAATTGAGATAACATGCCTGAGGCGATATGGAGTTAGGTCATATACACAGTCAAAAGATTTTAGACAAAAAGCAAAGCAAACATCAATAGAGAAATACGGCGTTGAGCATCCAATGCAGAGTGAGGAAGTAAGAGAAAATCTTAAGCACAGTGTACAGGAGAAATACGGCGTAGAGAACTCGTCTCAAAACGAAGAGGTAACAAGAAGAATAAACGAGACAAAACAAAGGAAAAATCTTGAATTCCAACAACTTGGGTACACACAGGTTAAAGACCTTGTTAAGAAGTACGGCCATGGGTGGTATCACAAGAAAATCGTTCCGATTATAGCACATCTCAATCACGGGTATGTCAAAAACGAAGATATTCCTAAAATTATTGAGTATAGCAATGAAACTCATTATGGACAGAAGTGTTGCGTTTCAACACTTGAAAAGGAATTAGTATCATATATAAAAGAAATATGTCCACATGAAGTTATAGAAAACACAAGAAAGATAATCTATCCGTTTGAATTAGATATTTATATTCCAGAATCAAAAGTAGCATTTGAATTTAATGGTTTATACTGGCATAGTGACAAGATTAAAGATAAGTTATATCATTTAAAGAAAACAAGTATGTGCCAGGAAAAAGGAATCAAGTTATTCCATATACTTGAAACCGAATGGAATGATGAAAAGGAAAGTACAAAACAGTTTATAGAAGATAAAATTTTAGGAATAAGAAGGTACAATGGCACAACAATTAAGATAGATTTGGCAAAAGACTCTATCCTAGAATATCCAGAGTATCGGGTGTTACAAGTCACTGAACCTCAACTTATTCAGCAATGCGGTTATGGTGTTTGGAATTGTGGTTATGCAGTTTTAACGAAATCACTAGAGTAGGGTAATCTACTCTTTTTTGATATATCCACTAGAAAGAGAGGATATAATTTATGCCTAGAGTAAGAGCATTAAACACAAACGGCGAAATTACATGGTGTACTGCTAAGGTACCAGGACACGGTAATTGCAATCATATCTTTCACCAGACAGAAGGTATTAGTGACAAACGATTTCAGCAAGAGGTAGACGAGTATAATGAGAAAATGACAAAACTTCTTAATAGTGATTTCTGGTTTGACAGGTTAGAGTGTGCAAGACGTGGATATGGTTTAGATAAGTTGGTCCATGACGAGGATGACGAAGTGAGAGCAGAAGTTGCTAGACAAGGCTATGGCCATGACATCTTAGTGCATGATGAAAATGACCGTGTTCGTTTTGGAATTGTATTAAACACCGACAAGTATGACGACATATTGGTAGATGATGAAAGTGACCTTGTACGAGCAGAGATTGCTAAACACGGGCACCATCTCGACAAATTGATAAATGACAGGCACTGGGCAGTACGCCAAGAAGTAGCGAGCCATAAATATGGCCTAGAGAAACTTGTTAATGACGAAGCGCCGGAAGTTCGTCAAGAAGTCGTCAAACAGGGTTATGGGCATAATATTTTGGTAAATGACCCAGATAAGTATGTAAGAGGTGAAGTTGCTAGTCAAGGTTCTTATCTTGACATCTTGACTCACGATAAGGACGAGATGGTAAGATATTTAGCAGAAGAAAAGTTAAAAGAATTAGAAGAGTCTAAGAAAAACTAGACTCTTTTTAAATCTTTAAAACCGTTTTATACCCCCGGCCGTGCGACTTTTTAGACCTATTTTAGACCTAAAACCAGCGGGCTGATACATTACACAGAAATAACGAAAACTACGTTTAAAACCGTTCTCCCACACTTGCATAATAAAAATAATCGTGCTATAATAAAGCCATGAAATACATAGCAGACTTAAAAATCACAGACACCTATAACCGACAAGTATGCCATATTTACAGAGAAACTACAAACGCTACCTCTGTAAAGAAGGCATTATCTAACTTTAATTTCAGAGCCAAGAAGAAGTTAGGTCTAGTAAACTACACGAAGTTGGTATGTAATGGTGTTATTATGCAAGATGATATTTCATATGAAGTAAAGAATAACAAGGTAGTAGAAGTTGAATACAATGTTGTTAAGCCAGTTTACAAAGGCAATGTTATTGATGTAGATGGCAGAGAATACATCTACAACGAAGATGACGGCGTATATTGGCTAGACGGTATTCAATATTCAGAGTATATTAGATAGAGAGAAAGAGGTGTAACATGCTATTAACAGGAAAACAGAGTAAAAACGGAACATTCATCGTAAAGGTTATCAAAATCACAATGAGTAATGCAGAGCAAACAACATACCAAGAGTATCGTATTAACCATGAGTGGTCTGCACCTGTAACGATTAAGCCATTATACGATTATAGTAAGACAGAAGACGGAAAGATTTTCGGTTGTGGTCCAGTTGACCTCAACGAAGATTTATTTGGTTTCGTAATTTCAAGTACAAATGTAGACTACCAAGACAAGCACAAACTTATGGAGTACTATAACGAGGCAAAAGAGTTTGTTGATGAGTTGAATAAATTAGTTGGGGAGATGGTTGCATAACTATCTCTTTTGTGTTAAAATAGATATGTAAACAGAAAGAGGTAACAAGTTATGACAAACACAAAACACTTTAGAAAATGGGTATGCAACGCCGTAAAGACATTGATTCTATTAACAGTATTCTTAGGTATCGCATTAGGTATTAGTACTTCCTATGATTTAGATATTATGTTCTTAGCAGTTGTCTTGATTATTACAGGCTTCTTCTTCGCAAGTAAATATAATGAGTCGAACTTGTTTAAATATTAAAAAGAAGGTGTCATATGAATTTATTAAATTTTGAAAATAATCGAGCAAAGATTTTGAACTATCTGAATAAGAACAGAGAATATAACCAGTTATTATTGTCTATCCACAATATTCTTCCGAACTTAAACGATGATACGGTAGAAATCAGGATAGACAGCACAGGTACAGTTCGTGTAGACCACATTGACGGTAAAGATATGCTATCGTTAATCGTAAAAGACTCTATCGTGTTCACAAGCATTGTGAAGAATGATACAATTAAGCACATGGTATCAGAAGAGTTGTTTAACCTAGAGGACAGGGATTTAGCACACTTTCACTTCAATTTCTTGGTTTCAGATTTCTGTCTAAAGTATATTGAGAGATTCCTTAAGAGTAACGCAACATACTATGGCAAGTCGGTATAATGCCGACTTTTTTGATATAAATAGTACACAAGTTAAAAATAAAAGGAGATTATTAAAACATGAAGAATAAGGACATTTTACTAAGACAGCAAGAAGAGTTAGAGGCTCAACTAAAACAGTTACAAGCAACAATGAAGTTAGTCGACTCTCTAAATGAGGCAGAAGAGATTTTGACAAGTAACGATGTATCAAATATCCAGATGTCATTAACAATCAACACAGAGACTGGTAAAGCAAGTATTAAAGATATGCCTACTGAATTAGTTGAAGAGATTAAGACTATCATTCTAGCGTATGATGCGTATGATGCGTATGATGCGTATGATGCCTAAAGAAAGAGTACCCCATAACAGGTACTCTTTTTATTTTTCGTCTGTAATTAGAATTTTCTTTGCCTCTAAGTGCTTGTAATGTACACCATTAATTACCACATTGTATAGTGTTTTAGTGCATACAAGTGGTACTTGTACAATCTCACCTTCTGTTGATTTGTAAATAGTATAGACCATAGGAGAAACCGTAACATCTGCATAACGTAAATGCTCTGGTGTTGCAGAGGAAGATGGTGCTCCGAACTCTTTTAATTTCTGTTCAAAGATAAATGCACCGTCTCTGGCTGCCTCGTAACCGAATTTTGTAACAACGTAGAAATGGACCAGTTCGTGTTTAATGACTCCCAATACTGTATCACGTTTACCAAGCAGTCCGCAGTCAATCATGAATTGCTTATTAACAGTTAATTTCTTACCGTCTTGCAGTACATTGCCGTTATCATCATGGCATATAGAAAATGCTGCCTGTATACTGTTATTCAATTCTTTTAAAACTTCTAACTCAAAATACGAGTCTAATTTATCCATCTTCATCGTATGAACAATGAAGTTAGCAATGTCAGGTCTAAACTCGTTAATTAGTGTGTCTAACTTAAAGCCCTGCACCATTGTGATGTACTTGTCATAATCTATCAACTTTTTCATGGAATGTCACCTTTTTCGATATAAATAGTATAACATATAAAAATAAGAAAATCAAGAAGGAGAGACAAAATGCAACATTTAGTAAATGGCGAATGGAAGAAATGTACAGCACAGCCTGGCAACTGCCCTTACGGAAAAGAAGGTGCACCACATCTACACTCCCAAGAAGAGTGTAACAGATTTAATGATAATGTGGTACTGAAATATAACCGCATTAAGAACAAATTAAAATATAAGGTAGAGCCTGAAATTCAAGAAGGTCTTAAGCATATTATCGTTACTATGCAAGACGAAGACGACCAGATTGATGTAGGTGAACTTTTAGCAGAGTTGTCAAAATACCATGTAACAGACACGGAACACCTGTCTAACACAGAGATTGCAAGTGGTTACTGGCTTGCTTACCAAGACGATATTTACGCACAGGCTGGCAGAGCAGTCTTAAAACACTCACAAGCAGTAGACGACGGTTTCTACGTTATTTGTGCTGACGAAGTTAGCCATAAGAGAGAATTGAACGGTCAGAGCCTAGAAGAGTGGACAGATGAGCAAAAGGTGAATGACTATGCCAAGTTTGTTGCTGATTATGAGTTGTTACCTAAAATCAGAGAAGAACGTAAAAATGATATCTTCGCCGGTAAGGATGAAGAAGATTTTGAGTACCAAATTCAGCGTAAGCGTTTAGAGGAATTATTTAGTGATGTGGACTACTCTAAACGTGAGTTGCAAGAGTATAAAGAGGCTTTTAGACTCATTCAAGCAGATTATGACAGAGCAGAAGAGGCTTACCAAAAGAAAATGCAAGAAGTGGAAGAAGAACAGGCCATCTATGATGAGTTGTCACGTCTAGAAGATGTGTACCACGATGAAACGGGTGGTTTCTGGAGTGAAGAGCGTTTTCAAGAAGAATACAATAGAGTAAAAAGTCAAAGAGCAAAGGGGTGATGTAGATGAGTGAAAGAGATAAGGTTCTAGCAGACAAACAAGAGCAAGAACCTATCAACCAAGAAGAACAGACACCTAAAACAGAAGAGCCTCAGCAAAAAGAAGAAGAACATCAACAAGAAGAAGTGCAACAGCCGGAACAGCCTAATACCGACATCCAAAAGCAGGTAAATCAAATTACAGATGAACTTATGCAAGATGAGTTTATTAGCAATGTTGTAAATAGAGTAAATAATATCGCCAAGAAGATACAACAGACAGTACATACCATCACGCATGTATTGGTGTCGATTATTACTTTCTTAATATCACCAGTAGGATTAATCGGAGAAGGCTTGTTGATTGTGTTGTTGGTAGTTAGTTCAGCCATACAGGTATATGGCCCTAATACAATGACAAATGATAAGTTATCAACAGAGGCTCCTAATGTAGATTTCATTAAGGGAGAAGAGAGAGAGCATGCCATCGGATTGTATTTTGCCAATAACGGAGTAAACCCAAGTGCTTCTGCATACTTAGCCAAAGCGTATGGTGATAATCATTATTCAAATATTACTATACCCGATGACTGTAATACATCTTGTCTGGTTACAAAACTAAGAAACGGTGAGATGACAGGGCTATCTATCGGTGGCTACCAAGCAACAGATACAGACCAGTGGAAAGATGCCTCTGCACTTGTTTTACGAGCATATAAAGCAAATAAACAGTGGTATGATAGTTCTATTCAATTAAAGGCAATGATGGATGTTGTAAACGCCTTAGGTCATACAGAAGGTGCAACACTGTTTACATTAGATAGTACAGATATCTCTGGTGCCAAGACAGCGGTCCGTTCTGAAACAGATTATGATATAGCAGAATTGACAAAGTATATAGAAGAAAACCGTTCTGTTGGCAAGATGTTAGGCTCTGGCTTAGGCAAGTCAAGAGTAAACGGTGGTAAAGCATCTGACACATCTGGTTTCGGTAATGCAAGTTATAATGACGGTACTGTTAAAGTAGATGGTACAGGAACATATAATCCAGCAGACGGAGCAATCTGGACAGATACAAGATTTGAACCTCATGTTGCAAGACGCCAGATAGGTCTACCTGATAGTATTGCACCTTATGCAATCGACCCAACGAAAGTAGGCCTGTTATGGTCAGACGAGGCGTCATGGACTCTAAGATGTTATGACTACGCCAACTGTACCGACTTTTCGGCGAATATTGCATATCATATGTGGTCTAAAGACGGACAGCCTGCAGAAAATGTCATGGGTAATGGCGGACAAGTAACATCATTCTGGCAACAAAAGGGTGTACCTAAGACTAGTACTCCACACACAGCCGACATTTTTTCGATAGAATACGGGCCGGGGCTTGCCGGGCATACGGGCATGGTATCACATGTCTTTGAAGACGGGACTATATTGATTATAGAACAGAATGTTGCTGGTTGGTCTGGTGCAGAGAATAACTCGCCTAGAACATGGAACTGGCGTATTCTTAGACCAGAGGAGTGGCAAGGGAAATACACATTTTCCGACTTTAGGGCAGCAGGTTATACACTAAAAATAGGATATGTAAAATAACGCTGTCAAAACACAGCGTTATTCTTGTATAATATAAGTATGAAAAAGTGTAGAATTTGTGGGAAAGAATTTAAGGGATTATATAGCCATATTCGCCAAACACACACTATAACACGAAAAGAATACTATGACATGTTCTTTAAAAGCGAAAACGAGGGCAAGTGTTTAGAATGTGGCAAACAAACAAAATTTAAGAATCGTGGCGAAGGTTACAGGTTATTCTGTTCTCCTGAATGTTCGCATAAAAGTGCTATACCTAAAGAGAAAGCAAGAAAGACATGCCTGGACAGGTACGGCGTAGAAAATGCCGCTCAATCCGAAGAAATACAAAATAAAATGAAGAAAACGAATTTAGAACGGTACGGTGCAGAGAACGTTTATGCATCTGAATATGGAAAACAGAGAATCAAAGAAAGAAACTTGGAAAAGTATGGCGTAGAGTATGCATCATCATCCGATTGTGTCCGTCAGAAAAGGCTTGGCACAATGCTAGACAGATATGGCGAAACATGCTATACAAAGACAGACGAATACAAAGAACGTGTCAAAAAGACAAACATGGAGCGTTATGGTAAAGAATACTTTTTACAGACAGATGAATACTTAGAGAAATCGAGATTAACAAATTTAAAGAAGTATGGAGTAGAGCGAGTTTCACAAAGTCCTGACGTACAAGCAAAAGTGCGAAAAACATGTTTAGAACGTTATGGTGTAGAGTGTGTGTTACAGTTGAGTGATGTACAAGCGGCGTCACACTCGCAAGAGATAATTCAAAAACAAAATGAAACCAAGAGAAGGAATAAAACATTTAACACATCTAAACCTGAAAAAGAACTAAAAGCAAGATTACAAGAACTATTTCCAGATTTAAAGGTCCAATATAAATCAAGCGTTTATCCTTTTGTATGTGATTACTATATACCGTCGCTAGACCTATATATTGAATATAACGGCATATGGACTCATGGTGGGAGATTTTTTTGACCATAATAATCAGGAAGATTTAGAGTTTTTGGCAAAGTGGCAAGAGAAAGCAAAAACATCTAAGTTTTATGCGAAAGCAATCGAGACATGGACAGTAAGAGATGTTTTAAAACTTGAGACCGCGATTAAAAATAATCTAAACTATATAGCGTGGTTTAATGAAGAACAAGCAAACGACTGGATAGAGTTGCAAAAGAAATATTTTGTTGTATAATATAAGTAAACAATATGAATTGTTGATATAGTAATAGAGATGCTAAAAGGAGATTTTAAAATGGAAGATGTAATTAAGATTAGTTTTACGGAAGATACAATGGGTGAATCTATCCTAGACGGTATCACATTCTTTAAGGAACACATTCAACCAGTAGTACCAACTGCTGAATGCAACGTGTTATTTGAATTAAACGCAGATACAGTGCCTACACGATTTGTTTGGGGAGCGTTCACGGCATTTATGGACTATTACATGATGGACCACGAAGATTTGTGCGAGAATATGGGCATTGCCTTTACTGATGCAAGTTTACAAATGGTATTCGACCTCGTGCATATTACATATATTCACTCTGTAAACACTATTATTGATATGGAAGAAGCAGAAGAAGATGAGGAAGAACTTGACGAAGAATCTGCACCAAAGTTCTATGCGTAAGAGAAAATTAAGAAAACAAGTTAAGATAGTATTAGGGGTTGCTATTGCTATACCCCTTTTGCTGTTGGGTTTATTTGTTTTTAAAAATATTCAGGCAACACATATCAATAATGGTAATATGAGTGTGGAAGAGTCGTTCCGTGACTTTATGGCAACTACTACCAACTTCAATATGGCAGAAAAGGTCAATACCACAGAGGCAAGAGGCAATAACTACATCAACAAGCAGAAAGAAATTATCAGTATTTTAGACAATAAGACATACAAAGTTAATAGATACACAAGTATTGATAAGACACCTAATGGAATTTACCCTTTCCCATACTTTTATTCAACATGGTTTATGAAACAACTAGATATCGACAAGATTACAGATGAGTATATAGACTTTGATTTAACGGTAGAGGAAATCGGTTGGCAAACATCAGCGTCACCAGAACGTGGAGATATTGTAATATCAGATGAGTTCTTGTATAGAACCAAAGCAGAAGAAAAGCATATTGTAAATGTTCGACTGTTTTATAGAATTTTAAACGGCCAGGTAGTGTTTGAGATAGATAAGAACTTTGATACGGCATTAGGTCAATATTCAGCAACATGGTCCCATGAGAAGGTCAGAGAACTGGAGTTGGAAAAATATGCCAAGTAAACTTAAAGGTATCTTACTTGTTGTTGTCTTAGTGGTTGCCACAATAGCAGGTCTATACATATCAGACCACTTCTTAAATGTTCAGAACAAGCAAGCCAGAATGGCTGATGAAGTAGCAACAGAGTTTATTCAAAAGAGTTGCAATCTAAGAGGTGATTACCAAGGTACAGAAGATGAGATTAAGAACAAGGACAGCATACATAGTTTAGTCAGAATAACAGCAAGTGATTTAAGTGCACCTTACCTAGACTTTGCTTACAGCACAGATAGATACTTCACGGGGAAGAAAGTATTTGCAGACAACGTCTTACACTTATCTAACGCAACGGGCATTAAATTAAAACATAGTCAGATATTGCCGAATGGCGATGTTGTATTACACTATAAGGTTGTCATTGAACATACAAAATACAGTACAGACTATGTAGACGGAGTTCTCCAAGAAACAGAAAATCTAACATTTAATGATATAGTTGTTAGAGTAAACAGAGAAGGTAAAATTACTGAAACGAACATCAGCGGTTCAGTAGGTGTTTATAACTGTTTCGGTAGTTAGGAGGCTAGAAGTATGGGTTTATGGAAGTTTTTAACAACACCTGTGCCTACGTTAATAAAAGAAAATAAAGAAAAGAAGCGTCAAGAAGAAGCGTCAAAGAAATACCACATAACTCCTGATGGTCCAAAGTTATGTACTGCATCCATCAGGGAGTGTAAATATCACAAACATTTCCAAGACGTGAACATGGCAATGATGTATTATGATAAATGGCAGTCTGACAAAATGAAATATCCTTTATTGCAAGATGAAGAAATCTTGTCGCCAGACAATGATTACACTTGTAATTTAGATAGGCTAAAAGATAAAACATGGATTAGTGATATAGACAACTGTACTCCTGATAGTTTCGCAGTATTAGTCACAAATGATATGGAAAAGCATGTTAAGGCAAAACTCACAGATGTCTTGATAGATGCTTTTCAGCAGACACACGACTGGCGTAGGCGTAATGAAGGTGGCAGAGATTTCTACAGAGAAGGTTTGGTAAAAGAAAAAGAGCGAGACCCACTCTTTATGGCGAACCAAGAAATGCTGGTTAATATGCAGAACTACTACAAGATGACAGCACCGTTGTCTGTATCGCCAAGTGCAGAGTTGTTAAATCATCAGGGTGATGTGGTTGCTATCTTTAAATACATAGAAGATAAAGACCCGTCAGCATTAGACTTGGTGCAGGCATTGAACTATATAGTTGAAGACTACAGCCTTGACGAAAACACAAGGATTAGGGTATTTAAGCATAAAAAGAGAAAGGAAACGGAAGAATGAGTCAATATCATAGATGTAGAGATGGTAGTATCGGTGAATGCCATGCTCAGCCAGGAAGATGTCCGCTTATGCCGATAGAGGCACATTTTAATAGTAAAGAAAAATGCGAAGAGTTTAGTGATAGAGTAAACTTTTTAGAACAAAGTGGCTTTTATGAAGATTTTGTCTTAGCAGACTTCGGTAACAATATGGATTCCGAAAACTGGACAAATGCCTTTATCAGTTCAGACCAAATCGGGTACTTAAAGACAGCCGATTTAATTGTCTTAAAGAGCGTAAACGAGCGTAAGAGTACAGATATTTCCAAGAAAATTCAGAGTGGAGAGAACATCTCTTTTGATATACAGTTAAAATTGGACGAGATGACATTGGTTGATGAGTTGGTGAATAAGGAACTAAAAGTCAGAGCCAAACTTGCAAAAGAAAACGGATGCGCCGTAATTGGTCGCAATAGTGATGGTTCATATATCTTAGAGAATTAAGAGGGTGTGTTAAACATGCTCTTTTTCTTGTATAATATAAGTAGAGAGGTATAAGAAGATGGAAATTAGAACAATCACAATAGCGATTGATTTTGATACGTTTGACACATATCAAGAAATATTAGATAAGTTTAACGGTTTTATTGTTATGAGTGATTACGATAATATGGTTCAACGTGGTGATGAAGTAACAATCAACATCATGTCAGGGAACAATATTGAAACACTATTAAATGTAATTGACACTATTCTAACAGACTATGATTATTTATATCCTAGACTTCTATTTAAGGAGGAACTAGATGCCAGAGATTTGTAACACACAAAAGATTAAAAAAGACTTTATGTCTTATGATAAAGATTTTAGAATTGAGGCTGTTATCCACTCTGGTCAGTGGTACACGATTCATAAATGGGCAAGACTTGCCGTTGTAACAGAGCAAGAACTCTTAACGCATATTACCAACACGTCTACTCCCCTTATTATGGAGCAAAACTCTTATAGAGTTGATACAGTAGAGGTTTTTAGATGGTACAACGAAAACTCGTTAGATATTGAGAAAGCGATAGTACCGAATGACTTTAGCCCAAGAGTATGGGGTGGTAAAACTGAGGTAGACGCCTTTTTAGAGGTTCCTCGTCATTATTCAAACATTCTGATGGTGTACGCAGACGGTACAGATGTCTTATTTAAGATTAAAAAGATACTAAAGGGTTATGCGTGGTGTACATATCATGAAATACGTAAACTATTAAAGATTCACACAACATCACTATCATATATTATGCAGATTTTAGCGACTCAACTAACGCAATTAGAATTTGATAGTTTAACGATTAGAAACGCTACTCAACGCAAATGGCGTAGTTTGTCTGATTTTGATGAAGATTTCCTAGGTGGGTTCCTGATGTTCTATAGTAATTTCAGTAAACAGTGCTTGAAACCACATATGGACACAATTAGAACTTATATCCATAACCATGATGATATCGAGAGCCAGATTCGTGAGTGGATTATGGTGGCACTAAATCGTTTTGATGAAAAAGAGCCAGTACCGTTTAGTGCTTATTTAACCAATTTCTTACAGTATCGACCTTACGAGTTAAGTACAGATGTTTTAGGCGAAGAGTTAGCCGTATTCCAACGTGAACATAGTAAGTACGCTAAAGAACTAGCAGTTGAACTAGGTGTTGATATTGCAGAGGTAGACGAAAACATGATTAGAGAGCGTATGGGATATGATGATAAGAATAAATACTTTACACTCTTAGAACAAGCCATTGAGTTTAACACACTCAAAAAGGCGAATGATATCAACTGGGATAATAGTACAGAAAAACAGGGTTCTTCTATTTTTACAAAGCCAAAGAAATCAGATGGAGACCGTAAACGTCAAACAGAGATAAGCAGAGCGATTATTCGAGCAACGATTGCCAGTCGTTGCTATGAGGATTTAGACACACTACTTCAAAACAACTTTGAAGCAATTAAATACTTAGAGATTTCTAACGAGTTTAAACTAGCATTAGCACAAGCACTACAGAATAATTAAGAGAGTAGAAAAAATCTGCTCTTTTTATTTGCCGAAAACCGTTTTATACCCTCGTCCGTGCGACTTTTTAGACCTATTTTAGACCTAAAACGAACGGGCTGATACATTATTCAGGTTTAAGTAAAAACACGCTTAAAACCGTTCTCCCACACCTACTGTACAAACAAACAAAAACATGATATAATCCATAAAGAAAGAAGGTATTTTATGATAGAATGCTATTTATACAAGACGAACTTTAAGTTGTCTGCACCAATTAAAGAAGAGGACTTTGAAGAGGCTTTTAATTATTTAGTTGAAGATGATATGGCTGATTATATAGATGATGACGAACTTAGAAAGGACATCATCTCTATGCATTATGTATTAACACAGTCAGATAGAGGTACAGTATTCATTATCGCTAAGCGAGAATTAACAGAACAAGAACTAGAAATCCTAAAACAGGAATTAGAAGGACAGAATAGTGATGGTTTAGGTGAAGGCTTCTGCTCTCAAGACTTTGCAGAATGCGAAACAGACGATGAAGAGTACGAGTGTATCTACATCGAAACAGAAATGTCTGTTCCAGAGATTGTGAGTATTTAGTGAAACGTAAATTACCATTTATCCTGATTACACTTTTTGGCATTGTCTTAATTGGTGTATTGGTAGTACAGGAGTCGTTCCTAAGTATTTATGATGTTGATAATCTTGAAAAGTTGTCAAGGGAAATAAACTATGTAATCCCAACACAGGGAGTGCCAGAAATCGCTATTGCTATTGTGAGAAGTAGGGACCTAATCACCATCTCATGCTTGTCTTTATTAGGAATTTTAGCAATTATTGCAACTATTTTGATTTTAACTATTGACAAATCACCAAAAGTATGATAAGATAAGTATTATACAAAAAGGAGATTTGACAATACAATGGATAATAAATTGATGGTTTGTGATAGACAGACTAGTGTTAAGAGGTATTCTGGTCTATACAATGGTCTTTTAGTGCCTGTTTCAGAAGAACGTTTACTAGGGCAGGAGCGTTTAGAGCACGATATTGCCTACGGTACGATTATTGCAAAGTATCGAAATGGCGATACGAGTATTTCTTTTAGTGAGTATGAGGATGCAGTTGAAGAGTTAATTGCAACTAATATCGAACTTGCCTATAAGTGGGCTACACAGTTCTTGTCAAACAAGCAAGATAAACGACATGTATATACATTAAATATGGCTTGTTTAGACGCCATGTATGCCTTAATTAAGTATGTCAAAAATACTTATGACCCAAGTAAGGGCTTCATTGTGTCAACAGGAGCAAGATGGTTCATTACACGAGAATTGCAAGACAACTACTCTGTAATGGTGTTTGGTGTGAAATCACAGCATATACCTAGAACACTATCAGCAATCAATAAGTATTACGCAGAGAATCCCGAGGGTTCAATTTACGACTTATCAGAACAAATCAATGTACCTATTAGTACGATAGAGAGTGTTGTAAATATTAGTTTAAACCCACTTTCTCTCAATAAACAAGTTGAATCAAGAGGAAGTTATAAAGGTGAAATATCAGAACTTCAAGACATTCTGTCAGAAGAGGACTTGATGACACCTGAAAGTGAGTTCACACAAAAGAAAATCGAAGAAGTGACATCAGTATTAACAGATTTTGAAAAAGAGGCGTTGTTCTCAAAATACAACATCTTCGGTTACGATAAGGAAGATTTTGTCAAAAAGCATAATCTAAACACAAGAAGTTTTAGAATGTTATGTAAGAAAATCATTGACAAGATTAAAGAAAATCTGATATAGTACATATACGGGCCCTAAAAGGGTGGTATAAAACAGAAAGAAAGGTTGATTTATTTAATGGACAAGAAACATATTTTAGCAAAAGGCTTAATTGCTACGGCTTCATTAGTATCAGTAGGCGCACAAGTAACATCAGTTATGGCTGCCGAAGAATTGACACCAGATGAAGTAGGACACATGTCCCAGCCAGAAGTAGATAATCGTACACCTCAAGAAGAGCAGGCTTTACAGAATGTTAACAGTCAGTTAGCAAATGTAAATAGTCAAATTTCCCAGTACACAAATGAACGTGCTGAAATTGAGCGTCAGATTGAGGCTAAGAAAGCAGAAATCGAGGCTGATAAGGCAACATTAGCCAAGACAGAGGCAGAATTAACAGAGGCCTCAACACAGGCAGCCAACGCACAGGCAGAGGCTCAGGCAACAGTTGACAAACTAACATCTGAAAAAGACAAGTTAGAGGCTGACAAGAAGGCGTTAGAAGAAAAGATTGAAAACTTAAAGAAAGAACAAACTGAACTAACACCTAAGGTTGCTGATATTGCACCTTTAGAGGCTGACCTAATTGCCAAAACAACTGAATTAAATGACAAGACAACAGAGTTAAAGACTCGCCAGAATGCATTAGATGAAGTTACTAAGCAGTTAGATAAGTTAAAGGCTGATAAAGAGGCATTAACAGCAGAATTAACAGCAAAGCAAGAGGAATTAAAGACTCTTGAGGCAACTAAGGCAGAGGCACAAGCAACTGAACAGTCAAAGACAGAAGAAAAGGGCACACTTGAAACAAAGATTGCCGAAGTGACACAGAGTATCACAAATAAGCAGGCAGAAATTGACGCCTTGGGTGTTGATGAAGCAGGCTTAACAATTCAAAAGCAGAATCTTGAAAAGAGCGTAACAGACTTAACAAACGAAGTCGCCACTCTTAACCAAGACTTGCAGGCTAAGAAAGACCGTCTAGCAGAGGTAACATCTCCTGAATTGAAAACACAAATTCAAGAAAAGAAAGATGAAGTTGCCGGTTTAACAGGTGAAATTTCTGCATTGGACAACACAATTAGCGAACAGACACAGGCTAAGACAACTGCCGAACAGGCAAAAGCACAGGCTGAGCAGGCTAAGAGTGCAAAAGAAGCAGAGAAGGCAAGTGTTCAGAGTTCTATTGACACAAAGACACAGGAATTAGCAACACTTGAAGCAAAGCAAAAGGAAGTAGAAGATAAGATTGCACAGGCAACTGACAACTCTTCATTCTTAAACTTCTTAAAGACAAACGGTGGTGCAGTACCAAACATTAAGGTACAAGCAGCCGCAAACAATGGTGTAGAACAACCTAAGAACTGGGAAGAGTACTTCAACTTTGTAATGGAAACACCTATTAAGATGGTTGTTCAGAAAGACAAGAACTACAACCAAGTTAAGACAGTTCGTGAATGGTTGAACGGTGATGAAACAGCATTTACTACCGCTAAGGACAACTTGATGCGTATGGCAAATACAGTTACAGAACTTAACAATCGCCGTAAGGCAGCCGGCTTAGAGCCAGTTAAGGTTGACGTTCGCAGTATGCTTACACAGGCCGTTGCAGTTGCCATCGGTGCAAACAACTACTGGTACCACACATACGCCAACGGACCAGATAACCTATACACAATGACAGGTAGAGAACAATGGATTGGTAATGACTCAACTTATGAAAAGGAATCTATGACTGGTTGGTGGGATGAAGAAGTTGCCTCAAACGGTGGACATTACAAGTGGTTCTCTGACCAGTACGGTAAGTTATACGCAGTTGCACCTTACATGTACGTCAAGACAGGTGTAAACCAACGTGCTGGTGTCGGTCGTGAAAACACACCTACATTCTACTCTGGTGTTGGTTTAGATGTTGCGAATTCAGCAGACTATTCGTCATCAGCAGGTGATGTAAACCACATCTATCCATTATGGCGTGCAGGACAAGGCAAGACAGATGCTGAAATTCGTGCATACATGACAGAAGAAAATGGTTTCTTCACAGAAGAACGTTTCCGTGAACTTGCAAGCAACTGGGTAAATAAAGTTGCTCCTCAACAGTTACAAGATGAATTAAATAACGCTAAGGCATTAGTTGAGGCTAAGAAGGCTGAAAAGGCAGAGGCTGACACTAAGTTAGCAGAAATCAACAAGGCTATTGAAGAGGCTGTTAAGAATATTAACGCCGAACAGGCCAAGGCTGATAGTGCTACACAGGCAATTCAGACAGCAACAGATAAGAAGACAGAAGTGTCTCAAAAGAAAGCACAGGCAGAACAGAAGTTAGCAGAACTTGAAGAATTGGCTGCTCATGCAACAGAAGAGGCTCAACGCCTTGCTGATGAAATCAACGCATTAAAGGCAAACATCGAAACAAAGACAGGTGCCTTAGACAATGCGAAACATGCATTAGACGAGTTCAACAAGTTAAATGCTAAGTTCAATGCTCTTGTAGCAGAAAAGAACGCATTAGTAAGCGATAAGGATGCTAAACAGGCAGACCTTAACAAGGTAATCTCTGCTCTAGCAGAAAACGCTACTAAGTTAGCAGATGTCCAGAACCAGATTGTTGCCAAGAACACAGAGATTTCAAATAAGCAGTCTGAAATCACAAATAAAGACAATGCTATTGCTCCTGTAGAGGCTGACAAGACTTCTAAGGAACAGTTAGTCGCTGACCAAAATGCTCTTGTAGAAGCACAAAAAGCATTAGTGGAACAGGCTAAGACATTACTAGAAACACAAAAGAACATTAACAAGCGTGTTGATGAAATTAACGCCGAATTGCCTACATTGAATCCAACAATGTATGATGCAGATATTGCAACTAAGGGCGATGAAATTACAGCAGCCAACGCAACACTTGCAAATCTATCTACTACTGCACAGGCAGAGGCAGACAAGTTAGCGAAGTTCAAGTCTGAATACGAAGCACGTCATTCAGACGATTACCCAACAGTAAACGACCTTGGCTTACACGAGGCTGAATACAACACACTTATGAGCAATCTTGAAGCACAGATTAACAAGTTAAATGAACTTGCCACATCTAAGACTACATTAGAAAGCGATAGTAAGGTAATCGCCAACAATATCGCATTACTAAATAAGGCGTCAGAAGGCTTTAAGGCAATCCTTGCTAACCTTGCACGTATTGAGGCTCAAAACAAGCAGTTAGCATTAGAACAATCAACTAAGGATGCTGAAAAGAAAGCAGAAGAGGCTAAGAAAGCAGAAGAGTCTAAGAAGTCAGAAGACAAGAAGGCAGAAGAATCTAAGAAGTTAGAAGAGAAGAAGTCTGACGAAGAAAAGCCAGAAGTATCTGCAACAACAGAAGATGAAAAGAAATCTGGAGTTGACCCATTAGTTCTTGCAGGCATTGCGGGTGGTACAGTATTAGCCGTAACAGGTGGGTACATTATTTACCTAGCAGGCAAGAAGAAGAAAGACGAAGAAGAAAACTAACATCTAATTCGTAGGCTCTACTAAAACGGTAGAGCCTTTTTGATATAAAGAGAGTAACGTTATACATGAACGGGTTAACCTAATTTCTTGTATAATATTAAAGAAAGGAAGTTGATTAATGAGGAAGAGAACGATATTATATTCAGCAGTACTTATTGGTATTCTTGCAACTTTTAATACATCAAGAGTGTATGCAGAAAACACAATGCCAATCAGTAATGTTGAAGAAGAGAAGATTATGGTTGCTACCTTACAGTATGACTCACCGAGGAATCTGAAAAAAGCAATTAAGAAAATGATTTTAGATGAGTATATTAAGGAAAATCCGCAGAAAGCAAACATAGACTATGACAAAACGGATATTACATTTGATACAGAAATCGACATGAATGCAAAAACACCTCAGTTGAAGAAAGTGTCATTGAATTTCCATTATACGGACAAGGAAGATGTGTCCTTGGTTGCAGACTTGACAAGGTCTGTAATGTTAAACATCACAGAGGGCGGCCCTGTTATCGAATTAAAGAAAGATGAGATTAACATTGTTAAGACAACTGAATATGACTTAAATAGTGTAGTCGCATTTAGTGGCGCCTATGACTGTACACCAGTATTCACGATTGATAAGGGTTCATTTAATAACAACCAAGTAGGTTCGTACGATATTGAGTATAGGATTACAGACTTAAAGGGTAAAGTTGCCTCTAAAACACTTCGAGTAAATGTTGTAGAACAAAAAACATCTTTTTATGATGTAGATGGAACACTACTAGGAGAGTCAGAAGGAGCCTTAGATGAAACGGCTTTTCCTGAAATTGATTCATATAATGTAGTAGATAGTCGAGTTGAGAACGGAAACGTTATTTATACATTAGAGAAAAAACCTTATGTTGCACCAACCAGAAGCACCAATAATACACAATCTATTAATTATCAACCTATCATTTCAGGTGGTGATTATGTACAACAAGCATTAAGTGCAGTTGGTAGAGTACCTTATGTATGGGGTGGTACAACGACTGGTGGTTGGGATTGTTCAGGAATGGTTCAGTGTTTAACTGGTATCGGTGCAAGAACAGCAGAACAGCAGTCCTACACAGGAACTAGACATTATGACATTTGGAATGCACCGTATGGAGCATTATATTTCTATGATACAGGTGCAGGAGCATATCACGTTGGTATCTCGTTAGGTAATGGTTCTATGGTGCACGCAGCCAACGCAAACGATGGTACTATTGTTACAAACATTCAATATTTTACGCCGAACTATTGGGTAATGCCAGGTCAGTAAAATAATGTATTGATAGGAGAGAACTATGGAAGATGACGTATTATGGCAAGATAAGAAACACTTATTAGCATGGCCGCTTAGTTTTACAAAATATACAGTTGTCTACAACAAACTTCATGTGGAGAAAGGTATTGTCAATACATCGTATGACGAGGTAATGCTCTATCGTGTTGTTGATTGTAGATGTACTGTGAATCTAATACAGAGATTATGTAATACAGGTAACGTAATACTCTATACCATCGACAAGAACTCTCCTATCGTTGTTTTGGAGAACATTAAAAATCCATTGAAAGTTAAAGAGTTCTTGAGCGAATTATGTTTAAAAGAACGTAGAGCAAACAATTTAATCGAGATGGCATAATGAGAGGAGATAGAATATGGGAAAACTTGTAAGATTTATTAAAGATTCAATCGGCAACATTTTAGCAGGAATTTTAGTTATCGGCTTACTATGGGCTATTCTAATCATGTTTAATTATGACGTGTTTGCCGTTGTATTCTGGGCATGGAATCAGTTCATAAGTTGGGTAGTTAGAGTCGCAGGGTACTTCGTGAGTCTAGCACCATTCAGAGCAATCTTCAAAGCATAAAAAGACCGGTCATCCTGGTCTTTTTTCTTGTATAATATAAGTAGAGAGGTATAAACAAATGGAAGATATTATTAAACTACCGGAGTATCCTGATTTTGACTCATTACACACAGTTCATAGCGAGGGTTCATTTTGGGACCACCATGAAATTGATAACTTAAATAGCACTTTGATTAGAACCGTATTAAACCTAAAAGAGGTTACACGTCAGATTAACAACTACGAGAGAGAACGTACCAATCTTGACTTAGAATATAAGCATAAATTTAGACGCTTAATGGTAGACTCTACTGTAAAAACAGAAGGCCAGAAAAGACGTATTGCTGAAATTGAATGTGAGGACCTTGAATTTAGACTTGCATATGTAAATGAAATCATCAACGAATTAACAAAGATTTCACAATCATTGAGAGTTGATTTAGATATTCTTAAGACTATTGGTTTCAACATTCGCCAGGAGATGAAGTTGTAATGCGTAAAAAACGCAGAAGATTAAGAAAGTGGGTTGTCTACACTCTACAGACATTAGCAACAGCAGTTGTGGTTGTTGCTTTTACTGCTCTTGCCCCTTTTAAGATTGCCGTCGTGTCTGGCCAGTCAATGGAAAAGACCTTGCATGATAAAGAAGTTCTATTCTTCTTAAAAACAAGCAATATAAAGAATAATGATGTTGCTATCTTCAAGTCTCCAGTTTCATGGGGATTAAAGGGAGAATGGTTAATTAAGCGTGTTATTGGCAAGCCTGGAGATAGGCTTAAAATTAACGGCAATAAACTCTATGTAAATGATACTCTGTGTGCCACGTTCACACAGTGGAACAAAACCGGAGACGTTGATATCACCTTAGACGGTTACTTTGTTATGGGTGACAATAGAGGACATTCATATGATAGCCTAGCAAGAGTGCTAAACGGTGAAAAAGACTTCTTGATTAAAGATATTCACTATAGCAAGGAGATTGAGAATAAAAATGACAAATAAACTCTATGCTATTGTCAATGATAGTGATGTTTACATTTTGAATAAAGTTAGGGAAATCTATACATCATGGGGCTATACTCCAGAACAGATGTTGACATACACGACATGGCAAGACGGCTTAGCCTCACAAACTTCTCTGTTCATGACACATTTTGTTAAGTTAGACTTGACGAGAGACCAAGATAGAACCAACTTTAAAGACTTGTTAAAAAAGAAAAAGAAGTTACCTGACAACTGGTTCGGTAACGGTGTAATTATCGTATGCCATAAAGCGCCAGGCAAATGGCTAAAAGACTTAATAGAAGAGTATGATGGTACCTATGATGGTGAAATATCTATTGATGAAATATTAGAAACAATCAATCTTTCAAAAGAGAATAAAGAGTTTGTAAAATACTATGTGGGTGATAGTGCAGAAGATTTAATCATCATTAAAAACACACTATCAGGCGTAGCAGATACAGACAAACTCACAATAGATGAGTTGTACTCTTATTTGCCTAATAAGATGGGTGCTGTACCACCATGGCAACTAATCAATGCTGTTATGTCTGGTAATATGCCTTTATTAGAGCAAGAATTTCAACGAGTAATTACTAATACACATCCTCTAGTTATCATGAAGTTGTTGAAAAACAAATTTCAAGACTTTGTTACGTATAGAGCATTGACTGCAAGTAAGATGTCAGAAAAAGAGATTTGTGAATTGCTAGGGTATAATAGTCCATACAGACTGATTGATTTTAAGCGTAGTAAGTGTAAACATGAAAAAGAAATCATGTTTATGTTGTATAAATATGAATTTAAGTTTAAAGAGGGAAATGCATTTTTACCTAGCAGTAATGACCTATTACATTCATTACTCATAAAAATCACATTAATGTCAAAATAAGGAGAGTTGTTCGCTCTCCTTAAAACCGTTTTACACCCTCGTCCGTGCGACTTTTTAGACCTATTTTAGACCTAAAACCAACGGGTTGATACATTACACAGAAATAGCGAAAATCGCTCTTAAAACCGTTCCTATTGACAAAATCAGAGAAGTATGATAGAATGTAAGTAAGGAGAAACAAATATGAAAAAGACAAATATTTTTAGTCTGTCCGTAGCAAACAAAAATAAAAAGATAGACATCTTAAATTTCTATACATTAATTGACTGTATTTTTGAGTTAGAAGAACAATTAGTAAAGAATAACTTAGCGATTATTAAGGTTGACTACAAACATGGGGTGTCTACCTATTACACGTCAGATGTAGATATTGTTTACACAATTAGAAAGAACAAACACAATGCTTAGAATCGGTCATATTTCAGACGTACATCTAGGGTATCGTTCTGGCAGCCTTGTAACAGAAGAAGGAATTAACTTACGAGAACAAGACGGTTATAATGCACTTAATGAGGTTATAGATGATATGATTGCAAGTAGAGTTAATTGTGTTGTCTGTACAGGAGACTTCTTCCACAGTCCTACGCCTACAGTGAGGATGATACATGAGGCTATGAACGCAATCAAGAAACTTTCTGACAATCATATTCCTTTCTATTGTTTAGCAGGCAACCATGATAGTAGCGATATCGTCAAAGAAATACCAAGTAATGACGTTCTCAATATTCCAGAGATTGGTTTATTCTCGTATACAGAGCCATATGTAATAGTTGAAGTAGCAGACAATATCCTACTTCATATGGTATCTCATCATGGTTATAGTAAACAATTAGACACGATGAAACATATTAAACCTGTTGATGGTAAGATTAATATTCTCTGCACGCATGGTTCTATCTATGACCCACAGTCAAACACAGTCCTGCACACAGAGTCAGAGCCTAGGGAAATTGTAATACCTCAAGATGTGCTTGCCCTGAACTGGGATTGTATCTTGCTAGGGCATATCCACGACAGAGGTTGGGTGATTAAAAATAAGGTATTCTATGGTGGCTCATTATTTAGACGAGGCTTCAGTGATAGCCAAGGTGATAGAGGCTGGACAGAATGGGTAATTGGCAACGGCACAATTAAACCAATCCTTCATAATATTCATCAACGACCTCAATATGATGTGTTTCTAAACTGTACAAATTCATCAATTAGAGAAATCGAAGACCTAATTAGTACTAGACTACATGAAATCAATGCCGATGAAAATCCTATTGTTAGATTTAACTTTATCAATATTTCTAAAATCAACAAGCAACAGATAAACTGGAAACTGTTCAATGACATTACCAAGAAATTCTTATCATTCGGTACAAAGTTTGAAATTCAAGAAGAAAGAAAATTAGTGCGCCAAGAAAATACAGTTGCACAAACACTACTAGGTAGTTATAATCACTATTGGGAGCAAGCAAAAGAGAATTACGATAATCAAATTCAGCCAGAAATTAACCGTAATAGTTCTGATTATTTAAAGACTTGTCAAAATAAGATGCTGAATCAAGAAAATTAGTATTGACAAAGTATGTGCAGAGTGATAAACTGAAAAAGTAAAAGAAAGAGGTTATTTGAATATGGAATTTCAAAAGATTTATAAGAGTAATGAAGAGATTACAGAAAAAGGTCAGTTTAAGACTACAATTCTAGCAGGTAACGGTACGTTTGAAATTCAATCGTCATGGATTGGTGATTCCCTACGTAAAGTAAATGATTATCAGTTCTTTGGTTTACCAAGTGTTGAAGAAAAGATTACAGTTACAGCAAACAATTTACCAAAGATTCCTGCCGATGCAATTAAGTACGTTATCAAGTGGTATCGTGACACTACATTAGCAACAGGCAAAGAAGCACAAATCAACTTCTACAACGCCAAGGGTATGCGTACATTAAACGTTGATGGTGTAGAAAAGAACTTAAAAGACATTGAAGGCGTGCACTTCTGGTCAGATGAGTTGTTTAGTTATACACCTAAACAGCGTAACAGTTCCGCTTTAACATCTGTTGATAACGACAGTGTTTATGAAGCACTCAATAAGTACATTGGTATGTACGTAGAGACACACTCACATAACAGTATGCAGGCATTCGCCTCTGGTACAGACTTATCTAACTCTAAGGTAGATGCATTACAGTTAGTATTCGGCCACTTAAACACAAATCGAGTACAGATGCACTCATGGATTACAGTACGTGGTTTGACATCTGAATACGTTTCAGAAGATATCGTAAAGCGTTTTGTAGAATTGCCAGAGCATGTTTTAGCAGACGACAAGAAGTACTACTACGATATTGATAAGGTATCTGATATTACATTTGATGAAGATTTAATCGCTACATGGGAAAAGCAAGTGTTCAAGACACCTGTATATACAGCACCTACTTGGGGCAATACACGTACACAAACTTACACGGGTCATGGGGCAGTTCGTCCTTATGGTCAGAAGCACTACAAAAGCCCTTACGAAACTGGGAAAAGCATTTTCGACGCTTACGAAGATGGCTACTACGGTGATTACAGCGACTACACACTTCCTAAGAGTTGGGATAGAAACTGGCCAGAAGATGTGGAAGAAGATGTTACAGAAGTTGAAACAGTAAAGACTATGCTTGGCAGAAAGCCTTTTGAGAATACACATCTCAACGCTAAGTACTCTGTACTTGCACAGTTCTTAGACGACTACTTCACATTTGATGGCACAGTCTCTCCTGGCAGATTGCTACGTAAGATTAAAGCATTGCTTTATAAGATTGGGCGATAAATTATGAGTCTAGATATTCAGTTAATCATTCAAGACAAACTCGCCAAATTAAAGCAGACATCGCTACAAGGCATGGCATACGACATCTTCTATCGTAAGGAAGACCGTGCCTTGTACGTTGAACCATTTAATGAAAGTCGTAAAACATTCTTAGAGTGCGGATTTACGCATATCGGCTACTTTGAAGTACGACAAGATAATTCGTTCACAATTTACTACAATTAAACACAGGCAAAAACCTGTGTTTTTTGATATAGACAGTATAGTTAAGAAAGGTAATTGGTTCACAAATGTTTAAAAAGATAATAACTATACTATTTATGCTTACTTTTAGCGTAGGCTCTTTTTCAGTTTACGCAGAAGAAGATACCACAACAACAAGTGTCCATGAGGCACCCATCGGGGCATACTATTCAGCAAATGATGTCCTAAAAAGTGCTTGCGATAATAGCAAGTTGAAACTCACAATCGAGGCAAGACTGGCTAGTGCTGAGGCAAGCCTGGTTAAGGAAGATATCGCAGTAATTCAAAGCGAAATCGACCAATTAAAAGATTATCAGAAAGAAGTCTATCAGACAAAACTACAAGAGATAGACGCAAAAATTGAAGAGAAACTACAACGTGAAAGAGAAGAGGCAGAACGATTAGCAAGACAATCCTCTCGTGGTGGTTACGCAAGTGGTGGTTACTCCTATTCTAGTTATGCTCCTTCATACGCATCAGGTGCATGGACACCATCTTATGGTTATGCATATAATGGACAAGCAGACGTAGATAAAGGTGGTTTATGGGAATGGGCTAATGGATATTATGCAGCCCATAATTACACAGCAGAAGGCCAGATGATTGCATCAACACCAGGCGAAGTGTGTATTGGTGGTAGAACTTATGTCTATGACCATACAGAGTATGGTTCTCATACAGAAGAGTATATCCCTGCTCATAGATTAAACGGCGATGGTTCTATCTGGATGCAGACTTGTGTTAATGGTGCTGGTGACTTTATGGTAAATCGCTACGTACCTAAAAATTAAAAACGGTTGACACGCTATTTTTGATGTGATAAACTAAAGCCATGAATAAGAAAATATTTCGTAGAAATTTTGCAATGACAGGTATCTTAAAGGCGATGATTCTGTTTGTTGCTATGATAGTTTTAGGATTCACATGGGATGTCCTTGTAAAGCAGTTCCACATCAATAGTACAGTATTTGCAGGTACAGTATTGCTTATACTTGTACCAGTTGCGATTTATAAGGTAACAAAACTCGTTATTAAACTAAAAAGAGAATATTTAGATTAAAGAGGACTTGAAAAATAGTTCTCTTTTTTGTTGACAATATATCTTTGCTATGATAGACTATTAGAGTAAATAGAGGTGAACACATGAAAGAATTTGATGTAAACTTAACAAATATGACCTATAAAGACGGGTTATTTAATAAAAAGATTAACGCAAAACCTATCACGTTCCAAACACAGTCTAGCAAGTGTTTTGGTGAAATTTTCGACAGAATTATAAATCCTGTTGTGGCAGAAGGTTTCGTTGTGTGTGATTTCCATAAGAAGGCATTTGTATATAGATTATCTCCTCAGCAGTTACGTATTGTGTCAATCGAAGATAAACACAAGACAACAAACTTCTGGACTAAGAGTTGTATGATTTTATACGATGATGACAATTGGTACTTTGTTACAGATGATAGATACAATATCCCATTCTTGTTTACAAATATATTCCAAGGTGAAGATGTAATTCATATTAACGGTATGAAGTTCCATGTAGTACGTATGTGTATCGGTCATACACTAGCAAATAGAAGCACAACATTTCAAAGTATAGTTACACATGCAAAAGAATACATCATTGCAATCTTACAGGGTCAACCAAATACAGACCTATGGATGAGAGCACCGTTCTCATTGCGTAGTTCATATAATACGGACAACTATCTCATTAAAAAGGCAAACCTTCTAAAGTTTATTATTTTCTCCTACAAGAAGATGGAAGAATTACAGAAAGACATTAAAACGAAAGAAGAGGCTGCCCAGTGGTATGCAGAAAATGCAGACGCTTTGCCACGACATTTGAAGGCAGAATACAATAAAACCGTTCCAGAAGAATATCGTGTTCAAGTAACATCAAACTAAGAGGTGATAATATGAGTAGATATGATGATTTTTCTCTCCAACAAGCAAATCAGTTTAGAGTAACGACAGATGGCTCAATCACAATCGCAGAGGCGCCAAGTCAAGACTTGCCAACAAAATGTGTTGTCTTGAACCCAATTAATAATAGTACTGTTGCTCCTGTTACTATTTTCTATCAGCCTACAGATGATAACAAGATTGTTATTCTAAAGCGGTTAGAAGAACAGCAGGAATGTTCAGAAGATGATATTATCAACGAAATCAAGAGAATTCCTTTATTGCCTATGGGTATTATCGAACATTCTGGCGCTTTCTTTAATGTGTACCGTCAGCAAAACGGTGAGATTGAGGTTGTAAAACTTTAACGAATAGACTGTTGACAAACAGTCTTTTTTATATTAAAATGATAGAGTAAAGAAAAAGAGGTGCAGTTAATGATTACACAGGTATTTAAGAAGACACGCCAACCAATGGCAAGTTTCAATATGTACTTCCGTACAAAGATTTCTAAGTTAGGTCGTATTATTGCTTTTAAACAGACAAAGAATTTTGTTTATGTTGCAGAAGTTCGTCCTATGTTGTTATATACTTCTCACCCAACACAAGGTATGTATAATAACCCTATCCTCTCCATACGTAAAGACATTGTAAACAAAGAAGTTATTATGGCTACTTTTAATGGTAGAGGCATGCATGATGAATTAGAGTGTCAATATGCAAGTGATAGTCCTTACCTAATCTTCTCTATTGACTATATGCTTGCAGGTGTACCAGTAGGATGGCCAGCATTGAGAGAAAATGAATGCATTATGATTGATGGTTCATCAGAGCCTGAGGACCAGATTATCCCAAGCATTATTTTCAACAATAGACAGAGAAGTACTATCAACTCTAAGATAGTTGAAATTTATGATGAAGATAATGACTCTTGCAACTTTATCGCTTATTTAAAGCACACACTATTTAGACCTCAAGAAACAGTATCGTCAGTAGAGATTGCTGAACCTGTGCAACATGAGGAACCAGTACAACCAGCAAAAGTAATTGATAAGGAGTCCAAGCGTTACAAAATGTTGTATTCAATGTTTAACGGTAATGAAGAGTTAATCGAAAAAATGTATTAAAGACTGTTGACAGGCAGTCTTTTTATGTTATAATGGTAGAGTAAATAAATAGAGGTGTTTGTATGAAAAATATTGTATGTTATCAGATGTATCAAAGACTTAAACAGGAAGGTGCCGTGTTACCTGACTATATAAACTACTTTAACAATGAAGAAATTAACTTCTCACTTGTTTCTCCAATCACATATTATCTGATTGAGCATAGTGAGCAATACAGATATCTTTTAAACCAGTTATTGAATGTTGAAATATGTGCCATCCCAGCACAGTTGGAAAAAGAAGTATTTGCAGAGTTTATGCAAATCAGTCCTGATGACATTGGAACAATTTATACCGACAGAGCAAATCGTATCGCTACTGTAACAATCAACAATCAGCAAGCAGTATTTACTAAGATTGTTAAAGATACAGCAGGTGCTCTACGCTACTACCTAAACGTAGATGATGGAGAACGATTAGAAATCAAAATTGGGGGTTGGCAGTAATTATGTTACAATACAATAAGTTAGATAAGACAAACCTAACGGTCAAAAAGGGTATGTTTACTAAAAAAGTTACACCAGATGATGAGTTACATATTAATGTCCCAAATGCAGGCTCCGCTAACCTTAACACTCGTATTTCTATGATGCGTGATGAGAGAGATATTATAGAGGGTCTATGCTATGTGGATGGAGTAAACACAAACACTCTGGTATTCAAACTACGCCCTACACTGATTTCTATGAGATTAGCACGTTCTGACAGTTTTGTGCGATACTGGACCAATACGGCATACTTTGCAATCATGGACAACCAATTATATGTTCGTACATCAGGCAATCGTTTACCATTCCTATTTACTAACGTTTATTCTGATAGAGAGCGTATTGACGGACACTTATACAATCGTCTATGTGTTGGTTCAGGGTGGGCAAATATGTCAACAAAATTCACAGATATCCTATCAAATCCTAAGGCGTATATTGTGAAGTTTTTAGGAACACAACCTAATACAGACTTAAGTTTCAGATACCAGTACAACGATATGTCTTGTACTGTTCCTAACATCAATAGACTATACAAAGGCTTAGCAAAACTACAGAAAGATATTAAGACGCCAGAAGAAGCGGCTGCATGGTATAACGCACACAAAAACTGGGTAAGAGAGATACAACCAGCACAAGAGGTACACCAATGATAAAATTTAACGAACTACTTAACAGAAACAAAATGCAACGACAAGTACGTTTTGAGATAACACCCCTTACAAAAAGAGAAGCCTCTATTCGAGAATTACATAGTGTAACGATTGGTGATAAGCAAGTGGTATTCTACGTAACAACTGAACGTGATAGAGATACTTACCATATTGTGCCAAATGCTATCGCAACACTATCAAGTGAAGATAGTGAAGGTTCTCTTGAAGATGTGATTAATGAAGTCCTAAACCCTACGACAGTTGCGGGTCAATTTCTACTCAAGCCTGGTATTATCCAATATAAAGGCTACCGTCTAAATATCTTCATTGGTGCAGATGGTCAATATCATGCAGAAGTCGTCTAAAAGTACTTGACTTCTGCATATTTATTTTATATAATTACTAAGAAGAACAGAGGTGTTGTATGAAGAAGATTAAAGGAATCGGATTAGAACAAAATAGACCAATACTCAAAGTTGTTCCTTTCAGGGAGACGGCAGTATATAAAAAAGGTGTGTTTGAAACAAGGGTTACACTACTGTTTGATAATGTCTTTGCAAGCATTGAGCCTTATGACTTTACAGAAACAATGAAGTTATATATGCCGTTATGTCCTGTAATCGCAATTAATAAAGAAGAACAGATGTTATTAGAGACGATTTATGGACAGATGTCAGACACACATAAAGAAATCTACAACAAAAACAAGGACATCCATAATCAATATGTGATGTTTACATGCTTGACTATCTACGAAAAGCGTGGTGTTGTAACCCAACTACCGGCAAACAGACGTTTCGTGAGATGTAATAAAGGTAAAATCTCATTACTCGGTAAAGTAACAAACGCACCAAAAGCAACACAACCAGTAGAGGGCAGAGAGACGTTTAAAGAGTATGTTGATACAAATGTTGTATGCATAAAAGCACAAAGAAATATTAATAGAAATTCAGACCGTTACCAAAAACTATTAGCAATGTTTGGTGGTAACCGAGAGATGGCAGATATTATGATGGGTGGTGATTAGCATGAACTTAGGAATGTCAGAGGTCGTTAAAAAGCAATTTATTCATTTTTTACGAGAGAACGGTGCAAATATTCCAGACACAGCAGAAATATCAGTACCTGTAATGCCATTAGATTTCAGTAAGTATTTCCTTCATGCTTACCTAAGACCTGATGAAAGTCAGATGGAATATGCCCTTGATAACGGTGGTTTCAAGATATATAACAACTATAATGAAGATTACCTAAACGCTGTATTAGAGTTTTTAGAGATTGAAGATATTAATAGAGATTGTGTTTCGACATTTTCTGCTGAATACATTAGTTGTGATGGTGAGTCGGTCATCACATTAACATTTAGCCTACAAGAACTCAAAAAAGCAAATCAGTTAGACAGATTCCTAACATTCTATAATCAAGTAATTCTTGATACGTTAGGTACATCTACGTATTTTCTACGAGTTGAGCGTAATACTGTTAAAATTATTATCAATTTAGTTGAAAAGAGTGTTGACAAGTAAAACTAAAAATAGTAAGATAATAACGTCAACAGAACAACAATAAAAAACAAATAAATAAAAACAAATAAAAGTGTTGACAAGTTACAAAAACAATAGTAAAATAAAACATGTAAAAAGAAAGATAAAATTTAGAGGTGAAAAACATGACACAGACATTAACAACAAACATTGACAACGCACGTTACATCAACTTCCAAGGCGAACGTTTTGAAGTTCCAGCAGAAATGACAGCAGGTCAAGTTCTCCAGGCAATGTCCATCAACTTAGACGGTTACACAATGCAGGTCGAAGGTGAAACAGTTTACGTTATGCCAGCAACAGGTACTAAAGGTTCAGACGAAGGCGCCGATGATGACAGCGCCTTCGAGGACTTAGAGTACGAGGTTGATGATTATTCTGACGAAGTGCTTGAGGCTATTCCTAATACTGAAAGTATTATGACACAGGCATTACGTAGTGTATGTAACCCAGCACCATCTGCACCACGTCAAGAAGTTCGATTAATCAATGGTCAATTAGTTCCTTTCACACGCCGTTCTAATGAAGATATTTATGATAAGTTAGTTGCGATTGAAGAGAAGTTAGACGCTCTTTTAGCCAAGTAAATAACATAACAGGCACTCCTAATAAACAGGGGTGCTTTTTTGATATATTAGCAAAGGGGTGATAGTATGAAATATCACATCACAGATAATGGAGAAGTTAAAAGATGTATAGCGTTTATTAGACCGTGTAAGTATGGTTGCCATTTTTCATCGGTCGAGCAGGGTAACAGAGTAAATGATTTAGTGTATACCCAACAAGCAGATAATCAACGAGAGGCCAAAGCAATGGTCTTACTTGAACAGTATAGAGCGTTTGGAGAGGCCTCCAAGACCTTTCGTGCAGAAAATACTACAACTCACTATTATAAGACTTACAGGCCTTCTAATGCCTATAAGAGCGAGTTGGAAAGCAATACAGAAAAGATTAAAGAACTAAAAGAAGAGATTTCACGATTAAAAGTATTAAATCGTGAATCCTACGACCTAATTGACAAACTTGAAAACAACAGAACCAAAAAGGCAGACCAGTTGGTTATCACAATGTTTGAAGAGAGTCTAAAAACAGACGAGAGGATATCTTATTTAGAGCAAGAGGTTCGGTTCTATGAATTTGAAAACGAACAAGAATTAGCCTATAAGAAGAAGTCTGATATGTACTATAAGGAACTGTATAACCAAAATGATGATGATATTCAGGTAAGAGAAGCGATTTCAAGAAACGGTAAGACATACATCGGAAATGTTGAGGTTGATAGAGATGGCAGAATTATGAATCTCTATTTAGAACGTGATAATAAACTCCAACCAATCTTTGAAATTACACCAGACTGTCGTTTTCTAACCTATGATTTTGCAGAAGTAAATATATCTAATGGTACATTAATCACAATCTCGCAAAAAGAAGATGAGTTTGAGTGTATTGATATGGTTCTTTAAAACCGTTTTATACCCTCGTCCGTGCGACTTTTTAGACCTATTTTAGACCTAAAACCAACGGGTTGATACATTACACAGAAATAGTGAAAATCACTCTTAAAACCGTTCCTACGCACGATAAAAATATTTCAAATTTAGCAGAAATGAATGTATTTCTTGTATAATAATTAATGTAAGAAAAGGAGGCATTGTTTAAATGTCAGTAAATCAAAATAACAATTTAACAAGTGCCTCTGTTGCCTGGGGTATTCAAAACAATAACAACCTCGTAAATGAAGTGTTTACAAGATTAACTGGTGTAACTGTAATTTCAGACATTAACGAGTTATCACAAATCATGCACGAACCTTTTGATAATTCAATCATGAGTAAGGGTTCAGTTATCGGTGGTGGTTACCAGTTAGGTATGGTTGAGTTACACAGAGACCAAGCGTACCTAAACAAAGCACACATTTTAGATTCATTCACATTAAATAATTTAAGCCAAAGTTCATTAGAACATTTATATTTAACAAACGCTATCTACGCAACCTCTAAGTCTATTGTTATCGAGAAGGCAAATAAAATTGCCAAAGAAAACCATTATGACGAGGTTTTATTTACAAATACTAGTGGAGAATACTTAATGAACGAGGCAGAGTTCGACTTTTTCTTTAAAGGTAAGAAAATGGAGACTCGTCTAGTAAAAGCAGACACAGACAAAATCATCGAATGTAAAAAAGAGAACATTCGAGGTTTTATCGGATATGATGTTGATATTGATAATGTAGACTACGAAAGAGCATGTAACCTATGCACTGATATCGAGAACGGCGTTATTCCTATGCCTACGATTATTGTAGTAACAGGAACAGGTGTGCATTTAAAGTATCTATTTACTTCACCGGTTTATTTTAGAAACCAAGTAGCGTTAGAAAAACATGAGAAGATGCAAGGCTTTTTCTCTCGTATCTTCACACATGATGATAGATATTGTGGTAAAGAGCAGGAAACTGGCTCTTATCAGAGAGATTTGCCTATCGGTCAGCCTATGCGTGCTGTTGGTAACATTTATGACAAGATTGAAGATTGTAAAATCACAACCGAGGGTTACACATCTGGTATCTACTACGACATGAACGAACTTAACCAATGGGCAAACGTACCAGATATGAAAGTTGCTAAGGTAGCATCTTCATTGGAGTACAACCGTTTAAAAGCAAGAAGATTATCACAACTAGAATATACAAGACTTTATGATAGTTTTATTGAAGAAGGTATCGGCTATAGAACAAGTCATAGAAACTTATTATTCCATCATATGCTAGTTGAGGGAGACATGTCTTTTGATGAGGCATTATCTCAAATCAACAGTATGGTTAACGAGTTAAATGAAAAATATCCGGTTCCAGGCAACCCTGTTCGTTTATTGACAAGAGCAGAGGCTAAGCGTTTTGACCCTACAAGTGAAACATTTGATTATAACTACTATGTAAATAATTTAAGTACAAGTGCTATGGTCGACACTCATATCTACCACGTACATATTAAACGTGAACAGTACCATACCGGTCTAAGTCAAAGAGAGAACTTAATTCAAGTCAGAAAGACTACGGTACAGGGTATCGAAAAAATGACTGAAAGAATCTTGTATTGCCTATTAAACACAGCAAAAGGAACAAGAGATAATAGAACAGGTATTGTTGAATATAATGGAGAACAGTGTATTGTTGGTGGTTTCGACTTTACACCTTTTGTCATGCAACACTCACCAGAGTATACAATTCATACAGATACAAAATACAGAAGTGTTAGGGATGCATATCGTATTATAGACAACCCAGAAGATGAATACTCAAAGATGGTATTAACAAGAGTCTTTGATTACCTAAACGGCTCAACCATTCAACGAGCAGGCTCAACTAACATATTCTCAAAGCAACAAGAGTTCATTCATCATTTCTTGTTAGAATCTACACCTCAAGAATATAGAGACCAGTTGTATGCTCAATATCTCAATCCTTGCCGTATGAGCAGTAAAAAATATAGTGTATTAGATGAGGGTATGTACCGTGAAATAAATAGACTACTTAATCTATTTAAGTCATTAACACATCATCATTACGAAAAAATTAGACCAGATGTAGTTACATTACAACCATATATTACAGGTGATGTATTGGCAGAAAACTGGATTAAGACTGACGAGACAATTAACCGGCTGTCAAAAACTCTAATGCAAATAAATATTGTGAGAGAAGAAGTTTTAAAACAAGGTACAAACCTTGATGTAATTGCTGAAATCAATAAAACAAACGAAAAGCAACTAGCGTTCACTAGTACAAGAGAGGCTATCTTATTGGAATCTCAACAAAGACGTTTTGACTTAATGGCTATTCGCTTTGCTGATAAGACACTAGATATACCTGAACGATTAAGAAGATACCAAGATGTGATTAACACATTAACATTACATCAAGACCTGTCTCTTAATCTTGATAACGTATTTAATATCTGGACTGGTATTAACCTATTAAACAAACAGGCTCGCCAAAATGAAGAACTATTCAGACAAGAGATGGCCAAGACTTATATAGGCCTAGAAACAAGTCTAGAGGTAATTCAGAGAGTAGACAGAGCGGTTGTCAACTTTATCAATCAGACAAAAGAGGGCAATAAGAAGTATCATGGTACACTTATGTACGTATGTTATCTTAGAGGTTTCCTAGGTTTCTTAGACCACATGCTTGTGTATATGCCATTCCCGTATAACAAAGTTAGTCATTGCAATGGCTTAGAATACACACAAGTAGGAGCCGTGCTAAACACATTTGATAATACGCATAGAGAGATGTGTCAGTATAACGCATATAACCCTAGAACAGGTGAAGTACATACATATAAACAACTTCTTACAGCAAGAGAATATGTGGCAAAGATGGCAATGTACTATAACTTTGTAAGTTGCCAAGATAATTTAGAACAAGCGGTTCATTCATACAACAACCTAAGGAATGAATGTCAGCACGAGGACGATAGGGTTACTGGATAGTTTTTGGCTATCAGTGGATACCTTTAGCATCAAATTTGTAAAAATCATCAATGGATTTTTATTAAAAACTGATATACAATAAGAAGATTAGTTGTATTGACAATCTTCTAAAAATCTATTGTACGTTGTAATTTTCTATATCAACATTGTGTTGCCTTAGTACTTATACCTTAAGCCATAACTCTTGTAAGGGTATATACTTCTAAATTAATACTTTAGTTTAAGAACAACTTTAAAGTAATTAGAATCAGTTATTAAAAATAACTCCTGTAGGTGTATTTACTCTTATTACAGTTATAAATTAATTAAAATAAGATGGCAATTATAACTAAGGGGTGTTCTAAACATAATTTCTGTAAGAGATTATACTTTTATTAAGATTATAAAAACGAATACCTATAAGGATGGTTATACCTAGTACGGACTAATTCATTAATTAGAACCGGTACTGGTAGTTATACTAAATGTTAAGACTAGATAATTACACCGATTGCACAGTAGTGGATAGGAAGGTAAAGGATAAATGAGAGAAAAGTTTAAACTAATTAAATTAGGCCATAGAGTTGTGAGTGTAGGCCTCGGGGCAGTTGCTATCGGCATGCCTGCTATTACAACAGTTATGGCTGAAGAAGAGTGGGAACGACCACGAGCAGAGTTTATCGAGGATGCGGAGTTCTCTGCGTTGCTTGAAAAAATGAAGGCTGATGGTGCGTATACTCTGGTAGAGGATAGTCCTGTAAAAGATGGTGACTTACGTACCCAAGTTGCTACGATGAAAGAGGCTATTAAAGAAGTAGAGGCTATTAGAACTAAGTACGCTAAGGATATGGCTGATTATGCCAAGGCAGTCGAGGAATACAAGGCAGCCAAGATTAGTTATGATGAGATGGTTCGTATCTACAACGAAAAGAAAGCCCAGTACGATGCTGGTATTGCACGTAACGAAGAATTAAAGGCAGAGAACGAGCGTAAGACCGCTGAATACAACGCCAAGAAGGCACAGTATGACAACGACTTGGCTGCTTATAACCAGAACGTTGCTGACATTAAGCGTATTAAGAAAGAAAACGAAGATAAAAAGAACGCTTATCTGGCAGACAAGGCTGGGGTAGAGGCACGTAACGCTACTAAGAAGAGCGAGTACGATAGAGCAGTTCAGGTACGTACAGATGCGATTGAAGAAAACGAACGCAAGATTAGTGAGTACGAACAGTTTATGGCTGATAACCCATCTCTACTTAACTTCGCTGATAGGGGTATTGAATTACGTGGTAAGTATGATGAGACTTACGGTTATACTGATAAGGGTGAATCAGTAGCGTATAAGAACTGGTGGATTGCGAATAATCAATCTGCTGTAATGGGAACACCTGATGCATCTCAAATGGACTTCCATAACTATGGTAATGCCAACCCTAGTAAATATTATGCAGGCGTATTTACGATGTATAATAAGGATAAACTAAAAGAACTTGGTTATGAGTATTCATTAGGTGATATTGGTATTACTAATAAGACTACAATGAATGTTACTTATAAGGACAGTCGTGTATCAGAATATGATAACCAGTACGGTCATAACTATAAGTTGGTAGCACAAGGTCAAGTAGTCGATAACTTCTTACAATTCGACTTGCATAATCTTGGTACTACTGAAAGTGGTAAGACTATCTCTGCTCATATAACAGTTGGTAAGTGGCACCAGTCACGTGCGAGTGGCGTTTACACATTCAAGAAAGACGGCTCTATGGGTGGTTTCGAGGATGGAGCAAGAGCAACATATCAATTCTACGATGAGGCTACAGGTCAGCCTATGAACTTGGTTCGTATGTTTGGTATCGGTGATATTGAAGCAGGTGAAAACCTTGGTATTGCATCTAACGATAAAGTAAGTTCTATTGTACCTATGACACCTAGCGATAAGGCTAAGGGATGGCAAGAAGGAACACATGGCTATGCTAGAGTTCAGCAGATGGGCGAAAAGACAGCATGGACATTCGGTGATGAACACTATGCAAATGCTAACCACGGTCAAATACCTGGCGACCCAACGACTGTTGGTAACAACAATTCAACACCTTTAGCACAGACTATTGGTATCTTTAGTGGGAACACACTAACAGCATCTTGGAGTGGTGCAGGTGGGGGATTAGACTTAAACTCACGTAATATCTTGTTTAAGGAAAAGCCTGAAAAGATTACAGATGACACTTATCCATTACCACCAACTCCTGATTATGAGAAGATTCCTGACGAGCCAGAGTATGCACCAGTGCCTGATGCATTGCCTGAACCAACTGCTCCTGAGGCTCCTACATTAAACACAATTACAGAGCCTGTTGCACCAACAGCACCTGGTGAGGCACCAACAGAGCCAGTCAAGCCTGAGGATATCAATGTCGATAGAACCATTCATTATAATCGTGCCTATCGTCTAAAACCTGTTACAACTAAGTGGGTAGATGAAGACGGTAACGAATTAAAGACACCTGTTACTGACGATACTACAAAAGAACATGGTGACATTGATGGTTATAGTTTTGTTCGTAGTGATGAAGATACATTAGAAAACGTAACACATGTATTCAGACAGCACACTACATCATGGATTGATATTGATACGAAAGAAAGTCTAAAAGACAAAGTTAAGGGTATTAAAGAGCATGGTGATATTAAAGAATACTACTTCGTTGAAACTGAAACAACACCTACAGGTGATGTAATCCATAAGTTTAAAGCAGTTACAACATCTTATGTAACAGAAGAAGGCGAAGAGGTATATCCAGTTGATAAAGGAACTCATAAAGAGAGACCTCATAAGGATTACAGTTACCGTCGTACAGAGGTAGATGAACATGGTAATACAAAGCATATCTATGCTGTATTCCATACTGATTATGTAGATGAGGATTTATCACGTATTGCAGAACGTGAACGTGGGCAGCAGAACGAAAAGCAAATTCCGGGCTATGAGTACATCAGAAGTATTCCAGAACCAGAAAAAGCGTTAATCACTCATGTTTACCGTCAGGTCATTACTTCATGGCAAGACGAAGGTGGTAAGACACTAAAACCTAACGATAAAGGCATTCAACCTCATGGAGATATCGCAGGCTACGTTTACGTTCGCACTGAAACAAAGCCAAATGGTGATAATGTTCATATCTTCAAACAAGCAGGTAAAGAACCTACTAATGACTTCGGTGTATTAGGATTAGTTGCAACATCAGTTTTAAGTGCCTTCGGTATCAAAAAACTCAAAAAAGTTGATATAAACAGTAGTAAGTGAGAAAAAACTTACCTTTAGGGAGCAAAAAAGTTGTATAATACTGAATAGAGGGGTATCACCTCACCCCTCCTCTCTAATAATAAAAGAGACCAGTTAAAGTCTAAGAGAAACTTAGCATGACAGCACTAACCAAAGTTGTAGTGCGAGAAGGCGAAGAGCCTTCTATGAGGCAGATGGTATCGTAAATGTCAGTTCAATTCTGACAAGCCTCGCCAAACCAAAGAAAAACAGGTATTTAATTGCCTGTTACGTATTTTAGAATAAGCCGCTTAGTCGGGCTATGCTGAATACGATGATACAGATAAATAAAATCTGGAATAGGAATTCACCGAAACCACCTGTTTTCATACTTGATAAACGGGTTATCCACCAGTGTTTGCCTTTAATTTTAAGAGGCCAGGTTATAGGTGTACCACCAGTTGTAATCGTATCACCAAGGATATGAATGATATGTCCTAACGTTACACAGCCAGCAAGCCATCTAAATGATTGACCTGATGGTAAGGTATAAAGAATACTTAGTGTAATAATAAGAGATACTATCATGATTGAGATATTACCGATAACACCTTTGTTCTTATACTTCTTGAATACTTTACTGAATATACCAGCAAAAGCAAGTTGAGTACTGAATAGAATAATACCTAAACCAATCAATGTACCGATAGTAAACTGTTTATCAAAAATAGTTACTTCGCCAGGTATAGATGTAAGGAAGTAAGTAATTACTCCTAAAACGATTGCATATGGTATTGTATGGGTAAGTTGTCTATGTGGGTCAGACTCTATTGGCTCGCTCTTCGTGCGAGTAATGGAGTAAACAAGACTTGATATCGCACGAACAATCGTAGATACGATATAGCCTATTGGCCATAGTAGATTAACGATTGTTGATGATTGATTGTCAATATCAGGACCTAATGCTTGTCCTGTTGTTACTAATGCTCCTGCAGAAATGGTTGAAATTGCTACGCTCTGTAAGACGGTATTCGTCATAAAAGACGGATTAATTGCTAAAATAAGCAAATAAATAGCGAGACCAGACAATGCATGAGTAGGTCCCATAAAGTTTAATATAAACATATAAATCTCCTTAACTATACAAGATATATCAATAGTTAAGGGTTCAAAGAGGTATCAGCGGTTTAAGTAAATCGTGATATATAAACTACAAAGAAAAAAGAGAAAGGAAAGAAAAGAATGAAGAATTTAGTAAAGAAAATGTTGACGCTTGTCGTATCTTTGCCATTACTTATGCCTAATGTTGTGCGTACAGGTGCAGCCTCAGGTACACCTCATACACAGACTGTATATGCGGTAAATGATGGTGTATCAGCGATGACAGGTCATACAATTTTACAAAACGCAAACGCAGAAACAGAGTACTACTACATTGACGGAACACCTGCGTACTGTTTAGACCATGGTGCTCATGCCGGTGGAAATAACGGTTCAGCAGACTTAACAGTTTATGAAGTGTTTAGTGCGTCAGATGCAGTTGCAGGAGGAACTTACTCACAAGCAATCTCATCATCATCTAATGCAGGTACTTTAAATTATACACATACGTATGGTACAAGGGATATGGCTATCTTGTCTTACATCGTTGAACACGGTGAACACAGTGGTCGTGGTATGGCAGTTACACAGATGGCAATGTGGTTATACAGTAGTGCCCAGTCCAACATCGCAGACCGTATCGAAAGTGATGTAAACCGTGCAGGTCAGATTGGTGTAGAGGGTAGAGCATTGTATAACGCAGCCGTTGCTTATGCAAACGCCGGTGGTATGCCTACTAAGAATGTTAAGATTTACTCATCAGGTAATGCTTGGTATCAGACATTCACAACATTCACAGACGAGCCTATGGTTGGGTCAGTAGAAATCTTAAAGAAGAACAGTAAGCCAGAAATGACAGAGGGTAATGATAATTACGCACAGTCTATGGAAGGTGCTGTTTATGAATTACGTGGAGCAAATGGTTTAACAGTTGCTACATTAACAACAGATGCGAATGGTTACGCTAAGGCAGAGGGTATTCCAGCAGGAAACTACACATTAGTTGAAGTTAGGGCTCCTAAGGGATTTGAAGTATCTGTGGAGCAAAAGCCAGTAACAGTTACAGGAGCATTAACACATGTTGATGTGTTCGACAAACCTTTAAATGACCCTGTAAATATTCGTTTAACTAAAATTTCAGAAGATTTGGTTGAAAATCCTACATCTATGGAAGGTGCTGAATTTACAGTTAAGTTCTACGCAGGTCAGTACACTAAGGAAACTCTTCCTGCAACACCTACTCGTACTTGGGTAATCAAGACTTTAAAGGCAGGTAATGGCTATAAGACATGGTTAGACGATGCTCATAAAGTATCAGGAGATGATTTCTACCTAGATAATGAGACTCCTACTTTACCTTTAGGTACAGTTACAGTTGAGGAAACTAAGGCTCCTAAGGGCTACACTTTAAAGAATAAGACTTTAAACGCCAATAAGGAAAAGGTGGCCGATGGTATCGCTTTATTCAACATCGTTAATGATGAAGGCACTAACGTTCCTCGTTTAGACGGTGGTAATGAATATACTATCGAAGAGGGCGTTGAACGTGGCACATTCAAGTTTACTAAGACTGGTAAAGCAACAGGTGAAACACTAGTTGGTGGTAAGTTCAAGATTGTGAACATGAATGACTATGACGTAGTATTAAAAAATAAAGATGGTTCAGTTGCTGAAACAATCCTTGCAGGTGCAGAGTCTACATTTGAATTTAGTGTAGACGAAAACGGCACATTCACAGGCTGGGACAACATGCTCCAAGTTGGTAATTATGCTATTCATGAAGTCGAGGCTCCAGTAAACTACCATATCGCTAGTAATGTAGAATTTACAGTAAATAATGGTGAAGTTACAACAGTTGCTATGCAGGATGAAGAAAAGACTCCTGAATTAAAGACTGTGGCTGTTGAAGATGGAACTAACTCTAAGTTGGTTGCTGAAAGTCAAGTAAGATTAAAAGATACAGCAGAGTACAAGAACGTTAAACCAGGCGAATATAACTACACAACAACAGTTATCGCCAAGGGTGAAACAGAGGCAGATGATGTAGTAGTAAGTAAAGAAACTAAGAAAGTTACATTAACAGAATATAATGGAACTCTTGAAGCATTTGCAGATATTGATACATCTGAACTCGGTGGAAAAGAACTAGTATTCTTTGAAGAGTTGGACCGTATCGAAAAGATTGAAGGTCATAACTACGATGTGTCACACAAAGACCGTAATGACGAAGGTCAGACTGTTAAGGTTACAAAAATCCGTACAGAAGCAACTGACGATGTTGATGGTGACCACTGGTTAGATGGAACTAAGGAAGTACAGAACTTTACAGATAAGGTAATGTATCGCAACTTGATTCCTGGCAAACAGTACACAACAACTGCTACATTGATGAACTATGAAACTGGTAAGCCATTATTGATTGATGGTAAAGAAGTTACTAAGACTGTTACATTTACACCAACAGAACCAAACGGAACTGTATTAGTACCATTTGAAGTAAGTGGCATTAAGTTAGCAGGTAAGAAGTATGTTGTGTTTGAAGATGTTAATGATGAAAACGGCATTCGTGTAGGTATGCACCATGATTTAGAAGACATCGGTCAGACAATGAAGGTAACAATGAAAGTTGGTATCAAGGTTGTTAAGATTGACTCACAGAATAAAGAACGTAAACTTGATGGTGCTGAATTTACAGTATTCAATAAAGACGGTTCAATCGCAACAGACAAGTCTGGTAAGAAGTTAGTTGCTACAACAGATAAGAATGGCGAAGTTAAGTTTAGTATTGACTATGACTTAGATAACATTATGTACGTTCAGGAAACAAAGGCTCCAGAGGGCTATAAGTTGAATGATGAAAAGCATGAAATCAAGCCAGGTGCAGATTATAAAGTTGAAAACGATATTATCTTCACTATCGAAAATACATTGATTCCTGTTGAAAAGACAAACGATTTCGGTATTGCGTTATTCGCAGTTGTAGGAATTGCTTCACTAGCAGGTATCGTATACATCTTGATTAAGGGCAAGAAAGAGAGAGTGTAAAAACTTTCTCTTTTTTATTTAATAGTATTGACAACTTAAAAAGCGTATGTTATAATGATAGAGTAATCAATAAATAAGAGGTGAACGAAATATGAAAAAGAAGAATATTGTTATCGTAAGTGTATTACTTGTAGTATTATCTATCGTTGCTTGTATGCTATTGAAGAAACCTGCAGTTGTTGAAACAAATAAGAAAGAAACTGTAACAGAGACTAACAAAACAGACAAGACCGATAAGACTGTAAAAGAAGATAACAAGTCTGATAAGAAGAACGAAACTAAGACTTCTGACAAGAAGGAAGATGTGAAGGCTGATGATAAGAAGTCTGATACTAAGGCAGAAGAAACATCTACATCTGCTGAAAACACAACTTCTACAACTTCTGTTACTCCTAAGAATGACACTCCTAAGAACACAGAAGTAACAACTTCTAACAAGACTGATAATGTTCCTGCTCCATGCGTGCCAACATATACAACAGTTAATCACCCAGAACAGGGTCACTATGAAACACGAGTTGTTAAAGAAGCAGAATATGTTCCAGTTTATGATAGGAAGATTGTAGGCGGCCAGACAGGTCGTATATATAACAGCCTTGATGAATGGGGTGCACAAGACGAAGACTATAGTTATTCCGTTAAGACTGTACAAGTTGGCACTGAATACCATGAGGCAGTCACAGAACAGGTATGGGTTGTTGACCAGTCTGCATACACAACAACAGAAGCGTCTGGTTGCTAAGGCTATGATATAAAAATCATAGTCTTTTTTATTGGTTGCATAATTTTTCATTTGTTGTATAATATATTATGTAAGAGGTGTAATTATGGAAAAATTATTCTTTTGGGGACACACAGAACATGGTAGTAAGGTAACGAAGGCTTGCTTATCAAATTTCTACCCATGCGAATTTATATTTAATGGTAAAACATTTAATTTTTCAGAACAATGTTTCATGTACCAAAAGGCATTGCTTTTTAATGATTTTGAGATTGCTGAACAGATTTTAAACGAAACAGACGTAAGAAAGATTAAGGCATTAGGTCGTAAGGTTAAGAACTTTAATAATGAACTATGGGATATACACAAAGAAAATTTTATGTATAACGCTTGCTATGCAAAGTTTTCGCAGAATGATAGATTAAAAGATTTCTTGTTGGGTACAGGTAATCGTGAAATTGTTGAAGCAAGTCCTGTTGATAATATTTGGGGCATTGGTTTCTCCTCAGATAATGCGATGGAGAATATTGATAAGTGGGGACAAAACTTACTTGGCAAGACATTAATGAAAGTGAGAGCAGTTTTAAAATGAGTGGACTAACAGTAGAGATATTAAAGAATTTAGCAAAACAGGGTAAAGTACCAAGTGTAGTAATTGAAGATAATGAATTTGATTCATCAATAGCAAAAACTAATTGGTTTTTACGACATGACGAAAATAAAATAGTTAACTTTCATTATAACTCCACGATTCTTATGTGGGCCGAGCATGCTTTAGGACTTTCCTTTATCTCTAAACTACAAAATATGTTTGAAGAAGCATATCAGGGTTTTCATTTGGATATTGAGTCATTTACAAAAACACAATGTATACTTGTAATTAAAAAGAATGATGTTGAGTCTTTGAAAATTTCAGACGACTATAAACTTGCCACCGAAAAGATGGCAGAGGTTAGAGAAGTACGAGGTATTATTGAAGAAACTAAGAATATTCAAAAAGAGTCGGCAGTTCGTATTAATGATTTGTTTAAAAAGTTGGAAGATGTAAGAGAATATGCAAAACAACTTCAACTAAGAGAAGAGAATGAAAAGAAAGTGTCAGAGCAATTAAACAATATTAACTCTGATATTAAAGAATTAGAGATTAGACTAAAGAAAGACATTCCTGAACTTGATAAGAGTTTAGACATTAATAATTTTAGATAGAGGTAATAATATGATGATTAAATCAGAAGCACAACAAACTACAAGCCCATTGTTTTTAGATGAAGAAGAAAATAATTTAGAAGATGTGGGAAATACACTGATTAATACGGCATTGCCATTCGATAGATGTGTAAAGATAGATAAAGAATTTGAGGAAGAATTAGAAGACAGAGAGGCCCAAATGGACAAAAGAGAATTTCTGCATGAACTTCCTAAAATTAAGACAACGACATCTAAAAGCAAGAAGGATGTATTATCATGGGTTGGTACTAAGAACATTCTCCTCTGGGTGTGTGAGAAATTCCTAACGCCTGCTGTTGGTACAGTCATTTCAGCCGCTTCCCTTTGTGCTATTGTTATTTGTCTAGTGGTATCAGGATTGTCAGATGATTTGATTTCTGCTGGAGTAGCAGGCGCATTTTTTACCTTTCTCGCAGTTGTTGCGTTTTTCTGGACAGCAGGTGAAGAAGTGAATAATATTGGGTATATTCACAGAAAATTAGATACAGAAGATTATTTAATCTCTAATTATGTGGTCGACTGTCCTAAATCAATTAAAATTGAGTTGTATGAGTGTTTAAAATTGAAGAAAGAGTTATACGCTAGATACGTACCACAGAAACAAGAATTACAACTGTTCACTAATAATGGAGAAGTGAGTTACTATATGGAAGTAGATTCATATGAGTCAGTAAAAAACCTTGATAAAGACGATTTTGAATATCAGTTGAGTTATTTTGCCAACCAACCTATTCCAAATAAATTTTATCGAATTTCCGATATAATTACAGATAAGGCGGTGAAGAGTTAATGGACAGAGCGAATGTATTTAGAACAATGGGAGCCACTAGTTTTGTAGGTAATAGAGAGGAAAATGATTTCTATGCCACTGAACCAAAAGCAACAGAACTATTATTAGAAAAAGAAACATTTAATGAGAATGTTTTAGAACCATGTGCAGGTATGGGACACATTAGAGATGTACTTGTTTCTCATGGGTATAATGTAACTGCAACTGATTTAATCTACCGTGGTGTAGACGACATTAAACAAGAAGATGTCTTTAATATCAAAGAGTTTAACGGAGATATTATCACTAATCCACCATATAAGATTGCTCTACCTATTCTAAAACATTGTTTAGATATTATTCCAGATGGTAATAAGGTAGCAATGTTCTTAAAGGTGTTATTCTTAGAAGGTAAGGAACCTAATAATGATAAAAACACTTAAAATAGAATTTGAAGGACCAGACTCTGTAGAAGTTAGTGGTGAATATGTTAAGCAATTTAAGAATATTGATAATTTTCGCCTAGATGAAAATGGTGATATGATTGAGGCCAGAAAGTTAGTTATTGTGCTAGATAAGAATGCCAATAAGGAATATAACGATGGTTTCAGTTCAGAACAGACTGTTTTTGATAGAATAATATCTTTTAATGATATTGTTGATTTTGAAATACAAGATGAAGAATCAGAGCATATTGTATTTACAAATTATGAAGATGATAGATGTGGAAACAATAAAAATCAGTACACAAAGATTGACGAGAATGGAGACTTGCACATTTTAATCACGGATAATGAAGATTTGGTACCAAGTGGTTTCACACAACCAAGCCTGATGCCTATAGGTGGGGTGATTTATGATGAAGATTGTTGATTTTAAAAAAGATGGTAATACCGTTAGATTTTATTTAGGTAAGACAATTAACGGTATCTATGGTGATGACTGGGATGATACACCTTATGAGCATAATGCAGGCGAAGTGTATGACCAGTTTTATGAGAAAACGATTGATATTGCATTCCCATTAGACACACGGGTATTTGAGCCTTGTTATGGTTTTATGAACTCACCTTACTGCAAGGATAGTTTCATTTCAGAAGATAAGGTACCATGTATTCTTTTCGGTGAAGTTGAAAACTTATGGCAATATGAAAACTATGCAGAATTGTTAGAAAGAGTGCCATTACTTAATAAAATTTATCTTGGTGATGAGTGGGAAGATGTTGTATCAAAATACGGTGATAAATTTACAGTATTACCTAATAAGGTAAGTAACCAGTTTGGTATTCTGTTTGAGAACTGTGAATATATGGCCTTTAACAAAGAAGACGTGGAATTAGTTGAGTTAAACGAAGTATATACAAATATTCGTTATTACAAGAATGAAACACAAATAATGAGAGTTGCAAACAATGTCCATATTGTATTAAAGAAGAGTGCAGAAGTAGAGTACTTACCATTCCTTGTTGAAAATCTAAAAACAACTACATTTAAAAGAGTTTTAGATTATAGTGATATTGTAAGCATTGACTTGAATGGTGAAGAGTATTTTGTGAAGTTTGATGATATTGTTTCAAACAAATACCAGCACACATTTATAGATGATAGTGGTCGTTTACATATTATGGTTTCAAAAGATGAAGAGTATTTAGCAGATTTAAAACTGTAATTTAAAACGAATTACAGTTTTTATTGTATAATATAAGTGTAAAGGAGTTTTAAGATGATAGTATTTGCAGGAATGATTGGGGTAGGGAAGACTACCTATGCAGAGAAACTAGCAGATAGTTTGGGTGCGAGATTGTTTAGAGAGCCAGTAGAGGATAATCCATTTTTACCTTTATACTATGTAAATCCTAATAGATGGGCACTCGCATTACAGTTGCACTTTTTAAATAAGAAATATAGTCAAGTCAAGGATTCTATGCAATTAGACAGGTCTGTAATAGATGGAAGTATCTACGAAGGAGAAATCTTCACAAAATTAAACTATGATATGGGAAATATCTCAAAAGAAGAATATGACCTTTATATGGATAGTTTGAATATCATGATGGAAGAAACAGAAGAATTACCACAGAAGACACCAGACTTGCTTGTATATCTAACAGCGCCTAAGGAGTATATCCTTGACAAGATAGTTAATCGAGGTAGAGAATTTGAACAACCAACAGCATCTAACAAGTTGTTGGAGTACTACTCTAATCTATTAGATAGATATGAAGAGTGGTACGTGAACTATAACCAATCTCGTAAGATGCGTATTGATGTTTCACAGTATAATATTAATAATGCAGAGGACTGGGAGAAGATACTCAACTTGATTACAGGCAGACAAGGCAGTTACGACCTTGTTGGTCAGAAATTCCAGTTAATCTATGACGATAAATTAAATAATGTAGAAGTGGACTTGGGTACGTATGACACACCTGACCGTTGTATGCAGGAATTAGAACAGTGGTGGAGCGACCATAATTTTAAGCCTTGTTACTTAAGGACATGGTACTCTAATAACACACTAGTCATCGACTATGGGAACCATCTTGGGTTCTATTGTATTAAGGCAATAGCAGAGGAGTATTGATATGATTTACTTAATAATTGGTTTGTCTGTATTGATTGTAATGTTGACTGCATTAATGTATTTGTTAAATAATAAAAAAATAGCAAAAATACAGAAACACGCTCCAATCGTTGGAAAAGGTGTTTTAACGCTTGTTGTGATTTCAACGATGGTGATGTCATTTATCTCAATCAAGTACTATACAGAACGTCCGGTGAAGCCGGAAGAGGTAATAGAACAAGTTAGAGAAGTTTTGTCGAAAGAATACCCTGATAAGATATACAATCCAGCAGATTTGTCATTAGAAGAAGAGTTCACCAAAAAATCAGCAATAGATACTCTAACAACCTTATTGAATAAAGTTGTAGATAAAGATAACAGTACCGCAATGAAAGATAGATATGACGCTATTTCAAAAGATGGTTCTACCTATACCGATAATATCTCACCAGATGTAGTCAGTAGATTTTATCAGCGAGACAATTTTGATACAGAGGAACTCAAAGCAAACATGTCACTAGCACTGTTGTCGATTACTAACTCATTGTTGGGGACCGATAACGAACTAACCGTTAAAGCAACAAACATAGAAAATGTTTATCTGTCTCCTGAAACAAACACGGCACGTATACCTTTAGATATCTACCTCAGTCATTACAGTGGTTACACGATTGATATGGTATTCATAGACGGTCATTGGTATATTGACTCTTATTCATTAATGAGCCAGGTTGATATTATTTCATATTTACAAAAGATTTATAGTAAGTAGCCCTCGTGCTACTTTTTCTTGTATAATATAATTGTAGAGGTATTTAGACAGATGATTTTAAAGAAAGTAATTTTAGATAACTTTAGAGCCCATGAACATATAGAGTTTGAACCATCAGAAAATGGTATGACAGCAATTTCAGGAAACAATGGTGCAGGTAAATCAACAATAGTAAATGGTTTTGCTTGGTCTTTGTTCGGTTCAAAATTTCAAGGCTTAAAAAATAAACAATATATCCGTTACGGAGTTGACCCTAAGACAGAAAGAGTTGGCGTAACATCTTTTATTCAAGTAGGCAATAATGAATATAAAATAGAACGAATAATTACAGGCACAAGCACAACATCCTGTAGAGTTTATATCCTAGCAGATAATGAGTATAAAGAGGTTGCAGGACCAGCCACATCTCATTCAGAGAAGTATATTAAAGAATTATTAGGGTTCACAGATAAAGAATTTTACTCATCTTTCTTTATTCAGCAGAAACAAGTTGATAGTATTATTCATGCACCTACAAAAGAAAGGGGTTTAATTATTGAGCGTATGCTTGGTATTGATGTTATTACAGATTCTATCGCACAGGCCAAACAAGATAGTAAACTCCTACAACAGTCATTAAACGTTATTCAGCAAGGTTCAGTGGAAGATATTGAGGCTGCCCTTGAAAACCAGAAAAAAGTGGTAAAGAACTTACTAGATGGTTTCAAGAAAATAAAGACAGAATACGAAAAGGTTACTAAAGGCTTAGGTGAATTAAACGCAAGATATTTAGCAGAGAGAGAAAAACAGGAAAAGAAACAAGAACTAGAGAACCTGTTAAATATCGCAAAGAATAATATAGCAAACACAGAGGAGCGATTAAATGAATCCTTAGCAAAGTTAGATAGTTTGCCTAAGAAGGTTGAGTATTCAGATAACCTTTACAATCAAGTACAAGCAGATATTGAAAAGACAAGTAATGATAGAGATGAATTGTTTTTACGTCTATCCACATTAAATGCGAGATATAGCGAACTAGCAACAGTATTTAATAAAAAGTTGCCGAAAGATTTAGATAAGACAGTTGAATTATTAAGACAAAAGCAAGATTTAAATAATCAAAATCTAGCAAATTATCTACAACGATTAACAATCTTAAGAGAACAGGAAAAGTCATGTCAGCAATTCTTACAAGACTTGGAAAAAGGAGTTGCAGAATGTCCTTACTGCCATTCACCGATTAAGGATATTAACGCAGAGAGAAAAGCACACTCAAAAGAACTTCAAGACATTCAGTCAGAGATTATAAAACTATCTGAATTGCAAGCACAGGAAGAAACAAATAAATCAGCATTATTAGATGAGTCTTTACAGTTGCAGAATTATTTAGAAGTTAGACAAAAGCAAATTGACCTAAAATCTGAATTTGCAGGTTTAAAGATAGAAATTGAAAAAGTTACAAAAGACCATGAAAATGTTACAAAGATTTACAATACTATGATTAAGAAACTTCAATCATTGGAGGCATTAAAGCAACAGACAGTTACGATAAATAGTACAAAAGCAACAATCAAGTGGCTAAATGAAAGATTAACGGCAGATAATCAAGAGAAGAATAAATTAGAGTCTGAAATAACAGAATTACACGCTCTAAAAAAGACAGAGTATGCTAAGTTAGAATCGTCTTTAAACTCAATTCAAATACAAAAGCAAAAACACGAACTTGACGCCCTTGCTATGAAGAAGGATATTGAGATTGAGAAGGAAAAAGGTCGCTCACTTGATTTACAGTTATCACAGGCAAAAGAGGCGAGAGAAAAGTTTAATACAATTTCAAATCAGTTAGTGATTATTAATAATACAATTAAGAACCTAACAGACTTTAAGAAATTGAGAGTTGAGTCAGCAATCCCTGAATTATCAGAACTAACCAGCGACTTGGTTAGAAAGTTCACAGATAATGATTTCCAAGATGTTGTGATTGACAGTCAATTTAATATCACGGTTAACAAAAACAACGGTCAAGAATTACCAGTCAATGCTCTGTCAGGTGGTGAAGAGTCTGTGGTTGCGATTGCTTTACGCTTAGCAATTAGTTTATTCTTAAACGGCAACAGTAATGGTTTGATTGTAATGGATGAGGTTCTTGTTTCGCAGTCAAGTAATAGAGAGCAGAATATTTTAGACACAATCGCAGGCTTAAATAATTCGCAGATTGTTTTGATTGCACACAGTAGTCTTGCCAACTCGCTTGCTGATAGAACATTCACATTAGGAGACAGATAGTATATGAGATTATTTGATATACCAGAAGAGGCAGTTAGTAATACAAAAGTATTGCGGATTGCATTGCCGAACCTTAAGGAAAAGATGCTTGATGTTATTGACATTGAGATGAAAAGGTTGAAGGCAAGATTGAACAAACAGTTTGATAGAGAGGAATTGACTTACCATATTTTATCTAATATTTCACAAGAATTAGCAGATTATTCAGTGTCAAATATCTTCTCATTGAGTGATAACTTTATTGACACAATATTCAGTGTAGATAAAGAAGATATGGTAGACGTTTCAGCCTTTAAATGGTTAGGGGTTGATAAGATTAAAAAAGATGATATATCTAGTAAGATGGTAGATACACTACTAGAAATGACAAAAACGCAGACCATTATTTGTGTAATGAGCGTATAGAGAGGAGTTTATATGTCAAATGTAAAAATCGAGTTAAAAGAAACTAAAACAACAGACGCTATGAAAAAGGTAGAGGTTATTCGTGAAGTAGCAGAATTAACAGGTATGAGCCAAGCCGATGTTCGTGATGTCTTAAATGCATTTACAGATGTTGCACAGAGAGAAATTGCTGTAAATGGTGCATGGAGATGGCCAGGAATGCCAAGTGTAACAAGAAGTGTTGTCCATAATGTTGTTGTCTATAACAGAAAGGTAGATAAGACATTAATCTATCCTGAAACATACCAATTAAGATGTAAACTTGATAAGGTTACTCGTCAGTTGCACCGTGGTATTACAAGAGAGCAGTTAAATGCAGAGAACGGCACAACACAAGAAGACTTCTGGAAACCATACTTTTTCGCAGATGGTGATAAGCGTAAAGAGGCTTACGAGTTCTTACGTAAAAACGGTAAAAAGTAATTAGTCTTAAAACCGTTTTATACCCTCGTCCGTGTGACTTTTTAGACCTATTTTAGACCTAAAACCAACGGGTTGATACATTGTTCAGATTTAGTCAAAAACCATCTTAAAATTGATTGGAGTGATTAACGTGAGTATTAATGTTCAAGTGCAACAGATATCTTTTTCTATTGTAGGACTATTGTCGATTATATTTATGGGTATTTTATTTGATAGATATAATATTCCTGTCTGGAAAGCCATCATACCTATCTACAACCAGTATATATTTGCCAGAGATATTGCAAAGGCACCGAGTGTTGCCAAGAAAAGATTAAGTTTATCTATTGCTGTACTAATTGCCCTACTGGTATTTTATGCAGCCTTAGGAGTAACAGTTTTCAGTGTGCTTCGTACTAGTGCAATGGGTATACCTGTATCGTCAGGAACTTCCGGCACTATTATCTTCCTTGTCTTTGCATTTGTGATATTCTTGATTGTAGCGTTAGTATTTTCTGTAATTTATGACTACGAGATTTATCGTTCATATAATAGAATACATGGCTATAGTGAATGGATAACATACCTAGGAGTTCTATTCCCTGTGATAGCATTGGGTATCTATGTACTCAATAATGATAGAGAGTTAACAGAACCACAAGAAGAGGTATAAAATATAAACCCTTGGTGTAAAAACCGAGGGTTTTAACATTTCTGATATATAGTATAAATAGCGAACTAGACACGAAAGGAGTATAGCGTCATGCTTAAAAAGACAAAGAAATGGTTATTAGGACTTATGTCGGTATTATTTTTGGTATTGGCAATATCTCCTGTAGTAAATAAATCATTTATTGAAACAACATATGCCGATGATGGTGATGAAGAGAAAGACAAAGATGAAATCAGAAAGTTCATTAACGAAAACGGTGGTAAAGACTTGAATCAAATTATGGATAAAGTCACATCAAAGGAAGTATCTTCTGAAAGAGCAAAGACGCTGGTTTATTACATCGGATATCTATTAGGACCAGGCAACTATGTAGGTGACGTATCGAACTATTCAGGAGTTGTTTTAGACGGTGTAAATGAAACAGTTGTGCAAGACGGTAATGTAAATGGAGCGTTTAATGGCCCGCAGAATTTATTGAATCATAATGGAGACGTTCCTGCCGGAATGACAGAATTGTATGATAGTATTTTAGGTACATTCATCCAGCAGGGAATACAAGGTCAAAATACGGTATCAGCATACACAGGCGACTGGCGATTTGGTGTACCAATCAATCTACCAAACAATACGGTACCTGTAGGTAATAATAAGATTTTTAACTATACGGCATTAGAACGCTTTGGATATGATTTACCATTAACAACATACTTGGGAGAATATGACAAAATTCAGGTGTCGTCTGATACAAGATTAATGGCTAACATCGGTGCAGTAGGTAAATTAAGGGTTGGTGCAGAGGCATTATGGGAAGGCTCTAAAGATGTTGTAGGGCAAGTGATTGATTTTGCAACAGGTAATTGGGGTACTCCTCATAGAGGTTTTGCAGGAGCAGTAATTGGCACTATTGTAGACTCATCAGATTTGAACGTAATTGCTCAACATGCATGGACAAGACCAGACTTCGCTAAGACTGTTTATAATGCATATTATGCATCTGACCAAGAAATTTTGTATAGAGCAGTTAACCAGTATTACAATCAGAAAATCAATGCATTAAAAGAATCTAATCCTATTTTAAAAGAGATTATGGATGCCTCAAACCCACCTCACTTTGATTTTGACACAAGCAAGTTTACAGATAAGTCATTAAAAGCATTTAACGATTATCAAGCATGTTTAGTTAAGAATGGTAACGACAAGACCAAATGTGGTGAAGAACCTAAATTAGAAGTATTGAATGTTGAGGAGCAGTTTGCCAAGTGGTTACAGTCAGATAATGTACAGGCACAATTCAACAGATATAAAGAACTAGGTTTTGATATTACAACAACTTTACAGGCTAAATCTAATAGTGAAATGATTGCTTTATGGAAAGACGAATATCAATCAAAACTAAAAGAAGTTCTTAAAAACAACGGTATAGACTCTACTGGTATTGTGGTAGACGAAGAGTCATTAAAGTCGCAGGCATGGTATGACGCTTCTCGTTCTTGGGCACACTGGATATGTGCAGATGGTGAAGGTAACCCACCAGCAAGTTACACAGACTGGAACACTGTTTATGCAGATGAAAACAACAATGGAACAGAAAAATTGACAGGTTGTGCAGTTGTGAGACCATCAATACATGGAGCGTTAAACGGCACATCTAACGGAGTATCTGATGATACAAGATATGTTCGCTTTAAAGAGCAACATACTGTGTACGGTAAAGGCATTCTAGGAACTATCGGTACAGCGATATCTGCATTCTTTACAAAACTAACTGTTACATTGCTATCTTACAGTTTTACAAATATTATTAGTTCTCTACATTTAGACATGATTATTCAAACAACGATAGAGACATTTAGAGATAGTATCTTCTTCCCATTCGCTAGTATGGCAGCCATTCTATTTGCTTTAAGCCTGCTGTTCCAAGCAATCAGTGCAGGGCAATTTAGGGTTATAAAATTAGTCCAACTAATCGGTATCTATATTTTATCAGTTGTTGCGTTGTTTAGTTCAGGTACTCTAATCAGACTAGCAGAGGAAATCCCAAATAAAGCAGAATTAGCATTGTTTAGCACACTCTCTCGTGATGATAACACGGTTGATTATTGTAGAGCAAGTAGTCCTGACGATTTCTTGGGTACAACAGTTAAAATAAGACAAATGCAATGTATGGTATGGAACATTACAACATTTAAGCCATGGCTCTCAGCCCAATGGGGTGCCAATTATGCAGACTTGAATGAAGATAAGATGACGTATAGTAATGAAACAAAAGCATTAATCGGCTCACCAGAGGTTGTCTTGGGAGATACAAATAAACCTAGAAACTGGGCATTGTACCAGTTAGATAAGACAATTAGTGGCACAATTACAGAGAATGATATTAATACACCTGTTAATAGTCAGTCTAAACAGATGTATAAACTAGTTGATATGCAGTTTGGCCCTAATAATGCAAGAGGTAGAGACACAAGATTTGCAAGTACATGGGCAGGAGATAACAACAACAGAGGCATGATTTTATTCCTTGCTGGTATTACAAGTATTGCAATGTTCTTAGTAGTCGGAGGTCTAACTATCTTCAAAATAGGCGCCTCATTAGACTTTGCTTTAAGATTGATGATGTTGCCTTTTGTAACGTTAGTTGGTTTATTTAGACCGGTTAAACTGACCGAGTACGTTGGTAAGATGTGGTCAATTTTAGTTCAGCGAATGATTGTAACAGTGATTTTATCTATCACATTGTATTTGTTAAATGCACTGTCAATCTCGTCTGTAAATGCAGTTGCAACAGCAGTTATGTCAGCAGCCATCTTAATTAGTATTCAGATGTATTGGAAAGAGATTGTTGGTATTATTGCAGGCTCTTCTGACGCCGGTAAGGCAATTAGAGAAAATCTATCTTACCAAAAGTTAATGCCTAAGAGTGCTAGACAATTTATTGATTTAAAGGTTCGTGATATTAGAGAAAGTATCGCAGGTGGTGTAGCAGGAGCAGTTGTTATGCCAGGTATCAGCAGACAGATGAAGAAAGAGCATGGTATCGAAGTGGTGGGTAATCCACTAGTCGAGGGATTTAGATATGGTGCAGATGTAGCCTCTGATAGAGGTATTAAGGTTACAAATCGTCAGCAAGCCCGAGAAGGTTTCGGTATATTTAGGCAGTATGCAAGAGCGTATATGGCAGGTAATAGGGCTACAGGTTTTGATAACCCGTCAAGAGATATGATAGAAACCTATGACTTAATGAGGAGTAATTTAGAAGAAAAGTCAGCAAGAAGTCAAATCACACCAGAAGAAAAGAAAGCACTTAATATCTTAAATAAGATGAATAGTGGACATGATATAGATAATATTGACAGATTTAACTCTACTGGTGATAAGAAATTAGACAGATTGATTAAAGGAACTCTAATTCCTAATGACAAATTAACTAAAGACAATATTAACGACTTTACAAAAGACTTTGTTACAAGCGTGAACTCTTATAAGTCAAATAAGCAAGAAGATTATACACCTACAGGGCTATCACAAGATACATTAAATAAAGTTGCCACAGCAACATCAGCCGTAAAAGGCGTTGTAAATGATATGGATAAGGCAATCAACAATGTAAACGATAAGATAAACGATAATCTCATGACAAACGCAGAGAGAAAGCAAAAATCTTATGATGACTACCTACATAGAAGATATGAGGCAGAGGAAGAAAAGAGCGTTGACGAGTTGGTTAACGGCAGACTACATAAGAACGAGGATGAAAACCTTAAGGGTAAGACTCCTGAAAGCGTTGCAGTTCGTGATATGTTATTCAGAAATGGTGATAGCAGTAAACCATCCCTTAATATCGACCCTATGAAGAGAGAAGCGGGTAAGGGTTCAGATGAAAACAACCGAGGTGCTCAAATTGATTTCCGTTATACTCAAGAGAAACAGCGTAAGATAATGGAAGATTATCTAGGTGTACATGAAGATTTAAAGATTACAGAGGAAGACAAACGAACTAATAAGTTCAGAAATAGATTCCGTAAGAAATAGGAAGAGGCTCTAAGCAGCCTCTTTTTGATATATAGATAGAAAGAGAGAGGAGTACACTCATGAGGAAAATAAAAAATATCTTGTTTTCATTATTTGCAACCATTATGGTGGTTTTCAGTTTAGCAAATAATCAAATTCAAACAAGTAGAGCAACAGATGTTACACAGACGATTGGGTGTGCGTTGGGCGACCCAGGTAAGATAGCACTGAAACTAGCAAGAACAGACTATATTCAGTATCTTACACAATCTAAGGCAACAACTGTTAAATCAGAAAATGCAGAAACAAACATTAGTAATATGATTTTAAATGTTGCTGGTTATAATGTGGGCAAGTCAGACGGAACAACTCCTTTTGAGCGTTTTGGATTTTCAGGTATTCAATATAGTTCTTACTTAGGTGAATGGGCATACTATGACGTTGACCCGTGTGTAGGCACAGAAGGTAAGATGTCTAACTATGGACAATACTACTCAACAAGAAAAAATCCTCTATCAACATTTACAGAAACATCTAGTACGCTAGATAGAAGAGCAAGAAGAAGTTATGATATTAGACCAAGTGTCTTTTCGCTTACACCTTTAATGATGGCGATGACAGATACGATTGTTAATACTTTATTAGGAGTGGCTAAGTTTATATTAGCCTTAACTCTTGCTTTTATCGGATTCTGCTTTAGCGACTTCTCTGCCATTGTAGGGCTTTCAGCAGAAAACCAAAAAACTATCTTTACACAGTTGTATGCAGGGATATTTTTACCACTCATGATGTTAATGTTAATCTTCACTATGCTTTATCTTATCTACACAATGTTGTGGAAAGGTAAAATACGTGAAGGCCTAGGCAATCTTGTACAGGTAGTAATATGTTATATTCTTGCTATTATGCTATCGGTTAACACAGGCTTACTTCAACTACCTATTAGAGGTGTTACGGCATTACAAGCAATGATAATGTCAGGCTTTACTAATACGATATCGAATGAGAATGTAAGTATGTGCCCTGTATATACAAAGCCAGACGATAATGTTAGTATATTTGATGAGAAGTACTTAGATGTACAAACAGGCTATATCAAGCAGATAATTGGTTGTAGAATGTGGTCAGAATATCTATTAAAGCCAACTATTAAAGGGCAGTTTGGTACTGATTATGAAAACTTAGGAAGATTGACTAATGAAAACGAAGAGTGGGTTGGTAAGCCAGAAGTGTTTGTTGGTAAAGACAAACCTATCGAAAACTGGGGATTATTCTATGTTTCAGTTATGTCTGGTAATCATCAACCACTAGACAATCAAAACACAGCATCGGTATCAGGTTTAAATAAAGACTATTACAGAATCATAGACGCATTATCTAATTATGAAGAGTCTGGTTTCGTAGCAGGTTCAGATATTACTGCTGGTGTTGCAAATCTACCAGATACAGTGAATATTAACGCAAATCACTGGACATCAGGAGACCCTTATAGTCATGATATAGTCGGTCATATAAGAGGTGGTATTAAGCCAGAGCAACTTGACGGTTTCTTGAACTCTACAGGTATTAAGTACGATAAAAACAGAATTAATGGTAAATTATTGTTAGAGTGGCAGAACGCCTCTAAGGTAGATGTCAGAGCGATTATTGCGATTGCTATGTGGGAAAGTTCACTAGGCACAGCAGGTGTCGCAACAGAGCCTGGTGCAAATATGTTTGGTTTCGGTGCTTTTGACAGCAACCCAGATAACGCTAAAAACTTTAACGATGCTAAGGCTGTAGTTGAGTTAGCAAAACAAACACTACTTGCAAATAAGAATAGAACCTTTAAACGTCAAGACGATAAAGCGTTCGCCAATGCTCACGGTGGTTTAGATACTGCCACAGAAGGTGGTGTATATTTCACATCAACGAGTGGTACAGGCAAAAAGAGAGCAAACACAATGGCATTAATTGATGCTTATATTGATGCGAACGGTGGAGCAGATGAATATTTAACAGATATTGGCGACACTCCTAGCGATAGTAAAGCAACAGAGTCGTTAATCAGTAATATACCTATTGTAAAGGCAACCACAGCAACAAGAGAGTGGAACTATTTTATAGGTAATGACACAGGTCTTAAATTTGGGCAAGCAACGCTTACTCTATTGTTTGTATGCCTAGGTTCTATTTTACCTATTATGTTTGCGTTAATGGGAATTGTATATGGCGTGCAACTAACACTATATGGCGTACTATCTCCTATTTTCTTACTATTCGGTTGTTGGGCAGGCAGAGGTACAGACATCGCTAAGAGATACTTCGGTACAATGCTTGCAACGGCTATGAAGCGTATTGGCACATCGCTATTATTAATGATTTCTATTGTATTAGTAACCAACTCTATGAGTTTAGTTAATACAGTTGGTGTCGTACAGTCAATCGTATTTATGGTAGTAATTATAGTTGTGCTTATAAGAAAGCGTTATGAAATCTTAAATATGTTCCAATTATCTAACTTTGGGCAGTTGCAACTATCTAAGCATTTAAGTAGTGCAACAAGCAAGGTTACAGGAGTTGGTAAAGATGTCGGTGAAATCGCTCAAAATACAGTTGTTGGTGGTATAGCAGGTATCAGAAACGGTCTAGGGTTTAGAAGCCTAAGTGATACACAAGATACTTTACACGAGGCGTTGAGAGGAGCCAGAGCCGGTGCTGTTTCAACGATTAAAGATAAGATGTATAGAAGTCATATGGGTAGAATGACGAATACCCTAATTAATACAATGCGTCATGATGAGAGCGATTATCACTGTATTCAGTGTGGTGTAAAATTAACAGACGGTACCGTATATACAACAGAAGATGGACTATATTATTGTGAAGAATGTGCAGCCGCAATGAACTTTGAGGGACTATTAGCAGTAACATTAAACACTCATAACGAAGGCTACTCATTTACAACAGGTAATGAGAAGGCGGTAGTGTTACATAAAAATGAAGCAGGAGAGATTACAGAAGATAAACTTACACATGTCACAATAGATGAATGGGCTAAGAACCAGAACGCAGACAAGGCAATTCAGCAAGCCTCAGACTCAATGGCTATTGTGTATGACGATGTAAAGAATGCAAGAAACTCTTACCAGAACCACAGTGTTAAGAGCGTGTTTATCCCTACTCCATTAAGAACAACTTTAATGAATAGCGATATGAGAGAATTAACTGTTAAGTCACAGAATGCGGATAAGGCAGACGAGTCTATCAATGAAATTGAGGCAAGTTTAGAGAATGCATGGAAAGAAGTTTTAAAAGACAAATTAGTTGAAACAAAAGATTACAGAAACGCATATCTTGATAAAGACGGAAATGTTAAGAACCAAGAAGAGGCAGATAAGTGGGTAGCAACTAAGATGGAACAGTTCGAGCAAAACTTAAAAGATGTGAAAGCAGTAAACGAGATAAAGAAGAAAGAGGATAATATAGATGAAGATAGTGAGTAACGTACAAGTATATGGTTTAGAAAATAGTATTAGGGCAGCCAAGTTCCCTATGGCAACAGACTTTGAGAATCTAACGACAGAGAAGACTAAGAGTACAGACTCTTTAGGAAAAGCAAAGATAGGAAGTGGGCACGATAATTTCTTAAATGGTATTATTGTCCAGTTCGATTTAACTTTTAGTAATAAGGCGTGGGTAGAGATGCAGAGATACCACTTTATTGACTTTATTAGTTCAGGTTCTACCATGCATAGAATTACAAAGTTTGATTTAAAAGAGGCTTGTAATGAATATGTAGATGAACGAATTATTAAAATTCTACAAGAAAAAGTAGATGAATACAATAATGGCGAAAAGACATCAGAGAAATATCTTGAGATTTTATACAATATTCCAAGTGGTTTTAGAATGACGGCTGCCATGACTACCAACTATCGCCAGTTGAAAACTATTTATCATCAGCGTAAGAATCATAGACTTCCTGAATGGAGAGAGTTTTGTAGGTGGATTGAAACGTTACCAGAGCACGAGTGGATAACCGATTGCAATTAACTATTTACTTTTTAAAAACCTTGTTGTATAATTATATGTAGAAAGGAGAAACATGATATGTACGAAGAACGAAATCGTAAAATTAAAGAAAACGGTAAAGCAACAAGAGAAAGACGTTCTAATATGGACTGTTGTGTTATCTCCGTAAAGATTCAAGAGAATAGATTATCTAAAGCGAAATTAGAAAAATTAAAACGTTGTTTCCCTGAGGCTAAATGGTTGTATAATGCAATCGTAGCAACTGACTCACTATCTCTTGAAGATACATCCATTGTTCAAGTTAAAGTCAAAGACACTTTTGAAACAAGAGAGATTAAATGTTTGTCCGCACAGATGAAACAATCAGTCATAGAAAGTGTAAAGACAAACGCTTCAAATTTGTCTAAAGCAAAGAGAAAAGGACTGAAAGTTGGTAGACTCCAATTCAAGAAGGAGTGTAATGAAATCAACTTAAAACAATTTGGACAAACTTATGCCATTAAGGGTAAAAATAAGATTAGAGTAGAGAAGATTGGTGTTTTAGTTGTGAATGGACTTGAACAGATTAATATAGATGAAGTTGAGTTCGCCAACGCTAAACTTATTCAAAAGCCTTCAGGTTTCTACATTCATATAACTATTTATACAAAGAGACAACCTCCGTCTAATACCGAAAAAGAAGTTATAGGTTTAGACATGGGTGTAAAAGACCAACTAACATTCTCTAATGGAGTTAAGGTGGACTTCTACTTGGAAGAAAGTGAACAACTTAAAGGATTGATGAGAAAACTCTCTCGTCAGACTAAGGGTTCTAACCAGTATAAGCAAACCTTAAACCGAATCAAGAGATTTTATGAGCACCAGAATAATAAGAAGAACGATGTGGTAAATAAATTAAATTCGGTTTTAAGTAAAAACTACATCATCTGTTTCCAAGACGAGTTATTAAGTCAATGGAAACAAAAGAAATCTAAACATAAATTCAGTTTCGGTAGAAAAGTCCAACATGGAATCTTAGGTCGGGTAAAGGATAAACTTAAAAAGAACGACTCTAATGTAATGTTAGAAAGTTCTGCTCCAACAACTCAAACCTGTCCAGAATGTGGATGTCTGACGAAACATGGTTTAGATAAACGAAAGTACCACTGTGACCATTGTGGTTTTGAAAACGCAGACAGAGATGTTCACTCTGCGAATATGATGGTACTATTGAGCGGGTACGGAACATATCGCTCATTAAACACGGATGCTGTTAGCACCGAGAGGATGGTTAGTCTTTTAGACAATCTATCTAATCTCGGTGTGGTAGTTACTACCAACAGTATGTAAGCCGACTGCCTTTAGGCGGTGGGTAGTTCACAGACTAGATATTCTCGTAAACGACCCAAGTCCTCGAGTTAGAGAAAAAGTTGCCCATCAAGGTTATGGTTTAGATATTTTAGTACACGATAAGGACTACCACGTTCGTTGTGCAGTTGCAAAGCAAGGATTCGGCTTAGACATTCTTGTTCATGATGATAATGAGTGGGTATTGTTTGTTGTTATTGAACAAGGGTATGGTTTCGACACTCTTATTCATAATGATAACCCTCGTATCAGAGCAGATATTGTTAAGCATTGTAAAGATGCTAAATATTTAGAGATTGCGTTGTATGATGAATCTCCAGATGCGAGAGAGGCCGTAGCGAGAAGATACTATGGGTTAGATATTCTTAAGAACGATGAAAACTCATACGTTGCTAGTGTGGCAAAAGAAATGCTTATCAAACAAATGTTATATAATTTAACAGCAAACCAAGCAGGAAATTAAATCCTGCTTTTTTGATATATCCGATAGAAAGAGAGGATATAATTTATGCCTAGAGTAAAAGCGTTAAATAGAAACGGCGAAATTACTTGGTGTACGGCGAAGATACCTGGTCATGGTAACTGCACTCATGTATTGCATCAAGGTGCTAGAATGACAGATGGCGAATTTCAGGAATGTGTTGATGAATATAATGAGCGTATGATGGCTAAACTTAATAGTAAGAACGAACAAGACAGAATTGAGTGTGCAGAGCAGGGTTACGGTTTATCAACTCTTAAAAATGATGTTAGCAAGAAAATAAGAGATATTGCAAAGCAGAAGTTGTCTGAAACGCAAGTACAAGAGAATAACATAAAGAGCAACGCAAACACATATACATATAGTGGTGCTACAACAAGACTGGCAAATAGTATAGACGGTGAAGGAATACGTAGACACATAGACGAAGAAGCGAAGAAATTTGATAGAGAACTTGCAAGATTAGAAAGAGAAATTGATGACGAAGATAAACCAAAGTTAGTTGTCGATGAATGGGACATCTAAATTCTTGTATAATATAAGTAGAAAGGTGCAAAATAAATGGACAAGAAAGAATTAAAGGACATGACAGATGCCGAACTCCTTGATGAGTTAAGTCGCTTAAATGACGAGGTTGATGACATGTTTGTAGATGAAGAAGAGGATAAATAGAATATCCTCTTTTTTGATATATTTATCAGAAAGGAAGGATATAATTATGCCTAAAGTAAAAGCATTAAACAGAAACGGTGAAATTACTTGGTGTACTGCTAAGGTTCCTGGCCACGGCAACTGCAACCACGTTTTTCATAAGACTAAAGATGTTTCAGATGAGCAGTTCCAGCAGGAAGTAGACAACTACAATGAGAAAATGACTAGGCTTGTGCATAGTGGTAATGTGAAATGGAGACTAGAGGCAGCCTTAGCAGGCTACGGTTTAGAGAGATTGGTTTATGATAAAAACCCAGAAGTTAGGGCGGCTGTAGCGTCTCAAGGCTATGGTTTAGATAAACTTATTAACGATAAACATCCTTTTGTTAGAATACATGTAGCAAAACAAAACTATGGTTTAGATAAACTCATTAATGACGAGAACGCGGCCGTAAGAACTACAGTAGCAGAGCAGGGCTACGGTCTTGAAAAGTTGGTACATGACAAAGATTCATATGTTCGCCTTGCAGTAGCCAAGAAAGGTTACGGACTAGACATTCTTAAAAATGATGAAGATAAATGGATAAGAGCAGAAGTAGCAAAACATGGGTACGCTTTAAATGAATTGGTTTATGACCCAGACCAAGATGTTAAGATTGAGGTAGCAAAGCATGGCTACGGATTAGATACTCTAGTTCATGACGAGGGTTGGGAAGTTAGAGCGGCTGTGGCAGAAAATGGTTATGGATTAGATGAATTAGCACATGATGATAGTTGGCACGTTCGTCTTGTAGTTGCCAATAAAGGATATTATTCAAAAAGTCTCGTATACGATGATAAGTGGGAAATCAGAAGGGCCGTGGCGAGACATGGTCATGACCTAAAAACATTGGCATTTGACAATGACCCAAATGTTCGTTATGCAGTTGCAGAGCAGGGATATGGTTTAGAATTCCTCAAGAATGACACCTGTCTTGAAGTAAGGCAACTTGCTAGAAAGAAGTTGATGGAATTAGAAGAGGCTAAAAACCAAACTCTTTTAAGTGATTAAAACCGTTTTACACCCTCGTCCGTGCGACTTTTTAAGCCTAAATCCAGTCAAAAACCAACGGGCTGATACATTGTTCAGATTTGATAAAACCAACACTTAAAACCGTTCTCCGGAATAGTGTTAGTAACAGTAAAAAAATGATATAGATTTTAAGAGAGGAGAAATCAAAATGACAAAGGTAAGAGCATTAAATAGAGATGGAGAGATTACATGGTGTACGGCGAAGACGCCTGGTCATGGTAATTGTAACCATGTTTTGCATCAAACTGGTGACATGACCGAGCGTGAGTTTCAGAAACAGATTGATAAATATAATGAAACAATGACTAAGAAGATGTACAGCGATTATGAATACGAGAGAGTGGAATGTGCAGAGTCTGGTTACGGTTTAGATGTCTTAATTAATGATTGGAGCCCAGAGGTCAGAGAGGCTGTAGCACGCAATGGCTACAGGTTAGATAAGTTGGTAGATGACCCAGACGAGTATGTCCGTGCAATGATTGCAATGCAAGGCAAACATTTAGACAAACTTATTAATGACCCAAGCCCGCTAGTTCGTAGAGCAGTTGCAAAGCAAGACTACGGTTTAGAAATCTTAAAAGATGACCTTAGTTCAATCGTAAGGAATTGTGCAATAAAGAGACTTGAAGAAGCAAAACATGTATTTACAACTGATGATATCGCTGATGCATTTATAAAAGACCCTGATATTAAGGCAGATATCTTGCACGGTTTAAATGCAGACGGTGGTAAACTATACTGGGCAAAGTTCTCAACAGGTGCCTTTGGTAAAAGGGCAACAAAAATTCTAAAAGAGCCACTTGAATGGACAAACATTAAACTAAAAGACGGACAAGCAACAGTGATTCTACAGAAGATAATATGTACTCTTGAAAAAGAAGGATACAAGTGGAGAGAAGGCCCTAACGATACAACAGAGTTCGCCAAGGACTAGACAGGAATAGAGTATGACAAAATATCACATTAGAACAGATGGCAGTATTGGTGTTTGTCGAGCAAAAGAAGGCAAGTGCCCATATACTACACATATTATGGCAGACTCAATCGAGCAAGCACAGATGGAGGCAGATGTACTGGCATATCAGAACATAAAAATAGAGCGTAAGCAGAATGGTGGTATGTATTTAGATGATATGCTAGACAGTGATACCGCAGATATCATAAGAGAACAGTTGAAACAAAAAAATAGGAGAGCAGGGCTACGGCGCAGACTTCTTAGCAAACAATACTACGCCTGTAAGAGAGTCGGTAGCCAGACAGGGCTATAGTTTAGACGCTCTTTTAGAAGATACTCCAATCCGTGATAAAAATATTGATGAACTGGGTAATCATAACAATGTAGAGTCAGATACCAAAACAGATAAGAAAGACGACTTAGAGTCCCTTAGCACAGACGAATTAGCCAGTTTGTTGAGAGGCGAAATGAATGATTTGGATATAAGTCTAAAACAAGATATGCCGGAACTGAACAAATCGCTAGACATTAATAACTATAGACCAAAGGAGTAGGAAAATGACAAAATACCATATTGGTAAGGGAGGCATCCCAAGAATATGCAAGGCAGTGGTTAGACCATGTCCTTACGGTGGTGATGAGGCTCACTTCACAACGATTGAGGGTGCCCAGATGGCTGCCGACAATCTCAACCAGCAACTTCAATCACTAAACGAAAACCAAGCGATTGGATTTGCCACAATTAACAACAACGCTTATGTTTATAATAGTGAAGGAGTAGAAAGAGCATCCCAACTATTAGTAAAAACTAGACGTACAAAAGCACGTATTGACTCTGCATTTAATTATTACAAACAACAGTTATTAAGAACATTAGAAGCAGAGCAAATAAAATCTCTTTCAGATGAGATAGGAAAGATAACATATATAGCACCTGGCATGCGAAACAACGCAGATGTAGAAGCGTTAAAGCGAGATGGACTATATGATGATTTCCTTAAGACGTCTCATGTATCAGAACATATTGAAACAGAGCAAGATATTCTTGATAAAGGACTTGCTAGGGTAGCAGAGGATTACGCTAGGTCATTAAAAGACTACTCTTCTGACGATGTGGTGTTCACAATTACAGACGGAAGACTTTCTCCAGAAGGCAGAGAGGCTCTTGCTAAGTTAAGAGATTTAAAGCAAAAGAAAGAACAACTAGAAGCAACAGAAAAAGAAGTTAAGAACAGATTAGTTGTATCTATGAAGGATAGTAACCTTACAGAGTATTCATCTTGCGGTATGAAGTTTGTGTATGTGCCAGAGTTTGATAAGCAAATTGTTGATACAACAGCATTGAGAAACGCTGGTATCTATGATACTTACACAAAAGCAACACCTGTCGAAGCAACACTTCGTTTCAATTTTAATTAAAAAATTACGACCACTTACCCAAAGTGGTCTTTTTCTTGTATAATAATAACTGTAAAGGTAAGCAGAACAAGGAGAATTGCATGGAATTGAGAACAGAACAAATGCAGGCAGAACTAACACTTTTGCAAGCAGGTATAAAAGAACAGACAGTTATCGTAAATGTAATGTCTATTCTGGATAACTACCAGTTTGTTAATAAAAAGTATGAATTAGCATGGACATGCCTGAAAGAAAAAGCACAAGAAAATGAAGAAAATAATCATGCAACCCTTGACGATATTATAGATGCTGTTAGACAGGGTGGAGAGAGCCTATCTCAAGAAGATATACATACTATTGTTTCTCCATGTTACACTTCTCTATTGAGCGTTGCTACTCGTCTCCAGCGATATGAGGTTGTTAAACGTATCTCTGGTGAGGCGAACAAAGTCGTTGAGAATATCTTAAATGGTGCAACAGAACCGTCAGATGGTTTAATTCAGATGGTCACAACGCTTGAAGATGCGAATACAAGTATTACAAGTAATAATAATACTGTACCTTTTGCTGATAAATTCAGGACGATTGCTGATAAAGCGTTAGACCCAACTGCTCCTGTTGCAGAGGTTATCCCGTCACCATGGACACAGTTGAATAGATATTTAAAAGACGGCGGTATCGGTAGCGGGCAGTTAGTAACGATTGCAGCCAGAACATCTGTTGGTAAGACTGTCATGGCAACAAACTGGGCAGCCCACGCAGCCAGTCTAGGAAAGAAAGTAATGTACATTTCGCTTGAAGTTGATGAAACAGATATTATCAAGCGTATGGTTGCATACAGTAATGATATTTTCCTAAGTGATTTGTCTCCTACAAAAGCATCTGCCAACGACTTCGCTAAAGAAAAAATTGCAACGGCTTTTGACAATATCTCAAATTGGGATGTGATTGTTGATGATGAGCCGGGGCTGACACTCGATAAAATTACAGCAAAGGCATATACAAAAAAGAAGACAGACGGTTTAGATGTCTTGTTCATTGACTATCTAGGTTTAATTTCCATCTCTGGAAGAAGTAAACGAGAAGAAATGGCAACGCTGTCAAGAACTTTTAAGATTTTGGCAAGACGATTAGGAATACCTATCGTTATTCTTGCACAGGTCAATCGTGAGCGTAGAGGTGATGAGGACCCTATGCCTCACTTGTCAGATATTAAAGACGCTGGTGATATCGCCAACGATAGTGATGTAGCGTTAATCTTACATAGAGACTTACATGATGATAGTATTGAGAAAAAGATGACTGTGCTTTTAGAAAAGAACCGTGGTGGCCAAACAGGTAAGTTTATGTCATTCCCAATCGAGTTGGCTAAGAACCAGATGTTAGACAATGCTAGTGAAGAAGACCTAGCAGGGTTCGGTGGTGAAGATGTGCCTGTAGAGGTTGCATCATCAGGTAGCGATGTAGAAGAACCGTTATGGACAGAAAATGTAGAGGCCTTCGATGATGAAGACGGAGATATTGACGTATTTGATGGAGCGTTCGACTGATGGGACATAAGTTAGAAAAGCAAGTTAAAAAGTCATTGTTTGCAGATGATGAAGCATTGTTGCAAAATGCAAAAACAAGAGACTTCCAAGAAGATACATGCTCTGATAAACGTTCTAATATTTACCAGTTTGCCGATACTGTAGGAAAAATAATCCATTCTACAGACAAAGGCACAAATATAGCAGTTGCCAAGAGAAAAATAAGAGAATTATATACAAAATATGTGCTCTCTGGTGATATGTCAGAAGAATATTTTAGAGATATTATGATTGTTATTGCACGAACAGGAATGCAACTAACAGACTGGAATGTTTCAGTTATTAATATGCGTGTCAATAACGGTGAATTTGCAGATGTAATAGCAGAAACAAGAAAGCAAGAATATAAAGAATTAGATATTGATGAAATGGACTGGTGGTTTGATGAATAAACAAGACATTTTAGATAATTTGTTACAGTGGAAAGCACTCTTAAATTTAAAAGGGTACGGACAATACGCAAAGATTAAATTCAATCAAAGCACAGACAGGTTTGTACGAGAAACATTACGCAGAAACAACACGTTGAGGATTGCAGTATTCTCAAATAATATTATTAAGAATAAATTAAAAGCGTTTGATTTAGCAACACACCTGATTAATATAGGTATCAGCCCGGAGAGTGTAAAAATCGTAACAATGGAGCAATGTATCGAAGCAATGTGGGCAAGACCAGAGGCAGAGTTTAACAAAACCACACTGTTTGATAAAAAGACACAGTTATTAATGATACTAGATTGTTACAGAGTTGGGCCAGAAACCAATTCAGTAAAAGTATCACAATTCAGAGAGGCGTTCTCCAATTATTGTAAGAGCAACCCTCATATTAATATAATCTTATCGTCATCAGACGAGGGTTTAACATCAAGGAATTGTGTTTTTGACTTCAACATAGATAGTACAAAGAAGTATGCGTTTTCAATTATACAGAAAAAAGGAGAATAAAGAATGATTTTAAAGGTAAACACAGCACAGTTTGTAAACTTAGCAAAGACAGTAACAAAAGGAGTAGGTAAAGACTTATCAAGCCAGTTAGTTTTAACAGTAGGAGAAGATAACACATTAGGTCTATCTTATAACTCTGCCTCTTCTGTTATCGCAGGAAAGGTTCCGTTCGTTGCAGACGACACAGTAGAACCAATCGAATTATGTATTTCAGGCAACCAATTAAAGACAGCAACAAGTCTAATTATCGTAAACGAAGAGGCTTTACGCTTAGAAATTGACGATATTGTGACTATCAAGGTCGGTTCGTCAGAGTTTAAGGTGCCAGTAATTGATGCCCCTATTGCAAAGGTAGATACTGCGACAGAAGAGTATGGTACAGTAACAGGCGTTGAGTTCATCAAGATTATTAGTGAGTTGTCAAAACTCTTGTCAACAGATAGTGTGCTACAAAATCACCCTGCATCATGTTTGAATATCATCTCAACTGGTGATAAGTTGAATATCGTTGCAACCAATACGTTCGGTCTAGTAGAAAAGACATGTGACTTTAATGGAGAAGCGTTCCATGTGTTATTAAAGCCAGCACAGGTTGGTGTCTTGCTTAATGCATTTACACCAGGTGCCATGGTTAAGTTAATTCATAACAAATCACGCTTTGGTTTCTATAACGAGGACGATATTTTACATCTTGTTTCATTCTCTAATATGAAGCCTTTAGAATATGGCGTATTTAAGGAGACGGCTGCCACAGAAAACTCATTTACAGCAAATATTGAAGAGTTTAAGTATGCTATTCAAGCCATGACACGTTTAAGCCCTGACAGTAACCAGATTTGGCTAAATATCAAAGGGGACAAGATTGAATTCCGTAATACAAATCATGATACGATTGATATTACGCTTGACGCAAATACAGGAGACAATCGTACAGTTGTCGAGTTTGGTGCAGTAACACTTAATATCTTAGTCGGTTATATTGCTGATAAAATTAGAGTGAATTACGGTAGCAACAGGGGTAACCAGATTTTAAAGATTGAATCTCTTGTTAAGGGTGCTGACAATACATATTCAGTTGATGACACAATCTTCATTACTGTTGGTGTTTCAGTCATGCATGTAGAATAAGGCTCTTCATTGAGCCTTTTTTGATATAAGAAGTACACAAGGAGTAGTAATTATGGTAAAGAAATTATTAATAAGTATACTGTTCCTGTTCACATTGTCATATAATGTCAACGCAGAGGAAGTCGATATCCCAACAGACGGGGTTAGAATTGAAGTAGAGCGTAAAGCATTAGAGAGCGATAACTTAACAGGAGCAGTTGATATTAAGATTTATAACAACACAAATCAGACAGTAGGTATCGTGGTTTCATCAGAACAGAGTGTTGGCTGGTTAGTTGATAAAGAAGTTGAACAAGAATACAGAGTAGGTTCTGTAAGCAATGACTATCATACGGCAGTATTATATGTGAAACCACACCGTTTCGTTACAAAGACAGGCTATAATATTATCATGGTAGAAGGCAAAGAGTTGCTAGATAAACCTGTATCAATCAATTATTCAGTCTTTACAGATACAGATGAGATAGGAAAGGTAGACATTAATAATCAAGAAAGCGTAAAAGAACTATTAACAAAAGGTATTGATAACGGTTCTTTTAATCTAAGTAAAGACGAGGCAGATGTGTTCAAAAATAACTTACCTGTCACAGAAACGATTGAGGAAGATATTAAGGCTGTTCTCTCACCAAAAGAAAAGAAAACCATTTCTGTTCAGAATAATGGTTTACTATTACCTGTAATACTTGGTACTGTAGTCATCGGAGCCGTGTCTGGTGCAGGCTTCATCATGTATAAGAAAGGAGTATTCAAGAAGAGATGAAATCGTTTATTGCAATCACATTAACCATTTTAGGGTTAGATTATTTCTTTCACACATTTGGTATTCAAGGGTTAACAACATACTTGATAATAGGACTATGCTATACTTGCCTGGTAAAGGTTGTAAAGCCGCTTGTACGCTTCTTTTCTCTTCCTGTTAATATTCTCACACTAGGATTTGTTTCCTTTGTAATTAATACCTTATTAACACAACTATTATTCAGTTATTTCGGTATTCATTTTTCATTTATTAACGCATTGATTGTAAGTTTAGAGATTAGTATTGTTGCCTCTGTTGTTGAGGCCGTAATAGGAGATTAAAATATGGCACTATCACTTAGAGAAAGATTAGAGATGGCCGCAAAGAATAGCGACTCTGCAACAGATATGCAGAAAAATATTGAGCAAGTTGATGAACATAAAGACAAAGAGGTCTATGACGAGCCGGAAGAGGCATTAGAGAGCGAAGAGACGGAAGTTGCAGAAGATGTCGAAGAAATTGAAGAAACGTCCGGAAATGCACAAGACAAGCCGGTGGAAGATATTAAGCCTCTAGTAGAGAAGGTCTTGGCGATTAATGACTTAATAGACACCTATGACGCCGAGACAATTTCATATATTCAGAATATTGTGCATGAGGATAGTCGTTCTGGGTTAATAAGTTGTATAATAACTATTGACAAGGCACACTCTGACAACATCTTAAAATTGAAAGAGTTGTTTAGTTTAAGAGGCACGACAGACCTTGCGTTTGCAGTCATTGAAATGCAGGATATCAGTGGTTTAGCAAAACTAGTAGAGGGCTACAACCCATCATATACTTATGACGAGAATATGAGTGCTATTCTGGCAAAGAAGAATTTGACTAAGGGTATTGAGACACTACCAGACAACGTGCTAGATAAGATGTTGCCTTTATTAGAACTATTAGAAGTGGCGAGAGGTTAATATATTATGGAAAAGAACATACAGGTAAGATTAGACACTACAGGTGAACATATTACAATTAGAACACAGAGACCTTTAAGTTTCTTAATTTTAAAGGAATTTGTTGGTTTAAAAGATGAACACATGCTGGGTACTTACCAGTATGTTTTTCCTGTTTATAGTAATAACTGTTTTGCAACGTTTAATTTTGTAAAGAAATTCCGTAATGATGTTGACTTTTTAGACAATGAGTTATTGCTGATTAAAAAGCAAGCAGAAAAAGTACCACAACCAGAAGTGTTTAAGTTTGCAGACGGCTACGTTGGCGTGAAAATACCACCTATCGAGTCTTATATTCGAGTTTTAAATATTTTGGGTGCAACCAATATCATGCGTGACACATATAGGATTCCTTTCAGTAGGCTATATGAATCGTACAGAATGTTGACATCATGGAAACATCCATACTTACCTAGTTTTCGTGTGAGTGAAGAACTGGAAGATATTGTCAAGACACCATTAACTTCATATAACACGATGAGGGATATTATGTCTGTTGATTTGTCAGAATTGTCTACCGTTGCTTATGGTTACAAGATTAAATCAGAGGGTTTTGATAAGTTAGGTTACACAAATGCAGCCGAATTACTGTTTAAGCGACCTGTAAAGTATGTCGATAGAAGAAGAACTGAATCATGGTCACACTGTCCATTTGGTGAGTCAGTGTTTGTAAAGTGTATTATTGGAAACATTATGGTTTCTAATGGTAAAGCGTATTTTGAATTACAGGATGTAGAAAGTAAAAGAACACTTGAAGCAACATTCTTTGGCGGTGCTTACTTGGGTAGATTATATAAGCCTGGTGATGTGGTAATCGTGCAGTTAGTTAGAATTGCAAGAGATAAGGCAAATGGTCAGAATATCTTTTCTGAAACAGATGTACAGAGTATGCCAATTATTCCCGTATATAAACAAAGTCCTTCAAATAAGATTACATCAAAGGTACTCACACAATGCGTACAAGAAGTATTTACCAGATTTGACGGTAAAGACCTAGCCTCGTATATTAACATGGATAGTTCTTTATGGGAGTTATTGTACGACCTACACTTTCCAAAAGATGTAACAAACTATATTGATACGATTGATAAATTGGCATACATTGAGTTGCTTTATCTACAACTTGTATTCTTAGATAGACGAGTGAATAGTAAAGAGGCTATCGGACTAAGCAAGATACCTACAGGTAAGACAAATTATATAAACGAGGCATACGGTAAATTACCATTTAAATTGACAAATGGTCAGAGTAATGCTATTCAAGAGATTATGGATGCAATGAAGAAACCTACGCCTGAAAAAATATTACTATCAGCAGACGTTGGTGCAGGTAAGTCTATATGTGCCCAGATGGCATGCTTATACAATGTAGATTGTGGCTATCAGAGCGTATTGACAGCACCTACAGAAATTTTAGCCCAGCAGTTGTTTAATACTTTTGAGAAGTTCTTGGAACCATTAGAACATAAGCCTGTTATAGCGTATTTATCAGGTAAGACAAAAGCGAAAGAAAAACAGGCAATTTACGACAAGGTAGAGTCAGGCGAGATAGATATTCTTGTAGGTACACAAAGCGTCTTGATTGTACCGAAATTCCACAACTTGGGTCTTGTAGTAGTTGATGAACAACAAAAATTCGGCGTTGCACAAAGAGAGGTTTTATTAGGGGCTAGAGCAGACGGTAAAGTGCCTGATTTAATTTCTCAAACAGCGACACCGATTCCTCGAACAGTTGCAACATCATTCTTTGGTGATGTGCATTTAATCACAATCGAAGAAAAACCTCAGGACAGAATACCTATTAAGACAGAACTGTTAAAAGTAAATAGTGAAGGCTTCTTGAGTGGAAAATGTGTCGATGTGTGGGCAAATATCATTAATGAATTAAGACAAGGTCATAAGATGTTTATTGTTGCTCCTGCAGTTGATGAAGATACGCAATATATTTCTACCGCAAAAGTTGAAAAAGCACTAAAACACTTACCGTTGTTGTATGCGAACGATGTGAAGTATAAAGTCGTAACTGGTAAGCAATCGAGAGAGACACAGGAAAAGACACTAAAAGAGTTTAGAGATGGTGATTTTAACGTGTTGGTTGCCTCTTCTATCGTAGAAGTAGGTATTGATATTCGAGAGGCTACTGTTATGGTTATTCTAGGTGCAGATAGATTTGGGGCAAGCCCTCTTCATCAGATTAGAGGACGTGTTGGTCGCAACAATCTTCAATCATACTGTTATCTAGTAAATGACGGTAAAGCAGATAATCCTAGATTAAACGCTCTGGTGCGTAGTGATAATGGTTTTCAGATTGCATTGGCTGATATGGCAACACGTGATATTGGTGATATTCTTGGCACTCGTCAGTCTGGTGAAACAAACCTGAAATTCTGTGATATTAACGAACATACAAAGTTGGTAGAGGCTGCCCAAATGGAGGCAGAGAAGATATATAAATCGCCAGAGAAAAAGAAGGCCCTAGAAGATGCATACAACTTCTTAGGTATAGAGAGGTAGGTGAGCGTATGCAGATTTTATTTAAGTATTTATCTTTCATCAAGACAAAGGTGAATAAAGGCAACAAGAAAGTGTTTTTCGCTTTATTGGTAATGTCAATCGCACTCGGTTGTGGTGTTAGTATAATTGTAGACATTTTATTACCGTGGAATTTTATATTCACAACAATTAGAAGTATTGTCGCCTTGTGCGTTGGTTTTATTACATTTACATTCGCATATGGTATAATGATTGTTAGAAAGCAAAAAGAAGATAAGGTATCAAAACTAGCATGGTTGAATGACCTGTCGTTTCAGCAACGAGTAAACTTGTCATTAATTGTGGTTGGTATTTTAAGTATCTTATTCTTAGTTTTAATTCCAACGCAATCACCATACTACACATTTATAGCGGGTTTACTATTATCTGTAGTTGTGTGGGCTGTGTATTACACAAAACCAACACCAGATGAGATTGAAGCGTACTATGTCGGTTTAGAAGATATGAGAGACAAAAAGGGAAAGGTATAATTTTATGAGAATTGTAATTTTTAATCGAGATGGAGAAGTGACAGAGGCAATGTATGAGGCTGTCGAAAAGAAAGTACTGTCATTAGAGTCATTTCCAATTGTAGTAAACAATGACACAGAGGTGCGTTTTGAGGTAGAGCATAAGAAAGATAATTGCTTTAAATTAGAAGGAACAGTTATCTCAAATAAAGCAACTCTACATGCAAAGGTTTACGGTTCAGATTTTTATGTTCTAGTTGGCGAATGTGTTGACAAGTTAATTCGTCAGGCAAGAAAGGTTAAAACCAAAGTAATTAAACATTAGTTTAAAAGAGAACCCCCAAAAAGGTTCTCTTAACTGATATATTACATGAAATTCAAAACAGTAAAGGAGTAATTAGATGGAAGTAAAGTTTAAATATATTGGCGAATTTGAGGCGCCTAAGGTACAGACAACAGGTTCAGCAGGATTAGACCTGTTTCATAATGGTGGTACGCCTATCACGCTGGTGCCAGGAAAGTCAGAAGTTGTATCAACAGGATTTTATGTCGAAATACCAGAAGGATATGTTGGGCTAGTATTTGCGAGAAGTTCACTAGGTTTCAAGTTTGACTGTACACTCGCCAACTCTGTAGGAGTAATTGATAGTGATTATCGTGGAGAAGTCAAAGTGAAAATTCATAATCATTCAGATAGTATTAAATTCTTAATGCCGGGAGAGCGAATGGCACAGATTGTAGTTGTTCCATGTTTGGCAAAATTCACACAGGTAGATGAATTATCAGAAACAGAAAGAGGAGCAAACGGTTTTGGCAGCACTGGTAAAGAAGTTTCTAAATAATTCTTTTCTTAAAATCCTTGTGATGATTGCCTTGCTAGGGCTTACAATTTCAGCATTTCAGACTAATACAAATGGTATTCAGTATGTATTTTTAGGAATATTTGTTGTATATACAGGCTCTATGATGTTTTCAAACTTCTTTCACGGCGTATTTTATTTGATGTGGCTGTTTATCTATGAAGTTGTAGTCGCTATGCTTGTATTACAATTTGAAAGCATGTTGCAGTTATCATTACTTGCAACTTTTATACCTTTAACAATATCTATTGCTTTTGTAAATGAGTTATTGATGGACAAGTTTAATGTTAAGTCAAAACGACTATTAATTACTGTCTTAGTGAGTATCTTAATCGTTCTGTCATTACTGTTATTTACATATTTAACAAAGTCTGTAAATTCTTTCATTTACATTGTAATTTATTTCACAATAGAAATTGTATTCGGAGTAATTCTCTATACAAACAAACAAGACCTGTCTAAATAGCGGGTCTTTGTTGTATAATATTAGTGAGAGAAAAGGAGCAAATATGGAATTTAGCAATTTAATTGTATATAGTGATTATAGTGTTCATATCGGGTATGGCACTATTGATGAATATATTAGTGTTTGTAAGCAAAAGGGTATTAAAACTTTATCATTAACAGACACCAACTCAATGATGGGTATTTTTAAGTTCTTGACGAAGTGTAAGGCAAATGATATTAAAGCGATTGTCGGAGTAACCCTTACAGTTGAAAAACACAATATTACATTCTTAGCAAAGAACATTAATGGTTACCATGAATTATGTAAGTTACTAACACAATCTACAAGGAATAATTTAGACGAGCCTTTCTTAACAACCACAGACATTAAGCAGACAGACAATATTGTTGCGATTGTACATACATATGAAAAAGAACCAACCGAGCAGTTTCTGTCAGAATTTAAAAACAAAGTTAAAGATGTGTATTTAGAATTTACATTGCTAAAAGGAAATCGTAGAAATATTAGCCAGTCTGTTACAAGATTGTCAGAAAGAACAAATACTCCTTTAGTCTTAACAAATCCTACATTCTATGCATACGATACAGATTTTGAAATGTCTGAAATCAATATGGCATTAATTAAGAATTACAGTTTACAAGAAACACCTGTAACACGTGGTGGCTTGAGACCTGCTCTGTTCTGCAATGAGCATTACTTAAAATCAACACAGGAATTAGTTAATTATGTAAAAGGAAACGTTACAGATGTACCAAAGCAAATCCTAAATCAGGCTATTATTAATAATCAGTCTATTGTAGATATGATTGAGCAGGTTGAGTTAGAATATCAATTAGGTTTGCGCCCTGTTCCTCATATTCCAGCACCTTTTCAAGATAGTTTATCCTACTTTAAAGCATTAATTCAAGAAGGCTGGGATAAGATTGTTGCAGATAAACCTAAAGAGGTTCAGGCAGAGTGGAAGAAGAGAATTAAGAACGAATTAGAGGTTATCCACTCAAACGACTTTATAGACTACTTCTTAGTTGTACGAGAGTACATCAAATGGTCAGAAGATAACGGCTACCCAACAGGTTGTGGGCGTGGTTCAGCAGGTGGTAGTTGTATTGCAAGGCTTCTAGGTATTCATAAAACAGACCCTGTTCGTTATGATTTAATGTTTGACCGTTTCTTGTCACCTGGCCGTTCAGCGATTGCAAGAATTACGTACGATGACAATTCTTTTGAAGAAATCCCGGTATCAACCGTTAAAAACATCAATAACAAGGATGATTACACATATACAATCAAACTTGGTGACACAGTTGATGGTAAAACAGTTACAGATTATAAGATTGTAGATATCGGTGCCGCGCCCGATGTTGATACAGACTTTGAGCCAGAAGTACGACCGCTTGTATTTAAACATTGCCAAGAAGAGTATGGTGAAAATAATATTACACACATTATCACGAGAATGCCTTATGGTGCAAGAAATGCATTTAGATGTGTAGCAAGGGTTTATGGCATACAACCACAGGAAGTCAACAGTTTTAGTGAATTGCTACCAGAAGCAGTTTCAAAAGACACATTAAAAGACGTACTTGATGAGAAGAATGAAACATATGAAAGTGCAAGACTAAAACTAAACCCATTGTTGCTAGAAATCATAAAAAGGGCAAGCGAACTAGAAGGTAGAACATCTGGCACAGGTGTCCACGCTTGTGGAGTACTAATTTCATGCAAAGAGATTTCAGATACAGTGCCTACAATTTATAAAGAAGACCCTAGAGATAAAAGTATTGTTTATCAAGTTTCAATGTTTGAATATCCTGAGGCAGAATCACTTGGCTTAATCAAGATGGACTTCTTAGGACTAGATACATTACATTTAATTAGTAGCACAGTAAAATTGGTCGAACAATACACTGGCAAACATATTGATATGTCTAAAATCATTGATGGCACATTAGACGATAAGAAAACATATCAGATGTTCCAAAAGGCTAAGACAAGTGGTATCTTCCAGTTCGCAGAACAGGGTGTAAGAACCATGCTTACAAAGGTTAAGCCGTCAGAGTTTGAAGAACTACCTGCAATTACGGCTATTTATCGACCAGGCCCTATGAGTTTAGGTTTGCATGATGATTTTGCGGTCAGAAAGAATGACCCGTCCAAACGTATACCATTCAGTAGGGAATTTATTGGTACGCCGATTGACACATTAACGAAGGACACTCTTGGCGCAATTATTTATCAAGAGCAGGTTATGAAGATTGCACAAGAGGCAGCCGGTTTCACATCAAAAGAAGCCGATAAGATGCGTAAGGCAATGGGTAAGAAAAAGATTGAAATTCTAAACATGCTTGAACCTAAGTTTAAAAAGGGTATCATTGAGAATACCAAATGTTCGGAAAGTACTGTTAATGAGTTCTGGGCACAGTTATTAGGATTTGCACAGTATGGTTTTAATAAGTCACATGCCGTATCTTATGCTTTAAACAGTTATCAGTCAGCATATTTAAAGGTTCATTATCCAGTATTATGGGAAACAGCAGCCTTGAGAATGTATGCAGATAATCCAGACAAGGTAGCAAAGTATATTGAAGACGCCCGTTCTAACGGTATAGAGATATTACCACCAAATATTAATGAATCTGACTTGCTTATTTCACCTACGTCTGACCTGAAGAATATTGTCTATAGTATCTCAAACATCAAGAAAGTACCGACATCTATTTTAGAGGCGTTTATATTAGAACGAGAGCGTAATGGCAAATATACAGATTTGATGAATTTTATTAACCGAAACAAAGACATTGTGTCAAAATCTGTTCTTGAAGTTCTGGCATGTTCTGGTTGTTTAGACTGTTTCGGTAATACAAGAAAATCTATTTACGATAACGCAGAAAAGTTGGTTAAGAGCGTACAACGCAAGAAGAATAATGTTGCTAGTTTATTCGCTATGGTTGGCGAAGAGGCAATCAGTATGGTTGAATTAGACGATGAGGAATGGCCAATACTCGAAAAGATGGCTAATGAAGGTCAGGCATTAGGAGCCTATTTATCAGGCAATCCTTTAGATGGTCTAAAAACACAGGACGGTCAGGATATTGTTCAGACAAAGGACTTAAAAGAGTGTGATAGTACTCAATACATCACTTTCTTATCAGTTGCACAAAAGAAAACACGTTCTGGCAAAACTCTTATTACTGGTGTCGCCAACAATGGTGTCTCTCAAGCAGAAATTAAGTTGCCTACCACGGTTACTAATAGAATCTTATTAGGAACAGCGATGGAAAAAACAAACGGCGACAGACAAGAGGCATATAAACTTCTACGACTAACAGATGATAAGAAAAAATCGCTCTTCGATGCATTAGAGCCTTTAGATAAGCCAGAGAAATTCAATACAATCTATAAACTCACATACACTAAAGGCTTTAGAGGTAGTATGATGATTAGTGACATTGAACCTGTAGAAGTGTCTAAGAATAATCAAATTTTAGAAAGAATTGTGGTAGATAAGAATAAAACTAAAAATCTACCTGCTTTCCAGAGACTGGTCAACAAAGAAACAGAGCAGGCGAAAATGTCTGGTGGTAAACTTATTGATATATTAGTTGAGTTCTATTCGGTGAAAGATGATATGTGGAAGACCGTTGAAATCGACCAAGTTTATGTATCTGCAGCCGCTCTTAGACTGATTAAGTAAGGAGTTGTAAAATGGCAAAGAAGATAATGAATTTACCATCTGTGGAAGATTTAACTAAAAACACTATTCCCGAACCGGTTGTCAAACATGAAGAGCAAGAAGATATTATTGAGCCGGTAGATGTGGAAGACATTACAGATGAGTTCCAAGATATTGAAGATGGGTACAGTACCGATGAAGATACAGACTATGAAGAGGCTTATCAAGAGCCTCAAGTAGTCGTGCCTGTTCAGCCTAAAGTCGAATATTCAGAAGAGGAAGAGGCAGAGGCACTAGAAGAGATTGTAAGAGAGAGAGAAAGCAAAAAGACTAAGACACCAAAGAAGTTGAAGAAAGGTGTTGTAATTGGCATTATTGCCTTAGTCTCTATTGTTGTTCTTGCAGGTATTGGTTATTTTGTTGTTAGTCATTTCACAAGTACTGCAAAGACCCCAACAGTTACACAACCGACAGAAGGTCCTAAGAAACAAGATTTTGAAAACTTTGAAAGATTGATTTTAAAATCACCGACAGTTGCTGATGATGAACAACCAGCAGAAGATAAGCCAACAAAGTCTGGGCAAGAGATTGTGCAATCATACTCTTTAGAATATCCTTATGTAGATTTAACCTTAAAAGAGGATGCAGACGGCCAGTTTGTATTAATCTATAATAAAGATGACAAGCAGGTGCTATGTTATTCAGAAGAAAATCAGTTTGTTGCAGGAGTAGAGAAGAGGGTTGCTTTAAGTTGTGAGATAGATGATGATATGTCTAATGAAAAGCCTATTTCCTATATGTTTAGGGAGAGTGATTAGTTATGCAGGCTTTAATGCCTTTTGCAAAGAAGTTTGATACCAAAATCAGGCGCATTATCTCAAAACAAAAGTATTTTAATACACTGGAAGAATTTATTATCATGTTTAATAATGGTACGATTAATAAGTTTGACCCTAATGTTGAATACATTTTAAAGAAGTTAAAGAAATACTACCTGAATGTAAAGGTCGAGGATGATAAAATAATTGTTTGCTCTCCTGATGAAATCACATTAGATTTTGTATATAACCTTTTAGGGCAGTGGAAGTTAGTTGTTTATTTAAAATCTCTGATTGATAGACTAACAGAACTTGGTTATCCTTATGATACTAAGATTGTTTTTCAGACCAGTAATCCAGGCACAGTCTATATAGAAATGCTTGATGGCGATACAGGAGAATATTTTTTAGAACCAGCACATGATGTTCCTAAGTTGTTTAATACAAATAGAGAGTTGGCAAAAAATTTAATTATCAACTTATCATTAAAAGATTATGATGGTGGTTGTTATCTGAACTTTGAAGATGTAGAAGACATAGACTGTTCTTTCTTATACGAAGTTCAGGAGTTCATCTTACAGAAGATATTAATTGACAATCATAATAGCATGCACTTGACAGAAGGCCATAAGTAGTGTATGCTATTCTTGTAAGATAAAAAAAGGGGGTATATTGTATGCTCATCATGTTGGCATTAGTATTGCTACACATTCTGCTTTATGTGCTACTATCTGTATTAGTCTATGCGGTTGTATTCTTAGATTTAGATAAGACAAGCAAAACTGTATTGTTAGGAATAATTGCATTTCTGGCATTCCTAGTGTTTATTGTCGGTATTTAATTAAATATATTAAGAGTTGAGATTTTCTCACTCTTTTTATTTTATTTAAAACCGTTTTACACCCTCGTCCGTGCGACTTTTAGACCTATTTTAGACCTAAAACCAACGGGCTGATACATTATTCAGATTTAAGTAAAAAAGCGTTTAAAACCGTTCCGGCATATATTTTAAAATATGTGCCTTTTGTGCATAAAAACGTGTATAATATGAGTGAGAGGTAGAGTAAAGTATGTTAGTAAAAACAATTTCATTCAGTGGTGGTATGGCCGCTGGTAAAGACACATTCGGTGATGCATATAAAGAACTATGCAACAAGAATGGAATAGGGGTAGAGCATTTAAGTTTTGCAAAAGCATTAAAAGATGAAGTAGATTTTGTGATTAACGGCGTTCGTAATCAGACTAGCGTGGCAGAAATCGCTCATCATCTAGGTGTAAGTTGTATTGATATTGCAAAGATGAAAGACGTGATTTTAGAAGAGGATTATATTCACCCAAACTTCACAGCAAGAGATAGAAGTCCTGCGACAAGACATTTATTGCAATTTTGGGGAACAGAAGTTCGTAGAAAACAAAAAGACAGTTATTGGGTAGATATTGTAAAGGCAGAGATTGAAGAGAATATCGCCAATGGTGTAGCAACATATATTACAGATGCACGTTTTATCAATGAATTAGAGATGTTACAATCTATCGGTGCTACTACGGTTTTATTAAAAGCGCCGTTAGAAGTTAGGTTAAAACGGTTATATGATAGAGATAAGATTACGGTTTCAGAAGAGGCTCTAAACCACCCTAGTGAAACACAGTGCTTAGAATATAAAAATTACTCTATCGAAATAGACACAACACAACATACTGCCGATGAATTAGGCGAGATTTTGGGGGTGTAATATGGGATTTAGTTTATTTGATTTAGAAACAGAAAAGCAAACAAATAAGAAAGTTAGAATTGCAAACAATAGTGTTCAAGTTTTAGACGAAGACCTGAGGAAGGAAATCAATAAGAAGAAATTGTCGCCTAGTTTAGTCGGTGCTTTATTGAACTCCCCTGGCGACTGGGTAATGGGAGCATATATTGAACCGTTGTGTATTGATGGCTATGTTGATGCATTAGAACGAGGAACATGGTTCCATAGTATCATGGAAGAGTTCTTTAAGTTAGAGCCAGCAGATAGAGATTTTAAACACTTATCAGCAACTGCTGTATCAGTAACAAAAGAGAAATATCTGCATATGCTTGAAAGACAAGAAAATAAAGACTGGCTAAACCGAGCAATCCAAGGTTATAAAAACACATGGCTTAGTGGTGCAAAAGATGAAAAGATTGCCTCTGTGTTCCTTATGGGAGAACAAAAGCAAGGCTTAGAATTGTTTGTTACAGGTAAGATTGGTAACGCTAAAAGAACATGCTTAGGATTTATTGATAAACTTGTTGAAGGTGACTATGGCTTAATCGTTCAAGACTGGAAAACAGGAGCAAAAATCCATGACTATGACCCTAGTAAGGCACCTAGTGATAATAACCCATTCGATTACTGGCGGCAGCAGACATTTTATACGATGCTCTTAGAACAAGCAGGTATGAAAGTAGATAGTGCATGTTTGATATTCCCTTGTGCAGAAGTTCCGCAGATTGTCAATGTTGACTGTCATAATCCAAAAGTTAGAGAGCAAGTAATTGCAGACTGTGAAAAAGCAGATAGTATTTTAGAAGAGTGTATTGCAAACGACTATACCTTCCCATTCAAGCCAGGTAAATATAATTCGTGGGCAACTTATTTATGTGGTTTAGGTAGAGCATACCCACCTAAGATTATTACAGACAGATTAAATGACTATGTAGAGTACGGAGATGAATAGTATGGACAGATACATTGAGTTATACAAAAAATACAGACCGAAAAGATGGGAAGACATTATCGGTCAAGAGGCGATTATTACACCGATAAAAAATGCTATTGCATCAAACAAGATACCTACAGGCTATATTTTCAGTGGTTTAGCAGGTACAGGTAAAACAACGCTTGCTTTATTAATTGCAAAAGTGCTGAACTGCCATAAATTAGATGATGACTTAAATCCGATTGAAGATGAAATCACAGAGGCTATTGATAATGATTCTCTTATCGGCGTCAAACAGGTGTCTATGGCGAATGCTAGTGTAGAAGATGTCAGAAAGATTATGGCAGAGTCTTTTGTATCACAACCAATCAAGAAAAAGGTATTTATTTTAGATGAGTTCCATAACTGTTCTAAGGCTGCATTTGAGTCTATTCTTACAGACCTAGAAAGCACCAATCAAGACTCACTATTTATCTGCTGTACAACAGAGCCTGATAGAATACCTAAATCTATTAAGAGCCGTATGCAACAATTCTCTCTGCGAGTGCCAACACCGAATGAGATTTTAACGGTTCTCCAAAACATCGCTAAAAAAGAACCAGAAATTCTACAGGGAATAAAAGATAAAAAGTTTACCAAAGAAGATTTCTTTAACTGTGTTCATAATAGTGGTGGTTCAATCCGAGATGCTATTAGTAACCTAGAAAACTTGGTAAACGGTGGTGTTATTAGTGCGTCTTATTCAAGACAGTTGCTAGAGAATATCTTACATGGTGATGTAATTAACATCTACAAAACAACAAAAGTAATGTCAGAATCAGGAGCAAATTTCCACTCAACCGCAGAAGTATTGTATAAAGTTATTGTTGATTTAATGTTAATGCTTTCAGGAGTTGAGGTAGAATCTGGAGTGCCTTATCAAGATTTAACAAAACTTACAAACCTTAACATGCTTATTAAACTGACCGGTGAATTAGAAAAGACATTCCATGCTATTGCAAGCAAGACGATTGACTACCGTGTATTGTATGAGATGTGCTTTGTTAAGATGGCGTTAATTGCTAAGGCAGGCAAATAATGCAAGCAACATCAAAGTATATATTTATTGTTCTTACAAGTTATGTCCTGTCGTCTGTAATGGCGATAGGACCTGCCCCATTTAGGCATATATTATTCTCTGTTCTATTTATGGGTATTATTTATCTATTTTATAGAGATGAAAGAAAATTTCCTAAACCAGAATTAAATAGCAGAGTAGTTTTATATGTCATAATAGGGATTTTAGTCCATCTGGCAGTTACTGGTTTCTTGATATATGTACTGCCAAAACCAATAGAAGAACAAAAAGTAAAACTGCTAGTAAAATCGTATGGCATTATAGGTATTCTTCTATCGTGTGTAATGGCTCCTTTAACAGAGGAGTACATATTTAGATACTTACCACAGAACAAATCGTCTATTATCATTTCGGTTGTTCTGTTCGGTTTACTTCATACACAAAAGAGTCCTGATTTATATACAGCATTTTATCCTACAATTATAACAACTGTAAATGCTGTATTCTATCATTACTTTTATAGAAAAACAGACAACTTGTATGTATCAATCGGAATACATGCAATATCAAACGCAATCGTATTAGGACTATTATAGTCCTTTTTAGTTAGGAGAAGAGGTATGTTTTATAGTGATTATAGACAATACGACACTGCCGACGGTGATGGCATCAGAGTAAGTCTTTACGTATCAGGTTGTACGTTACATTGTAAGGGCTGTTTTAATGAAAAAACGTGGGCACTAAACTACGGAGATAAATTTACAGATGAAGTATTAGAAGAACTGATTTCAGACTGTAAAAAGCCGTATATTAGAGGGCTTTCACTACTTGGTGGAGACCCTTTTGAAAAAGAAAATCAAGAAGAGGTTTTGAGAATTGTTAAACGTTTTAGAGAAGAATTTGGTGATACAAAAGATATATGGGTATGGACCGGCAGAAAGATTGAAGATTTATTAGACGAAACGTGTAGAGATTGTACTGAATATACAAAAGATATTTTATGTAATATAGACTTCTTAATTGATGGTCCCTTTGTATTATCAAAGCGTAATTTAATGTTAAAATACGCTGGTTCAGAAAACCAGAGAAGACTTGATTTACGCAATATAAATACACCACATGATTTATGTTCTATTAGTGATTGGGATAAGTTAGATTGTGAGGTGAGATAGATAAACCATTCGCTTTTAGTAGATATAAGATTAGGTATAGCAGAACTTATACCAAGGAGAGTAAAATGATAAAAGTAATTAAAAGAAATGGCAACGAAGTTGAATTTAAGCCTGAAAAATTAAATTCAGCAATCGAAAAGGCGAACATGCAAGTGAGCCGTGAAAACAGACTTACAGAAGAAGAAATCGCAGAACTGGTTGATGCTGTTGTAGGTCGCATTCCTGAAGATACAGAGATTTCAGTAGAGGATATTCAGGATATGGTAGAAGAGGAACTCTACGACAACGCTAGTTTTGCATTAACAAAGGCGTACTCTAACTATCGTTTCTTAAAGGGCAAATTGAGAGACAACAAGTTCAATGACCTTGAGAAAAACATTATGGCATTGTTTGAGCAGAAGGAAACAGATGCGTCCGTAGAAAATGCAAATAAGAATGCAAAACTTCTAAGTACTCAAAGAGATTTGGCTGCCGGTGAAATTAGCAGACATCTTGTAAACAAGTACATTTTACCAAGAGATGTACAAGACGCTCATCAAAAAGGTATTATTCATGTTCACGATTTAGACTATCGTATTGCAGGAATAACGAACTGTGGCCTAGTGAACTTAGAAGACATTTTCACAAATGGTACTGTATTAAACGGTACTAAGATTTATTCACCTAAGTCATTCAGTACTGCGGCCACACTAGCAAGCCAAATCGCCATGGCTGTATCAGCAAGTCAATACGGCGGACAAAGTATGACTCTAACACATTTAGCACCTTATGTAGATATTTCAAGAAGAAAAATCAGACATAGACTAATGGATGAGTTTACAGAGCAGAACGTTGAAGTATCAACAAAACAATTAAATGAAATTGTTGAAAAGCAAGTGCATCAAGAAGTCAAGGATGGTATTCAAACATTAAATCATCAAATCGTTACAATGGCATCGGCTAATGGTCAGTCGCCGTTCATCACTATTTTCATGTATTTAAATGAAGCAAAGAGTGAGCAGGAAAAGAAAGACTTAGCATTGATTATCGAAGAGATGTTACGTCAGCGTATAAAGGGTTTACCAAACGAACATGGTGTATTATGTTCACCTGTATTCCCTAAGTTGATTTATGCGATTGACAGTTCTAACTGTGATGAGACAAAGGAATATTGGTACTTAACTCGTTTGGCAGCCGAATGCACATCTAAGAGAATGGTGCCAGACTACATTTCAGAAAAGAAAATGTTTGAGAATAAAGACGGGCATTGCTTTCCTTCAATGGGATGTAGGTCGTTCTTAAGTCCATGGTATGATGGAAACGGAGATTTCTATGCATATGGTCGTTTCAATTTAGGTGTGGTAACGCTTAACCTGGCGTATGTTGCATTAGAGGCAAATGGAGACATGAATAAGTTTTGGTCCCTACTTGACAAATATGCAGACCTCTGTTTTGAGGCTCACATGACATTTGTGAAGAGATTAAACAAGACGAAAGCGTGCGTTGCTCCAATTCTTTGGCAACATGGCGCCTATGCGAGATTAAACCCTAACGATACATTAGATAAAGTTATGTATGATGGGTATGCAACAATCTCCCTAGGTTATGCTGGTTTATATGAAACGGTACAAGCGTTAATTCACCAGTCACACACAACCGACGAGGGCAGAGAACTTGCACTTCAAATCATGAATAAGTTAAATGCTTATTGTGAGAAGTGGAAGAAAGAAACTCACCTAGCGTTCTCTGTTTACGGTACACCGATGGAATCAGGTACTTACAAGTTTGCAAAGGCACTTCAAAGAGATTTTGACACTATGCCAGAAGTAAACGAACATGACTACATCACAAATAGTTACCATGTAAATGTAAGAGAAGAGATTGACGCCTTTGACAAGTTGTCGAAGGAGTCAGAGTTCCAGTCATTATCATCTGGTGGCTCTATCTCATACATCGAAATTCCGAACATGGAAAAGAATATACCTGCGTTGCTAGAAGTTATTAAGTTCATCTACGATAACAACATGTATGCAGAGTGTAACACAAGAACTGACGTATGTGATACTTGTGGTTTCCATGGTGAGATGGAAATGATTAAAGATGAAAACGGCAATTACATATGGAGATGTCCTAACTGTGGAGAAACAAATATTGATAAACTTAATATTGTCCGCAGAGTTTGTGGTTATCTTGGTCGTATTAGTAATGGTGTAAACCTTGGCAGACTTGGAGATATTCACGATAGAGTGTTCCATTTGTAATAGCCAATAAGAGAGCGGGCAAAAGCCTGCTCTTTTTTGATATAACATGTAGATAGAAAAGGAGATTGCGTATTTTGAAAAAACATTTTAATGGAAAAGGTTTTAGTAAATGCACAGCACAGAGTCAGGCTACATGCAAATATGGTAATAATCTACATTTCTCTGACACGATAACGCCAGAAGAAGAGAACAAAATTATAGACGATATGGCCAAAGCACAGATGTTGGCAAACAGTTATTATGAAAATAGATTAACCAAATCAAGTTCTGGTTACTATACATTGAAAAATTATAACTATGATAGTGACAAAGACAGAATGACAGAGTACGGATTTTTGAAGAAATTGGGCTTTGAATACGAAGGCACACAGGTCAGCAAGTCTGGCGAGTTCTACTCAATGATGAATTTGGCAGTAGAAGAACTGAATTTTGCACCAACAGACGAGCAGGAAGAGTTCAAAAACTCTCAAAGACTGTATGTCATGAAAAACGGTAACATTTCACCTGTTATTCAGGAGCATTTACAATCTTATATTGAGGCGAGTAAGATTATGATTTCAGATGAAGAGTACTTAAAGGTAAAAGACTGCAATGCAATATTAGAAGATAGTAATTGTATCTATATTTGGCCTGACGATAATTTTAGTGCAGATATTGTCAGAATTATTAAAAATCCTGAAAAGGAAAAGAGTTTTGTGTCATCGTTTGAGGTAAAAACTCTATGTAACGGTACAAAATCAGCACAGGGCTCAACCAAGACAATCTATTATGATGACAATGGAGTTGTGAGTGATGTTAATTCTGGTGAAATACTTGCTGATGACTACGATGTATTAGAACAAGGATACCACAATTATCGTATTAAGGGGTATGACGGTGTTCGAGATTTAATTTCAGACTATGAAGAGAGAACAATTAGAATGCCTGGTAATAAGAATGTGATTTTTATTGACAAGGATGGTAAAACAGACACTATTTCATGTAGTAAAACAGAGCGGGCAACAAAGAAACGAGAAGAGTTAATCAATTCTGGTAAATATATTGGTGATATGCGTATTCATGTAAACAAGAGTCCTCGCAATGTTGGTGAAAAAGAAGTTGATTACTTCTTAAACAGTAAAGTAAATTACGGCAGAGCATTTAAAGACGGTGTAGCAAAAACAGAGTTCACACTAAGCGATTTGGTTACTGTAAAAGGTGGTTCAAAAACATCTTCTAAGGGTGCTGGTGTATGGCATGGTGAAATTGCTAAAGGTAAACGAGAGTATGAAGTTATCATGGGTAACTTCCGCAAGCGTTTAACAGTTGATGAATATGCAGATTTTGTCAAAGGTGGTAAACTAAAATTAACTGATTTTAGGTTCTGTCCTGTAACCTGCTCGGTAGAGTTAAAAGATGTATCAGAATAAGAGGTGATTGTACCTAATCACTTCTTTTTCTTGTATAATATAAGTGTAAGGGTAAAACCCTAGATAAGGAGAAAACATGGTAGCAAAGAAGAAAGCAGTAACAGTAACAGACAGTAACAAGAAAGCGGCCTTAATGGACTTGGTACACACCTTGCAAGAAGATGCTAAAAAGACTTACGGAGTATCAAATGTTGGTTTTTTAGGTGAGATGGAAGACAAGCAAATTACATTCTTACCAACAGGTTCACTTGTATTAGACACTCTACTTGGTGGTGGTGTAGCAAAGGGGAGAATCATTGAATTTTTCGGTCCCGAGTCTTCAGGTAAAACATCAATGGCGGTGCTTGCCTTAGGAAAAGAGCAACAGCGTGGTAATTCAGTTGCATTCCTAGATATTGAGCATGCAGCCTCTCCATCATTTATGGAAGTGCTAGGCGTAAACACAAATGAATTACTATTCCTACAACCTAGTAGTGCAAAAGACACATTCCAAGCATTATTAAAGATTGTTCGTTCAGGAGAAATTAGTATGGTTGTTGTTGATTCTGTATCAGCAATGACAGAGGGTGTAGCAGATGAAGAACTGGTAAAAGATAGCGTAGGTAAATTAGCACGTAATATGTCTAAGAATATGCCTGTATTGGCAGAGGCATGCTCTAATAATGATTGTACAGTTATCTTTATTAACCAGACACGTGAAAAGATTGGGGTTATGTTCGGTGACCCAACAACAACATCAGGTGGTAACGCTCTAAAATTCTATGCAACACAACGAGTAAAGGTAAATAAGAAGTCACCTATTAAGGATTCAGAGGGTTCTGTAATCGGTACAGAAGTCGGTCTAAAGGTCGAAAAGAACAAGGCATCAACACCGGGTGGTATTGGTAGTACATTGCTTTCTTATTCAAGTGGTATCGACACGGTTGGTGAAATCTACTTATTGGGTGTACAGTTCGGGGTTATCTCAAAGACAGGAACTACATTCTATGCAAATATCGACTTAACAAAAGAACAGCAAGAAAAACTAAAGAATTGTGAGTATAACGAAGAAACAAAACAATTAAAACTTGCAGTTGGTGAAGGAAGAACACGTGCAAGACTTGCAAATAATGCAGACATATTTGAAGTTGTATCACAAGAAGTAACAAGAGTTCTTAAGGAAAAGCAAGAAGAATTTAAAGCAAGAGATAAGAACGCAGTACAATTAAAGGAAGATGAATAGGTCTTCCTTTTTTAATTTGTTGTATAATATATATGAGAGGTTATATATGAATATTAAAGACAAATTAATGAGTTTATATAGCACTGCCGATAGAGAGCGTGCAAAGGCGTTGGTAGCGAAGATTAGAGAACGAGAGAGTATTTATTCATCTATGTCAGATATCGAGTTAAAAACAGCCTTCCAAGCGATTAGGAACGAAGTTGACACAGAGCATAAGAAAATACACGTGTTTGCCTTAGTTACAGTCGCTGTTCAGCGTGTACTAGGGTTATCTCCTTATGATGTTCAAATTCAGGGTGGTATTATCCTGTCAGACGGTAAGATTGCAGAAATGAAAACAGGTGAAGGAAAGACATTAACATCACTTTACCCTATTATTTACAATGCTTGTAGCGGGCAAGTCCATGCAATCACAGTAAACGAGTACCTTGCAGAGCGTGATAAAAAATATCTTGCACCTGTATATTCATTCTTCGGGTTAAAGTCTGCATTTAACAAGCAACAGTCATCACAATATATTAAAAAGACGATTTACGCAGAGAATGATATTATCTATGGTATTGAAAGTACATTCGTCTTTGACTGGTTAAGAGACCAAATGGTAATGAGTATAAATGACAAAGTAATTCAAAAGCCATTTCATTTCGCCAATATTGATGAAGTAGACAGCGTCCTCATTGATAACGGTAGAACTCCATGCATTATTGGTGGTGAAAAAGATAAAGATGTGGTGAATATAATAAATGTAGACAAGGCTGTAAAACAACTAAAACCGACAGAAGATTATATTGTCGATACTCAATATCGCAATGTTAAATTAACAGATGATGGTATTTCAAAACTTGAAAAATTATTAAGTATTGAAAACTTATATAGTCAAGAACATATTTATATTATGCATTTAGTTCAGCAAGCATTGATTGCCAATTATGTATTCAAACTAGATATTGACTATGCAATTAAGGACTTTGGTAATGGTATGCAACTTGTAATTATCGACCAAGGTACAGGTCGTATTATGGCTGACAGAAGATATAATCAGGGCTTACATCAAGCATTAGAAGCGAAACATAGCGACCAAGTTTCCATTCATAGTGAAACAGTAACGATTGCATCCATCACGCTTCAAAACTTTTTTAGAATGTATCATAAACTAGCAGGTATGACAGGTACTGCATTAGAAGAGGCTGACGAGTTTATGGAAGTATATGGGTTAAAGGTTGTGCCGATTGACACAAACAAGCCTGTAATTAGAGTAGACCATACACCAGAGTTGTATAAGACAAAGACAGAAAAATGGGGGCGTGTACTCGGCTTAATTAAGCAGTACCATGAACAAGATTTCCCAATTCTTATCGGTACAACATCTGTACATGATAGCGAAGTTGTCAGTGATATTCTGACACGTGAACATATTAGGCATGAAGTATTAAATGCAAAACAAGACGCAAAAGAGGCTGAAATTGTTGCCTTAGCAGGTAAGTTAGGGAATATCACGATTGCAACGAATATGGCTGGTAGAGGTACAGATATTGTGCTAGAAGATAAAGACCACCCATTAGTAGTTATTCAGACAGAAATGAATGAGAATGGTAGAATTGATAGACAGTTAAGAGGCAGAAGTGGTCGACAAGGTGATAAGGGTATTACACATACAATCATTAGTGCAGAAGATGGTATTTTTGCAAGAAGTTCCTTGACTGACATGTTAAAGAAGATTACTACCAAGGACCATGTTCCAACTAAGATGACTTTAAGAGTGATTAAAGAGTTACAGACGGAACTTGCAGGGCAAGCCTCTATTTCAAGACAAAACGCATTAAAGTATGACGACATTATTCGTGAGCAGAGAAATAAGTTTTATCAATCAAGAGATAATGTCTTACGTTACAATACAGTAAAAGAATTGGATGAATGCCTGGCTAAACTAGACGTTCAAATCAACGATGATTACTTAAGTGATGTCGAGAGAGTGATTATCAGAAAACAGTTACTACTATCAGCGATGGACTTCTGCTGGGTTCAGCATTTAGAAAAACTGGAATCTCTCAAAACTGGTATTGCATGGAGAGCAAGGTCAGGTAATAATCCTATTCTTGTCTATCAGGAAGAGGCTCAAATTTTATACGACAATTTCTTGTCAGAGATTAGCCTTGTTATCGACAAAGCCGTGAAAGGAGCCAAGTAATGAAGTGGTTAAAAACAAAAAGAGTTAGAAATAGAATCGTCTTTACCTTACTGATGATTGCTTTATTTGAAATAGGAACATTCATTCCTTTACCATATGTAGAGCATGCACAAGCACAATCAGAACTCGGTAGTTTATTGAATCTTGTATCTGGTGGGGCACTTAGCAGATTTGGGTTATTTGCCTTAGGTTGTAGCCCGTTTATTAGTGCAAGCATTGTAACACAGTTGTGGACAATAGGCTTTCCGTCATGGGAGCGCCTATCCAAACAGGGCAAAGAAGGACAAGTCAAGTTGTATAGAAGAACGCAAATTATAGGCGTTATCCTTAGTGTATTACAGACTTACGGTATTATTGCAAGTAAAACAGTACAAGCACAACTTGGTATCAGTATTACCGTTACAAATATCTATCAGACAGTCTATCTGATTTTATTGACAACAGTCGGTTCTCTATTTGTGTCATACCTAGCAAGTAGAGTTAATGAAAAGGGTATCGGTCAAGGTGTATCTGTATTTATTACAGTTGGTATTTTAGGCAATATCCCTAGTATCGTGTTACAGTTTATGTCAGCATACAATAGATACTTAGCAAAGAGCGATTTAACTACATACTGGCAGTACCTTGCAGTTATTATGGTTGTTTTACTTACGGTTATTGTATTATGTATTGTTGCAAACAAGAAAGTGTTTAAATTACCTATCCACTCTGCTAGTAATAGTCAATATATAGAGGCACACTATTTCCCTATTAAGTTATTGGCAAGTTCAGTTATGCCTGTTATCTTTGCAAGTATGATTATGTCTGTTTTAAAGATTATTAATGACTTTAAGAACTTAAACTGGACATGGACATCTTACACAACAAAAACGGGTTTCGTAGTTTATATAGTAGTGATTATGCTTATGACATTTATCTACAATTCTATTGAGGTGAACGGTGATACACTACAAGACGATTTGTCTAAGGGGTCTATGTATATCTTGGGTGTTCGCCCTACACAGTCAGCAAAAGTAATTCGTAAAAATCTATTTAAGATTAACTTAATTGGTGCACCTGTATTAGCGTTTATTGCAGGACTTTCACTAGCAGTTGCTGTATTTACACCAATTGATTTTGCAGCCTCAATTAATGGATTATCTGTATTGATTCTTGTTGGCACATTCCAAGAAATCATATACCAAATTAAAGGGTTGACACAAAAGACGAACTATAAGGAGTTGTTCTAATGATGAGACATATTTTGATTATTTGCACAGTATTCGTGAGTATGTTCTTGCTTGGGGTGATTTTATTTCAGTCACCTAAGCAAGAAAGTTTAGGAAATGCATTTAACGGTGAAAAAGTATATGTAAGTAGTTTAAATAAAACATTAATACGATTTACTTATGTTGCCGTTACTATTCTCGCCTTGCTCTTAATTGCCTTAAAACTGATATAATCAGTAAGAGAGGTAATGAATATGAAACAAAAGATAAGATATATATTGCTTGTTGTCCTGACAATTATTTTTGTTGGTTCGACAGGCATTATCGGATACAAGTACTACTCTTCTTGGCAGAATAAAAAAGAGGTCGAGAAGGTACGTGAAGTAGTAAACAACACGATTAAAGAAAGTGATTTGCATAAAACAGAGCAAGACTATATTAACGATGGCATTAACATTGTAAATAAAATCAATCAGGAGTATGGTACAGATAAATTTAGTGCATATCTAACAGTTGGTAATAACATGATTACAGAACCTGTTGTTAAAGCGACAGAGCCAGAGCAGTACCTACGCTCTGATATTCATGGCAATTACAATATTGCTGGTACAATTAAGGTGTATTATCAAAACCAGACCTATGAAGATGACTCGGTAACATTATACGGTCATTCTATGCTTGATAATACACGCTTTGGTTACTTAGTATCAAGGGAAGATGTAATGTCCCAAAATAATATGGAAACGGCTAAGTTATACACAAATAAAGGTACATATGAATACAAACTTGTTGATATGCGGGTAATAGACAATGATAGATACTTTGCTCCTGAAAAAGCAATAACAATTTCTGGCTTGAACGAAATGAAGTCGGTACCCGCAATTAAAGTAATCAAAGACGGCGAGATTAAAGAAGGACATAAATACTTAACATTGTTGACATGCCATGGCCCAGTGACAGAAAGAACAGTTGCGGTATATGAATTGGTAAAGGTAAATGGGAAAGACACTAACACGTTTAATTAAAAGACTAATTACATTAATCTTACTGGGCGTAATTGGCTTTTCTTCTTATCAGTTGTATAAAGAGTTTGCAAGAAACCAAGAAGAAGCAAAAGCACTAGAAGAAGTAAAAACGATTATTGATGTAAAAGATAATAAAATTACTTCTGCTATTACAAAAGATAAAATTCTAAAACTAAAACAAGTAAACGAAGATATTATCGCCTACTTGCAATTTGACTCTGGTTTAGTTAGTGAGCCAGTAGCACAAACAACCGATAATGCTTATTACCTAGATAGAGATGTAAATAAAGACTACAACGCTTTTGGTACAGTATTTATGAACTACAAAAATACGCTGGCAGACAAAAACTTAATTCTGTATGGCCATGCAGGCGGTAGTATCAACACGCAAAAGTTCTCTAACTTAAACCTATATCCTAATGATGATGAGTTCTATAAGAAAAATAGTACATTCACATTATATACAGAGAATGACATTCGTAAGTATCAGATTAGTTATGTTCTTGTAAATAAAGACTCGTCAGAGTTCGACCATCAAATTCAAAACTTTACAGAAGAAGAATTTAATAACTGGATTGCGTATGCGAAAGCACATACAAGAGTTGCTAGTTTAAATGAAATTGAATATAGAGATAATTTCATCACACTACAAACATGTTTACATGACGCTAGTGCTGGTAAAGTAATCTTAATTGCAAAAGAAATAGGCAGAAGTGCTTATCAGGAGGATTAAGTATGATAAACTTCTATATTGGCTCCCAAGAATGGGAATTAGATTTTCTGACAACACAAGAAATGACAGATATTATCGGAAACGGTAAAGAAGTTGATTTAGATGGTGCCGTATTCTTAGGCTTAACATCTTCGGTTGATTCCAAGATTTGGTTAAACAAAGAATATCCATTAAAGATGGCAACAACACTCAATCATGAGTTAATGCATGCATGTATTGCCACATACCAATTATCAAAGAGTTTTGATACAAATAAGAAGTGTTATTCAGAAGAGGATATTTGTAATTTTACAGAGGTACTTGGGGATGAATATGCTAGATTGTTAAGAGAACTTAAAGAACATGTGAAGGAGTATAAGAATGCCATTCAAGAAGATAAAAAGCGATAGTAACGTAGAACAAAATGTTATTACACAACCAGAAGATGTTGTTAATAAAGAAGTTGTTAATGAAGAACAGCCAATGATTGTTCGATATATTACGACAAACACATTCCCAGAACTTTCAGAAGATTATTTAAAGACAGTTCAGAAGTTTATTGAACAAAAAGGCAGAAGATATTTTGGCTCACCAGGCAGTGGTTTATTTAACCAGTTAATCGACCCTAAATACAAAGAAATGGGCATCAACCGAAAGGCTGTCGAGGCTGGTGCAAAAGGCGAGCAATCTACATCAGAAGTTTTACGTAAATGGATTGATGATAAGCCTAATGTTGTTTTAGTAGACTCTATTCACTTAAAATTAGATGACGAAGAAGAGGAAGAAACAGGAGTTGATGAAGAAGAAGGCTCTGTTAACCGACTTGGAGACACAGACCACTTACTCATTATCGGTGATACGGTTATCATTATTGATAGCAAAAACTGGAAAGAAAAAGCGTCATACAGTGTTGGTGAAGGCGGGGCAATCCTAAGAAGTAAAAATGAGTTCAGTGGTAGCCACCCTAATATTGTTAAATCTAAGTTCTTATGGAAGAAGTACTATGAGGGTATTGATGTAAGTGTGCAGGCGTTCATCTGTATTGCAAACCCTAACTCATTTATCATGCGTGATAATTCTTGGTGGTCACAGGGTTGGAAAAATTTTAAACTCGTAAACCAAGAAACACTCATTTACTTCTTAGACAAACTATGGGAAGAAGAAGGCATGAAGAATATAGACTATATCCATATTGATGTAGTTGCAAAAGCAGTAAAGGGAATTCAAGAACCATACAATAAGTACAAAGCACAGTTTCCTACTTTCTATAGAATCATCAACAAATGATATAATAAGTATAGAAAGGAGATAGGAAATGAGCAAACTATTCCATATTAACCACAAAGGTCAGATTAATGAATGTCATGCAAAGAACGGCAAATGTCCTTATAGTGCTTCTGAACATTTTGACAGTATTGAAAAGGCTCAAGAATACATGGAACGCATGATACATCGTGCATCTAAGCAGAACACATCGGTTGAATTAATCAAGCATAATTATTCAGACGATATTTTTAGAGCGAAGAACGTAGACAGAAACTTACCGTTCTATCGTGGCGAGTTAAATCGTATTATCAAGAAAGACTTTGAAAAGTGGTATAAAAACAAGGTCCAAGACATGCAAGCAAAGCATATAGGGCAAATTCCATCTAAGGAAAAGATGCTTAAAGAATTTAAGCAGACAAGTGGTGCATATCGCAAAGCAGAGTCGAGAGTTTTGCAATTAGAAAGCAACATAAATACATTGTTGTCTCAAAGAGTGCAGGCTATTGATTTTGCCAACAAATTCGATGAGGACATTGTTGACTATTCATTCAGCAACGCATCTTGTTCGGCATATTTTGTTGTAAATAAAACACGCTTAACAGATGTTAGAGAGTATTTAGAAAACAAGGGCTTCCATATTGATGAACGTAGATTTTTAGAATTTACAAAAGGAGATAACTTCCTAATTCGTTTTAGCGACCATTATCCAAAAGCGTATCTAAAACGTAACGAAGAAAACGGCGAACTCTTTGGGTATACCAACGCTTCTATGTGTATAATGTATCGTGATGAAGAATTGCCTGGCAAGGCGACTAAAAATCTACAACGCTTTTTAGATACTTGTAGATGGTAAAGGAGAAATCGTGAAGAAAATTGAAATTCATATTCCATCTTATAAACGCCCTAATGGTTGTTTAACAGCACACTTACTAAATAAAATCGGTATTTATAAAGATGAGATATATGTTCATGTATGTAATGATGATTTTGAAGGATATAAACAGACTATTGGAGACATTTCAATAGTCTTGCCTTTTCCGTTTCATAAAAAGACAGACCATTTAAACTATATTTTAGAAAATGCTGATTTTAAAAACAAATTAATCTTAACCATTGATGATGATATTAAAAGGTTCTGTAAATTTAATGAGCCAACAGAAGAAAAGCAGTTTGGCAGTATTGACAATATTACAACAAGAGAAGAATTTATTGACATGCTAGAATATTGTGATGGTGTTGCAGAAGAAAGAGGTCTTATTGCTTGGGGATTAGTTCCGTCAACCAACAAACTCATACTTCTATCTAAGGCGAAACATGGCCCAGCAGATTACTCTAATGTATCAGGAGCGTTGTGTTGCTATCGCTCTAAAGCAGTCAAGTTTAAAACGGACAGTGTGTTAGAAGATATGCAATACTGTTTAGATTATATAGATAACGGATATAATATCGCATATATTGACAAGTACTGTTATGAAAATATTGTAGGTACAAATAAAGGTGGTTATCAAGATATTCTTGCATGTTCTGAAAGAGGCAAGCAACTTGAAGAACTCCATAGAGATATGGCTAAAAAGCACACATTTATTGAATATAAACCAGCACAAGATGGAAAACCATGGAAGAAACGTTGGTTTATAAAAAAGGTAAATGAATATATGCAAGCAAATGGTATAAAAAAGAAGTTTGTTAAAACAGATGGAACCGATGAAGAGAGGGATAGTGAAGGTGCTTTTAGGCCTTTCTTGATATAATACTAAAGAGAGGTATCATATGAGCGAAAGAGTAGACGAAAAGAAACAAGACGAAGAGGGTAGTGAACTGGGCTTATATGTCTTTTTAGGTATAATCTGCTTTACTATTCTGCCAGCCATACTGATTGGTTATTTACTATTCTTTGTGTTGTTTAGAGTGTTAAAATACAAAAACAAGTTCAATATCCCTGTGATTTTAATACCATCTGTATTAGTATTCTGCTTGTTGTTTTTCTTACTTCCTGACACATTGATAGCCAAGTATATTTTAGCAACAAGTGTCCTTGGTCCTGTAATAGGCATTATCTTATGCTTAACTAAGGCTAGTCAGTTAAAAAGACATCCAGAAGAAAAGATGAAAGCAGGGCCATTCCATAATTTTGAATACAGAGAAAACTTTATAGACAAACTAAGAAGAGACAAACTCAAAAAAGATTTAGAAAACGGTGAGTTAAATTCAGCAGAGGCAGTTCCTTTAGGAACACTAATTGAAGATGTGGAACTAGAGCATGGTGAAACATATAGTAGTATTGAACCAGTGTATATGTACTATAAAGACGCTTTTAAGGGAACAGTCATTGAGGGTGTGCCTGGTTCTGGTAAAACTATTACAATGCTACAAATGATAGAGAATACCGCACAGGCTGGGTACCCAATGATTATCTTAGACTTTAAGAAAGGCATTAACTTAGCCTATCATGCTTCTCGTTGTGCGAAGAAATATAATAGAAAGTTTTTGCATTTTGTTAATGGCAAGAGTGTGGGGCCATTAGCACAGTATCAAGCATCTTATGACCCACTTGCTACAAAAGAAGGGCAAACAGACTTAGTGCTTGGTATGAGAACGTGGGATGCTGCCTCAGAAGTTTATAAAAACAGACAGATTAGTTTACTTCAAACAATCTTCTTCCTAATCAATAGTTTAGACGAAAAAGATATGCCTAATTTCCCATGGAACGAGGGTGGTATTTCACAATTTGTGGCAGCCTTACAAATACCGACACTATTTGATATGATACAAGCATACGCAAGAAAGATTGACCCTGCTAATCCTAGCAGAGAGATGGAATTGAAGTTAAACAGTTTAAAAGAAGTATATAATGACTTAATCGCTCCTAAGAGTTTATTAAAAGAACAGTTAGACGGCTTATCAGTAACAATGAAGAACTTAACTATGAGTTCTTATAGTAGTAGTTTGTATAGAGGCTCCCACGGAGATAACCATATTGACTTATCTAAGATTTGTATGGACGAAGATGCTCCTATTGTGCTGTTCCAGTTCTCGCCTAATGCAGAACCAGAATTTGCTAAGTATATGGGTAGTATCATTGTTTCAGATATTAAGAGAGCATTCGGTTATAAGGAATCACTCGACAACAAACTGCCTTGTGGTATCTTTATGGATGAGTTCCAGACAGTTGATATTGACTTGATTGCAGATATTGTCGCCAAAGTTCGTTCAGCCTGTGGCTTCCCTGTTCTATCAGTACAGTCTATCTTGCAGTTGGCTGCCAACACAGACTCTAACGCAGGGTACAAGATAGATGCGTTTATGAACGTTATTAACAACTTCTTAATTCATAACGGTGCAACAGACGATGAGGCAGAGCGTTTTAGTAAGATTTTAGGTAAAACTTCTAAGATTTCTTATAAAGTTACAGAGGGTGAGCGTAAAGGTCTATTCTCTAAAGGTAAAGAAATGATTAACAAGTCAGAGGTGTTAGAGTACAGAGTTTTACCGAACAAGTTTCAACGCCTGGCTGCCCCTACTGCATCTAATGGGTACAGAGCAGAATGTTATTTAATTCAAAAATCAACCAATGAACATCAATTTGCCAATCTTGGGTTTGGTGTTGCACGCAAAATTCTCTTAACGCCTAATAAAGAGGTTCTACAAGACGTGCCGGAAGAGTTTAAGAGGTTTGATAAGACAAATATCGTGCCAGAGCAGAAACACGTTGTAAAGCCTACTCCGGAAGTTCGTGAAAGTGATAATAACTTTAAAATCGAACACTTTGAAGAAGCAAACAATCAATTAACCAAGCAACAGCACCAAACACAGGCACAGATTAGAAGAGAACACAAGAGAGAAGAACTTGAAAAACCAAAAGTTGAAACATCTTTTGACAAGTTCCATAATAACAAGAGTAAATTCAGAAAGAAGGTGTCCAAATAATGGGTTTTAAAAAGAAATCATCTATAGAAGAGATTAGTGAGCCTAGACAGATTAATCTCTTGAATGAAGCAGAAGAAGAAAAAGAATTTATCCTAAAAGGGCATAAAAAGATTGTTCCTATTGGGGGTAGAAAAGCAAAAGTAAAAGATAAAGACCTAGATGTGCGTAGAAACAAGTTGTTCGGCGTATATATCCTAAGGGCATTTATTTTATTAATGGTTTTAAGTTTATTTGGTATTGCAATTAAAAACGCCTTCTTCCCAGAAAATGTTTATACAAAACAAGATATTCAGAATATGATTGTTCAACATAGCGATAATAAGGGGTTCCCAATTGAGCGTGGTAGAGCATATGCACAGGAATATCTTTACAACTATCTCAACAACACAGATTCGAGTGCTTCCAAACAAATGATGAATGTGTTGAATGGTTCAGATGTTGGGCAATTTAACGGTAAACAACTTACAGATGAAAAAACAAAACAGGTGCCCGCTGGTCAGCCTATCTTATTTAGAGAGAAAATAATTAACGATTATAGTGCGGCCTATGACTTTAGTGTGTATATGACAGATAAAGATGGGAACACAGAAACAGAAAAGTCAGAACTAACAGGTACTTGGAAGAGTTTTGAGTTAAATGTGTATTATGACAAAACAACACAAAAGGTTACACTTGTTGGAACACCATCAATTATTCCTACATATGCGATTGCAAATGCAAGTTCTTTACCTAGAGAAGGAGTTATCGGAAACGGTGATACTAACACATCTATCGCACCAAAGATGGAACCAACAATTATGGGATTTATCAAAGCATTCTCTAAGGTGACACAAGATAGCCATGCCGAAATCGACCAGTATATACCATCCAACGCACCTGTTGATTTAATTGCAGGATTTGGTGGTAGTGTTTCTATCGAGAATAATAACGCCGTGTCTTATAAGATTTACAACACAGACACACAGGGTGAGTACAAAGTAGATGCAAACATCACTTGGAAAGACATAGACGGTGTATCGTTCACAGGCAGATACATCATCACAATCAAAGCAACAACAGATGGTAAGTTCTTAGTAACAAAGTTTGCTCCTTACCTATTCGTGAAAGGATAAAATCATGCTAGAGCAGTACAGAGAGATACGAGATAAACAGTTTACAAAAATTGACAAAAAGTTCGCAAAGAGTGGCAAAACACTGAAAGATATAAAACCCAAAGATTACATCGTAACGACTCGTAGCAAGGATGGGGAGTTTGAGGTTACCGTATCATTGACTAGACAAGTTAAGTTAATTCGTTGGTTAAGTAAGCAGAACGGTACTTGCTACTGCGTAGATATTGATAAAGACAATGAATTAAACGAGATGTTTGCAACAAAATATCAAGACATCTACACAAAGTTGTTGGACAACGCTTTTAAGAAAATAAATACTAACTTAAGCACTCTTTTGGTGTAAAAAGTTGTATAATATAAGTATAAGGGTATACGAGAGGAGAAAATAAGTATGCGACAAATGATTGAGAATTTCGGAGCGTTTAACACTCCAACAAAAGGCGATGTAATTGTAGAATTTGCTTCAGCAGTTCCTGTAGTAACAGAGAAAGGTAAGTCTTATTTAATTGAAATGAAGCCTTCTCATTTACAGTACGGAATTTCAGGTTATGTACCTGCAGAGTCAGAGTTAGGAAAGGTATTCAAGAAAGCATCTGAGGACCAAGTAGTCATTCTTGCTAGATTTGAAAAAGCACGTAAAAAGGGTATTGACATTAATATCCCTATTGCAGACCTAACAAAAGACATGCGTACTGCAAAAGATTCTATCACAAAGGGTTTCACAGGTGTTTACAATGAAAACACAGGCAAGTGGGTTATGATGGGTGGTGCTTTCTCACCAGAAAATGACACTCCTGAAATGCTTGAATGTGTGAACAGAGTAACAGAAGGAAAGATTAATGTTGATAGTTTCTTTGAAGAGACGAAAGCACAGACAATTAAGCCATCTAGTTTCGACAAATCACAGGTTCTTTTAACACTTTATTACAGTGTAGTTGATTATGGCTTAAAGAATGGGTTTGAATTATCAGAAGAACAGTACAGAACAGTAGCCACAAAGATGTTAAAACTTTGTGATGAAATTCAAAAGGTGATTTTAGGTTCAGACCAAGTTGATTACAGGGATTACTCTCATGTAAGAGCAAGATACCTTGTGTTCAGTTACGCAGAAAAGATTGAGCCATTAACAGCAGATGTGTTAAACAACATTAACGGTTGGTTATCACGTTGCCTAGCGAAATCAAAAGAGATTATTGAATGGAGTATGGCTGCTTAAGGCAGCCTTTTCTTTGTGCCTTAAAACCGTTTTATACCCTCGTCCGTGCGACTTTTTAGACCTATTTTAGACCTAAAACCAACGGGCTGATAAGTTATACAGATTCAAGTGAAAGAGTGTTTAAAACCGTTCCGGCAGACAAATATTTTTTCATAAAAAGAGTTGACAACATATTATAATCATGCTAAACTAAGAGCATGCAAAAGAAGAAACCACTGAATGTCTTATATGAAGGCATGAACTATTACAAAAAGAAAATGATTCTGATTTACCCAGACAGAATACGGGTGACAGTAATGCGTGATATAGTTAAAAAGCACGTATTAGTTGTATTCTACTTCAACGAGAAGGCTTATGATAAAAAGTCTTATAAACAAGATATGTTTACTATTAGTAAAATTAAATCAGATTTATTTAAGAAAGGGTTATCTTGGTAAGAAACATGAAGAACACAAATATGAAGATTACATCACTTGATAAGTTTAAGGCATCCAGAGAAAGACAAGCACGAGGCGGTATCGGTAACAGTATCCACGGAGATATTCGATATAACCGTAGAAAGAACAAGGCGAGTACACGCCGGGAAATTAAGGAGTGGTTCTAATGAATAGTAACCTAAAACAATCTATCAGCAAAGCAGTTAAAGAAGGAATACCACCATATGTTGTTTATATGGCACTTCAAGAAAGTCCTGAGATTTTAGGGCTTTCAGAAGATGTGGTAATTACAGAAGAAATCATCGAAGTATTGAGAACAGAGTATCAGAGTGTAAAGCCTATTGAGGAATTGTCAGTAGAAGATGTGGAAGTAATAGATAATTTACTAGCAGAAGAAGATAATTCTATTTATCAAGCATGTATTGCATTCTATATTCATACTTTCTTTGAAGAGGACACACAAGAACGAACTAATAATGCATTTTTCTATTTAGTGGAAAAGAATAGATGAGCAATTACGGGCCAAGAAGTTTAGTTACTTGGAACGCTTTTTGCAGTAAATATATTAGTTCGTATGATTTAGAGGGTATTTTAAGAAGGTTGGACTCATGTAAAGAACAATGTCTTGAAAACAATGACTTTGAATTGGCAAGAGATATTGATAAATTAAAAGCAATCGCCTCTAAGATGACAGATGAGTTTAAGAATAGGGAAAGGGTGCAATAATGGGGACAATTAGTGAGTTAAAAAATAAAGTAGATATTGTTGACTTTATCGTTAAAGACGGTGTTGTCCTTAGACATGGCGGAGCCAATATTTATAAAGGCCTCTGCCCTTTTCACCATGAAAAGACACCATCGTTTGTAGTATATAAAGACAACAGTACTTTCCATTGCTTTGGTTGTAAAACACATGGTGATATCATTGATTATGTAGCCAATCGCAACAGTTTAACAAAAATGCAAGCAATTCAGTTCCTTGCAGACCAATACAATTTTGAGTTAGATTTGAAAAACAACAAAGATGACTATGCCAAGCAAAAGAGGTTAACAGAGTTACTGACAAAGATAGACGAGTATTTTAAATATAATTTCTCATGCTTGCCAGAAGAGCATCCTGCAAAGCAACAAATCATTAAACGCAACTTGCCAATTACAAGTGTTTACGGATATTGTCCTTCTAATGAACAATTTAACCGTTACTTCAACGCACAAGGCTATACGCAAGAAGAGTTACAAGAAGTTGGTGTAAACACTGAACACGGTTATTGTAGATTTAGCGACAGGTTAATATTCACAATCTGTAACATCTTCGGTCAGGCTATTGGCTTTACAGGAAGACAACTGGTTGAGAATAAAAAAGCAGGTAAGTATATCAACTCTGCCAACACATTAATTTTCGATAAGTCAAAAGTGTTATATGGTGTAGAGCGTGCTAGATTTAAAGCAAGAGAAGATAACGCAATATATCTTGTTGAAGGTCAGTTCGATGTAGAGGCAATGCATAATGCTGGTTACACAAACACAGTGGCAGTTAGTGGTTCGGCTTTCTCAAAAGAGCAAGAAAAATTGATTTTAAACATTATCGGAAATGATGGTAAAATTATTCTTATGCTTGATGGAGACCAAGCAGGCAAAAAGGCTATGAACCATATTTTCCAGAAGTTTCCTGAACTCCATAATATGTTGTATATAGCCCTGTTACCTGCGGGAGTAGACCCATGCGAATTGCTCCAACAAGGTCGACCACTGCCAGAGGTAAAGAGCATTACAAAAACATACTACAATGCTATTAAGAGTAAGTTTTTAGTTGATGATACACCAGAGTCTAAGACAATCTATATTCAAAAAATACAGGAACTGTTTACAAATTATATAGAGGACAAGGTGCTAAAAAATAACTACCTTAAAAAGGCAGCCGAGGATGTCGGTGTACAATATGAAGATTTAAACATTACTAGTAAACGAGACTATAGTAAAAAGACAGATGGTTTGAGACCATCTATCAAGAGCAGTTTATTAGCGTTGAAAGTTTATTTTGATACACAGAATACGAATGGTATCAAACTTAATCCTAAGGATTACAATGATGTGTATATTCTTAGACTTATTAAGGAATTATATGACAATGAGATGGTTGAAATTGAGGGATTAAACAAAAAGAAAACAAGAATTATTGACCGTGATGTACTGACTGAACAGTCACAAAAAGTGTTAGACAAGATTAATGAGCAGGAGTATGAGGTACTTACAGACAAAATCTTTATTCAGTCATACTACAGGTCTTTAATAGAGCAAGCAAAAGCAGAAAGCATAAAGGAGAAATATGAAAATGTCAAACAAAAATGAGAAAGGTCTATCTAAGTTATTAGAAACGCTACAACGCTATGAAGAAATCAGAGACAGCATTAGCGTTGCAGTCAAAGAACATGGGTATCAGGAGTATACCAATTCAGATGATGATGAAATTATTATGATTAGCAAGCCGGGTGAGTTAAATCCAGTTGCGTTAGTGGATATGACCAAGCGAACTATCGCAGTCAACAACTACATGGAAAACAGTGATGATTTTGAGTTACTATTAGAAATTTCAAGCCTACTAAACGAGTTTGATGAGTTATTAGATGAAGATATTGAGGACGAAGATGAGCCAGAGGCATTTGCAACAGTCAAGACACCTCTTGTATCTGACAAAGTATTAGAAAATATCGCATCATTACCTAAGGACACCGTAATGAGTTTTAGTGAGTTTACAGAAGCAGTATTTCAAGGGCTTACATCACTTGAACAACGAGGCGTTCTGGCCACATTTGACTTATCTGCTGATTTGTACCCAGCGTGTACTTATGAGCAGACAGACGCCAACTTGGTAATTTCAAGTCATGAAGAAAAACCGTTTGATGATGTCAAGTTCAATCATATGCTGGGAATCTGGATTGAGGATAGTGAAAATCAATCAGAAGCACTGAAGGTACACTCTAAACGCCTTATTCACACACCATATACAATTACAGTAAATGAAGATGGTGTCGCATGTAGTTACATTGATGATAATTTTGATGAAGATGTTGTTTTAGAAATGTTTGAAAAAATAAAGTAGACTTAATCAGTCTACTTTTTTAATGTCTTAAAATCTTCTTTATCTGTTGGATAGATATTTCTTAAATCTCTGTCCAACTTTTTATCGTTCAGTTTTAGCCCAATGATGTAGTTTTCTGAAATACTTGTTGTAAGAGGTGATGGGAAATAACCCGCTCTTTCGTACAAGTGCCTTGTAGGCGTATACCCACCGTTAAACAGTTCCTTTCGCTTATTTGTTATGTATTCATCAGTCATTGTATAACGATAATACTCGATAACTTTGTTAAATTGTTCTTGTGGAGAGTCCTTTGTATGTGTAGCAAAATAACTCTTTAATTCAGGTATATTTTGTTGAGCATTTAGGATTACCTTCATTTGCCCTATACCGACCTCTGGGTCTTTAGGATTAACGATTACAAAACTATCATGGTATAATAGTAAGTCACTTACCTCACTTTTTGTTAGACCGGCCGCAAACAATACATTCTCGCACTGTAATCTTGTTTCAGGACTCTTATTATCATAATACCACACAGTTTTATATGAATGGATTTTTGTATCTCCCAATCTACCACCATCTCCGTATAGGCCTCTATCTTTGTGCATGTAATCATTGTCTAGGAAGTCAAATTTCTTCATTGTTGCAAAACAATCATGCATTTCATTTGCATAATCATTAGCATCCTTTAGACTACTAAAATGAGGTGCATTACAGTACGGGCACGTTTCTTGCGATTTTGCCCTACACTCTCTAACCTCGCCGAGCAGAGGTGAAAAATGATATCTCTTATTCTGTTCAGTCATTGCCGACTCCTTTCTTTTGTTGATATATCAACTATCAGACATCTATACCTAAAATGGTATATTTGTTGTATAATATAATTAGAAAGGTTAAAGAGAATGATATACAATACAAAAGAATTAAGAAGCAATTTGGTTAAGTCTTTGTCAGATGATGTCTCTTCAATGACAAGAAAACCAGTTTTAAAAGTGCTTCTTGTTGGTGATAATCCTGCAAGTGTTTCTTATGTTACAAGTAAACAAAGACTAGCAGAGCAGATTGGTATTGATGCCGAGACAATTAAAATCACAGAAAACATTTCTCAAAAAGATTTAAACGATTATATTGAGATAATTTCAAATCAAGATAATGTTGATGGTGTGCTATTACAACTGCCTCTGCCATCACACCTAGATGAGAATGAAGCATTAAGTCATCTCAATCCACAAAAAGACGTTGATGGATTAACACTTATTCAGCAGGGTAAATTATTCAGTTCAACAGCAGAATACAAACCATGTACACCAAAAGGTATTATGACGATATTATCTGATTTGGGATATCATGATTTGACGGGTCTTAATGTGGTTGTGGTAGGTCGCTCTAAGTTGGTTGGCATGCCAGTTGCAAAGTTGTGTCAAGACAAGAACGCAACTGTTACAATATGTCATAGCAAAACAAAGAATATTAAGAATATTACCAGAAATGCTGATATCCTAATTGTGGCAATTGGTAGAGCGAATACAATAGACAGTTCTTACATCTCTGATAATGTAAAAGTTGTTATTGATGTCGGTATCAATCATATCAACGGAAAATTATACGGCGATTGCGATACTCTTGATATTGAAGAGGAGCATGGCGATACATGTACGATTACAAGCGTTCCCGGAGGCGTAGGGCCTATGACCGTGGTTTCTTTGATAGAAAATACTATCCAGTCTGCGAGAGGTCTTAAAACATGTACACATTAGCGTTAGATATCTCAACCACAACAACAGGTTATTCACTATGGAATGACAAAGAGTGCATTATTAGTGGTTCTGCCCATAAAAAGGCCAAAAAGGGAGACATATGGATAGACAGAGTTAAATTCATGGCTCAAGAAATCAAAGAAGTTATCAAAGGCTATCAAGTTGATTATATAGTCGTTGAGGACGCCTTTAGTAGATTAAACGTGAACACCTTAAAGAAGTTATGCCTTGCACAAGGACTTATTATTGGTGCTCTTTTACAAGGTTCATGTTCACTTGTCATGGTTTACCCGAAAACATGGCAAAGTTATCATGGTATAGCAAACCTAAAACGAGAACAACTAAAAGAATTTACGCCTGAAAATGCACCAAAAATTATTCACAGAGAATTGACAAACAACACAGATGATGAAGCAGACGCCATTCATATAGGACACTGGTTCGTCAACCAAGATATTTCAGAAATAATGAAGGAGAAAGAATGAGAGAAGTTAAATACATAGCAGATGGTTATGAATACATTTTTGAAGAAGGTGGCCTCGAGCATACAATCATCGAAATCTACAACGGAAACAACAAAGAACTAAAGCAATATCAATTATCAGACATCTTCGGCGTAGCACCGTCAAGAGTTCGCCTAGTACGCTATGCGTTAAGTCTTGCTGGTCTATTAACAGATGAGTTCGGAGAACCTGTGCCAGCATTTGCTGAATTAGACCAAGAAGTAGATTATGTCTTACATGCAATGTGCGAAGGCGCTAGTATTATTGAAATCGCCAACACACTAAACATCAGTACAACAACTGTAAATCGTATGATAAGTGCATGGAATATTGTATTAGAATGGCGTGGAGAAAAAGCACCATCTAACGATATTTTAGAAGAGATGGAAGTGCATGAGGCAGGTACAGTTGCCACACCACGAGAAGAGGAGCAGTTATCACTTACAGAATTATTTGAAGATAATCCTGTGCCAACAGTTGCCTTGAAGAGTGCAAGAGTACACAGACTAAAAGATGGTACATACAGTAAATCATTTACATATAACCCACAAATTGCACAAGCAGAAGTCCAGTTGCATACATACGATGAGTTAAATGATGTTATTAACAACTTTGCGCCAGAAAAACCAAGGCTACATACAGACGGAACATTGACAGAGGTATTTGCACTGTCAGACGTTCAGTTAGGTAAAGCACACGAAACTGGCGGTGGTTCAAAAGAAACAATCGAACGAGTATTGCAGGCCGCATACAAGTTCAAAGAGCGTATCTTACGCACCAAGCCTGTTTCCGTTATCATTACAGACCTAGGAGATGGTATTGAGAACATTAATAACACACCACAGCAGTTATGCACAAATGACCTAGAATTAGGTGAACAAATTAGATGTTTCAGACGACTAATGTTAGAAGTAATTAAGATTATTGCTCCTTACGCACCTAAGGTATATGTCGTTGCTGTACCAAGTAATCATGGGGAGATTAGGAATGGCTCACGTAAGCCAACAGGTACTCCTGAAAATGATTATGGTATTGAAATCAGTTTCCAGTTACAAGATATTTGTGAAAATGCAGAGCAGGAATGCTTACGTAATATCGAGTTCGTTCGTCCTGCAAATAAGCAATTAACAGCAGTTATCGACTTAGAAAACGGTTCGCAGATTGCGTTTAATCACGGACATAAGGCACAAGGTGGTATTCAAGGTCAAGAAGCATGGTGGAAGAACCAGTGCTTTGCTGAAATGCCGGGTAGCCATGCAAATATCATGGTAATGGGCCACTTCCATAATCATCAAGTTATGCAGACAGGTGGTAAGCGTTGGTTAATCAGTTGTGCCGCATCAGAACCGAGTTCAGATTACTTCTCTTCATATAGTGGTAAATCTAGTGTACGAGGCGTTACAACATTCGCAGTAAATGAAAAAGGCGTACCTGTATTTATTGAAGTTCTGTAAAAATATTAACAACATTCCTACATTTTTGATGAATTTATCCTAATCGTGTGGGAATGTTGTATAATATAAGTGTAGGGGTAAACCCCTATTTATAACTAAGGATGCCATAGAAAAGGGCATAGAAGGAGATTATTTTTTATGAGTCAAATTACACTACAAGCAAATTTAGCAGGCGATTTAGAATTAAAGCAATCACGCAATGGCAACTCTTACTGCCAGTTAGTTCTTGCACAGTCTACACGTTACTTAGACGGTGAAGAATGGAAAGAAACAGGAACAAAGTTCTGGCGAGTAATGATTTATGGTAAGCAGGCTGAATGGTTATGCGGTTGCGATTTACCTAAGGGTACTAAGTTAGTAATTGTTGGTGACTTAACTGTGGAAGACCGTCCTGAATGGACAGATAATTCAGGTGTTGTACACGAAGCAACAACAGAAGTTTCTATTCGTGCTAAGTCTGTTTCAGTAGAGATTAGCAACTGGTATGATATTAGAATTGCAAAGCATGCAAGTAATAATGCATCAGCACCTGTTGCAAAGCCTACAGCACCTGTACGCTCAACAGCGCCTAAGAAGGCAACACGTGCAACAGCACCTGCACCAGCAGTAGCAGAGGAAGAAGACATCTTCGGTGCATTAGATGATGACGCATCAAACTCTGACGAAGCAGTAGACTTGTGGGGTTAAAAGAGAGAGGCTTATATAGCCTCTTTTTTGATATATCCGATAGAAAGAGAGGATATAATTTATGCCTAGAGTAAAAGCATTAAATAGAAACGGCAATATTACATGGTGCACGGCGAAAAATCCCGGAACCGGAACATGTAACCACGTATTTCATAAAATAGAGAACATGAGCGATGAGGAGTTCCAACAACAAGTAGATAGATACAACGAAAAGATGAATAGGCTACTATACAGTAACAATATTGGGGATAGAGTCTTGTGTGCAGGACAAGGATATGGACTAGATATCTTAGAAAAAGACCCAGACTATCATGTAAGAAGAGAAGTGGCTCAACAAGGGCACAACCCGGCGCTTTTTGCAATAGATTATGATTACTTTACAAGAGGCGTTGCACAAGACTATATAGACAACGAAAAAGACGAAAAACTTAAAAAGAAATATCAAGAACAATTAGACTCATATATTCATGGAACAACGGCTCAAAAATTAGCGTGTGTTAATGCTGGAATAGGCATTGACGAACTTGTTAAAGACGAGAATGAAACCATCAGAAGAGAGGTTGCTAGTAAAGGATATAAGACAGACATTCTTGTAAACGACACTTCACCTATCGTTAGAAGTATGATTGCATTAAGAAAGGAATATCATGATATTTTGTCTCATGATGAAGATGCGACTGTAAGGTCGTCAGTCGCCGCTTGCTGTAACAAAGAAATACTTAGCGAATTAGCAACAGATAGTAGTTCAATAGTAAGGCAAAGAGTTGCTTCTCGTGGTAACCTATTAAGCAAAGAAGAATTTGACAGGTTATTAAACGATGAAAATTTCTATGTTAGAGAATCAGCAAAACTAGCAGATAGGGAATAATATTATAATAAAATACCATATTAAGGGGACTCGCAAGGGTGCCCTTTTATAGTTTTAATAAAAGTGATGTCAAAACTTACAAAAAGCAACCAACGATGCCTAAAAATAGTGCCTCAAGCATCATTTTCTGATATATTTGTTGTATAATATAAGTGAGAGAAAGGAACAACATAATGGCTAAGAAAAGAGAATTAACAAAAGACGACAAAATTAAGAATTACAAAGCATCGGCCATCGAAGCATTAACACCACTTCAACACTTGAGAAAAAGGTTAAACCTAACTTTCGGAGATGAACGTGGTTGCGAAGAATACCCATTTTCATCACAGAAAAATGTGGCGATTCGTGAAATTTGGGACAACGCATTAGGTGAAGTGGCGATTGGTGTAGCAACACATCTAAAAGTTGTATTTTACAACGACGGAGTAGTTAAGATTGAAGATAACGGCCGCGGTATTCCAACAGATATGTCAACAGACGCTTATGGGAACAAAGTGTCTGGTATCTTTAAGGCATTAGGACTATTGCAGTCTGGTTCAGCATTAAAAGGCGTTCAAAAGGGCAAATTTACAACATCACAAAACGGTGTCGGTGGTTCAAGTACAAACGGTACATCAGAGTGGTTCAAGGTAAGAGTTTTTAAAAATGGCAAGATTTATGCTTTAGACTTTTTAGACTATGTGCCAGGTTTGTTTGACGACAAGGGTGTATTTAAACCAGCAAAAGACAATTCAGAAATTTTTACCCTCAAGGACAATCGTTCTAAAGAAGAGAAGGAACTATTCCCACACGGCTCATCTATCGAGTTTAAACTATGCGATAATTGGTTTATTGTGCCATACCAATTTGACAAAGAAGATATTATCGCACGTATTAGAGGTGCGGCGTATTTATATCCTAACACAACAATGGAAGTACTAGACGAACAGGAAGATGGTTCGTTCAATCGCTTAGTCTTTCAGTCATCAGACGGTATTAAAGAGTTGGTAGATATCCAAGTAGGCAACAACATCACGGATATTGTGGCTATTAGTGGTGCAACAGCATTTAGGGAAAGAGGTCAAGGAAAGCCTAATCCAAACATTCCTAAAGGTGCTACAGGACCAGCATTACTAGAACTTATTAACAAAGAATACAGTGATGAAGATATGTTAAACGATGAACGAGAACTATACTACGACCTAGCGTTTAACTATAATAGTGGCTATGATTACATCTTAGATACATATTGTAATGATATTCGTACAACACTTGGTGGTGTTCATGCACAAGCATTTGAAAAAGCATTAACAGACGCTTTAAACGAAAAGTTCCGTTCAATGAAGAATGGACTTAGTAGGAACGATGGCGATGTAATTCCACGAGATGTTCAAGAAGGTCTCACGGCAGTCCTAACGATTAAGACAAATGTGCCTCGTTTCGTTGGTCAGGAAAAACAATTACTTGGTGGTAAAGAACTTCAAAAAGCATTATATGAAGATATTTTAGTGAAACTAAGAGAATGGCTGAATCGCCCTGCAAACAGAGACAATGTTGAGATAATGGCGAAGAAGGTCATTACAGCGATGAAGAATCGTACTCGTATTCAAGAGCAACAAGAACTAAACAGAGAAAAGAGCAAGGTAACACGTAGCAGTATTATGCCTGTTAAACTTGTCGATTGTGAGATTACGCATAGTCCAATCAGTGAATTGTATCTTGGCGAGGGACTTTCTGCCCTTAGTGGTCTAAAGGCAGCCAGAGATTCACGTTATCAGGCAATCTATCCTCTAAAGGGTAAGATTATCAATGTATTAAAAGCAAGCCCTAAGGCCGCTATGCAAAATGCAGAAACACAGGATATTATTCGTTGTATAGGTGCTGGGTTCGGCGACTCCTTTAATATCGAAGATATGCGTTATCACAATATCGTTATGGCAACTGACTCTGACGTAGATGGAGCAGCCATTGCGAACTTGCTGATTACATGGTTCTGGGTATTTATGCCACAAGTTATCTTAGAAGGAAGACTGTTCCGTATGCTTACACCTCTGTACGCTATTACAGTATCAAAAGACGAAGTGTACTATTGTGTAAACGCAAAAGAAAAAGAAGAAGTTGAAGCAAAACTTGCAAGAGAAAATAAGACAATTAAACATATCAACCGCTTTAAGGGTCTTGGTGAAACAAAAGAAGATATCTTATTTGAAACGGGTATGAATCCAACAACAAGACGTATCGTTCAGATTAAGGTTGATGATGTAGATAAGGCAAAAGAAATGATTGAACTGATTTCTGGAGATAGTGCTGACGCCCGCAAACAGTGGATTATGGCAAGCCCTTATAAACCAGAGATTGTAGAATATGAAGAGGAGGTCTAATATATGGCAAAAAAGAAACATGTTGATTTTGATATAGACGAACTACTAGAAAATGCCAGAGAACCTATTGAATGTGAGTTAGTAGATATTATGAACGAGTGGGGCTTAGAGTATGCATACGCTACTCTATTAGACCGTGCCTTAGTATTTAACTACGACTTTGTAAAGCCTGTACAACTAAGAAGTATTTGGGGTATGTACAAGTTAGGGTTAAGACCTGAAAAGGGTAACATAAAAGAAGGTACTGTTCAGTCATCTATCATGGGTGACTATCACCCACATGGAGAAGAGTCGATTAACGGAGTTCTTGATGGTTGGGCACAAGCATATAACTCACGAGTTCCTCTATGTAAGTTTACAGGTCAGCCAGGCAAGTTCACAGGAGACGAAGCATCGGCTGCCCGTTATCTTGAAATCGGTATGAACAAAGCATGCTATGAACTTGTTAGAGACACACAACAGCACGGTTGCACATGGACTATGAATGAACAGGGAGACAAGGTTATGCCTATGTTCTTACCTGCTCGTTTCCCATTAGGAATCATTAACGGTATTCAAGGTATTGCCACAGGCTTCTCTTGTACGATACCACCACACAATCCTGACGAGGTCATGAACGCATGTATTGCATACTTACAAGGCAAACTAAATAGCCCTACAAAAATAACTAAGTATATCAAAGGACCTGACTTTCCTACAGGAGCAACTGTTATTGGTCAAGACGGTATTACAGATTATCTGCAAACAGGCAAGGGTAAATTCCTTATTCTCGGTAAATACAATGTAAAGGAAACATCTCATGGTAGAGCAGAAATCACTTTTACAGAATTGCCTTATGATGTTTCAGTAGAACAGGTAATGACTGATATTATTGCCAAGAAAGAGGCGGGGTTATTTGCAGAGATTTCGGAAATCAAAGACCTATCTGACTCAAAGTACCAAACGGATAAGAGCGAGGTAAGATTAAAGATTTTTGTTAAGGCTGGAGCAAATATTCCTAGGTTAATTGACAATCTTTATAAATATACACGTTGCCAAGTTTCATATAATGTTAATACTACAATCATTGACAACTTTGTTCCAAAGACAGGTATTTCAATGTATGAAATGATTGAAGGCTTTATCAACATGCGTAAAGATGTTATAAAGTTACGCTCTGAATACAGATTAAAGCAAATTGACAAAGACCTGTATACATTAGATGGTTTAGTTAAGGTCTTGGTTGATATTGATAAAGCAATTAGCATTATCAGAAACGCCGATAACTCTGATGAGGCTTGTGTTAAATTGATGAAAACATTTAAGATTGAAGAAGGACAAGCAAATCAAATTCTTGCAATGCCTTTACGCCAATTGACAAGAGCAGACACAGCAGAGGCAGAGCGTAAGCAAAACGAACTTGTAGCAGAAAAGCAAAGCATTATTGCCATGATGGGTAATCCTGAAGCAATCAACAATGTAATTATTACAGAGTTGAAAGAAACATGCAAAATTATTTCATCACCTAGACGTACAGAGATTGTTGGTATGTCATTAGAGGATTTAAAGCAACAACAAAAAGACCTAGAAAAACAACGCAGATTACTTGCAAAGGGTGTTGAATGCTTTATAAATATTCAAGATGGCCAGATTAGTAAGTCGATTGAAGAAGTAGAAAACTCTCAATTCAAAGTATTGTCAGATGGTAACATCTTTGCTATCAATAAAGATGGCTCATGCAAGCAATTAGACGTTGAGAATATTCCTCTTGATTTACCACAAAGCATTTCTACATTTACAAATGGTAATGAAGATATTGCTGGTATTACAGTCGATACAAACTATGAGACACTTGTTGTTTCTAGTGATGGCAACCTAAATATCTTCAAGAACAGGTTTAAAGATGGCGCATTCTGTAAGTTGGATAACCAAGAACTTGTATTTGCTAGACCTATTACAGAAGATGATAGACAGAACAAGTCGCTTATTATGATTAGCAAACATGGTGAAATCTTTAAGATGGATTTAGATAAACTAAAATCAGTTAATATGGGAGCCGGTCTAATTAACGGTACCAAGATGTCTGATGTTGTTTATGTTAATCTCGTTTCTCATGATGATGTTATCAGGACAGAATCAAATAACGAAGTGAAATATACACCAGTCGAAGACTGCCCATCTAAGGGACGAGGAGCAGGTGGTTACGTTCTTCATAGATTAAAGAGTGGAGATGAAATCATATCATGCTCAACAGTGCCATTATCAGACGAGATTATTCTGACCGACAGAGGAAGAAGCGGTATCAAAAAGAGATAATACATAAAGCGGGACATATTCCCGCTTTTTGATATATTCCATATGAAATACTACATTACCGACAAGAAAACAATCAAGCGTGTTCCTGTAGCCTCTAATAATATAGGTGCCTTTCAAAATATATTTTTTGACACCTTCTTGGATGCCAAGAATTATCTTGAAAAAATATATCCTACAGATTTAGCAACATCTGTTAAATACTGTACACCTAATATTGAAATTATTGAAAACTATGAGAAAGAACTAGATTTCATTGAGTGTAGATATAAACCATTGTTTGATGAATACAAAGAGTATGGACTAGACATCTTTGGTTTCAAGGATACACAAGAATGGGAAGAACGCAAGGCGGTAGCAGAAGAATATTATCACAAAGAAGGACAATACTTGTTTTATTTCCTAGATTACAAAGACAAGCAAAATAAGAACAGACTAATTTTCAATAAGAATAACTGTTTACTGCCAACATATGTAGGTTTTCATGGTGCGTTGACCAGAGATGTTGCAAGAGATGATGAGTTAAATGGTATTAAACAACAAATTAGAGAAATTAAGACACAAGAACTTAAAGAGTTAGAAGAAGAATACCATGTTAAGTTGGACATGCTTGAGGAAGAATACACTAATGCACGATTAAAGTATCTTGCGATACAAGCAAAATATAGAGATAGTAATAAACGTAGAAACGATTTAAAAAACACCATCATTGATTACACATACAAACATAGTGCATTAGAGGAAAAGATTATTATTAATAAATTATGGTTGTACTCAACAGTAGATGATAGTGGCATTGTTGTTAAAGACCTAAAAGACCTTAACATAGATGATATAAAATATAGTAATAGGAACGGATATAATATCTATGTAATCAAGAATAATGAAGTGTTTAAAGTTAAATATATTGGGAACTCGTACAACAGAATCGGTATTCTGGACGAAGAAAACAAAATCGTTAGGCAAAACGCAAAAATACTAATTGATACTTACGCAGATGGTGATAGTTTGCTCTATCTTGACAGAACAAAGGACTTTATTGACAAAGATGAATTGTTTTTGGCCAAAGAAACAAAATTAAACGATAAACTTGACAACTTTTATGGTAAAAATGTTTTGCGTTAAAACCGTTTTATACCCTCGTCCGTGCGACTTTTTAGACCTATTTTAGACCTAAAACCAACGGGCTGATAAACTGTTCAGATTTAGCGAAAATCGCTCTTAAAACCGTTCCTACACAACCACAACAAGAAGGAGTTTTTATGAAAACAATCGAAGATTTAATGGACTACCTTACAGACAGAAATGTTAAGTTCATCTATAAGGTATTCAAGGACGGAACAGTAAACTTAGTAACACATGAATACTGTTTAATTAGAGATAACCTAAAATATGATATTTTAAAAGTTGATAACCAAAAATTAATTCTAAGTACAATTAACCAGCAAAAAGCGTATAATTGTTTTTCTGAATTATTTTAGAAAGGAGTATGTCTATGAGGCAGATTCGAGTAAAAAATGCAACCAAACTATTTACAGATGAAATGTTAATCTATGCTATTTCTGACATCTCATTTAATAAGCCTGTCAGAATTAAGGCAATCGTATTTGGACTTATCTTGTCTTGTATATGGGCATTACCACTTATTCTGATTTTTAAGAGTTTTACACCACCAATGCTTACCCTATACATTGTGCCTGTTGTTGGTGGAACAATGTTATTATCAGGTCCTTATTTCGGTGGTAAGACTTTTACCTCATGGGCTAAGTGTTTAATTCGCTACTTGTTTAGTGCAAGACGTTACTACGATGGAGTAGGACGTAAAGAACTAACAAAAACAAAAGTTAATCATGTATATGTTGTATCAAGAGAAAAAGATTTTAAAAAGTTAAGAGAAATGATAGAAGAGGAGGCAGTTCATGAGTAGAGATATTTACGGTCTATCTATGTATATAGGTTCTTCTAAGTATCAGCCTAAAATGCCTGTATTCTTTGACACCAATTATGCTGCCTATATTAATAAACCGCCAAATACTGTTATTTCAGGAGCACCTGGTTCCGGTAAAACGTTTTTTGGTTTAATCTTGGCAGCCCAAAATAGCCTAGCAGGAAAAGTCGGTGTTATTCTCGACCCTAAAGGAGATTTTAACCATCTAGCAAAACTATACCAGTATGGAGTTATTAATACTGTAAAACTATGGGATATCTCTGTTAGTACAGATGAGAGAACTGGTAAACAGGTGATTGATAAAGATACCGTTGGTATGCTAGACCCAACATGCTTTACACCACATCACGACCAGAACGCTCAATTAACATTAGATGTTATCAAAGACTTACTTGGTGCAAAACTAACAGATGCACAGACTAATATGGTTTCTAATATTGTCCGTGACTTATGCCGAGAACATGCTCCAAGTATGAGAAGATTGATAGACAAATTAGAGCGTCATGAAAGAGAGGATGTTCGTGCAATCGCAACTAAACTAGACCTATTGTTTGCAAGTCCTATCGCTAAGATTTTAATGCATGACAGACAAACGACAAAAAAAACATTAGATATTAAGGATGGTGTAACAATTATCAACATGTCAGGATTAACATTCCCAACAACTGGCAAACCACTTGATGAATGTACATCAGAAGAAAAAATCTCGCTGGTTATTGTTTCACTATTAAACAGAATGATAAGAGATATCATGTTCAGTATGCCAGTCAATATTCCTAAATTCTTAATGATAGATGAGGCGTGGTCGGTTGTATCACTACCATCAAGCAGAAATATGATTAAAGAAGTGCTATTAAAAGGACGTTCTAAAAATATGGCGTGCATACTACTGTCACAAGCAACAGGGCATTTTGACTTCCAAGATGGAACAGACTTGGATGCAGGCATTCAAATTCGCTTTGCTTTTAGAAGTGATGATACAAAAGATAACATACTAACATGTCAAAAGATGGGTATTAGAGAGTATCAGCAATGGGCTGGTATCATCAATACACTATCAACTGGCGAGTGTTTAATGTGTGATGTTCTCGGCAGACATGGAGTAATTCAGATTCGAGCAGACGAAGAGTGGACAGAAATCTTTAAGACAACTCCAGAACTCGTTAGTACAAATTAATTGATATATAGTATACACAGAGCAAAGAAACAGGTGAAATACACTAGCCTGTTTCTTCCTTCATAATCTGTTTGGTGTATAATATAAGTGTAAAGGAGTAGTAAATATATGAGTAAGTCAAAAATGATTTTTGTAGGACAAGCAGAGTTGTATAATGTTTTTAGTCAGTATAGCCCAGACCTACTAGACTTTCAAAAACCATATACAAGTATAAAACAAGTAGACGAAGATATTAATAATGACACCTTCGATATAGACACATGCTGTATTGTTGTTTCATCTTCATTATTTCATACAGAACAAGACGATTTTGTAGATTTTATCGCAAGAATTAGTGATGCGGCGGTTATGAATATCTTATTGATTGGCGAAGACAGAGACTACAAAGATGAAATGGAGTATAGAATCAAGGACCGTCAGAAGTTGAACAGTACTGTTGGTATGCCTTTCTATTTTGTTGATTATGGACAAAGCATGATTGATGATATTGAGGCATCATTGCGTGATTTTGCAAACAATAGTATGGTTGATGATGGTGTAAAAGAGAATATCTATAACGCTATTGAAAACTTTAACACTATCAATGATGAAGAAGAGGTAGATACCGACACGGAGTACTATCCAGAGGGCGACACCGTAAATACCAACACAGAAGAAGTACAGGAAAGAGGCAATGCGAAGATTATTACGATTACATCATCAAAGGGTGGTGTAGGGAAGTCAACAAACACGCTACTAATTGCCTCAAGTTTCAGAAAATTTTATCCTGACAAAAAGGTATGTATTGTTGATTTAGACATTACAGGGGGACAACAGTATTTCTTGAATAATGCTCCTAGAGATGCAAAGACCGTACTTAATATTCTTGAGGAAGATAATGTAACAGAGCGTGCTGTATTAGATACCATCTGGCATTCTCCATCAACAGGGATTGATTTCTTGTTTGCACCTAAGAGCGCCAAGAACATTGATTACCTGACACCGAAGTTATATAAAGATATTTTGGTTGTCCTAAGCAATAACTATGACATTGTATTAATTGACACAAACGCAGGTAACGTTAGTGATATTACAGAGCAGGTGACATACCCTATGGCTGATGACTTTGTTGTGGTAACAGAACCAACAACAACAAGCCTTGCTATATGTGCCGGACTAATCTCACAAGAGTTGTCGAAGTATAACGGTAGACCACTTGTAATTGTCAATCGTGTATACAGTATTTCAGATAAGAGTGCCATGCTTATGGAGAAGGCATACAAAGAAGAGTCTATCGCAGGTATTATTCCATTACGTTCAGATGTAATCTTAACACCTTATGAAGAAGGAAGACTGTATGATGTGTTAGATGATAAGTCTTTTGCAGAGGCATATAAAGCAATCGTAGATAAATTAATGGGAGAGAATAATGGTTAATTATATACTATTGTTTTCTCTTACACTTTTATCGTCTACAATGGGTAACGTTAAAAATATCTTACTGATTAAGGGCAACAAAACAACACAGTATATTATTACATGTATAGACGCTTTGATATACGCTTTCTTATTAAAGTCAATCACATCTGACAATACAATATATGCTGTCCTAGCGTTTGTGTGTGGTAAGGGCCTCTCTATCACGCTTACAGATACTATTATGTCTAAAATCAGCAAGACAGTTTATCTAGCACATTTATACGAAAAGAAAGCAGAAACAGAGAAGATAATAGACTATCTAACTGTTAAAAATATTTCATTTACGATTTTTGAAGGTGACTATGTGAACGGTACACGATACATGCTCACAATGCACTTGAACAAACAACAAGTAAATGATTTAAAACACTACCTTAATGAAGATTTAAAGATTCAGAATATCACAATGGATATTTCAGAAGTTAAGGTGACTGGACACATAGAGGACAAGGTTTAAAGATAATGAGAAAAGATTGGAAAAATAGACCGTATATTTTTAGCGGTGACGACACATTTTATGAGTTTGACGGAAATGTGGAAGTTTACAAAACATGGAGCGACATAACGGTTGCTTCACCAAACAGAATTTTGGAAATTAGAAATACTTACGATTTTGAAGTTCAACAACAGATATTCCACTTCCTGTGGTTATTACAAACGAGCAATAATGGTTTAGTACACTATTCAGATAAAAAACAAAAAGAGCGTGTTGAAAAGGCAATTCAAAAAGGTATTGGCAAATACAACAAAGTCAATCAGTACAAGGTTGGTATGATTGTTCTTGTTGACGATATTTATATGATGGGTGAAACACAAGAATATTTTTTACCAAAAGCACAAATAACACTGATTGAGCAATTAACAAAAGATGCTATCGTTCTTATTGATAAAGAATATAGACATCACAATTTGGATAAAATTGATTTATCAAAAGCGAGTGAAGTGAAGATTGTTGATAAGCACGATATGCCACAATGCTTAAAACGAAAGATGAATGACTATCGACCAATTTATATTTTAGGTGGAAGAGATTTGTTTAGATGTGCGTACCAATATGTTACAGATTTGTATATTACATACACAGACGTTATTCATCAACCAACATTAGAAAGTCACTTTTTCACAAAGATTAATTTAAACTTATTTAATATGGAAAGTACGCATTCTATTAGAACTGAACATGGTTTGTTGCAACCAACACATTTTACATTGAAAAATGGCATGCAACCACGATGGAAAGAAAACTCGTTTGATTACAGATACAACTAACTTACTACAGGTAAGTTAGTTTTTTTTGATATATAAATAGATAAAAGGAGTATAGGCATGAAAAATAAAAAAGACTTTGAGATTCCTGCTGTAGGAATCATTGACAATATCGTTGTAACTAAAGACGAAACATGGGCATACTACATTATCGCAGAACACCCTTACCTGTTTTTAGATTTACAAGGTAGAAGTGATTTTTTCACACAGACCATTTCTTCCTTAGGTGAACTAGCGAAAAGTGGTAACAAACCTGTTGACTGTCATCTATTAATTTCAAATCAAGAGATTAACCCAGAACCATGGGGGAACAATATCATCAATACATTTTATAACATTAATCAAGATGGTACGGCAAGACGTAGATTCCAAGACTATATCAGCAAGCAGGTTGCAGAATTAGAGAACGAAGGTTACTTTCAACGTAAAATATTACTTGGTGTCAAACTCACAAACCGACTTTCAATGGAAGATGCTATTAAGAACCCGTTAGAGTTTGGCTTTAAGGATTTGCTGACATCAATTTACAGTGCGATTAAAAAGGCCCTATTCTTTAAAGAGATTGAGATTTCTGCACAAGAGGTTAGTACAATCAAGCAGATTGAAGAGGCAACATACTCGCAACTAACTGGTGGTATATTGGCAGCCAAAAGACCATCATCGGAAGAACTGTTATTAGCAATTAAACGAAGATTATATCCATCAATGCCTACACCATACCTAGAAACAGACTATCAAAACAGACTTGGTTACTATGACATAGTATATGAAACAGGGGCAGAAATCGAAGAAACACCACGATATGTTAAAATCACACAAAACCACAGCGGTGTCGATTTTACGGGCTACAGGGCAACTTTAAGTTTTAGTAAGTTTCCGAAAGAATTGGTATTCCCATCAGCAATGCCACCATTTTATAATCGTGATGTAATCTTACCATTTACAGCCAACGCTAGATTTCAGTTAATACCTACATTGAAAATGAAGCAGAGGCTAGAGAAGAGTGAGAAGAACTTAAAAGACGAAGTTGAGAACCTCAGTTCGTCTAAACAAAGGGTTTCTACTGCCATTGTTAAGAAAGAGCAAGAACGTCAGATGGTAGAGCATGACCTAGAAGAAGATAACTTACCATGGTTAATCGGTTCTTACAGATTAACAGTTGAGGCACAGACTCCTGAACAGTTAAAAGAGTTTATAGCATTCATTAAACTAGAATATTCCAATAATGAGTTTACATTACGCTGGACAAACGGTGACCAGTTAGACTTGCTGTTAGAGGAGTTTCCGGGCGGTAAGTTAAAAGTAAACGATTTCAGCCAGACAACTAATTTAGCATTGTTAGGACTATCTGGCTTTAACATAGGAATTGGTGATGTAGGAGACCCTATCCCATCAATAAACGGAAAGGTTGAAAAATTATAATCATGAAAACAATCAAAAAACTAATTTCAACAGTAGTAGGCCTCGTTATAATTTGTGGTTTCCTCTTAGGTTTCATTCAGTTGAACAACATTCAGAATGCAGGCGACTTTATACGTTACGGTAGACTAAAAGGTGCCGAGATAAGTAGATGTGTCAACCAATCACTCAACGAAGGTAAGATTAAGTGTGACATCGGACTGAAAGTTGGTAGTTATGCAGAAACACAAGAAGATGCAGACTCTATTAACAATGAGTATGGAACACATATTACAGTTCAGAATACAACGGCAAACGATATTAACACGGAGTTAGGCATTGGAGTAACCTCTACATACGAGTCTAGCCTCCAAACGATGTCTGCTACTAAAATGACAAAAGAATCTGCGGAACGCCTATTGGAATCAATCCAAACAGTGGATAAGTATGATGATGTTAAATACAACAGAAAAGACTGGAAGCATTGGTCCGCACAGAATGGCAATACATGTTGGAACACAAGAGAGCAAGCATTGTATAATCAAGGTAAAGATGTTTTACTTTTAGATAAGAATAAAAAAGAAACAACAGACATCAACAAAGCGTGCTATATCAAATCAGGTGTATGGGTTGACCCTTATTCAGGCGAGACATTTACAAAACCAGGCGATTTAGATGTAGACCACACAGTTCCATTAAATGCAGCCGCTAAGATGGGAGCACAATCATGGTCACCAGAACAGAAAGAAATTTTTGCCAACGATTTACAGTATGTACTAGTTGTTACAAGTGCTAAACAGAATAGAGCAAAAGGTGCAAAAACTCCTAGCGAATGGATGCCAGAAAAGAAAGAGGCTCACTGTGATTATGCTAAGATTTACTTAGAAATTGTAAACAAGTATAAAATGAATTTAACACAAGCAGATAAAGACGCTCTGGCAAAAGCATTAAAAACATGTAAGGTATAGGTGATAGATATGAAAACAATAACACAAGAAGATATTGACGCTTTAAAACTGGAAAACAAACAAAACATTTTGGCTGGCATAGGCCAACAAGGGTTAATCAAACTCTTTAACAATCAACCAAAATTTAAGCCGTTAGAGCCGAAGAAATTAGCACTTGACCAGCAAGTTTCAATTACATTATCAGAAAACGAAAAAGAGCGTCTTATTAACGATAGGGAGCGTATTCAAGAACTTGGTAAACTACCTAGCATTTCAAGTTATATCCGTAGAAAAATAGTTCTAACGCTGGACATTCAACAATGGAGAGAATACGCAGAAGAGGGCCTCAAAAATCTAAACAACAGCGATACTGAATCTAAATCATTAAATAAACAACGCTTAAAACTCATCAACAGTATAGACCAGTTAGATGATATATTATCTGACAATGCCAGTGAGGTTGAAGAATTAAAGAAAGAGTTGACAGAAGTAGAATCAAGACTTTCTCTGCTAAAATCAACCAAACAGGAAAAGCGTATATATAAACTCACAGGCAACATCACTTTCAATGAGGCAAATATTGTCAGGTGGCGTGCAGCCCGACTATCCATACCAGTCGCTGATTTTATTAGATTTATTTTATTCGACTATCAACCAACAATCAATGACAACCACATGTCGGTTGACGCCAGAAAGAGATTTTATATTTCAATTCTTGATGTATGCGAAAACGGTTGGGGACAACCACCTGTAGTGAATGAGTGCCCTAATTGTGCTAGATATATGGCAGACATCAAGCAACTACAAAAACAAATAGATTATTTACAAAATGAGTTAAGCAAGTACCAACGATAGAAAGGGGGTAATCCATGCTAAAAAGAATAAAAGCAATAGTATTCTCTCTGATAGCAGTTATCATGTGTATAATTTCTTTATCATCAGTGCAAGGACTTGCATGGGCTAACCTATGTAGTAGTACAGGCTCTGCAAACATGGCTAAGACAAGAACACCTAATGTCCTTACCCTGCAAGAGGCTCATAATCCTTTGAAGAGTGTTACAAATAGAAAGTATACAGGTGTGGAGTTATTTGAGCAATCCGTAAACTATTCCGTTGTAAATGGTGATAGAGACGACAACGACTGGTTAAGAGCAAATCGAACAACAGTTATTGACATATTACAGGCAGAGTCAACCCCTAATCAAGAAGCGATTGATAGGGTAAAACAGACAGGTCAAAGCCTAGCATGTGTAACAGGTGGTTTCATGACAGGCTTGCAATCAACATTCTTAGGAATTACAAAGTTTTTTGCAAAAATGACTGCTAGTGTGGTTCAAATATTCTTTGACAATACGTTAATTTGTGACGGCTCTGGTAAAAACTGCTATATTGACCTACTCAAAATCAGTGCTGGTGAAGAGAATGGCAACGGTGGTATTATAGGACAACTAACACGTGGTGTATTTATGCCACTTACAGTAGTTGCGTTTATCTGTACTGCATTCTGGCTGCTATATACTGCATTATGGAAAGGCGAACTTCGTAAAGGACTCGGTGGGCTTCTATGGGCAATCGGTTCATTTATCGTTGGTGTCATTGTCATGGTTGCACCAATTAAAATCGCAAAGATACCGCAGACAGGTGTAAATATCATTTCAACCTGTATCTTCAATACACTAACTGGTGGTAGTTGTTTAGATAGTGGACCTCAAATCCAAGAACAAAGGTTAGACCAGTTCTGTACGTCATATGGCAACACAACAGACCCTAACGACTTAAACCAGATGGGTATCAGTAGTTTAACATGTAGTATCGTCAAGAGCATAGCGATTGATAGATGGGCAGAGCAACAGTTCGGTAGAACCTTCAATGAACTTTATACAATGAATGCACCTGAAGGATATACAGTTATACCAAAAGAAAACCTTGCTGGTAATCCAGAAGATTATTGCGTAAATATGTATGCAACGACATCCGCAGAGGATATGATACAACAAAATGTGCAACAAAAAACAGTCGCATTTACAGACGGTAACGGTAAAGCAAAAGTTTGTAACATTGCGGCCGCATATTTAGCAAACGCAACTATTGGAAACTTCGGTGAAACAAACGCCTTAACACAGACCTATGAATCAAAAGACTCTCGTATCGTTACAGGTCAGTCATATGTTATGGCAACACTTGCTAAAAACGAAGACATGTGGAATGCTATGGTTGGTAATGGTAGAGATGTAATTGGTCTATTTGCTGTTCTCTCATCTATTATTACGGCAGCCATATTCTTACCAATTGCGTTAAGTGGTTTAGCATTCAAATTCATTTCGATGATTACGATTATTCTTGCACCAGTATTTATCTTGTTTAGTATTCATCCTGGCAAAGGTAAAAAGATTTTCTTAGGATGGTTACAAGGTTTCTTGTCAGCAATGATGAAATACTTTGCAGTAGGCATCCTGCTAGTTGTAATGGTTAATATTTATGGTTCAGTATTTGCGAACTTAAATGGTACAATGCTCCTTGTCGTTTCAATGGTATTAGCATTAGTATTCTTAAGTTATAGAAAAGATGTTGTAGAACTACTTGGTAAGGTTGACTTAGGTGGTACTCAATTAAGCAACGCCTTAGGAGAACGTTTAGACAAGATTGCAAACAAAGCAAAAGACTACGGAACAGCGACTCTTGCAGGTGGTATTGCAGGTCAAGTTACAGGTCAAGGCTTTATGCATGGTGCTGTTGAAGGCTTAACAATGCAGGCTAGCCGAGGCAGTGGTTTAATCGCATCTGGTGTCAGAACGGCTAGACGACTAAATAATGAGGCGAAAGCAACAATCGACAAGGCGAATAGAGCAACGGCAGAGGCTAATAGAAACGCTGAAAACCGTCAGTTCTTAAATAATATGAACCAAAACACACAGATGAATGCCAACGCCTACGGAGACAACGAGAACAAACAATACGTATTAAACGACCTGCAAACAGAAGCACAACGTATAGAAAATCAAGGTGGCGACTCTACAGGAACACAGAACCTCGTAAATAATCTACGTAACGAAGTCGAGAAGATGTCTCCTGAGGAAGTCAGAGAGAAGACACAAGACATTCAAAAGCGTAAGGAAATGCTCACATCTGTTGATGAGAATGTCAGAAAGTTCGGAACATTTGCCGGTAAGAGAAACTTTATCAATCAACGTGTAGCAGAGGCTGAAACAAACATCAATCAACACGCTAAGACGATTGAAGATGTAAATGAAAGAGAGAAATTTGTAAAGAGTAAAACAGAAGAGGTCAAGAAGTATAAGACCTATATGCAGGACTCAATCTCAATTACAGATAAACAGGTTAACAATATCGACACCAAGAGGATGGTTGATATTGAAAAGAATTTCACATTTACAAAACAAGAGAAAGAAGAGTCTGAAACAAAGACTACTCCTGAACCAGAAAAAGAGGCTGATAAATAGCCTCTTCTTTTTGTGGGTTATGATATTACCGGAGAACGGTTTTAAGAGCGATTTTCGCCTAATCTGAATAATGTATCAGCCCGTTGGTTTCTAGGCTAAAATAGGTCTAAAAAGTCGCACGGGCTGTGGTGTAAAATCATTTTCCCAAATCCTCTAATACGTCAAAATTTGCAACAGATTTTTCAATTTCCTTCAAAATCTCCGCCAATTCTTTTTCAACTTCATTTATATATACAATTTTCATTTTAATCACCCCGTAGGAATTATATTATCATAAGGCACTTGCAAAAGCAAGACAAATCTGATATAATCATTAGCACAAATAAGAAAGGTATAATTTTTAAAAATGAAGAAATTATTTACAGCAGTGGCTATTGCTGCCTGTTTAGTCGGTTGCTCTAAGCCATCAATCAAAGAGGCACCTGTAGAAGAGTCTACACTAAAAACATCATTCTACGTATCAACAGATACCCAACAAATCATTTCAGATGAAGAAGTAAACGGAAAAATGGTTATTGACTGGTACTACGACGGAGCATGTGGCTCATGTCAGTACATCGACACAGAATTGACAGACTCATACACAGACACATTAACAGATGGTAAAGTCGTTCGTTACACACCCACAGCGTTTATCGGTCAATCCGAAGAATCGTACTCTGCACAATATGCAGGTTATCAATTAGCAATTAATGAGGTTGACCCAGCACACGGCGTAGCATTTATGAATAAAATGTTAAACTACTTAGATACAACTATTGACAGAAAGAACTTTACAGAAGATACATTCAAGTCCAAATACTTATCAATCGACGGAACAAATGAAGATTTATATAACCAAATCGCAAGCAAAAAAGACGATTATGTAAAAGCAGTTGTTAAAAACTCACAAGAATTGTTACATTCAAAAGAGTTAGCAGATAAGATTCCTGAAGGAACAAGTAATCTATATATCCCATTCATCGTGCCTGGCCATGCCGAAAAGGGAATTACGTTCAACAATATCGAAACGGAAGAAGATATGAAGAATTTACTAAAGAATGCAATTACAGAGCAGGTTGAAAAAGACAAGCAATGGGAAGAACAACAAGCAGAAAAGGCGGCGCAAGAAGAGCAAGCAAAAGTAGAAACAGAAAAGAAAAACCAACAACTATTAACAGTTGCCGGTGTATTAGTTGCTATTACAGTCGTAGGTATTTCCGTTATTGTATTAAAAAACAAAAATAAGAACTAGAAATTAATCTAGTTCTTTTTCTTTTGGTTATTAGCAACCAGACGCTTCTGTTGTTGTGTATGCTGGCTGGTCCTCTACCCATACGCTTTCATATTCAGCAGGCACATATTCTGTATCTACTTGTACTCGCTGTACAGCATAATTAGTGTCTTCATCTTGATTGTAGAACTCATCTAATGTATTGTACACTCGACCAGTCTTACCACCAATCAACTTTTCAGCATAGATAGGCTTATTATACGCAGGCATAACTTCACGCTGTTCATAATGACCAACTGCTGGATGATTTACAGTTGTGTATGTTGGTACGCATGGAGCAGGTACATTATTATTAGATGTAGAATTAGAAGATGTATTGTTGTTGGTTGTTGTGGATGTGCTGTTAGAAATATTATTAGAAGTTGTGTTTTCAGTAGATGTAGATGTTTCTTCTGTCTTAGTTTCAGCCTTCTTGTCATCAGCCTTTACATCTTCCTTCTTATCAGAAGTCTTAGTTTCGTTCTTTTTATCGGTATTTTTATCGTTTTTTACTTCATTCTTCTTGTCTTCCTTAGTGGAAACCTCAGAAGTCTTTTCAGTAGTTGTCTTAACAGCAGACTTCTTATTTGATAAAACGTATGCAAATACACCGACTAGTACAAGTAATAATACTACAACGATTAACTTTTTCTTATGGTTTAAAATATTTTTTAACATAGCAATATGCCCTCCGTATTTTATTTACATATTCATTATACTACATAAAAAATAAAAGTCAAGTGTTTTTATTGAAATTTTTACTATTTTTAAAAAAATAAATAAAAAAGGATAGATTTTACTCTATCCCTTTAGCATTTGTTACTTGTTTTTGTTCTTTTTAAGTAATACAACACTTAATGCAATACCTGCGACAATCAATACGCCAGCATACACTAACATATTAGACTGAATACCAGTAGGCGGAACTTTGTCATCAAGAACTGTAATAGAAATCTGGTCTACACCTAACTTGTCATTGCCTGTTCTCTTAACTGGATATTTTTCAGTAGATAATGTATATCCTTCAGGAGCCTTAGTTTCCATTACATACATTTCATTATCTTGGTCATATGCGAGTTTGAAAGTAACCTTACCGTTTTCATCAGTGATTCCAACAGCATCCTTACCATTCTTATCCTTAGCAACTGTACCATCTGCGTTAAACACTGTAATTTCTGCACCCTTAAGTACCTTATTTGTATTGTCTTTATCAGCCTTTACAATAGACACTTCTAAGTCCATACTAACTGTTACAGTCTGTTCAGTATCTAAGATTTTTGCATGGTGTCCTACTAATAAGTCACCTTGTTCCATCTTTTCAAATGCAACAATCTTTTGGCCTGCATACTTAGATGGGTTAATCTTAAATTCTACCTGAACTTCTCCGTCTGGAGTTGTTGGTGTAAATGTAACGCTTGAGGTAATTACATCTCCATTATCATTCTTTACACGTTCAAACAATTCTGAAGGAGTTGCAATTAGTTCTTCAACAGTCTTACCGATTGGTTTAATTGCCAGTTCACCAGTCACTGTGTATTCTTTACCAACTACTAAGTGCTTGTATTTAACAGTATCAACGATTGTTTGTTCTGTCTTACTATCATCAAGAACATTCTTTTGAGTTTCTTTCTCAACTGCCTTTGTATGCATCTTCACTTCATTAACTGTGATTGTTGCACCAATAGTGTTGATTTCTGTTTCATCTGAAATCTCAAAATCTGTATACTGGTTAATCAAGTATCCTTCTGGAGCCTTAACCTCAACCAACTTATACTTACCTGACTGTAAAGCATCCACAGCAGAAGTGTACTGACCTAAACTATCTGTAACAATAGTTTCCGCAGATTCTTCGCCTGCCTTGATAATTTCAGAAGTACCATCCTTATGAATATACTTAACATCGAAGTCGTTAGTATTTAAAATCTTAAATTCAGCAACGCCGATAGGCTCATTAGTTTCTTCATCAATCTTTTTGATTTCAAAACCACTACGCTTAACGCCTTCACTAATTGTATACTCATTACCACCAACAACACCTGGTATATGCTCGAAGTTTTCTGAAATGTTAAATAGAGCAACGCCGTCAGAAATCTCTGTTCCATCTGTTGTATTTAAAGTCTTATTCTTTAAAGTATAGCCCTTAGGAGCCTTAGTTTCCTCAACTGTTACTGTACCTAAAGGTAAAGTAGGGAATCCTGCTTGTGTCAAATAGAAGTCATCTCCTGATACTTTCCACTCATCACGTAAACCAGTAATGTACTTACCACTAGCATTCTTAACTGTCTTGATAACCCAAGTACGAGTAGGTGTCTCAGGAAGAGTCTCCTTAGTGTACTGACCTGCGTAGAACTTAACTGTAAATTCAGCACCCTCAAGTGATGCAGGGTTTTCAACCAAATCTTCTGAAATCTTAGTTAATTTAATAGCAACAGGGTCATTCATAGGTTCTTCATAAGAAGTGACTAACCAACTATCTTTCTTATAAGGAGAAACAACATGTACCTCAGGGTCTAACTTATAACCCTTAGGAGCCTTAGTTTCTTTTACATATAAATAAGGATTAGCAGAATCAAATGGAATCTGTTCTGGAGCCTTAACGTTACCAGTTGCATCAGTCACCAATGTATATAAAGGTGTATCTGATAGGTCAGCCTTGCGGTGAACCTCATATTCAGCGCCACTCAAATCCTGTGCATAGCACTCATTTCCCTTTACAACGTCAGGTAATGTACTAACCTTCTTAACACTTAAATCAATATTAGGAATAGTTGGCTCACCTTCAGCAACTGCCCATACAATCATAGTTAGGTTAGTATCTGCTGCCTTAGCAACACCATACTGCTCTAACCAATCTCTCCAGTTAGTACCGTTAGCACCATCACCATTGTTATAAGTAGTAGACCAACCTGTGTTATCAGGTAGTTCATCTACTGTACCAGGACGTGTTCCTGCAAGACGCATAACATTTGCTTTTGAGTCGTAAGCGCCTGCATATTGTCGCCACCGTCCCAATAAATACTTGTGACGCCGACAATTCTTGCACGGCCTGTAGCGGAACGTGCTTGTGCATCTGCAAGTGCTTCACGTGCAGCCTGCTGATAAATCTCTAAATACGGGCGTGTTCCACCATAAGCATTAGGATTCATTGTCTTACCAAGCATGCCTTCAATACGAGCCTGCATGTTGTTCATAGACGCTTCGCCCCAACCTTGAGCAGGTTCTCCATCAGCACCCCACTGGTCAAACCATACTGTATAGCCTGGATTGTCGCCCGTTACTTGGCCACCACCAGAACCACCTGAGCCTGAACCACCGTTCGCTGATACTGACTGTAATACACCACCTGCAATGGTTAATACTGTAAATGCAGATAGTGCAAAAGCCGTAATCTTTTTACTTAAATTTTTAAAATTCATAGTTTTTACTTTCTGTAATTAGGGTAATCTATATTACCCATAAATATTTTCTATTTACGTACAATATATCAGTTTTACCCCTACATTTATATTATACAAGAATATCTCCACACCAGAACACCGGTCACATAAGTTAATAAAAAAAATAAAAAACTAGACAAAAATCATCTAGTTCCTTTATTCAACAGATAATCAAAATAAGATTGGTCTGGTGCATGACTACGAGCCTCTTCGTAGGTTATCAAGTCATTGCGATATAAAGCAATTAGTTTGTGCTCCATTGTTTCTTGATTATCTTCTTGCATTTTACGCACTTCACTAATCCTATCTTCTTGAATAAGTTTTCTAGTCTCATAGGTAATCGGTAATATTTCCCTAACAGGAAAACGCTTGGTTCCTTCTTTATTTTTAACCAGTACCTGATTAATAATACATCTTAAATTATCACCTAGAGTACTTAACACTCTCAACTGTTCATTGCCTTCATACAGATTTCTAATACGATTTAATGTAACCACATTATTAACTGTATGAATTGTTGATACCGCTAAATGTCCTGTTTCAGAGGCTCTTAATAACTCATCAACTTCATCACGATTACGAACCTCACCAATCATTATAATATTCAACGCACTACGCATGGAACTGGTTAAGCCACTACCAAAACTTCTACTATCATTCGGTACATCTCTCTGAACAATCGTTCCTAAACCATCATCAGAGAATATATATTCAATCGGTTTCTCAATCGTAACAATCTTCTTACGACTCGTCATTAATATATCCTGAATAATGGCTGCCAACGTGCTTGTCTTACCAGAGCCGGTTGCTCCACACACTAGAATAACACCAGCACCGTTGTCAAAATAACCTCTTAACTCACTATCAACATCTGCCTCTTCAAGAGTAAGAATCTTATCATTAATTGCTCTAAAAGTCATCTGCGTAAAACCGAACGTTCTACCCATGTTTACTCTAAATCTTCTACCCTTAAAAGGGCCACGTTGAATAATATAACTACCGTCATATTCAAAATCCCTTGCATAGTAGCCCCTGTTCTCATGAGTTAAAATACTAACCACAAGCATTTCAGTAATCTCACCGTTAACCACGGGGAAATCCTTACACTTAACAATGTCTCCTAATACAGAGTATGCAATATCATGGTCAGGTATAATATGTGTATCACTAGCACCAATAACCAATCCATAACTTAACACTAAATCTAAATTAAAATTACCAATCCATCCGCTTAAAGAATAGTCATTACCCAACTCATCATCATAAAACGGACACTCACTAAATTCTAATTTTAAATTAAACAATTCTTCATTTCTTTTAAAAGGCATACTCTATATTCTCCATTTATTTTCATTTCCATCAACGAGACCGTCTTTATTAATCATTGGCACAATATCATAATTTGTAAAGTTAATCTGTTCTGCACATTTCTTAATACGCTCAACAATGGCCCTATCACTTGTTATGTAAATTACTTTTCCATAGACTCTATTATCAGTCTTATACATACTTAGTTTACGTATATACTCTTCTTCTGTCTTAATTGATTTTTCGACTTCAACCGCAATAGAATTAGGACTACCATCTTTATTTCTGCCACGTCTGACAACAATATCAGGCAGTAAATATTCTTGACCGATACCATCATACATTAGCAGATACATATACTCATTACCAACTTCAAACTCCGGGCTATCACCCTGTCTGCCATTATTTTCCCAAGTACGCCAAGCCGTTTCCCACATATTTCTCATAATGCGTGATGTCTCACCTTTATAGTTATCTTTAACGAATAGACCACCCTTAACATCGTACATCTTAGAGTAATAACTACTCATAATATCCATTTCCGGAATAATGTATTCACCCTTAATCATCTCACCTGAAACAGGGTCACAACGATTATATACGGGGTATTCTGGAAGATTTAAAATATTTAAACAACCACTATATAAGCAAGCAACAACATGGTTTACATAGATACGTTCTGCAAGACTGCTAAGCCCTGCCTGTTCTCTATTTACAGTTCTGCGATTACTTCCAATCAACGCTCTACCAAGGTTAGTCAATATCCATACACCAGGCGAATTAAATACTTGTAAACATCTAGTAATACCCATTCTCTGTAACTTTAACAACTGCTGGTATATACTACTTTTAGTACGCCCAGTAGCATACATCAAATTATTTAAACTGGCCAATTTAACTAAGTCAATAAAGTATAGAACATCTAAATCACCAAAGGAAATATAACTCTTACGCTTTCTTCCTTTATCTTCATTTACACTTCTCTTACCAGTATAATAGCCAACACTTAATAACTTAGCCTTTTCTTTTTCAGATAAATTACTATCAGGACTTAGCAACTCTTCAAGAACTTTTTTATCAATACCAAGGAAGTGTAATATATTCTTTTCATATACACCAGTCTTATTATATCTTCGCAAAAAATCCCTAGTATTTTCCTTAACAGTTCCTTCTCTAACCTGCTCTTTACCAAGACCTTTTAGTTTAACCAATTGCTCTTGATATCCTTTACGATAGATATTATCAGTATCAATTACCTCATTATCCTTAACCGACTTAACAATCTTACTTAAACTATTACGTTCTCTCTTGGCTCTTTTATGTTTAAAATATTCAGATAGAGTAAGACCAGAAGAATTAACAACTAAATCACCTTTATCTCCAACCAATGTCTTACTACCAATTTCCTCAACCTTATAGAGTAACTCATCTTGATTAAAAATCTTAGGACTTTCTTCATGAGCCGTCTTAGTTATGATACTATCAGTTTCTGTATTATGTATATCCAAATCGGTTTTGATACCTCTACCATGATTAAGCCTCATCGGTTGAATGTACTCTAACTCGGTAGTTTCCTCATCACTATCAGAGCCTTCTCTGATAATATCCAAGATATCTTCAACATCCTCACTATCATTTTGTAACAAACTATCAATATAGTCTGAAAAGTTTTCATTCTTATCCTTCATGCTTTGCTACCCCACATTTTTAACAACCTTTCTTCGATAACTATATCAGTTTTGCTTATAAAAGATACAAGAAGGACTTAAAGTAATTAAAAATTGATATATAATGTCATTTTAACTGATTTTGACCCGTTTCCGCAGACGAACCCTCGAGCAAACCCCCTCCTCCCTCTCTTTCGCTATCGCATTTCATTATACCTGTCCTGTATAATTCAATAGATATGTAGGTGCATCCTGTAACCTGAACTCGCTGACTGCTCGTCATGTTAAGTCTGCCTGTCCATCACTTACTCGCCTAACGCTCATAAGATGACGTCCATAGGGGAGTTTGCTTTACTTCTCCGCACTCTGCGTAGACGTAAAGGTGCTGGCGATAACTGGCCATAGCAGTAGAGCAGTACAAGTCGTATATATATGCTCCATAGGTGAAAGGCGTATAGCCCGCTCGCTGTACGCTCACCGGGCATCTAGCCCCCTCCTGTCAAACAGGAGAGGGCATGTGGAGTGCACGTACGCTCACTAGCGTACCTATACACGGCAGGAGAAGTACAGTAGTTGCCACGATGTAGCATCATATGTTCATCATCTGTCATACTAGCACAGCAGGAATCCCGGCATAGCCTCATCGCTTGCTGTACGCTCGCTAGGAAGTGCAGGTGAGTATCAACTGCACGAGCAAAGACCAACCGCAAAAACACTATACTTCCACCCACAAAAGCGAAGCGTAGAAGCAAGTACAGGACAGAGTCATGTACGGGCGTAAAAACTAAAAACAACTACCAAAAAAAAACTAACTGCAAATAAAGCAGAAACCGATAGGGGTATAGGAAATAGATGTAGATGATGGGAATAAGGATAATAAGGGAGAATAGGGAAAGTAGGGAGAGGTGATGGCATGGGCTGAATGGATGGAGTGGGTTTTGGTTTTTTGCTGAAGCATTTTAGGATGTCATTTATTATATAGTTAGTCTTTTAGAATACTTATAATTATTTTACTTGACAGGAGTAGTTATTTATGATTGTACTATTATGGGTCCATTGTATTACCCGTTCTGCATATTGTTTGTGCTTTATTTAACCCTTCTAGTTCATCTTAACTGTACTGCTTTTATCACCTGTCTGGTTATGGTCTTCTGTGGACCCTTATGTTAGAGGTTGTTGGCTGTGTATTATCTCCGCTATATTCTTGTTGGCTGTGTTTACTGGTGCTGTATAGATTGCTGTACAACTATTTACGCTGTATTACAATTCTTATGTTGTATTTATGACCCCCTGTGTTAGTATTTGCTAACTACTCTAAGCCATCAAGCGTCTTAATGCACTACACTCTCTACTTCTGGTGTTTACTCAATCGTCTTTTTCTTTTCATAGTTGCTTCGGCCGTTTCTCTCACGATGTAACTGTTGTCGTGGATTAGAAAGTTCAGTCCGTATCCCTGTTCGGCTACGGCTGCTCTCACCCATGGGTTTTCTATCGTTAATTAAAGTATCTAGACCATAGCATTGACGGGCTACGGTTGCTCTAACGATAGCCACTTTATCGTTAATTAGGATATTGAGGCCATAACCACGCTTGGCGACTTCTGTTCTGACGTAAGGGCTATCATCATAAATTAGAACATCTAGTTTTTTATCTAACTCTGCCATCTTCATACGAACTGCAACATTTTTACTATTAACAAGGGTGTCAAGTCCGTAGTCATGTAAGAGGCACTTATACTCAAGATGGACATCATTACTATTTAACCATTCCTCTAGGGTTCCCTCATCTACGGTGGTGTTCGTCTTAGTATTGGTCATTTACGTTATTACCTCGCTTGTTGTTGAGATAAGTTAAGACATTTCTTGCTATAGTTCTCACGTAGGTATCTGTATCGTTAATTAGGATATCTAAGCCGTAGCCTTGGCGGGCGACCTCTTCACGCACATCTCTATCAACATCGTTAACAAGGATATTTAGGCCATAACCCTGATGGGCTACTGTACGGCGCACGTCAGGACGTGGGTCTGCTATTAACTTATCTAAACCGTAGCCTTGTTTTGCCACTTCTATTCTAACCCATTTATTGGCACTGTTAACTAATTCATCTAGGCCATAGCCGTGATGTATAACTTCTAACAACACATCTACACTAGTATCATGCACTAACTTATCTAAACCGTAGCCTTGCCTAGCAACGGCTGCTCTGACGATGGAACTATTATCATTGATTAGAATATGCAGGCCATAGCCTTGTTTTGCGACTTCTCTTCTTACCAACTCTGAACGGTCGTAAACTAACTTATCTAAGCCGTACCCCTGTTGGGCTACTGCAACTCTAATTCTTTCACTACTACTCTTTATTAAGATATTGAGGCCGTATCCCTGCTTGGCTACTTCTATACGTACATAAACGTTACGGTCATGGACTAGTCTATCTAGGCCATAGCCTTGTTTAGCGGCACGCATTCTAGTTTGATACCAGTTACTATTCACCATTTGTTCTAATACTGCGTTATCCATACTTATACACCTCTACGATTTGCACTATTATTATACTACGAAAACAAAAAAGAGTCTAGTGGTTTTTAGACTCTTTTAATTAGACATCACTTTTTGCATATTAATTCTAGCCTGAGCCTCGGCAGCGATAATACAGTTTTCATCTTTGGCCAACTTTTCTAAACCGTAATTATGTTCAAGCACAGCGTTTTTAACATTAGAGGAAGAATCACTAACTAGAATATTTAAACCGTAGCCCTGTTCTGCTACGACTGCTCTTACGCCTTCATCTTCATCACGAACTAAGAGGTTCAACCCATAACCTTGCTGGGCTACTGCTCTTCTAATATACTTATTTTCACTATACACTAAAACATCTAGGGCGTATCCTTGGCTAGCAACGGCTGCCCTTACAGTGAAAACATCATCATGGACTAAAATATCTAAGCCGTAGCCTTGACGTGCGACCGCCTCTCGAACCCACGCACTACTATCATGAATAAGCCTGTCTAGGCCGTAACCTTGGCGGGCAACTTCTACTAGAACTCGTGGGTCGGTATCATTGATTAGAATATCTAAACCATAGCCATGTCTAGCGACTTCTATCCTAACGGCTGGTTCCTCATCATGAACTAAGATATTTAAGCCGTATCCTTGTTTAGCAACTTCTCTTCTAACATCCATGGATGTATCGTTCACGAGGATATCAAGGCAGTATCCTTTACTTGCGATGTATTCCCGTATACCGAAACCCTCTTCATGGACTAATACATCTAAACCGTATTTTAGGTTTACGCAGTTCATCTTATCGAAACAGTTGCCGTTTTTTACTAATTTATCCAGTAGTTTTGTATTCATGGCGTACCAACACTTTCCTTAAAATCCTTATTTTTACATAATCATTATAACATTTAAAGAGTATAATGTCTAGTGGCTTTGTCTTGCCGGAGAACGGTTTTAAGCGTGTTTTTACTTAAATCTGAACAATGTATCAGCCTGTTGGTTTTTGACTGGATTTAGGCTTAAAAAGTCACACGGACGAGGGTATAAAACGGTTTTAAGCGAATAAAAAAAGAGTTTAAAAAACATTAAACTCTTCATCATTATTACACTTTAACAAAAATGGCTCATTGCACAACCACTGGTTACATACTTCCTGAAGTGTTCATAGGTGGTATAGCACCAATATACTTATATACAGCCCGAAGAACATACCCATCTCTATCATGAGCAAGAACATCTAACCCATAACCTTGTCCAGCAACGGACGCTCTAACATTGGCGCTTATATCATGGATTAACCTATCTAAGCCGTAGCCCTGTTGTGCCACTACTGCTCGCACCATTGCGTTTTCATCGTTAATAAGAACATCTAGGCCGTATCCCTGTCTGGCGACTTCTTGGCGAACCATTGCCATCGGGTCATGTATCAACTTATCTAAGCCGTGTCCGTTGCTGGCGACCATTGCCCTAACACACGCACTTTTATCGTTAATAAGTGTATCTAAACCGTAGCCTTGACGTGCCACGGCCGCTCTAACATCCAATACACTGTCATGGATTAAAATGTCAAGTCTGTATCCTTGGTTAGCAACTTCTACTCTCACCATATAAGTTTCATCATTAATCAGTCTGTCTAAGCCATACCCTTGGCTGGCTACGGCCGCTCTAACAAGACGGTTTGTATCATTAATAAGAATGTCTAGACCGTAGCCTTGCTGGGCAACGGCTACTCTAACATCCTCGTCTTTATCATTAATTAGGACATCTAGTTTATAGCCACGCTTTGCTACGGCTGCTCTGATGCGCCAGTCCTTATCTTTTATCAGGATGTCAAGACCACAATCCTTCTCAACGCATTCACATTTAGCACGGTAATCATCGCCTGTCAATTTTTGAATGAGTTTTCTAGTCTCTTTATTCTCAATTATCTCATGATATCCTAGAACTTTAGCGTTTTTCAAAATTTTCATCTAGTGTCACCCCTTTTTGTATTCTACTGCCCGTTGTTATCCCACAACTCATGAACCAGATATATATTCTTTTCTCTAAGATTACCTGGCAATTCAACTTCAAAGTTAAGTTCATGAAGAACGAGTGGCTCTGTTTCAGTTGGCAATGCTTTGACACCATAGACTTGACCGTTATGGACTGCAACAAAATAGAACTCATGCGTATAAAGTTCATATAAGCCTTTAACTGATTTCAGACCTATTTTAACCTGTTCTCCTTTAATCAAGAATAGTTCAATAAAGAAAATTGGTAATGCAACAAAGGCATATGCTTGCCTAAATAGAAGTTCAGGATTAAAAGCACAGATAGCATTTGCGACAATAAAAGAGAATATCATGCAAAAGCCATGTAGACCTGTTACAGTCATCTTACGGAGAAAAGGCATGTCTGTATATAAACGCATGCCTAATTTGTTAGTCTCTTTTAGGATTTCTTTTTTACTTGGCGTTGATATCGTAGTCATAATAATCTCCACCACTTAAAATGTTCCATGTATTTTCTTGTCCGAGCGTCACAATATCAAGATGACTTAAAAGCCAGTTTGTTGAGTGAGTTGAATCATCGTCAAATAAGTACGAATGCACACGGACATAAGGGTTACTATAATTTACTGAAAAATGTTCTAATACATCTTTTAGTGTTGCTTTCATTTCCATATAGAGGCACCTCTTTCTTTTTTACAGTACTATTTTAACTTGTTTCAGTAGTTTTGTCAAGAGGCATAGTCCAAATAAAAAAGACTAAGCGAAGTTTCCACTTAGTCTGTACACCCTACAACCCGATAATTGTGTTGGCAATGTCTTTGGCGAGGTCAGTACCCATCTTTGTAAAGATACCTGTTGCACCGAAAAGTGCAACTGCACCGAATACAACAACTGCTACTAATACTGCTACTAGTACGTCCTGGATGATTTTACGGATACCACCACCAGATAAGAAGTCTTTAACAATGATGTAGATTACGAAAAGTAGGTAAATCCACGTAACATAGTTGGACACAATCGAATTGAACAGGTTTTCAAAGCCTGCGTTTAAAATAAACATAAGTCTATCTTCCTTTCTCTCTATACAGGATATATCACTTTTTCTTGATATATTTAAAAAAGAAGGAGTAGGTCATGAAAATTCAACTAACAAGAGAGAATTTAAATATTTTAAAAACTTTATTTAAACCCAAGACTGGTTTACCGGTTCACATTCACGGTTACGAGTTTAAGGAGAATCCTGAATTATGTGCATACATTCACAATCAAGAGATTCTAATAGACGAAAGATTAAGAGGTGTGTTTAAATGAGATACCATAGAAGCCCTAAAACAGGAACTTATCAAATCTGTAGAGCGAAAAATAAATGCCCTTACGGTGGTTTCCATACAGAATCTTTATCTGAAATCATCGAATACTGCAACCAATACAACGATATTTTAAATATGCCTTTAGAGAAGAACAAAGAATTAGCAGAACGTGATGAAGAAAATTATGACTTATACAGAACAGTGCTTTGTGAGCGTGTTAAGGCTACCGGCGAGCGTAGTTTCAGTTTAGATAGTATGAATGTATCAGATTATTTGGAAGATAATGCCGGTGCCTCTATTGACGTTAAGGGCAATAAATATGTGATGAACGGTTTTTCGGTGTCTCTTTATCCTGAATACTCTCTAGGTTTAGACATTGAAAACATGTCAGACGAAGAGTTTAAAAACGAATTAAAGGAGTATATGAAACAGCACAAAGACATCTTATCAAAAGAAAATCATATCTTGGGATTATGGAAGTCTCCTTTTGACAAGAAATTATACGTTGATATTTCGATTGTCTGTGGAAACGCAAAAGAGTGCCGTGTTATTGGTGCCGATAAAGACCAGCAGGCGTATTTTGATTTCCAAACTTTTTCTGCTATCACAATTAACGCAAATGCAACAAGTGGCCAAATTAGTACAACAAATTAGTTCTTCCGCAAAAAATTGTTGTATAATATGAGTGAGAGGTAAGGAGATAACAATTATGAGCAATACAATTCCACGCATGTTTGATGTTGAGAAGGAGCAAGAGGGTTCTAAATACACCTTAAAGGTAGAGGTTCCTCAGTACTTACCATCAAGCGTGTGTCCTGAAGTAGAATACTTATTAGATACAACAAAATATTACCAATTCTTACATAATATTGAAAAGAGTAATGTTTCTGAAAAAGAAAAGCAGTTCTTACGTTTAAGTGCAACTAGATTAATCGGTTTCAACTTTTCATTAATCGCTGACTATTACAGCCATGCAAGCAAGGAAATGCAAGAACTTATGGAAGAACAAGCGTTGGTTATCATTGATATTAATGACGCTATTGCAAATGGCTATGTAGAATACAGTAAGACTATGGATTCCCTATTACGTAAACAACTAGAGGAGAACAAGAATAATGGATAGAAACTATGCGATTATTATCCCTACGCATGGCCGTCCTGATAGACTTTTCACTTATAATACTCTCATGAAAAAGAAGTTTACAGGCAAGGTATACTTCTTAATTGACAATGAAGATGACCAGGCAGATGAATATTACCGTCTATTCGGCGATAAGGTTGTTATGTTTGATAAAAAAGAACAAGCAGAGTATACTGACATCTGTACATTAAAAGGCAAACGCAACGCAGTTGTCTATGCACGTAACGCAATACCTCGTATCGCTAAGGAACTAGGTCTTGATTACTACATCGTTATGGATGACGACTATGTATCATTCTGTATGCGTTGGGAAGACGGCACAGCCTTAAGACGTACCGAAATCAACGACTTAGACACAGCGATTGAAGAAACATTTAAATTCTTAGATGAATCTGGTATTGACTGCGTGGCTTGGGCACAAATTGGTGACTTTATCGGTGGCCAAGGCTCAGGTTTATGGAAACAGCGTTTAAAGCGTAAAATTATGAACGTGTTTTTCTGTAAGACTGGTTGCGATTTTGAATTTAAGGGCAAAATCAACGAAGATGTAAACTGTTATGTGTACCTAGGTAGACAAGGCAGAACGTTCTTAACAGTTCGTGACTTTGCTATCGACCAAACAGTTACACAAGCCAATGCTGGCGGATTAACTGATATATATTTAGAGCAAGGTACCTACATTAAATCTTTTTACTCTGTTATTTGTTGTCCATCTTGTGTAAAAGTTGGCGTCATGGGTAGTGGAGATTACCGTTTCCATCATAAAATCAACTGGGAAAGAGCAGTACCTAAGATTATTAGCGACCAATTTAAGAAAAAGTAAATTTAATTTTAGCGTTAAAACCGTTTTATACCCTCGTCCGTGCGACTTTTTAAGTCTAAATCCAGTCAAAAACCAACGGGCTGATACATTGTTCAGATTTAAGTAAAAACGTGTTTAAAACCGTTCTCCGGAACGATTCAGAGTCTTTAAAGTGCAGACTTAAAACAGCACTTTTTAAAAATCAACACACAGGTAGTTTTAAAGACAAGTTCGATTCTTGTCGTGTTGTCAAAGAAAAAACTGATATATAAAGTGAATTACCAGAAAGGAGGCATAAGTTATGCCAGAAAATAATAGAAACTTAACGAATGCCTCTAGCATTCAAAAGAACAACACAGAGGTAAATACATTATTTACAAACGAACTAGAACAATTTAACTCTATTACGAACATTACAGAGATGCTACATATCATGCAGGCACCATTTAGAGCGTCTAGTATGAATAAGGCATCTGTCATGGGTGGTGGTTACCAACTTGAAGTTAACACACTTTATCGTAACCAAGGTTACAAGAATAAAAATTTTATCTTTGATGAGTTTACACTTAAAAACATCTCTGACGAAGATAAACAACATTTATACGTAAACAATGGTATCTATGCAACATCAAAATCACGTCTGTTAGAAATGGCAAAGCATTACGCAGAAGAAAATCATTACGACCGTTATGCATTTGCAAATACGGGCGAACAATATAATATGCACAGTGCCAAGTTTGACTTCTTCTATAAAGGAGACAAACTAGCAACACAGACATTAGAACTCAACACAACAGATGTTATACGTCACCGTAAGTCAGACATTCGTGGGTTCATCGGATATGATATTGATATTGATAATGTAAATGCAGAAAGAGCGAAGAACCTAATTGAGGATATTAATGATGGTGTTGTTCCTACACCTACAATGATTGTGGTAACAGGTACAGGTGTGCATTTAAAATACATCTTTACATCACCGATGGCTATCACAAGTAATACAGTATTACAAAAATATCAGACTATGCAGGGATTATTCTCTCGTATGTTTACACATGACGCACGTTACTGTGGTAAGGAACAGGAAACTGGCTCTTATCAGCGTGATTTGCCTATCGGTCAGTTAATGCGTGCAGTAGGCAACGTTTACGATAAATACGATGACTGTTCTATTTTAACAGCAGGCTATACATCAGGCGTTTATAGCGATATTAATACCTTAAACGAATGGGCTGATATTCCTGAAATTGAAATCAGCAGAAAATCATCAGCGATTGCATACGATAACGCAAAGGCTCGTAAACTATCAGCAAGAGAATATCAACGTTTATATGACACTTTCTTAACTGAAGGTGTAGGTAATCGTACACGCCATAGAAATGCATTGTTCTATCACATGTTAATTGAAGGAGGCATGTCTTTTGACGAGGCGTTGGTTCAAATTAACATTATGATAAATGAATTGAACGAAAGATTTCCTGTGCAGGGAAACCCGGTTCGCTTATTAACAGTAAACGAGGCACGTAAGTTCGACCCTAACAGTCCAGAATGTGATGTCAAGTACTGCAATAAGTATTTAAGCACAAGTGCGATTGTTGATACAATTATGTATAAGAACAATATTAAACAAAAGCGATACAGAACTGGTTTAAGTCAGAGCGAAAATGTAAAGAAAGTCAATCAGGAAATCGTTCGCCGTATTGGATTACGTTCAGAGTGCTTACTATATGCGATTGTAAACACACTAAATAATGATAGAGGCAATAAGTCTGGAGTGGTAAATTACAACGGACAACAGTGTATTATCGGTAATTACGATTTTACACCTTTTGTGCTGAATCATAGTGCAACTTATAATATTGGTACTGACAGTCGTATGATGCGACCTGTAAAGCGTTCTTATGAAGTAATTGACAACCCGAATGCCGAACGTAGTAAAACAGTATTGACTAGAGTATTTGAATACCTAAACGGTACTTTAGTTCAGCGTGTAGGTTCAACAGATATTTACAGTAATCGTCAGCAGTTAATCCATAGGCTATTGCTCGCCTCAACACCACAGGGAACAAGGGATGAGTTCTATAATCGCTATACAGACGTGGCAGTGCCTATTAGATACACTGTCCAGAGCGAAGAGTTGTATAGAGAAATGAACACTTACTTCAACATTTTACTTTCATTATCACACCATCACTTCAACAAGATTAGAGAGGGTGTGAGAGCGGAGCATGCTTATATCACTGGTAATGTACTTACAGAGAACTATAATAAAGTTAATGAGTCTCTATTACGTATTAAGGGATTATTAGATTTATTCAACGTTAAGCGTGAGGCTGTTATTAAGAGTGGTGTTAGCACTAATGTTATCAACGCTATTTATGCGACTAATAGAAAGTCATTAGCACTTGCACAGCAGATTGAGCAAGAATTATTAGCAAGCCAGTTACACGATATGTTAATCAACTTTAATGGTAAGCGTATGCCTCTACAGGAACGTTTAGACAAGTACGAGCAAATTTTAAACTTTGTAAGTATTAATAATATAGAGTTAAGTTTTGACAACACATACCAACTATGGCACGGAATCAGTGCGTTAGGTAACCAGGCAAAGGCAAACAATGAACTGTTCATTACTGAAATAAACAGACGTTGGGACCGTCTCCAAGCACTGGCACCTACGATTTTAGCAACAGACAATCTAATCAGACGCTTTATTCATAAAGGTAAGGGTAATAAGACTAGACTACATGGTACATTTATGTATGTATGTTACTTACGTAAGCACTTAGGTTTCTTAGATATGTTGCCAGTAGATGTAAGTTTCCCATTTACAAAAGCATATAAATATGTAGGTATCGAACTCACAAAGATTGGTAGAGAACTCTTAGAATATAACAATGATAACAGTTATGCTATGAGAATGTACCCAACATTCGACCCTAGAACAGGTAGCAAAGGTTATGCGTACAAGGAGTTCACAGACCGTGGTTACATCATAGCACTAGCGAAGTATTACCGTATAAGTGGTAAATACAGAAGTGATGAAGAGGTAATGAGGTTAGCAAAGAATTTAATGAGTCAATTTAAGAGTAAGGACCTTTCTGCGGAAAATGGTATGAGACTATTAGAAAGACTAAAAAATGAAACTATCTCATATCTCAACGACCTTAAGTTAATGGGTAAACCGGAAGATAATTCAGAATATGTAATCTTTGAAGATACAGATGGTAATGCAGATATTCCTGCAACAGTTATTACAAAAACTGACTTGGTAGGAGAAAATCTGTGGACCTGACGATACCCTCATTGGCCCTCAAACACATCTAAACTAAAATAAAACTAGTCTAAATGGTATAAAATTAGATAAAAATAAACTCACTGATTAAATTTCTGGTGAGTTTTTATTTTTTGCCTCATGGTCATATCTTGTTCATATTCGTTATCATATTGTAGGGTGTTATCCCTACCTCACACCTTAAACTAAAACAACTTCTAATAGTTCTGGAACTTTAAGGTATAACTTCTGGAACTGTTAGAATTAAAACAACTTCTAATAGTTCTGGAACTTTAAGGTATAACTTCTGGAACTGTTAGAATTAAAACAACTTCTAATAGTTCTGGAACT
>ERZ773267.8-NODE-8-length-157151-cov-6.667318_pt1 | contig 157151 bp, 133 predicted proteins | sample MGYA00511959_ERZ773267 | MGnify/ENA primary metagenome ERZ773267 (study PRJEB29015, sample SAMEA2738165) | human oral metagenome | biome: human oral; feature: human-associated habitat; material: saliva | place: China | collected 2240 ...
CGCGGCTGGTGTTGCTGCTGCTCGCCGTCGCGGCAAGTGACGCGGGTGATGCGCGTCGTGTGCCCCTAGCGGGTGTTGCTGCGATTGGGTGAGGCGAGATATGTTCCTCCTGTGGGGGCGCGTGTTTCGCCTCACCCTCTCTTTTGTGTGTGTTCTTTTTGCGCGCGCATGATGTGCATGTTGTGTGGTATAATTGCTGCGTTGAAAGAAAAGAAATTGTGCACGCCCAAATGAGAGAGCGTGCTGGCCGGTAGGAGGCTTTTATGGGTTCGTTTTCGTTCATGTACGCTGACGGTGGTAAGAACAATCAGGCGAACATGCTGCCGGGCGACAGGGTGCGTGTCCTGGTTCCCATGTTGATGGGTGGAGGTTCGCTGAATGGCGTGTACGCCGACTACGGTGTCGTGTCTTTCGCGGATGGCACGTCGGTGGACCTGTATGAGCTGGTGGCGTTGTGGAACAGTACGGCTGTTCGTGCTGCCGCCGCGAAGGTGACGGGGGCTCCCGCGCTTGATGCCGCGTGTAAGATGGTTGACGGCGAGTTCACGTCGTTCGCGCGGGGTGTGGGTATACGCGTGGCTTGCTACGATGAGGATATGGTGCGTTTGCAGCATCCGCTGCGCGTCGTGCCCGCCGAGAACCTGTCTGTGTCGTATGAGACGGTGGGCGGTATCAGCGTCGCTGACCCGAATCAGGGTTTCGACGCGTACCCGTGGAGCGACTACGACCTTGGTGAGTCGCTGGCCGCGTATCTGGATGGTTTGCGCGCGCAGAACGCGCGTGAGGGGCGTTGGCAGCTGGGCGACATTTCTTTGACCGATGATGAGCGCGAGCGCGTGGAGGAGATTCTGCGCGCGTCGTGACCGCTAGTGTTGCGCGTTGCCTTGTGCGGCGTGTGTGGGCGTCGCCCTGTCCTCTCTTTTTGGTGGCGGGGCGGCGCGGTTATTGTGGTTGTAACGCGGCGTCTGCGCGATAGCTGGATATATGCCTCATGTGCGGGGCGCGTGTTTTCTGTTGGTGTCGGTTCAGTGCTGTTTGTTCTTATTACGTGTTATCTATGTTTTGTGAGTGAGGTTGATTCCTGTGGGTAGTGGTACCGTGGTGTTGGGGCGCACTGGTGGCCCGAAAGGCCCGCTGTCGGTGTGCAGGGCGAAACCCGAAAACAGGGGGCGCGGCCTATGCCAGCATTTCGAGCACGTGACGGTGCCCGCAGGCGAAGCGAAACAGATGATGGAGGCGGATAACGCGGCGAACGTCGGCGGATTCTCGCGCGCTCGCGCGATGCGCGTGATGCCCGGAAGCGTACTGACCGCCCTTAACCCCGAGAGTCTGTGTATCACGGATATGAGCGTGTACGGCAAGGGCGAGAAACCTCTCGCACCAGTGGTGGCGGGCACGAGGTTTGATGCGACGGAGAGCGCCAAGAAAGTGGCGGGCAAATACGGTGTCACCATTGATGAGGCGCTACAAGACGCGAAAACGCGGAACCGGATTATGCGCGAGGTGTTGAAAAATGCGGTTGCAGAAAAGTTCCTACCTCGCAAGATCAAGTACAAGGTGACAGGCGCAAAGTACGGTCAGATGAAGATCGCGATTAAAGTTCCAGGCGACTACGACAACCCTCAATTTAACACGTGGAGCGTGTCGTGTAGCGACATTGCAGGAAAGAACGGGGCGCATGACCCTGATTACGTGAGTATCGAGCGCGTACCGTCTGCGACAGGATTGGAATTACGCGAGCGTGTACGCGACGTTGCACTCAGCGTGTTTGGCAGGTACGAGGAGGGCGAGGGCGACGGCCAATGGCACCCATACTGTGACGTTGACGTTGAGATTGTGGGCGCTGACGCGAAAGATGACCCGTCATCGTACTACGAGTATCAACGTTTTACCGACGATGAACGCAGGGAGTTGTCTCGCATTTGGGAGACGGTCACGCCGGAGCCTGTGCGCGGGATGATCGCGCACTGCGAGACCGCGCATCCGGGGAAGCGCCGTAAGCGCCCCTATAATCGGTACATTCGTGGCCGCGTGGTGGAGCGCGAGCCGTTCACATGGTTCGAGAACTAGGCGCACGAAGCACCGTGCGCGCTTCTGACGGGTTTTCACGGCACGGGTGGCCGCGAGTGCGCTCGGGCGCGTGAAAACCCCGCAGACGCTCACCCTGGCCCCTTGACGAGGGGTGTGGGGTGAGCTTGTTGCCTGCGGGGCTTCACTGTGTGTTTGGTATTGTGTTGTCAGTTTATTGCCGGGGTGCGGGCGGTGGCGGTGGTGGTGGAACATCGCTACCGCCTGTTGGCGGCGGCGGGGGCGGGGCGGACGCTGCCTTTAGGGTTGCGCGTAGGCTGCTTTTCTCCCAGTCTGGTGGGAGTGAGCGTTTGCGGCCCTCCCACACGGCGAACAGTTCACCACTGTCAGTGCCGGGCTTACGCTTATTTTCGGGTAGCTTCACGCCGGGGGTCTTATGAGGCTGACCTGGCGTGCGTCCAGCGTACTTGTCTGTTGAGCGAGCGTACCCCTTGTAGAGGCTATCGTTGTCCATGTGGACGCGCTCATACTCGCCTTTACCGTTATCTTTAGTCGCTCCGCCGTACTCGTTGAAGCCGCGCGCGGCTTGCCGCCACTGTAGGTGCTTTTTGCGTTCACTGTAGGCGCGGCCGTGCGTCTCGGTTGCTTTGAGGGCGGGCCTACGGCCGTTGATGATCTGCCCGAACTCGTAGCCGGGCGCACTCTCGGTCGGGGTGATGCTGGTCATGCCGGTGTCTGCGACGATCTCCCCGATACTGTAGAAGCTGCCCTCTCGTGGCGTGCCCTCTTTCACGATAATTGTTTCACCGTTATAGGACAGTTGCGTGCCGATCTCCACAGTGGACGCAGTGAACCGCCCTTTCTGCCCGGTTTTCGGGTCGTCGCATACGCGCACCCACGAACAGCCGTCCACCGTGTTAATGTGCGCCTCGCCTTTCGCGGTCACGTTCGCGCCGCCGGTTGCGTGGTGGATGCCGGTCCCGTTGTAATCACGCACCGTACCGCCATCCACGTGCTCCACGGTGCCGCTGCGGATCGTGTCAAAGTCACAGTCCAAAGCGGTGATAACGTGACCGCTGTCCCCGAGCTTGCGAAACCCACTATTACGGGCAACGTGCACCACGCCATCGCACTGGTTGAACCCTGTCTGGTCGGCCTCGTACACGCGCCCCTCGCGCCCAACGGTGACACCCCAGTTCCCGGACAGGTTCACGTTGCCGCGCCTGATCTCAATACTTTCACAGAGCCGGTGCTGCGGGATAGTGGGCACGTTCGCGTAGCTGCTTGGCCCGAAACCGAGGTCAGCGTGTTCGAGGTCAATATCCTCGTTGCCGCGCGTTGCGACGCGCCGCGCCTCATCCAGGTCGGGGCCTTGCACGCCGAGCGTGACGAACGGCGTTTCCGCGTCGTACACGAAACGCTCCACCCACTGCTTACTATCGTAGGCTTCCTGCTTATGACGCATAAACTCGGGCGATTTCTGGTCCCACCATTTCACGCCTGCCGCGTTCGCGGCGAATGTCGTGTACACGGTGGGCGCGTTCGGGTCGTCGCGCGGCGGCGGCATTCGGACGATGGCGCTGTCTGGAGCGTTGGGGAGGTTGTAGTGGGCTTCCGCGCCAGTGCCGGGGTCGCGTTCGCTAAAATACCCGCCATTGACGCCCTCGTGCAGGTTCCGCTTCATGGCGTCGGCGACGAGCCTGTTCACTTGCTGCTGGCTGGCGTTGGGCGAGAGGTTACTGGACGCGTAGTAGAGAAGCCAGTTCGGTGAATAACTGTTGAGTCCAGGCATCCAGTCGGGGTCGCCGGTTTGGTCACGCATGGTGAGAATGTAGGCGCGCATCACAGGGTCCGCGAGCGGGTTCTTCTCGTTGAGTCCCTTCTTGTATAGGTTAATGTACGTGTCGTCCGTGGGGAGCGTGAACCCCTGCTCGAAGATGACACTGTTGAGTGCGCGCGCTTCTTCTTCGGTGAGCCTCCGGTGTTCGCCAACGTGGTTGCAGCCGCGAGCGCCGAAGAACGATGCGCTGCACGGGGTCCATGCGCCATCTTTTTGGCGCTGCCCGTATTTTGTTTTCTTTGCTTTATTGTCGCCCATGCTCGTATTGCTCCTTCTATGTTTTTCTCGCGGTTTCTTTGACGCCCGCTTCTGCGCGTAGCGTTAAATGCGCGCCCGCTTGGCTTCCATTTTCGCGCCCCACGCCCGCCTTGTTGGGCGCGGCTTCTTCTATTGTGATAATATCGTGCGCAAGAGTAACTATTTGTCGCTTTTTATTTAGCTTCATGTGGCTTCGTGATTGTTTCTTTTTGAGAGGTTTTCTATGACGTTTAATGGTCGGGTGCGCTCTGTGTTGGTTCGCGCTCATGGGCGCGTGATGTCCGCGCCGCGCAGTACGGTGTTCGCTGCCGCTTGTGTTGCGTCCGCGCTGGTCGCGGCGTTGTGCGTTTACGGCGTGTTGTCGTCTCGCCACGCGGTGACCGTGGCGGACTCTGCGGCTGGCGGTGGCGAGGGCCGCGTGGTGGTGTCGTGGGGGCGCACGGTCGGCGACCTGCTTGCTGACGGGGGCGTGCCGGTGGGCGAGTGCGACCAGGTGACACCCAGCGCCCGCGCGCCCCTGGCGGGCGTTGACGAGGTGAGTGTGGTGCGGTGCCGGTCAGCTCTCGTCCATGACGGTACGGGTGGCGTGGTGTCGGTGGGGACGGTGCGGCCGGACACGTTGGGCGTGTTGCGTGATGTGGCGGACGCTCGCGGCATGAACATGGCCTCGCGCGCATCCCGAAACAGCGACGACGATAGCGGGCTTAGCGGCGCAACTGCCGGACTCACGCGCAGCGGTAGCGGTGACAGTGGTGCGGGCGTTGTTGTTGTGTCTGCCCCGTCCCAGGAGGGCGTGCCAGTCAACAGCGGTAGCACCCCGGTCCCAGTGCGCGTGATTGCCGACGGCAAGACTGCGAACGGTGTCGCTGAGGATGGAGCGTCGGCGCGTGACGTGGCCGCGTCCGCAGGCGTCACCGCCTCCCCGCTAGACGAGGTGACCGTGGGCTTGGACACTGACGGCGGAGTAGTGGTGCGCGTGGCGCGCGTGTGGCGCGGCGAAGAAACCGTATCCACAGCGGACAAGGCCGTGGAAGAAAAACGCGACACGGATAGCCTGCTGGTGGGCGAGTGGACGCTCACGCCCGGCGCGGACGGCGCTCACGACGTCACCATGTTCTCAATCAAGCGCGACGGCGAACGCGCCCATAGCGTCGTGCTGGGTGAGAACACGGCGGCTGCGCGCCCCGCCGTGCGCGAAGTCGGCACAAAACCCGTGTCGCCGGAGGTTCTTGTCGCGGCCGGCGTGGACCCCGCGTCGCCAGTGAGCGAGGAGACGGACGGCGCGGGCGTGGTGACGGCCAGGTACCGTGCACCCCTGTATTCGCTGACGAGCCGCGAGGACGTAGACCGGCTGCTCGGAAAGACCAGTAGCACTGGCGACGCCACTGACGCGCATGGTGCGTCTGCCGGTGGCGTGTCTCCCGCTTCTTCTGCGCCCACGTTCACCCCGTCCGGGTCGAAAGCCGATTGGATGCGCGCCGCCAGTATCAACGACAGTGATTTCGGGTACGTGGACTACATTATTTCACACGAGAGCGGCTGGAACTACCATGCGGTGAATCGTTCGAGTGGCGCGTACGGGCTTCCCCAGTCGCTCCCAGCGGACAAGCTCGCGTCCGCTGGCGCTGACTGGCGCGATAACCCGGTGACTCAGTTGCGGTGGGCAAACAATTACGCTGTGGGCCGCTATGGGTCGTGGGACGCCGCGTACCATTTCTGGACGGTCAACCACTGGTGGTGATAGTGCGGTGCTCTCGCGTTAGCGCGCGTGATTGCGTGCGCGGGCGCGGTTGACGCGGATATAGCGGGTGTGCTATTGTGTGTGGTAACGACCCGTTCCGCGCGTAAACCGCGTCCAGGGCGGGTCATCAAAAGCTCGAATAGTGAAACGCAAAACAGTCTCACGTGGACTGTGGAGCTGCGAGGGCGTGTGCGTCTGGTTGTCGCGGACCAGGGTGTGCGCGTTCGCGTGGAAGCATAAGGTGGACGCACCTTTTAGCGGTTAAGCTTCGGGTACGAGAAACCCAGGGATGATGCGACTGTGCCCTGGGTTTTCTTGTACCCAAAAACGAGTGTATAAGGGGGCTGTTTTCCTGTGTGCTCGCCGTTGCTGTTGCGTCGGGGTTGATCCGACGCGCGCAGCGCCCCCTGTGGTACAATTAGTGCCATGAGTGAACAAGTGATCGCGCGTCATGCGGATGCTACCGGGGCGGATGCGCAGACAAGGGGTTCGGCGGTCCTTCCGTCCGCATCAATGTCTTACGTGTTGGCGCGCGCCGACGCGTATGACACTATCCGCACTGACGAAAAGTTCGCCGCGTGGGCTGAGAGCGTGGGCGGCGTGGACGGCGTGTGCCTGCGCGGCTCCTGGCTCCACGGCCTAAACCATCAGGATAGCGACTGCGACCTGCTTGTCGTGGGCGCATCGGTGGACGATAAAATGCGCGCAGTGAACGTTCACGCTGGCGGCGTGGACGCCTTGTGCGTAACCGCTGGCCGGTTCGCTCACCTACTCGCGTCCGCTGACCAGGTGTGCGTGGAGGCCCGCACCTACAATGGCGTGCTGTGGCGGGACGGGGCTGCGGGGCGAGCCCTAGTAGAGTCGGTTCGCGTGCCTCTGCCTCTACTGGTCGCGCATTACCGTGGCCAGGCTAAGCGTGACCGTGCTGCGCTCGCATCTCGGCATGGTGACGTGGGGCGGCGCGTGAAATTGGCCCGCAATGTGGTGCGCCAGGAGACGTGCGCTGACAGCCTCGCTGAATATGGCGTGCTACCGATTGTTTCGTGGCAGCGCGTGTTGGATGGCGTGCGCGCATTGGCGGATACTGGCGTAGTGGACACTGACGTACTGTCGGTTGTGGAGCCTATTGCTGGGACGGGTTTTCTTTCTTAACTACTGTTGCCGCGGTAAGACAAGCGTCATACTGGTAAGCGGGTGGGAAAATTTTTGGAGGCGACGCCGCCAGACGGGCTCCTATACGGCCGCGAAGAATCACCCCCCCTTGACCCCACGCCCAAACAAGAACACCTCATAGCAAAACACGCCGGGCACGACCCGCACGCACGCACAAAAGGCGAACGCCACCCCGCCCGCGCCCACAGGACACAGCGACCTCTACCCCACCAACACTTTCGCACTCACCAACACCACCACACCAACCAAACCAGCCAACACCAACCCCCACACGCCAACACCAGAAACCAAAGCACGCACACGCGAGCGCCACCCCGCCCACCAAGACGCAACCACGCCACCACCAGACACCACCCCGCCACCAACACCAACCCGCGCACCCCAATCACGCACACGAGCACCAAACCCCACACCAACACGCCCACCACCATTCGCCAGCAAACGAGCAGACAACGGCGATGAAGAAACAGAACCAGACGCGGAACCAGACACAGACACAGACCCCAACAACACGCCCGCTTGCGCCACGTCAACACCAGCAGCCGCACACCACCGCCGCAACACCAAAAAACACCAACCATCACCAAACACCGCACGCGCGCACGGGACACACACTGCCACGCCACCCGCCACATCCACAGGACCAGACACGGCAACGTCAGACGACGACACAGAACCACCAGACGCAGAATCTTCCACCACAGAACCAGACGCACCAACGCCCGCATCAGGCAACACAGGAACTACAGAACCAGACACGGACACAGGCCCAGATACGGCAGGCGAAGAACCAGACGCAGGCGCACTCACACCACCAAGCGTAAACACCCGCAACCCAACATCAAACCCCACACTCACACCACCGCCAGCAACCGCATCACGAAGCCACGAAGGCAACACGCCACCCCGAACAACACACCCAGCACCCAAACAACCACGCTCACCACACACGCCAGACACACCCACTCCCCACAAACAAGAAACAAAACCAACCCGCACACGCAACTTTCGCGCGCACACGCACCAAACACAAAAGGACAACAACCCAATAACCCACCGGAGCAACACCAAGGCCCCGCCCCACGAACAAGACCAACCACCAAGGAGCGCGCACACAACAAGACAACACGCGCCCACCACCCCACAAACAAAAACAAAACCACACACAACAAGCAACCAGGACACACCACAAACACGCAAACCAACACACCAAACCCAAGGCAACCCGTTATTAACCAAACAACAAGACAAAACAAGACAAGAAACAAAACCAAGAAAAAAGAAAGAGGCCAGACACGTGAGCATCCGAAACCACACCAACCAGGCCACACCAGAAAACAACACACCCACGCCAGACCACACAGGCACACCAAAACACGCCCACACCAACCCACCAACACCAGACACCAACCAGGCCACACCAAAACACGCCCACAACACCAACCACGAAACACACCCACACACGCCAGGAACACGCCTACTCGCCCACACCACCGCCACACAATACTGGAAAACACGCCACCAAACACCAGACACGCCCACCCCAACCGCCATCACCCACACAAACGGCCAACAAGCACTATCGCACGCACAAAACAACACAGGAACACCCACAATCGTTTACGGCAACTACACCAACCTCCCAACAGCACAACTCCACGCACTACTCACCACAGCCGCACCCTGGACCCACACAACCCCACACACCACACCAACAGACACCATCGGCTACCTCACCAACTGGACCAACAACACACCCCCGGGCACGCACCCACCCGCAACCTGGCTCCCAACACCTTTCGCCGCCCCACTCATCCTCCTCCAAGGCCCATACGAACACTGGCACCACACCACACCACTGGACCAGCAAACACCCAACCAACAAACCAACACCCTCATACACGCCAACGCCACACACGCAACCAACCCCAACCACACGCCAACCATCCGCACAGCAACCGCCATCAACGGCACACTCCACACAGCCTGCGGCCTCAACTACCACGAATGGCTACAAATCGGCTCCCCACAAACAGCCGCCCAAGCCGCCGCCCTCCTCAACAAAAAACACGCAAACCCCAACACACTCCACCAAGACCCACCACCATGCACCAACACCAACCCCAACCAAACCCAACCACACCCACACCCCCACACCCACTGCACCGGAGGCGGAAACTGCACCAACAACTGCACAAACCACGTACAAACAACCTGGCAACAAGCACCACACCCCATGCCATTCCCCCAACACTACCAACACACCCCCTGCGGAACACCAAACCACCAACCCCAACCCACACCACCACCAAACACCCAAACAACACAAACCCCAACACAAACACCCAACCACACACCAACCACCCACCAAACAACAACCCGCACCCACGGACAACCCCACACAACAAACAACCCCACCACCAACCCACCAACCAACCCCAAAACAAACAAACAACAACAAAAACACACCAAAAAACAACAAACAAAACAAAACAAAAAACAACCAACCCCAACAACCACCACCACACACCACCAACCACACTAACCAACCCAACCCACCAACAAACCCCAACCCGCAACCAGAACCGAGACACCAACCACCCAAACCCCCGCACCCCACGCCACCAGCCTTATTGTCAACACCCAAACCCAACCACCAACCCCTTGACGCTACCGAGGGAAATCGTCACCACCAGAAACGCAACCACCACCAAAAGGGGAGACGCGCAACCCAGTCCCCGCCCAGGCCACGCACGACAAGGGGCCTATCCCCGCCTCTCTTTCACGCCACCAGGGGATTGTACCCGCCACTAGGGCGCTCGCACCAGAAACGCACCCCGCCCCCAGCCAGGCCACAATTGCCCGGCCGGTGGCTCCCCCCCCTCTCTCTCTCTCTCTCTGTGTTCACCACCCCGTGAGCACCCCCCCTCTCTTCCACGCGCACGCAGCGGGGGGACAACGCACGCCACACTGCATGGGGCGGGACATGATTGTCCCGCCCCATTACCGTTACCCCCACACCCAAGGGAGCGTCGCACACGCCAACAAGCCCACGCCAGAGCGTGAGCACGCAAGCAAGCAAGCAAACCGGGGCAGGGGCGGCGGGACCACACTGTCCCACCACCCCCAAGCGAGCGCACACAAGCAAGCACGCAAACACCCACACGAACACGCCCCGCGCGTAAACACGAACCCCAGCCACCCACCGAGCAAACACGCCCACAACAAGCCTGCTTTTCCACCACCCGCGCGAACACAAGAGCGCCCACACAGTAGCGTGTGGGCGCAACAGTGTGAGCGCAAGAGGGGGGAACCGTGGAAAAGCAGGCGACCGGCACGAAACGAAGCGCAAACGACACGACGCGGGCACGCAGACAGGCGCACACACAAAAAGCGCAAACAAACCTGGTTTGCGCCGTGTGCCGTCTGCGCCCGCAAGGGAGGACAGCGCGAGAAAAGGGCCGGACACAATAGCCCACGCCGGGGCGCGTGGGTTGTTGTGTTTGTGGGCGTGTTTGCGGACGTTTGTCGGCGTTTTTGGGCTGGTTGGTTTGGGGGGTTGGGTGTTTTTTGGGGGTGTTTGGCGTGTTTTCTTGTTTTTTGATATTTTTGGGTTGTGATGGTTGCGGGCTTTTTGGGTTCGTTTTGGTTCGTTTTGGTTGGGGTTTGTTGTGTCTGGTGTTGAGCGTTTTCGTGGTTCTAATCCGTTTGTTGATTCTTTGATTGAGTCTGGGTTTACTGCTGAGGGCGTGGCGCGTGACGGTGATGGGGTGGCGTGGACGTGTGTGTCGCCGGTGTGGGCGGTGGGGTGTCCGGGGGTGCGTCGTGTTGGTGGCGTGTGGTGGCCTGTTGTTGACGCTTCTAGTGTGGATGCGGCTTGTGAGGGGCGTTTGTCTGCTGGGTTGACGTTGCGGGTGTTGGGTGGTTTGTGTACGTGTGTGGGTGTGAAAGCTGCTTGGGGTGCGGGGGTGCGCCTGCCTGTGGGTGTGGCTTCTGAGGCTGTGGCTGGCGGGTTGTTGGTTGCTGGTTGTGTGGGGGTGTTGCCGGTTTTTGCTGGCGGGTGTCTTGGGTTTGCGTGTGTTGGTGATGGTGGTGTGGTTGTGGGGTGGGTTGATAAGTCTGGCCGTGAGCATGGTTCGTGGGTGGAGTGTGGTGGTCCGGCCCCTGTTGGGGTTGGTGTTGATGGTGATGGTGTTCTTGTTCTTGGTGAGGGCGCGGCCTTGTTTGCGGGGGTTGCTGCCTCTCAGGTGAGTGATTGTGTGGAGGTTGAGGTGCCGTTTGGTGAGGCTGTTGTGACGGGTGACAGGGGTAAGGTTCCTGCCGCCGGGGGGTGGAGTGTGCCGGAGTCGTTTTATCGTGAGCCTCGTGGCGAGCGGGCGTTGGCGCGCCTGCGTCGTGAGCGCGAGTTGCGGGCTGAGGGTGAGGCTGAGTTGCGGTGGAACGCGGGTGGTCCTGGCGTGTTGTTGGAGCGTCTGCGCGGGTTGAATGTTGAGGACGTGTTGCGTGGCGGTTCTGGCGGGTGGCGTGAGGCGGTTGCTGTGGACCCGGAGGGTGAGGGCGCTCCTGGTAGTGGCGTGGTTGCTGTTGAGGGTGGTCGCGTGGTTGCTGACGGCGATGCTTCTGGTTCGGGTGCCGGTTCTTCTTCGTCTGGGCTGGTTGGTGTAGATGGTGCGCCTCTCACTGGTTCCAATTCTTCTTCCACTGGCGGTTCTGGCTCTGCTTCCAGTGGGTTGAGTAAGGCTGAGAAGGTGCGTCACCGTAGGGCTGTCGGTAGGGTGCGTCGTGGCGGCTCGTGGTGGGCTGAGACGGGTGGCGGTAAGAAACAGTCCGTGGGCGATGCGGATGCGGTTGTGCTGCGCCTTATCCGCCGGATGAGGGTTGTGTCCCCTGGCGTGGTGGCGAACATTTTGGGTTCCGACCGGGTGGCGACGGGTGAGCGGTGGCTCTCTCGTATGGCTGCGGCCGGTCACGTGGAGGCGATTTACGGCGGAGGCTGGGTGCTGTCCGCGCCGTGCTTGCTGATGATGGGCGGCGACTTGAAGTACGAGCATGTGACGCCCACTAAGTTCAGTACGCACATGTTGATGCACAGTATGGTGGTGAACCATGTGGCGGCGTGCGTGTGGGGCGGCACTCTGAACGTGTTGGGTGCGGACGAGTGGCCGCTGCGTGGCCGCGTAGACCCCGTGAGTGGTGGTTTGAGCGTGGGTTGTGGGTTTGTGACTGAGCGCGAGATGAACCGTAGCAAGTATCACCTGCTGGGGAAGGCGACGGCCACGAGGGAAGAGGTTGTGCGCGTCTTGGGTGCCGCTCGCGTTGACGCGTTTAGTGAGTGGGCGGCTAATGGCGGCGCGGCTTCCGGTGTGCTGTCTCCTGAGCTGAGGGCTGGTAACGAGCATATGTTTATTCCGTTGCGTGACCCTCAGTTGGACGCGATTTCTTTCCACTTGCCGGACCTGGTTGTGCCGCGTTTGCGCGCCGAGGACGGGGGCGCGCGTAGTATCGCGGTGGAGGTTGAGCTGGGGCATAAGCCTGACTCGTTCCGTGAGAGCTTGGCGGCCTATGCGGATGCCGGGGGCAGGAGCATGTTTGAGAGTGTCGTGTGGGTGTGCTTGCGTAGGCGCACCATGAACACGCTGGAGCGCATCTGCTTCGAGATGGGGCTTGACGATTACGTCAAGGTGGTGCCCGTCTGGTCGCATGGCGAGGACGGTTTGCCGGTGACGTGGGAGGACAGGTCGGGCTTGTTCACGTCACTGCACTAAACGAGCGCTGCTCGCTTGGTTTCTTGCTGCGAGCGCGCGTGGGGGCGGGCTTCCCCTCTTACCGGGGGTGCCCGCCCCATTCGTCTACCCTCTCGCCTCGTTGTTTCCTCTTTCGCTCACCCTAGCGCGTCGCCGCTGTTATCGTTTTTGTGGTCGCGTTTTCTCGTTGTGTTGCCTGGCGGGTGGTTATGCGCCGCCCATAGGTATCGCCCCCGCGTTTTTGGATAGTTTATGCGCCCGCTATGCGCGGCATCGCATACTATGCGCTCGGCTGGGGCTGTTCGTGTGCGTCTCACGGCGCAGCGTTGTTGTGCGGGTCGTGCTGTAGTGTGTGGGGGTTCCGCGCGTGTGGGCGTGTGGTCCGTCTGGCGTTCTGCTAGGCTGCGAGCGCGGGCGTGCTGGCAGTACACTTGCGTCCTTCTTCGAGGCGGCTACGATGCCCGAGCGGAGTGCGGCGCATCAAGGGCGCGACCAGGCTCACATCCGGGTGTTATTGGGTGAGCGAACGATACGGCACCACAGGTTGAACACTGGTGCCAACAAAAGAGAGAAACGGAAACAGGGAGAGGCAGTGACATGCCGGTAATGACATATGATGAGCGGCTACAATCTATGAAACAGGCTCGGGACGAGGCTGGCGGCACCAAGGGGCTGTACCATGCGAACGTCAACGTCCTCGATGAGAACACGCTACGCGACGCAATGGAACACCCGGAGGCGTACCCACAGTTGACGGTGAGGGTGAGCGGCTACGCGGTGAACTTCGTGAAGCTCACAAGGGAGCAGCAGGAGGATGTGCTCGCGCGAACGTTCCACGCGGGCGCGTAAACGTCACGGCGCGTGTCGTAGCGCGTATATAGTGAAGCCCCGCCGGTAAGGACATGTCTTTGGTGTCCTACCGGCGGGCGCATAATATGCCGTCAACCGTTTAATGAGCGCATAAAGTATCGTCTCGCGGGGGGGAGACGATACTCGGGCGCATACTTATTTGGCTTGCGATGCGGCACGCTTGCGGCGCGCACGAATCTCCTCCGGGTTCGTACCAAACACATCCAACCACTCCTGGGGAATGAACACGTCAATGATCGCGGGCTTCCCGAAACGGTCCACCATAATGCACCTACCCTTACCGCCAGGGAACGACGCGATAGCCGAATCGTACCCCTCACCCTCTGGCAACCCCGCGTCTTTCACGAACTTCGCTGCCTCTTTCTTATCCGTGCGGAACTGAAACCTGTAGGCAAACGCATTCTCGATGCCGCCCTCGCCGTTACTGTCGGACAGCGAAATGTCACTCGCCCGCTGCGACGCGAGAAGCAACGCAACGTTACGCGACCGGCCCATGCGAGCAACGTTATGGATGAGGTCGCGCCCCTGCTCGGTTTTCGTCACCATGTGCGCCTCATCAATCACCAGCGTCTTTTTCACCTCAACGGGCAGACGGAACATCAGGTAACGCACGTACCACGCGAGCACATACAAGAGGGCAACGCTCACCCTCTCCTCATCGTTCTTGGGTTTATCGGCAGGCAACGCCACGCCGCGCATCGTGGCGATAATCGTACCGCTCGCCTCGCTCACGGCGGGCTTCGCCGTGCTACCCAACGGGGCGAACATGACACGCCCAAATGAGGTCTGCGAAATCGCTGACAGTGTTTTGCCGATCACGCGCACACTCTCGTCCGGTGCGTGCGCGAGAGTGCGCGTCAGGATAGTGAGCGACGGATACCGCTCACAGTCCAGCATATCCTGCGCGTAAGCAAGAACCGTCGCCATCACGTTACGAGTGAGCGTCGCCCCGTCATCAAAAACGATCTGCAACATGCCAACAAGAAGCTCCATCTGGTCCTCACGCCTACCAGACAAACGCATCGGGTCCAAAGCTCCCACACTCTCGGACGCCGACAAGTCCCACACGCGCACCACACCCAACGGCCCCCTCGACATAATTGTGCCCGCATCATCTTTCACCCAGTGACCGCCCAACTGAACGTTCAGCTCTGCAATCGACGCGAGGTCACCTTTCGGACAAATACCGAAAACAGTCTTACGCTTGTAACCGTCGGCGACCATCACGCCCTCGGTAGCCATTGTCTTACCGCTACCCTGGGTGCCCGTGAACGTCGTCACGTTGCCGCCATTGTTAGCCTGGCTCGAATGAGAGTCGTAGAAAACGGGAGTCTGCGTCCCATCCAACGACACGCCAATCAGCGTAGAATCAACCAGAACAGTATCAGCCACCAGAAAACACCCTCACACTCACGCCCCACCGAAAGACAACAAGCCAGACGGGGTGCAACATACAATACTACAACACAAATATCCCCACCAATAGCAGAAACGACACCCACCGTGATACAATCGAACGCATAGAGGAACCCCTCAAAAAAGAGGGGAAGAGTACGCAACAAAGACAGAGGGAAACAACGGCAATGATCTACCACATCATCCAAGAAGGCCCCGGCACCGGCATGGTCGCCGCCTGCACCAGCGACCCCAATGGTGAACGCAACCGCGAGCCGGAAGAGCGATGCAACATCCCACACGCACCCCACTTCACAACGCTACGGAAAGCCCACAAGTACCTGCGCGACACCGTAGGGCGCGAACCATCACCTATGGAAATGGAGGGGAGCGTCCTCGTAGACGAGGATGAACGCTCACGCAACAACAGCGCACGCAGGGCCACCAACCCGACCTATTTCGGCCAGAACGGGAACAGCCTGCACGTCCTCGCGCACAGCGCGCGAGCCGACACTCGTATGTTTGTTGCCATGTGCCACAAGACAATGACTCACACCCTCCATGCGCTCGCAAGTGACCCTGACCCGCTGGTGCGCGCCTACGCCATCGCACACCCCAACGTGCCACTAGAGGATGCGGAAGCGGCCATCAACGACGCGGATTACAGGGTGGTTGTAGCGGCCGCACGCGTCACAGCTAATCGCGTCAACCTCGCAAAGGCCGCAACACACGAACGTTGGGAGGTCCGCCAAGTCGCGGCAGAAAATGAATACACGCCCAGCGGAGCACTCCACGCACTCGCACGAGACCCACAGGTGGGCGTGCGCGCCTCAGTCGCCCGCAACAAGACACTCACGGAAGATGTGCGAATGATTCTCGCGCGAGACCCAGACCCGCGCGTGCGCGTCATTAACGCAGAAAATGCCACACAGCCGCGCGTCCTCGCAATCGCCGCACGCGACACGGAACCGGACGTGGCGGTCGCAGCCGCCATCAACGAGCACACGGCAGGTAGCGACCTCGCACACCTCGCCACACACGTCGATGAGCGGGTACGCCGCATGGTCGCACTCAACAAGTCCACTCCCGAAGAAACAGCGCTCGCGCTCACCTACGACGAGGACAACATGGCGCGCGCCGGAGCCGGAGCGCACAAGAACACGCCAGTATGGCGGAAGAAAGAACTCGCCCAGAGCGACGCTGAACCCATCGTCCTGAACTTCCTCATCAACTCAACCGACACACCCATATGCGTCATCCGCATCATGGCAGAACGAGGCAACCAGCGCGCCTGCAACTACCTCGCCCCAGGGGGAGAGCTGGATGCGAGGCGGCAACGGGCGTCGCTCGCGAGGTTTAAGCGAACTACTAGGCCGTGGTTTACAATGACAGAATGGGGCTACCTGTAGGCGACAGACGGCGCGCAAATAGGGGCGGCGTAGCGCTACGATGCTACGCCGCCCCTATTCCGTTTGCGTCCGCCTGCTCAGCCGTTTACACCCAGACGATCAGTAATGTCACTGTCAATATGGTTAAGGACGGACAGAATCTCACCCACCGACGCGTCACCCACAGTCAGGTTCAGTGCCTCGCACTCACACATCATGGCAGCAACCGCATCGTCGCCAGCCAGCGCGTCATCCTCATAATCGACATCGACAAGATGAACGTCAACGGTTTCCACAAGAACACTATAGGCGGGCGTGAAATCGCCACTGTAAATGTCGCCCATGCCTTCCAAGAGCGCGTCAGCGTACTCGCGGCCTTCCTCGTCATCCCACAGGCCAGCGAAATGTTTGCGCAGCCACGCCTCCTCAACGTCGTCTCCGCCGTAGGAGGTGACGATCAGGGATGCGCACGGCGTGAGCGCGCTATCCGTATCGACAATGTACGCTACCGTATCCTTCTTTTTGCCCATTTCTTTCTCTTTCTGTCTCGCGTCTTGTAGCGCCACCATTGTAGCGAGTCCACTACTGCAAGTGTACCACATGTGTGTCGCGCCCGCAGGCTAGTGCGACACACATATATGCGAAAGAGAGAAATCGGGGCGTAGGTGTGACGTTAAACAGCCGCTAACGCCACACCTACACCCCGCATTGTGGAGATGGCGGGAATCGAACCCGCGTCCAACAGCCGTCACCATGTTCTTCTCCGAGCGCAGTCCGCGCAATTGTTTTTCTCAGCCCCCGGTGTCCGCGCAGACAAGATAACCGGACAGGCGCATCTGGCTAAAAGTCGGAAACCTCCCCGCCAGCGGAGGAGACTACCCTAGCCCCTGAGACGACGCCAAACACCGCGCGCGGGGCCGAAGCGCGGGTTGACGGGCAAGCGTTCACGCCTCGCCGGACCACACTAGCGATGGTCAGGCGGCAAGAACAAAGCCGGTGCTGTTCAAGTTGGCACCTATAAGAGCGCGCACAGTGAGATTAACGAGAGTGAGTGCGCACAACGTCCTCTCGGCTCGCTTCATCACGGCAAAAGCGGCCACTGTCGAAACCGATCATCCCCTATGTAATTCACACGCCACTCGGGGCATACAATCTCTATCTTACCTTGCGGCCTAAAACCTTGTCAACCTCGCGCCTACCAGCCGCACTAGATGACGACACGTACTCGATGAGAGCCTGGTCGCGCGCCGCCTGCAAGTTAACGAGGTCACGCTCACGCGACACCCACATGCGTGACGGTGCTACTTTCGCCTTTTCTCCGCCGCGCGTCATCTCTTTCGACACGGGGCGCAGCGATAGCCAGCCCGCAGGTTCCACGAAGAAAAACGTTATCATCGCCGACAAGAAAGACGCGATACTGCGGTCGCCGAAAATACCCAGACGCAGCGTACCAACATACCCCAGGAGCACAGGCGGCACAAACACGAGAGCCGCATACCACAGGCTGAACTTCACGCCAAAAACGACCAGGATAGGCAGGCTCCACGCGAGGAACCCAACAAAACCGTAAGCCAACCCCTCAAACGCGATAGCAAACGGCAGAACGAAATCGCTGCCCAGTGTGCGAACAACGCTACCCCTTTTCAGCGTTTTCGTAAAATTGTAAACGGGGACACCACCACTACCGGCCACCACACGCTCCCATCATAAGAAAACCTCAACACACACCAAATAGCGCCACTGTCGCCGTGGCCGCGAGCGATAGCCCAACTTACCCAACGGAATCGACAGCCCCAGCAGACAACTCCTCCAACGCCTCTACATCCGGCACCTTATCCACGCGCCGCACGTCAAGAACAAGGCGATAACACCCCTTCACCGGAGACCTACCGCCATAAGAGAAAGACATGAGAGGAAGAAAACGCCAATGGTCATCCTCCCACCAACACGCATCCGTCAACCCATCCACCAGAGCCTTTACGGACGGATACACGTTCGGCGGGTCCATGCGACTACGCGTTGTAGGGCACACCGTCACACTCACCTCAACAGGGCCATCAAACAAAAACGAGCAATCGCCGCCGCCAGTGAACAGAGACACGCCACGCTCGCGGGCAAGCTCACGCAGCCACTTGGAGCGCGTCGCCTTCGTCATGTGGTGAAGCCGCTGATTCGCGTTCAACATGCGCTTCACCGGCACATCAAACACAAGACGCGCACACTCCGCTCCACTAACCACAACAACCCCTAACAATCGCCACTTAATAAGAAAACAAACGATATTGAATCAATAGCAGAAAAGCGCCCACAAAGCCGCACAAAATGCGACCAAAAGACCAAAACGGGCGCACAAGAAAAGATGGTAAAGAACAGAGCAAGAGAGACGCGAGAAAACAATGAGCACAGCGAAACTAGCGGTCGTCGGACCCGAACAGCTCGGCCAACAAATCAACATGCGCATCCCCGCATGGAAAAACGCCGCATCAGCGCCCACACTGGAAGCCCTCGGGAACGGAATCGCGGACGGAACCATCGACCCGGACGTTGACGGTCTCCTCATCTACGCTAACCCCGACGCTATCGGCGCGACCATGAGTGAGCTAGGCGAGGCCGTCAACTACTACCGGGCGGGTGTTGTCGTCATACTCGTAGACGACGGAACGCTCGACCGCGCCGCACTCGCATCCGCTGTCGCCAGCGCCCGACAGGAAGAAGAAAAACGGAACAAGGCAGACGGCGCAGTCACCGAACCGGAAACGCCGTACTACATTCTCGAAACGGCAACACCGCTCGCATCAGCCCACGCAATCGTTGAGCAAGTGCAGCGTGACGCGGAATCGTTTGCGGGAACGGCGTTCGCCGACGTGGCGCGCGCGTTCCAGGGCACCGTCCCAGCGCTCACAGATGCCCCTCAGACGCCACCAAACACCTACAGCGCTCCGGGAGCACGTGCGGTGACTGAAAACGCCACACAGGGGCATACAGTGCAGATTACGAGCAGCGTGACGGTCATCGTCGCGCAGCCGGGCGCGCCACTCACCTACAACACGCTCACCACGGCAGAAAAACCCGCATCCACAGAGGACGCGGAACTACTCGTCATCGACGCAACCGGGGACACAAATGCAGACGGCGCGAGGCCGCTCAACCAATTCGACGCAAACTGCACGCTCAGCGACCTATACGCGGCCCTCGCAACGGGGCGCGTCATGAGGAACCGGGCAGACCTCATGGTATGCAAGCCACTGAACGCGCTCACGTCGAAAGAAGCATACACAGTCGGGAAACTCATCGACATGATGGCACCATACTACTCAACAGGAATCATCCTCGCGGTAACGCCCGAAAGCGCCCGAAACTACGCCTACAAGGAACAGTAGCAAAAGCGCGCGACAGGCGCTCGCGCCGCGAAAGCAACGGTGTAGCGAGCAACCCCCGCCAACTGGTAACCCCCCATCAGACGGGGCAGTTGGCGGGGGTTCACTGTCGCTGAGTGTGAACTGCGCGGCGGGCGGACTTACGCGCCCGCCAAAGCCGCGTCAAACATTCTCATGTCACGCGGATGCACACGCGACCGCGCATCGTCAGCGTTAAACCTACCGTCGCGCACACCATTGGCGAGGAGCTGCCACATCGACTGACCACCCTCCCGCTCCATCCGCTCAATACCACGCACATCACCCGCCGCAATCAACTCAGCAGCATCTAGCGTGTTCGGAAAAATCGACTGCACCAGGTGATACTGGCTCTTATCGGGACTTCGCACGAGATTCTGCACGCACACACCCGTCAAATTTGACGCCAGCGAGTTCAAGATAGCTGCCTGCTCGTGAGGCTCAAACTGCGCAATGATCCTACTTACCGCCGCACTCGCCGACGACGCGTGCAGCGTCGTCAAAATGTTGTGACCAGACTCCGCCAGGGTCAAAGCGGTCTTAATTTCAGCGTGGTCCCTAATTTCGGCAATCAACGCAATGTCTGGGTTCTGGCGCAACACGCTGTTAATTGCCTCCTGCCACGTGCGAAAGTCCTGCCCCTTCTCGCGCTGCGTCACACGCCCAGGAGAGCCATCCAAGTTAGGGAACACGAACTCGATGGGATCTTCGAGCGTGGCAATATTTTTCGGGGCGCTCTGACGCGCCTTATTCAACAAAGCGGCAAGAGTGGTCGTTTTACCAGACCCCGTAGTCCCACAAATCAGCGTAAACCCAACGTTACTGTTTGCCCAATCGTACAGGATAGGCGCAACACCTAACTCTTCCGGCGACGGAATAACATCGCCGATAACACGGCATGTCATCATTGGGTTTGTCTGCGAACGGGCAACGTTCACGCGGAGCCTACGCCCCGCGTGCTCACCGAAACGAACCTGGTATGACGTGTCCAGATCAAGGTTGTCCGAGTAACGGTCGCGATCAACATTCGTCGTCGCCTGTTCAAGTAGCGTATCCATGTCAAGGCTACCAAGCGTCCCGTACTCGGGCGCTCGCACGATGTCGCCGCGCACCTTGAACGCAACATTGTCGCCAGCCTGTAGAAGAATGTCGGACGCGCCAATGCGGATAGCGTGGTCAACCAACCCGTCAATGTCTACACGTGTAGGCACGACGGGTGTTTGCTTTTTCTCCACTTCGCCACCGGCGAGGAAGCTCCTCAGCTCGTCACGGGTCGCAGACTCAACCGGCGACACCTCGCCGACAGGACGAAAACCGTCACTGTCAGAACTGTCGCCATAGCGATAAGACGGGGGAACGCCAAGACCCATAATACAACATCCTTCCTAAACGAGAGAGGAGCCGCGCAACCGGCGCGCACGCGGTACGACACCGGCCACGCAGCCATACGCCACGCACTCGCGGCAGAATTACGAGCCAAACAATGAACGGAACCACGGCATCGACACAAACCAGTCAGCCACGGCAGCAATCACGCTATAAATAGCTCCCCATACTGACGTGACCGCCTGCACCGGGTTCCAGTCATTCACCATCAACGCAGCGAGAACAAACGCGGCAACGATCATGAACAGCAACACCTTACCGGCATTGGTCGTCAAAACACGCAACATAAAATACCCCTCTAAAATAAGCACCAACCAAGAGAGCGCACCCCTCTAAAAAGCAATATCAGACAACCGCGTCACACACCGTTCGACGGGTTCTCGTAATACTCCTTGTACTCACTCGACGGCCCCAACTTCTCAATCTCAACATCCAGCTCAGCTTGGTCGCGCTCGTACTCTACAGAAGCCTCACGCTCCATCTTCGCACGCTCACGCTGCAACTCACGCAACTGACGTTCCGACAACTGAACGCGCGCAGGGGCAAGAAAACGCTTCGCAGACTCCACAAGATCGTCACCAGACAACCCCCTGAAACCGTCATCGGCGCTGTTACGCTTCATCGCCGTCAACTGAGCAATACTCATCACACCCTTCTCACCAGCGCGCCCCAACCGAGCAGCCTCGGCGGTCGGAATACGGATCATCGAATAAAACTCAACGCCCGTCCGACTGTCCACAAGCCGCTCACCGGGAGCAGCGCGAGAACGCCTCTCATGCTCACTCTCAGCGCCACCAGCGGGTGAGGAAACCCGCTGAGGACTCACCTGACGCAACGGTGGACGCAAACCAGCGGCACGCCTCAACCCCACAACAAACACCCCTTCACCAACAGCTACAGGAACACATCAGCGGAACAAAGCCGCCAACTCACTTACCGAACCAATAGCCCGCACACGCTTATCGTCACGCAACGGGTCCGGGAGAGACCGCGCCGCAACGGCGGGAACAACAACCTCATCGAAACCCAGACGCAACGCTTCGCGCACGCGGCGCTCAATCATGTGAACGCCATGAATACGGCCGGACAAAGCCAACTCGCCAATATACGCGCGACGCTTACCATCCGACTTACGATGCAGGAACGACAACATAGCGGCAGCGGTCCCCAAATCACACAATGTCTCGGACTGCGGGAGCTGAATACCGGCAATCGTCGATAGAAACACATCCCTCTTACTCAACTTAGCATCACAGAAACTATCCAAAACCGCGCACGCAACCTGCCCCCTACCAAAAGGAATACCGTTGAACGAACGAACAGGACGCCCCTGCTCGGTATCGACCATGAGAGCCTGCACCTCAACAGGAATCATCCTCTTACCAGCCGCCATAAACGACACACCAGTACCCGGAAGCGCACCGCCATCGTCCTCCATAAACACGCCAGACGGGTCGCTCACGCCCTCAAAAGCGTGCTCCGTGTGCCGGAAGATGCCGACCTCGCCCGTGTCGCCAAAACGGTTCTTATCGGCGCTCAAAAACTTCAACGGCGTACTCTTGTCCGAGCTGAGAACCAGAACGCAGTCGGTCGCGTGCTTCGCCTGCTCAGACCCCGCCAACTCGCCGGACTTTGTAAACTGATTGATGAACACGGCAGTAATGCCCAAGTCCTTGCACACGTTGTTCAGAGCGATAGTAGCCTCGCGAGACTGCGCCACGCTACCCATCTGACTCTGCGACTCGGGAGAGGCAACCATCTGCAACGAATCAAGAACAAAAAACGACGGACGAACCGACTCCAAATGCCCCAGAATCACACTCAGATCGTTTTCGTGAGCGATCAGAATGTTATCGTCCACAGAGTTCAAGCGCGCAGCGCGATCATACACCTGCTCCTCGCTCTCCTCGCCCGACACATACAACACGGTCCCATACTTGCACATTGCCTTACTGACGTGGGCGAGAAGCGACGACTTACCCGTACCAGGTGGAGCGCCCAACAGGCATGTCATTCCCTTAATGAAACCGCCACCAATAACGCGATCAAACTCCTCGATACCTGTGGGGATGCGCTCAGGGCGACTTGACGACACGGACGACAGCGGACGCGCGGGCTTCGGCGGCTTCACCGCCCCCGTTTTCACGCCAACGCTCGCGCCCTCGCTGGCGGGTGACCGCATTTTCTTGATAGCCGCGTCACGCTCCTTGCGATCACCCTCGGCGACCTCGCCGCCGCAAACGGGGCACTCGACAACGAACCCATACGCAGGAATCTGATGCGACGGGTTAACAGTGCAATACTTAATCGTTTTAGCCATACGTAGAAAATAACACCGTCACTCCACCCAGTCAAAACCCCACCAAAACAGCGACACGAAATAAGCGAGCGACACGACCGAAACGCCGCCACGGAGAACCCTACAAAATAGGGGCAAAAACACGAGTGCCGCCCCTCAAAAATCGAGAGAGGCGACGCTTCGCGCGCTAGAGGAGATCATGTTCACGTAATGGATGCGAGCAACGGCCACACGCGCCACACGGCAAACGCCAACGCCGCAGGCGCGCACACCCCCAACAACGGTGCAATACCATGCGTCTCAACCTCACCGCCCGCCTTAATAGACGTAAGACGAATCGTGTACCACCGCTTCCCCCGAATCTTCACCAACGGCGCAAACAACGGCGTACCACTCGTCGTACACGTATCACCCAGGTCATGAATCAACATACCCACCACAGCCGCAACAGGAACCCACACAAGCGACTGGCCGGAACCAACCCACACCACAGTGAAACCCGCAGCAAGCGACAACAAAAACGCCACCACGTCACCCAGAAAACCAAGCCCGCGCTTCGCCCTGTCCGCCGCCTTCTTAAACAGCGACGACACCGCCAAATGAAAACTCACACCAACGAACAGGGACGCGCACAACACGTCAACGCCGACGCTTATTCCTTGAACAGATACAGCACCAACAGTCGCGCTCACGGCCAGCCACACCAAGCCGCCAACAATCAACGCGCCCACAATCGTATGCCACAATCCACGGTGAGGGTCCGGGAAATTGTTAGACCTGCGATCATACTTCGTCGCCGTCACGCCCTGAACCAAAGACGACGACTCACGAAACAGAAACGACAACACCTTACCCACAGGACCAAGGTCACTAATCGCACGCGCGCTCGTATTATCCAAGTCTGGCACCATGCTCCACCCGGCCACCGACGCAACAAACCCCAACACCAACACCAACGTCGGCGCATCCCATAAGTCAGTCACCACACGCGGAAACAATCCAATCGCCACGCCTGCCACCGTGACCGCACTCAACGCGTGCGTCACACCCATGAACCCCAAACGGGACACGCCGAAACGCTCCCGCGCCTCACCAACAGTCAACAGATGCACAATAAACCTTCCTCACACTTCCGACACACCCACGCCACAACGAGAAACGGCGGGGAAACAACGGTATCAAATAAGGTAACATAACCTACTTTTGTAGGCCGTGTTTCCTTGTTTGAGCGCCGCCTCACTGGTCCCCAGGGCGACACGCGCGCCCTGGTCCGCTAGTACCCTGGCCACCAAGCCATATGCTTGTGCCCTAGCGGGGCATACAGGAAGAATCACCTCCCTAGAAGCTAGACGGTGGTTCTTCCTTTTCTGCGTAGGCTTATTTTTCGTTCGGTCACGCCCAGGATACTTCAATGAATCTCTTGCGGGCGATGTCCTGAGCGGCGGCTGCGACCTGAGTTTCTTGTTTTTCGCGCGCGTCACCCTTGCTTTAGCCACGCGCGGAACGGCGCGTGCGGCGATGTTGGTTGCGGCGTTCACATCCCGGCCCATCACCCCGTGCTCGGGACAGGCGGATACCTCGTGCGTCGGGTGCGAGACTTTCGCACCGCACGAGTGGCACAGTTGCGAGGTGTGCGCAGAGTTCACCGCCACCACCCAGCCGCCGTTTTGCGACACGTAGTGGGCGAGCCACTGAACAAAAGCGCCGCGATTCCACCTGCCATGCTGCATCGTGTTCGCAACCCAGCTCAAATCTTCCACGGACACAACCGCGTTGCCCCACGCGTGGGAGAGGTCGGCTATCTCCTGTGCCGCGAGAATCGCTAGTTCCCTCTTTTTGCGGGATGCCGCCTCACGGTGGAGCTGCGCCTCATCCAGCGCGGACATGCGAGCTTGACGGTCATGAAGCAGCGTTGATGCTTTCTTTCGCAGGTGCCGGACTTGTAGTTCGGATGCGCGCACACTGTTCCACAGTGAATGAACGCGCTGAGAGAGCGTTGTCTCATACACTATCCGCCCGGTCTTAACTTCACGCACTACGGCGGTAGCGTAAGCATTTATCCCCACGTCCACGCCGATAGTATAGTCGCCCGAAAACTGGACAACCGGATTATCTGTCACGACGGTGAAAATAAAAACAGGATGACCGTTCTCAACTTTAATAATGGGTAGAGTAACCTTACCCTCAGTGAACCTCTTGTTATCAAAATTGAAGATCAGCCGATACCACGCGCCTTGAATGACCATTTTCAGGACAATCTCACCGTCGGTAAATGGGTTATTCTCGATGGCTGCGTAACACTTATCCACAGCTCCGAGGTTCACGTAATCCTCACCATACGAGGGTGGGGAGACATTTACGGTGCGCTTCCACCCCTGCGAAATATACTTGGAACTCTCGCCGTTCGCTGCTTTGTCCCTTTCTTGCCAGGAACGAAACTCAGTGACCACACGATGCTGAACCAGCATCTCCTTACGCGACCTACCGCTCTTGCCTGATACTAGAAAATCAGGCATAGTCACGCCAGCCCTGCGGCCAGCCGCCGTAGGCTGTGTAGCAGCAACACACGCCAACTCGTCCCCAAGCTCAACGTCGTTGCGGACCACGAATGTCGCGTAAGCCGAGATGTCACGCGCCTCAGACGCAAGAGGCACCAAAACGCGAGCGCTATCTAGTAGCTCACCGTTCAAGTCCAGAACGTGAGTCGGGCGCGCGGTAAACGCCCTGTACGTCTGGTTTTTAGCCAACGCGCCCTCCCAAAAATACACTCAACACCAGCTATATAGCCAATATCAACGAAAACCTCAGCTGTCATATATGCCCTCCACCAACGCTCAGGGTGACACAAACGCGTATCAACAAGCGCCGATGGAGGGCGCGCTATCACTCACCGTCCGCGAACAATCGCAGACCCATAATCCGCGAACTCAGGCTGACTCTCACGCGCCTTCACGAACTTCTCAGCCGTAAAACGCGACTCCAAACCAGCCGCAGCCGGACACAACTTCACCAACGGACACCACGCACACAACACGCCCGGCTTAAACTCCGCGAACTCGCTCCTATGCAGGTCATCCATCCGCTCATCAGTCGCACGAACATCCTGCACGACCTTCTCCCGGAACTCAGGGGAATGAATATCCTCCACCTTCACGCTCACGCCACCGTCAGCGAGTGGGAAAATCAGGCGCGCAGCCGCAACCGGGCGACCAGAACCACGCTCGCGCTCAGCCTGCTCAACCATCAGCGTGTAAAACGCCTGCTGACGCGCGCCACCCAAACCGTGCTCAGGGTCCGCGTCAGGACGCGCCGGGTTGAACTTGTACCGCTTCGCGCTCTTACTCGTCTTGTAGTCCTCGATGAACAGCTTGCCCTGCCATTCCTGCAAGCGGTCGATGTAACCGAAACACTTACGCTTTACGCCCTCCGGCTTCCATGACACCGCCACTTCCAAACCGGGGACAGTGCGCCCCCAGTCCGTCGTCCACTCGGCAATGTTGACGCGACGAGGGTCGCGGTCAACATTCAAGTATCCGCGCACAGCCTCATCAAGCCACCTAAGAGCATCGTCGTTCGCCTGAAAGTCCTTGAACTCGTCGCTCTCCAACACGTTCACGGCCGTCTCACGCAACGTTTGCCCGTTACGTTCTTCCGGCGCAAGATGATAAAAGTCCTCCATCACCTTATGGAACAGCGAGCCGCGACGCTTCGCATTATCGGCAGGCTCCTCGATAGCCTCCGGGAACACGAGTGCGTTCGCTACCCAACTAGCGCGGCACCCCTCTAGCGCCGTCATCAACGTCGCGCTAATCGTTTTCTCACCACGCTCCCCCGTGCAGTCAATCTTACGCAACACGATATCAGACAAAATGCCCACGCCATCACGGCTCACCTCAATGAGCGGTTCACCAGAATACAACCCCATCAACACCCTTCAACCAGCCCACGCCCGTCAAGCAACAGAACACCCAACGGACAGGGATAAACACTCTCCTATATCACAACGATAACAGTCGCACAAGTGGGCAGTCAAACCGCCACCAACAACCACAGAAAACCCGCACCACCCGCGCAGCAAACACGCGGGCGCGGGAGCGCGTATGCTCCTACCGGGCGCGGCGGGACGCACAGGGGAACCGGACACGCCACGGCAACGCGCGCGATCAGGCGCTAAAAGTCCTCATCCTCACCCAAACCAATCAACGCGTCCATATCCGCATCGAAATCACTCAACGGGTCATACTTTTCCTCACGCTCACCACTACCAAGAATAGGCTGCGGTTCAGCCGCGCCACCCTCGACAGATGCGGAACCATCCAACGGCGTGCCGTCTGGGTTTTTACCCATAGAAGCCAACACCTCATCCAGCCACGAGGGGTCTGCAAAGAATGACTGCATGTGACCAATACGGTTACCGTGCGCCGCCACGAACGCGCGCCCCTTCGGAGACGCAGAAACACGCGCGCCCTCAATCGCCTGGTCATCCAAAATCATCTGAGTCACCGTCTGGCGCACACGCCCCTGCTGAACGCGAGCCGCCAAGTTGCCGGTAATAACCTTCGGCAGAATGTCGCCCCTCGGTTCCTGCGTCGCAACAATCATGATGACGCCAGCGGCGCGGCCAAGCTGCGTGATCTGCTGCACGTTACCAACAATCTCATCCTTCAACTGCTGACGGTCTTTCGCTTCGTCGCCGCTGCCAGCTTCTTTACCCGTCAACTGCGCCCACTCGTCCACCATAATCAACAGCGCCGGACCATGATCGTCGGTGCCGAAATAATCGGTCGCGCCGATATGCTCCATCTCCTCGTAACGCTCCATCATGGTACGCACGCCAAACTGGATAGTCGTCGTCGCATCCGGCAGGTCGGTCGCAACACCAAGAACAGCGTGCGAATACTTCCGATAGGCACTCAACTCCACACGCTTCATATCCACGCCAAGGAAACGATACTTGTCAGAGCGCAAAATCGTCGCAAACACGATAGTTCGCTGAGTCACCGAATTATGCGACACAAACGCGTTACTACCACGGCCAGCCGTAAACAAACGCCGAGGGGAATCAACCTCAATACACCGCGACGGAACCGGCTCCACGCGACGCGCAGACAACAACTTCACAACAACACACCACCCAACCGCCGCCACACTCACGCGGGCGAACAAGAAAGACAATCAAACCTGCCAGAAAATAGCCGAAAACACCGGCAACAAAACGCGAGACGCGCCCCACCCCAGCATCACAGCCAGAACAGGGCGCGCCCCACGTAACGCGCTCACGAACCGCACGCGCGGACGCAAGCGACAACCGTCACTCAGATAGAGCTTCACGCACCAGCTCAACGAACGAGGTGTCGTAATCCATCAGGTCGCCAGCACGCAACGTAATCGTGCCGTCACCAAACAGGTCAGGGGCAGACGACAGCTCAATAAGCGCAGCCTCAGCAACAGGGCGACCCTTGCTCGACTGAGACTTGCTCAAACGGCGGCCACCACGAACAACCTTCTCGCCCAGGCTAATCTGGTCAGAACCGTCCTCCTGGTAAATGTCCACCAGCTCCAAAGCGTCATTGATAGCCAACAGGCTATCGCGCTCAATGCGCCCCTCGCTCTCAGCGACACGCACCATACCCTGTAGCATGATAATGTCAGCACGAACATTCAGCTCCTCAATGAGAGACTTCACGCCACGCTCAGCCTCTTCCGCGAGAATAACGCCCTCGGGAACAAACTCAAACTTGCCCATGCGCGCATTAAACTTCACGTCACGATAAGCGGCGTCGATCAACTCAGGCAAATCAGGGAGAATACCCCCACCAATCTGCTCGGCGTTCACGCCCTCAACGTACTGCTCGACCGTCAACTGGAACGAGCTACCGAAAAGCTGAACCGCCTGCAAACGCTCAGCGATCAGCTCGGCCTTCTCGCGGTCCTGAACAATGAAACTCACAATGACTCCTTCACGTCACCGAAACAAACTCAATAACAATACGCTAATATCAGAGCGCACACAAAAGCGTCCCACACTCCCGCAAGAAACGACAATATGCGGACACTACACGAGACCAATCTCCCGAGGCGACCCACCAAACAACACGCGCACCGCGTCATACGGCTTCACGCACATGGCCGCCACGCGCGCCACCGCATCACACTCCACGCGGCCACGATCAGCGCGCCCGTACCAGTAATCCAACTGCTCAACCAGGCGCTCCACCGTTACCAGGCGAAACGGCTGACGCTTCCACGCGCGATCATACACAACAAAAACACGCTCACTATTCACACACACCACGCCATCAACCCGGCACCCCGGCATGTGCTTACGCCAAATACCAAGCGCACCACGCATCCCCAGCCGTCCGCCAGCAAACGCACGCCCAGACCTCAACACTGCGCCAGACTCGCTGAACGAATACTTACGGCGAGACTTCCACCGCTTCGTATCCACCAACAACACGCTACGACCACACAACAACACGTGGTCCGTGTCCCCGTCCTCGTTGCCGCCGTATCCGCGAACATGCACGCTATCGCACAACACCACGTCATGCTTATCTGCCATCCATCGGCGAATCAACTGCGACGTAGAACGCTCAGCATCCAACCCCACCTGAACCACGCTACGGCCAAACTCGCTATCCTGCTCAGGGTTGTCAAGAATCTGCGTCAACGACGCGCCCGCGCTCCCAAAATACCGGCGACCGCCCACCAACAAGGCGTGTATCTTACGCCCCAACGCGCTACTCTTATCGGACGGCGGAACCACAGCGACGGTGGACGCGCCGCTCACAGCTTCATCCTTAGCTTCGCGAACTTATCGTAAGGCTTCGTCGCGCGAACCGCGTACTTGGCGACCACAGCCGCGTCAAGAAAGCCCTTCTGATACTCCGACAACTGCTCGTCAACAAGCATCGTCACACGCTTAATGAACCGCTCACTATCGCACACCTGCACGGGAGCCTCAAACCACGCGCGCTCATGCGCCACCACACTGAACTTGTCGCTCGGACAGTGAATGATCTGAGTGCGCACATAGTCATCCGGCATCACGCTACCGAAAGCCTCAGCGTTCGCAACCACGAACGGCATCGGCTCGTCAGCCTCATCTTTACCGGACATGAGTACGCCGTCCACCCACTTGTACGCCGCCCTTTTCGACCAGGGGCGCGAATCAATGTAAAACACGGCAGAACCAACAATCAACACATGGTCCACACCCCAATGTGGGTCCACACCATGAAAATCAGGGTCGCCAATGAAAGATACGTCCTTGCCAGGCTTCAACCGCACGCTCTCCACCAGGCACGCGTCCTCACGCGAACGCGCCCACCGGCTCAACGCTTCGCCGGTCGCCTCGCACGCGTCACGCCACGCAGACACATACGCCTGGTCAGCGCCGCCCTTCAACGCGCCATCCTGGTAATGTGACGCGGCAGCACCGGCAGCACCAAACACGCGGCGACCAGCGTTACCGCCGTCAGACTCCCGCAGCAAACGCTCCACAGCGTCAGCCGCACGATGCCCCTTCGCACTGTTCGTCACATAAACGCTCAACTCAACACGTCCAATCCAGCGCCAACGCGCCCAACAACATTACTCACCGAAACTCGAACCAACGGGAACAACCGACTCACCAAAACCGCCCACAGCCGGGCAAGAAACCACGAAATCAGCCTCATCCTCAACATCTACAACATCAATATCCGCCAGGCAAGACCCTCCATCGGTGCGGGTGACGAGACTCCACGGCAAACGAGACAAAGGAACCCACGCGGACGCGCGAACCTCCACACTCTCACCCTCAACCACAGTATCACCATCATTCACAACGTGAACATTCACCAACTCGCCGTCCAAGCGCCACACCGACACGCTCAAATGCCCACTATCCGGCAAATCAACGCCCGCAACACCGGAAGAAACCGGAACAAACGGAGGACGCCACCCACACGCAAACAACACGCCACCCACAACCGCGCACCACGCCACACGACGTAACAGGCGACGAACACGCCTCGGCAAACCACCAACAAGACGCACCAAGCGGCCAACAACCGGGACTCGTCCCAACAAGCGCACCACAAACGACAACGGGCGCGCAACCAGACGCGAAACAAAACGCGACACAAACCGTAGCGGCCACAACACGATACCCAGGATGCGGCGGCACAACGCGACAACCGCACCCACCGCGCGCGGCAAGCTCCCAGAACGGCGACCAGAGCCGCCCTTGTTGCGCGACGAGGCGGGCCGCGACGATGCGCCCTCATCGTCAGACGCGTCACCGCCGTCGCTCAGCGCACCCTCACCATCGTCCAGCGCGCCCGAATCGTCACCGTCAGCGTCCAAGCTGTCATCGCCAATGTCCAACCCGTCGCCTTCGCCGTTCAACTCGTCAACATCGCGGTCGTCATCGTCAACGCTGTTATCGTCCACGAGCGTCAGCCCGTCAACAGGCGAGGCTGCTCGACTCGCGTCGCCGCCACGCTCGCCAGTCGCAGCGGAACGCGCGCCCGCATCCTTCGCCGACAGCTCACGGAAACGCGCCACCGGATTAAAAAACACTCCCAAACGGCCCATAGCAGCCCGAGAAGCAACAGAACAAACCCAGGTGCCAAAAGAGGCGCGCTCGCCCGCCACAGGCTCATCTGAGGCGTTCTCGGGCACACTCACGGACTCATCGCCTGTAGGAAAAGCCGCGTCGTCGGCGTTTCCCCCGCTTGCGTCGCCAAGGGTGGGCGCTGTCTCGCTCAGCTCTCCATCAACATGGAAAGAGTTATCGTTGGCGGGAGGCTCATCCCAGGTGTCATCTACGGGGGCGCTCTCGCTCCACAGGTCGGCGTCGCTATCGTAAGACTCGTCTGCCCAATCCTCCGCCGGACTGTCTACACGTGTAGAAACACCGTCGCTGTTTGCAGACGAACCGGAATCACCAGACCGCGAGCGCACACCCGGAATAGGCGCATCCCCCAAACTCCGACCATCAACACCAACACGGCCGCGAACAAGACCCACAGCGAACCCCCTTCTCTCACTCTCTCTACTCTACTGTTTACGCGAATACTTACCACGATCAAACGCAGACCGCTCAAAACCAGACAAGAAATCATCCGACGGCAAATCAGGAATAGACGCGCCAACCGGAACCATCAACGACGACACCGGAACAACACCCAACCCCTCACGCAACACGCGCGCAGACGAGGACGAAAACGACTCAGCAACCGACGGAACCCCCATATCGCGCGGAACACGAACACTCACAGGGCGCTTCGCCGGAGCTGCCTCCAACTGACCGCACTCACGCAACACGCGCGCAGCCTCAAACCCACACGCAAACAACGCCGAATACAACAACTCAAACATCACGTCACCGCCAGACAAATCGCGGAACGACACGCCAGCCACAGTATTCACCGCACGAGGTCCACGAACCACACTCGCAGTCCACAAATCATGCCCGCCACCAGACGGCAACGGGGACGGTACACCCGACTCGCCCCGCACAGTCACCAAACGATGCGCATACGAACCGTCCGCACTCAATGGCACTTCATCATACGACGACAATACCACGCGCGGCTCAGCATTATCGCCCCAACCACGCACAACATTGAACCTGCCCCAATACACGCGCCCAATCTCCAAACGCGGCATCGGCACCAACAACATGTCCGCCAAAATCAGACGGTCAGTATGATCGAGAGACCTCACAAACCCCTGCGGACCACCAGCCTTAAAAGACTCACGGAACCCCAGCATCATCTCCAACTTGCGCGCCTGCCGCTTCATAGCGTCACTCTCACGAACCGCCAGCGTACTTACACCGTCACTGATCGTGTACAGCATGTACTTAGAGTCTTTAGAACCCTTCTCCACCATGTTCGTTACAGTAAACAACGCGTCAAACCACCGGCCAGAACGCCTCTCCAACGCGCCGGGCGTAGCAAACCCATCACCCACGCGATCAGTCGGGAAACCCGACACAAAAGTATTCATGAACTCATACTCGCCACGCAAACGGTCAATAAACGACACGTCAGCAACGTCAGCGTAAGGGTCCGGCACCTCGCCAGGCATAAACGCACTAAACAGGTCGCCGCCGCCACCAAACGCAGCAGCATTATCAACCGTCCGACGAGACGCAGACCACGCAGACTCCACAGCCGCCAACACGGCACCACGATTAGCGCGCACGCTATCGAAGCCGCCAACACTAGCCAACGCGACCGCCGCACGCGACCTCACGCCACACGCCCGCACGCGCAACATCGTCTGGTCCAAATCGTCGCCAGTAAACGCCCCATTATCGCGCTCGCGGATAATCGCCTCAGCCTCATCAACGCCAACGTTACCCACGTCAGCCAGACCGTAGTAGATCGTGCGGTTAGCCGCGTCAGGCGTAACAGCCACGCTCGCCTTGTTCACGTCCGGGGCGAGCACACGAATACCCATACGCTTACACTCGGCCAAGTAAATGCGCAGCTTATCCTTGTCGGCGCTCTTCTTACTCCCTGTTTTCAACGCGGAATGAAGTAGCGCGCTCATGAACTCAACAGGGTAATGACATTTCATCCACGCGCACTGATAGCTGTTAATCGTATAGGCGACGGAATGAGAATAGTTGAAACTGTAGCCAGAGAACGCAGCCAAATACTCCCACAACGCGCTCATGGCCTCGCGGCTGTAACCGTTGCTAATGCCGCCGTCAATGAACTTGACGCGCAGAGACTCCATCACATCGGCCTTCTTCTTGCCCATCGCCTTACGCAGCACGTCAGCGTCACGCGCACTGAACCCAGACAAAGCACGAGACGCGCGCATCGCCTGCTCCTGGTACACAGGCAAACCAAACGTCGGACCCAAAATCTCATCCAACGGCGAACCCACAAAATCCTTGTGAATAGGCTCAATAGGTGCGCGCCCATTCTTCCTGTCCGCATACATGAAATGCGTGTTCTTCTCCATCGGACCAGGACGGCACAACGCGGTAGCGGCAGTCAAGTCAGCAAAACACGTTGGCTTCATAGCGCGCAACAATTCACGCATGTTATCCGACGTTCCAAACTGGAACACACCAATCGTGTGAGCGGGCTGGAAAATCTCACGATACACGCGCTCATCATCCATGTCACCCTCAGCGAGCGCAACAAGGTTCGGACCCTCGCCGTCGTTACTGTCCAGCACGTAACGCACCGCGTCCTGCAAGATACCGAGAGTATCCAACCCCAGGAAGTCATACTTAATGAGACCCAGAGCCTCACACTCCTGGTACGTGTATTGCAACACCATGTCCATGCGCTCACCTTGGCGGTTCCACCGCACGGGCGAGTGATTCACAAGCGAGTCGTTCGAGATGATGACAGCGCCTGCGTGAACACCATACTGGTTGACATGCCCTTCCAACTGGACGGCAGCTTTCAGCGCGTCCTCCCAGCGAGGGTTGCGTTCTTTCAGCCTGTCGAACTGTGCGCTCACCTCACTGTTAGACGCAAGCAAATCGGCGAGCGTGCCCTCCATCTTATCGGGCAGCAGCTTCTTCGCGGCAGTCGCCTCAGCCACACTAATACGATAGTTTTTCGCAGCCGCGTCAATGGCCTTCTTCGCCTGAATGGTACCCAGCGTAGTCACGTGAGCAACGTTCTCGCGCCCCCACTCGCCCACAAGATAATCGTAGTAAATGGCATCGCGAACGGACTCCGGGAAGTCCGTATCCACATCCGGCGGCGAACCAATCTTATGATAGCTGATGCTATCGACGACCATACCCATACAGGAAACCCCTCACGCTCTCATGCGGCCGGTAGAAAACGCGGCTACACTCAATAATTCTTACATGTCTAACAGCAAAATAACACGCGCCATCCTGAAAAGCAAACTGCCGCCAACGCCCCGCAGAAAACACGGAAACATTGACGGACAGCAAGCTACAGGAGGCCGCCAGCTACTTGCCAGGCACGGGGCGAGACCCCGACTCGGTGGCCTTCGCGCGACGCTGAGCAGCGCTCTTACGCGCCTCACCCAACGAACGAATCAACCCAGTCGTCACAACGTCCTCTAGTGCCCCACCGTACCCGGTTTTCATGTAGTCAACCAGGGCAGACGACAACATGCACATGCAATCCAACAACGGTTCAAGCCCAACCAGGCCACTGCGCAAGAGCGCCTGATCGTAAATCGGCGGCTTATGCTGACGCTCCTCGACGGGAACCTTATCATTCAACTCTAGGAAATAGTTGCGCGCCTGAGCGAAATGGCTATGCAAACGCTTAGAAAGTTCAACACCGCCCGCCTCGTCCTCCGCGTAAACGTTGACTGCTGTGCGCATGTCGCCGCGCAAAATCGCCTCAAACAAATCAAGAGACTTAGGCAACGCGAGAGGCAAACCATCCGCCAACTGACCCAAATACTGCAACGCGCCACGAATACTACCGCCACCATAAAACACGGCAGTATCCACCATCTGATCGTCAACACTCACGCCAGCCTGATCGGCAACACGACGCAACAACGGGGCCATCGTCCCATCCGGCACGCTCTTAATCACGTAAGGGGTTGTACGGTTCAGCACCGCAGGCTGAACTTTCTTCACCTCGGTCGTGCAGAACATCCAAATCGTCCCCTTAGCGCGAGCCTGAGTCTTATCCTCCAACTCGCCCAGCAACGCGTCCTGAGCGGCGGTGCTCATACGGTGACACTCGTCAATAATGACAATCTTCAACCCAGACGGCAGAGGAGACCTAACCGACGTGTAGCTAATCAAATCGCCGACCGCAGCCATATTCGCCATGCCCTTAGACGCGATCACGCGCTTCGCACACAGCGGGTTACTTTCCTCAGTCTTGTAGTCGAACACGGCCAGGCACGAGTCGCACTCGCCGCACGGATTGTAGCCGGGCTGAATGTTCTCACACACGAGGGCGCGCGCCACAATGAACGCGAGCGTCGTCTTACCACACCCAGACTCGCCACTAAACAGGAGAGCGTGCGGGTAGTCCACACTACCGGCCGCGTGGGCGGCGCGAGCTTTCGCCACATACGCGCGAATACCCTTCACTGTCGCATCTTGGCCGACAACCTCATCGAACGTTCGCGGCCTATACGCCGTCGTCAAATCGGTGACCTTGCTGCCATCCACAGGCGCATTGTCAGGGTTGTTGGTTGTTGTTTTCTTCGTTGCCATTACTCTGTTAACGTCTTTCTGCACTACTGGGTGCGTTTACGGTCGGTTGTGTGAGGTTGCGCCACACTCGGCGGGCGCGCAAAAAGCTAGGCGGCAATATCTTCGCCAACAAGCGGATACGCGTCAAGGGCATGGTCGTCCAACACGTCCGGTTCGCGCCCCGACTTGTCCCCCTTGAATACGAGGTCCATGCACCGCTTACGCGTCCCATCCTCCAACAAAATCATAGCGGCAGACGGAACAAGCCACGCGCGCTCGCCCACGACAACCTTTGACACGTTGCCTCGCCCGTCGGACAAGAAACGCTCAAACAATAGGCCGTACTTGATGGGGTCCACGTTTGTTCCTCCAATCAGGTAGAGGACGAGACTACCGGGAGCACTACCACGCCCCCACCCAACCGCATACATGAGAGTATTCCCATGCTTGTCGCGGACACTAAATTTACGGTTAGCATACTCAACCACATGCTGAATAATGAGGAAGTACTGCTCGAAACCACCATCAGAAATGACCGCCATCTCCTCGCGGATACGCTCGTCAATGACACGCGTATCTTCCTCTGTCGCGCGCGGGTAACGGACTTTAATGCCCTCGCGGGCAATACGCTCCAAATACGCTGTCTCGTCCTCGCCGCCCAGGTCGATGCTCGGCCTGCGGTGCTGGTCGTACTCGACCACGCTGAACCCGCCCTCACACATTTCAGCGATAACGCTCGTGCCAGTGAGTGCAGCTTTCGCGTCGCCGTCACTGAACCCGCCGCTACGCAACGCGGCGTACATTTCGTCAGCGGTTTTCATATAGTAGCCGTTGCCGTTAAACGCGAACCGAGTGCCACCCTCGTCCAGTGTCTTGTCGTACATGGACGAGCCGGTGTTCATGCACAACATCTGCTCGTGCCCCACGGCCTGTTCGGGGCGCGTGTAGTGCGCGTCGTTCGTCGCCAACAAGCGCAGAACGCCCTGACCGTAGCGTCCCTCCAACTGGGAGCGCAAACGCATCTGGGCGCGGATGAGCTGCTTCTCCAACGCCATGTCATGAAACATGACCTCGAAGAAAATGCGGTCACCAAAAATCTCAACCATACGGTCCAAATACTTGACAGCAGCGTCCACCTGCCCCAAAGCAAGACGCGTATTCAACTCAGACGACGGGCACCCCGTAGACACAATGAGACCACTGTTGTGCTGCTCCAAAATGTCCACGTCAAGACGCGGATGCTTCGTCACACGATGCTCTTCACGAGACCCCCACTCGCTCAACTTGTACAAGTTGCGCACGCCCTCATCGTTGTAAGCCCACACAGTCAAATGCGTGTACGCGCCACGAGACGACACGTCCCCCTCCCCGCCGTCGGCGTAGAACACGCGCTCCTGCACGCGCGCACCCAGCGGGTTATCGGGAGCCATATACAGTTCACAGCCGGGAACCGGCGTAATACCCGCCTTATTGGCGGCTGTAATCAGGCGATTCAGGCCGTTCATGCCTCCGTGGTCAGTCAGCCCAACCGCACGATGCCCCAACCTGGATGCCGCCGCCACATACTCCTCCACAGGCGAGAAGCCGTCAAGCTGGCTACCGTCCTCGCTATGGTTGTGTAGGGATGAAAACTCGATCATGCTTCCACCTTAACATCATCGTCCGCAGAACCCAAACCGTCAAGAATCTTACGGTCATGATTTGACAAAGCGGGAAGCCCCTCACGCTTCGCCGCGTCCTCCAACACTTGCAGCAAATCAACCTTGCCGCTACGCAAATCAGACGCAGACACGGGAATAGAGAAAACCGGCAGAACGCGACGCGAGTCCGGCCTATTCACCGAAAACAGCATCGGCTTACGAGAGCCGCGACGATTCAAGTCCAACAACACGAGGATAATGTTCGCGCTCTTGTCTACGCGCCTCACGTTATCAACCAGCACGCGCTCAATAAACCCCGAAATGTCGCGGCCCTGATACGACACACGCTCACCCTTAGAACCCATACGACGGCCACCGATAGCGAACCTATCGTTAATGCTCACCGGATACACGTAAAACCCATAATTACGATACGCGACCACTCCACCCTTATTGCGAGCCTTATTCGTCACGTGAGCGACCGCGCTGCCACCCGCAGCCTCAACGTTACCCACAATCGCGGCAAGCTCACGCTCACCCATATAATTCACGTCCATACCCTCGTAAGCGCGCTTCGCGCTACGCGGACGAAACAGGAGGGTAAACACGCCGAAACCAGCAACAAGACCCACAAGGGAACTACCAGTCAACGACCACCCAGAAAAACCGGCCACAAGCAACGTCGCCGCATAATCAACCACGAGAGCGACAGCCAGCAACCCCCAGCGGCTACGCGACGCAAATACCAAATACGAGTATGTCAAGCATGAGGACGCCAACAGTAGGAGCGAGCACGACCACACGACACCGCCCAAACCGGCACCGTACACGGCGGTCATCGACGCGGACGCCGACAACACCAACAGCAACGCGAGGACAGCGGCGCTCTTAAACACGACAGGCACGTTCGCTTGCAATACGAACCCCAGAGACAAGCCAGCGGACAGAAGCGCCGGAACCCACCACAGTGCGCTCCCCGACAGAGCGGCACCGCCCGACAACAGGACACCAGCGGACACGACAAGCGCCAACGCCAGCGCGTGACGGCGCACAGTGCCAGCAATTTCACGCAAGAACACAGACATTAAAGACCTCTTTCACAAACAAACAAGAACGACAAATAGGTAACGCCGCTACTCAGATACCACGTAGGACGCGTCGCGGCCAAACTTAATGAACTCCTCGGCGCGACCCAATACAAGACTACGCTGACCCTCCGGCACAGCATCCAGCGCCTCACTCGTCGCACACCACTGCTCAAACGGAACGGCCACGCGCGCCGCGTCGCCACTCTCACCGTTGGCAGGCAACCCCGTGGGCGTGGACGCGGACACAAACAGAGGCTCCAACTTCCACGACAGGGCGTGAGCCGCCTCGTCGCCAATCAGGCGCGTATCCAACCCCGAATACTGCGCCGACGTGATGCCGGTAACACGCTGACGAAGAATAGGCGCGTCCTCCCACACAAACAAGCCGCTCTCGCGCACCTGAGTGGAGCGAAGATTCTCCACCACCAGGTCCGTAACCTGCGCGGCCGACAAGCCGGACGCGTCAATTGGCGCAAAATCATACTGTGGGCGCTGAGGCAGGGAACGCGCCTCGTAGGATGCCGACCCATCTGGGTTGATAGTCCACAGAGTCCACCCCCTGCCCTCGCCGTTATCCTGGTCAGAGAACCCGCGACGCAACACGGACCCGTTGTAGTACACGCTGTTCCCTGCGCTATCCTGAACGGTGCTGCGCTCATGAATATGCCCAAGCATAACGGCGCTCCACGCGTTCTGCGACAACAAATGATCGGGAATGACGATCTCACGCGGCGACTGCTGCGCACGCAAGCGCATCTTCATGATCGGGTCAATCACGCCGCCATGCGTCGTAAACACGTTCACCGCGCCAGGCGTGGCAGCGACGCGCCCCATCGTGTCCGCCTGCCCCATATACATGTGATGCGACACCATGTGCAGCATGAGACCGTCCGCCATCTCAAACGACGCGTAAGGGTCAATGATACTGTAGATGTGGCGCTCCGGGTCGTGGAGCACGCGAGACGACGCAATCTCACTCGCACTATCCACAGCCTCGTGGTTACCGGCCAACAGGTAGACGGGAATGTTCGCGTCGGCGAACCTGCGAAGCTCATCCTGCGCCACACAAATGGTGCGCATGTCCGGGCGCGGTGAGTGAAACATGTCACCAGCGATAACAACCGCGTCCACGCCCTCAGCGATCACGTCAGTGACGATGGCGTGCAAGAGGGTGTAGCCGTCCTGGACACGAACGTTCACATGATCGGGTGTTTCACGCCTACCAGACTTGTATCCCAGGTGAATGTCTGACAGGTGAGCAACCCTAAAACCGCCCATAGTTAGCGCCTCCTAAGCTCCGCGACCAGTACCCGGAGGCGCTGGCGTAAAATTGAATACTTCTATACGGTGAGGGCGCTCTTGCGCGGCCTCATCACGCGACCAATCATAACATGACCCACGCCAGCGAGCAAAATCCCACCAACAGCCACGCCAGCCAACACGCGAGACTGGTAGGCGCGATACAACCACTGCGGACCCATACGACCAACGTACGTGCCGGTGACAGTGGACGCATCCACGGGAGCATCGTCAACACTGTTCGCATCACCACGGAAAATAAACGAGTTGCCGGGCGTGTCCACCACGCGGTGAATCACAGTCCGACCATCGCCTTTAACGTACGTGCCAATCTCACCCACAGCGGGCGTTTTCGACGAGTCTACGCGCACCACGTCACCCTTCACCAGGGTAGGAACCATACTCTCTGACACAACCTCGCGCACACTGTACCCGTGAGACTGGTTCCACACAATCGACCCGTAACAAAACAGGGTGCCAGCCAGCGCCAACAGGAACGCGAACACGCCCACGCGGCTCACCCGCAACCACCGGCGACGCACGCGGCTACGATATGCGCGGCCTCGCGCGTGCGACACGGCAGAAGCCGCAACCGGACCCAACACGTTCATGCTCTTTTCGCTCACCTGTCGCCCCCAAGCTCAGCGGGAACACCCTCACTCTTGTCCACCCAATACGACATGACGAAACGCGCCACATGCCGGTGATCGTTACCGTATGCGCCGAAAGCGGTGCTCGTACACGTGACAAGGTTCAAGTAGCGGCCGTCCGACGGGTATCCAGACGGGGCACTGTACGCGGCCTCAACGTCTGTCGGTTCAATGATGCTACTGTCCGCGTAGTCGAAAACAATCCACGCGTTCTCGGTTTCCATAATCACGTGGTCGCCCGCCTGGAAACGATCAATACCGAAAAGGTTGCTCCCGTTCGTGCGACGGTGACCAAACCCCACAGCGACACCAGTCGTGCCAGGGTACGCGGCCTGCGGGTCGAAACCCAGCCACCCGTTGTCAAGAATCGTCTCCTGGTCGTATCCGCTAGAAGCGGGGATACGCATGTGGTCCCACGACGGGACATGCAGCACACCGTAGGCGTTACCTTCCGGCGGGATAGAAGCGGAGCCGGGCGGGTCGTCGTAATGCTTCACGCTTGCGACGGTCGTGACCTTCGGTTGGTCTGCGTGCGTCTCGTCCCACACGCTCAAATTATGACTCATGACACCGCTCGCCCGGTGGTCGCTCCACCACAACTGATTGACAATCATGGTGCCGCCAATCGCAAACAAAACAGTGGCAAGCGCCGTGAGGAAAATACTCAGGCGACTCGGCCCCTTACGACGGTGCGCGCCACCGCCAGAAGCGTGCAAGCCAGACACGCGAACCCCTCCAAACCCACAAGGCACCCCAGCGCCCGTGAACCGCCGACAAGGACGGGCCGTAAGCGCGGGGCGAAACAAATAACGTTACACCAACAATAACGCGAACAAACCGAAAAAGAAAACCCTCAACCGTTCAAGCGGGCACTCAAAGGAAACAAGTAAAACAACCAGCAGCAGCGAGGAGAACCCCACCACGCGGCCGTCAAGCATGTTCCCTGAGCGCACAAACGCAAGAACAGTTGAGGGCGGTGCAGCAGCAAAAGCCGCGCAACCAGACACCCCCGCAAACGCGGGAAACCAACGCAACCCCTAACGGTTACGCGATCAAGCTCTTCACATTCGCCCACAAAGGGGGTTAGTGCCAGCCTGTCTTTCGACGGCTGATCTTCTCTTGTCTCAATCGCATCCAAAAGGACGGCCAACACTCACATAGCGTCAGCAAGTCACATCAGCCCCGCATAAGCGGAAGCGTCACCCAGATCACTCACACACAAGCTCACCGGACACAACCATAATATCACGCGGGCGACGGAACGCCAGCCGAAACAGAAGTGACACCCGCCACACCGACAGCTTGCGCGTCAGCCCTCGCCGCACCCAACGCGGCCTCAGCATCACTCAACGCACGCAAAGCACCATCCACATCCGCCGACTCATCAGCCACAACACGCGCAGACGCAGCCGACAAGCCGCTACGCGCAGCCTCCAAGCCGGAACGCGCAGACGAAAGCTCACTACGAGCCGCCTCAACGCGACCATCCGCGCCGCCAGACGCGCCAGGAACACTCAACCCCGCAGCCGTGCCGTCAGCGACGGTTGCGCCAACGCGGTTAGCCCACCCAAACGCGGCTGCGCTAGACGCGTCACCGGAGCCGCCAGACGCGGGCGTGCGACCAAACGCCGCCGCATCCACGCGCAGGGCGCTAGCGGCGTCACCCACCGTATAGAACCGCGACACGTCAGTCTCAGAAACGTTCCGGTGGCTACTATTCACCGCCGCGAACTTCTGAGTCGCATACACGCGACCACCCTCATACGACACACCAACACCCGTCACAGTGTACGCACCCAACATGTTACGATTATGCGCCGGAGAGTCCTTCCACTGAGCAAACAGCGAATCGGCGATCTGCTCCGGGGTCTTACCTGTCGCCGCGTCGCCACGAATCGCGTAAGCAATGTTCTCACCCACACCACTCAACTGCGCACCATCCACGCCCGCACGCAAACGCGCCGACATTGACGAATCGTGATTAAAGTCCCTCTCCGCCGCCATGTGAGCGCTCCACGACTGAGCCTCACCATCCAGCGTGCGACTCGCCACCAAAGCGGGCAACCCAGCGTCAGCTCGATACGCGTTCACCTTCTGAACAAGTAGACGCTCCACCACGCGAGCCTGAGTCCCCTCATCCATCGTGCGCCAATCCACGGTGCCAGCCTGCGAGGCTTCCGCCTCAGCGTCCGCAACCTCACGCTCAGCCGCACTCACGCGAGCCTCAGCGTCAGAAACAGCACGCTCAGCATCAGCCAAAGCCACGCGAGCCGACACTCCGTCAGCTTTAGCGGCAACAGCCGCATCATACGCCGCCTTCGCGTCATCGTAGCCGCGTTGCGCGTCAGCGAGCCTCGCGGCCGCATCGGAAGCAGACAAAGACGGTGTGCCGGTATTATCGCCGCCAGTCGCGCCCGCGCCACCAGCGCTACCGTTAGCCGTATGGTCGCCACCGCTCGGCTTACCAACGTCACCTGTGGTGGCCTGACTGCCACGAGCGCTATCGGACGCGTGGGCGCTAGAATCGCCTGTACGCGCCTCGGAGCCACCCGCACCTGTCTCGGTAGCCTGGGGGCCTGAAACGCCGCCAGAGGGCGCTACGGGAGCCTCAGAGGGCACCACATGGGCATCATGTGACGGGGAGGGCGGCGTAATAGCGTCTGGCGGTGCAGGAACAGCGTCGGACGGGGCCGCAGGAGAAACGTCAGGGGCCGTAGCGCCCGGAACCGCCTCAGACGGGGCAGAGGGGGAAGCATCGGACGGAGCGGCAGGAGCCTCCTCACCCGGAACCGCCGGGGTAGTGTCAGATGGCGCTGCCGGAACCTCGGGCGTATCCACAGCGCCAGGAACAGCCTCGGATGGGGCGGCGGGAACGCTATCGGACGAGGCCGCAGGGGAAGCATCACCCGGAGAAGCGTCAGACGGCGCTACCGGCGCACTCTCAGACGGAGCCGCATCCCCCGAAGTCGCGCCCTCGGCGGGAGCAACCTCACCAACGCCCGCACTAGGCGCGTGATCTTCCGCCGCACCCAACTGGCTAGAATCGCCACCAGACGAATCAAGCTCAACCGCGCCCGAAACGTCGCCAGCACCCTCGCTAGGCGACTCGGCAGGAACAGGAACACGATCACCCCCACTCGTCATAAAAGAACCAAACGACGGCGCAGGAACAACAACACTACGCGTCGAATCAAGAACCGACGCATCCTCGCCAGTCGCCTCAGCCAACGCGTCCTCATCCGTCGGGTCAACCCCACCAACACGGCCAGGGTCACCCGAAACCGCGTCGTCGCCCGCACTATCCGCGAGCGCACCGCTCACAGCGCCAGAAGCGCCAGCCGTCGCCAACGTCGCAGCCGCCAACGAACCAGCAACAGCCGCGCGCCTCGAAAACTTCACACCCACAACCACCAACTCCTCAACAACAATCGGGAACAAGGGAAATACAGAAACCGCAACAGACAACGGCCCCACATAAAGAAATATGCACACAAACCACGCGGCAACAGCGATAAAATCCCGAAAAATCAAGCAAAAACAAGCGCGCCCCACGCCCTCCGCAAACAAACGGAGAGCATGAGGCACGCCCATCAGCGCACGTCAAGAAGCGTCAGAACGCGATAGGGACAAGCCCATAGTTCAGCGCCCACTGCAACGAATCGACGGTCACGCCAACCCCAGGATGGGACGCGTGAACAACCTTACCGTCACCAATGTAAATGACAATGTGCGTGCGAGATGCAAGCAACATGCCCGGCTTCAAGTCGTTCACGCTCACGCGCTTACCATACGCGAGCTGCTGAGCCGCCGTGCGGGGTAAGTCAGTGTACCCCAACTGGTCGTGATACACCCACCACACGAGACCCGAGCAATCAAAAGCGTTCGGACCCTCCTCGCCCCACACGTAAGGGGAACCCAGCTTACTCATCGCCAACTGCACGGCACGATTACCCGCAGCCTCATCCGACAACGTGTAACTCGAAGCCGCACCAGCGACAACAGAACTAGAGTCCACTGCGCTCTCGCGTGGCTTCGTGCCCTCTAGCACAATCTCACGAACCGGAGCCTTCGTCACAGTAGACGACACCGTAGACTCCACCTTATCCGCATCCGCGCCATCAACGGCAGCCGCGTTCACGCCCTTGTCTTTCGACAAGTCAGTGCGAACAGTCGAAACCTTCGTCACACTACCAGGCTCGCCCGCCTGCTGGACACGCGTCTCACCCACAAACAACTCATCAGAGGGAAGAACCTCCGTCTCAAACGGAACCTCCTCCACACTCTCAGTACGCGACTCCTCCACAGCATACAAGCGCACAGAATCGCCCGCGTGAATGACCTGCCCCTCGTCAACCGCCTTAGAATCAGACGTGCGCACCAAAGCCGGGTCCACACCCTTCGACTCCAAAAACGCGCCCAACGACTCAGGAGACACGCCAGCCTTAAAATCGTAAGACTTCACGCCCGCGCTCGTCGCAACACTCACCCTCGCGTCAGCCGTATCAACCGGCGCGTCAGCCGCAGCGACAGCGCCCGCACCAGGCATCACACACAACGCCACCGCAGCCGCCGCGACAGCCGCCACGCCACCCGCACTCGAAACATGCGAACCAGCCGCACGATGCTTCGGATTACCAGACGACGCCCCGCGCTTACGCTCACCCCTATGACGGGGACTCTTACTCTTCTTCGTACTCATCCATTATCCTTAGTGTAGACAACATAAAAAGCGTGAGCGCCACCAAAAGGCCAACACCAACACGGGCAACCTATTCTTGGCGGCGCTCACACAGCTTCACCTCGACTGAGGACGATCACCCGACGCAGACGCGTAAGGCTGCGACACAACAACCGTCACAGGCGTAGAAGCCTTAGCCTTCGACCCCTCAGCGGGAACAACGTGCGTCACCTGCTCCGAGGTCACCTCACTATTCTTCACAGTCACAACGGTCACAGCAGAAAAACCCGCCTTCACGAGCGCATCCTGCGCGTCGTTACCCGACAAGCCAACCACATGAGGAATAGCCACCTCCGGGTCACTCTTAGCCTTCGACAACACGACACTTACCTCAGTGCCCGAATCAACCTCGCCAGCCGCCACGGACTGCGACAACACGACGCCGGCCGCGCCGTCACTCTCCTGCTCACTAAACGACACGGACACGCCAATCTTCTTAGCGTCAGACTCCACATACTCGCGGGTCTTACCCTTCCAATCCGGCAGATTCACGCGACCAGAAGCAACATCCAACGTCACACTATCACCGTTCGACACTTCCAAACCGGCAGCAACCGACGCGCCCGTCACAGTACCCACGGGGACAGTCCCAGCCTCAACCTGGCGCACCTCACCAACCGACACGCCAACCGCGTACAGCGCCTTCGTCGCCTCCTCCACAGTCATACCCGACACGTCAGGCATAAACGCAGACTCCGGTCCAGCCGAATACGACAACACAACCGCGTCACCAACATTCACAGTAGAACCAGCCGGGGCAGACTGAGACACCAGCATGTCGCGCGCCACCTCACCCGAGGTCACCTGTTCCACGCTACAGGAGAGCTGAACCGACGTGAAAGCCGCACACGGGTCCACGCCCTGAGACAACGCGGCAGGCGCAGACGGGACAGCAACATCGTCACGATGGTCCCACCAGTACAAGCCGCCAGCCGCCAACACGCCAGCCAACGCCACGCCAGCAACCGCGAAACCAGCGACAGTGCGACGACGCTTCACGCGCTCCTCGGCGCGGCGACGCTTCACGCGCGTATCCAACCCATTATCGCGGCGCTCATCGACGCCATCATGTTCCAGGCTCGAACCAGACTCGTCACCGGACATGATCTCATCCCACGATACGGGCGAATCACGATCTTCGGAACCGTCGCCGTCATCAACGGACGCGCTCTGCGTCACCTCATCAACACCATCCAGCTCAACATCGTCAACATGAACGTCAGACTCGGACATAAAACTCCCCTTCTAGGAAAACGCGCACCACAAAACAGCGCGCACCTCTCATACGATCAATAACCGACACCGCTCACAAAACCAGCGGCATCAGTCAACCTACTTGAACATTACGCTAACACAACAGTTAGTTACCCGGCAAGTCGCGAACAAAACGAGGAACCCGACACACGCGACCAGCAACCACATCAGCCATCAACGGCACCAACAACAACAACAACTCCTCGCCACCAAAAACCGTAGACGACTTCAACCCCCGCGACAGTTGAGACGACACATCAGACAACATCCTACACTTCGCCACACCCAACGCCCGCGCACGATCAAACAACACGCGGAACTGATACGACGACGCATCCATGCCCAACACCTGAGCGACCTCACACCTCTCACAACCAACCTGCAACAGGCTCGCAGCGCGCGACAAAGACCCCATTTTCTCCAAAATCTTCGCAACCGCCAACGGGTGAACACCACCCGACAACACTCGGCGACACACACGCAACGCCTCAGCGCCGTCACCCCGAAAAATAGGCTCCTCCACCAGCCACGGCTTCAACGACCCCTCACGCAACAAGCGACCAGTCAAATTATCGACACTAATACGATGCTGGTCGCCGCGTGGAACGCCCAACATGATCTGCGACAGGACGGGAACAATAACCTGAAAGTCCTCCCCCGCATAGCCGCGCAGAAAACGCTTCGCACCCGCCGACAAACCCGTACAATCCAACAACTCGTCAGCAACACTACGACCACGAGCGGGCTTCGGCATGACAACAACGTCACCGCCCGCGTCGCGCACCATCTTCTCCAACTTACGTGTAGACGTGCGAGGGCACTCACACACAATCAACAGACCAGGATCAGCGGCCCTCGCCACGTCGCCACCCTCAACCAGACCACCAAAAAACTGAGCAAAACGCTTCACATCATCAGCGGGCACGCGACGAACAATCAAAGACGACGAATCGCCGCCATCCAACAGCGTGCCCTCGCGGCACGCAGCCAACGGCTCACCATCACTCACATAATGCACCGGAACGCCGCCCAGCTCCACGCGCGCCAACGCCTCCTGAAACACGCCAAACGACACGTCCTTATCAACAACAAGCCTCAAAAACACGCCAGAAAACCCTCTCACACCACGCGCAACTGTCAGCGCACAACGCCACGCACAAACGACAACGACACAACACCATCCAACACGCTACCCGAACCGCACGCCACCGTCATCGAATCACGAGACACCGCCCTATTATCCCCCACAACAAACACGCCACCGTCAGGAACAGTGGCCTCGCCGCCAGAAACGCACGACCCAGGCAACGCCGCCACCATACGACCATTCACCCACAAGCCGCTACCATGCAACGACACCACGTCGCCAGCCGCAGCCGCCACACGCTTCACAGCCACCCGGCCAGGATGACGCCACCCCTCCGGCTCCTCAAACACCACCACGCTACCAGCCTGAACCGGCGCGTCAGTGTCAACCTCAATCTCCTGCCCAGACGTGAGAGTCGGCGACATCGAATCGCCCGCAACAACATACCGGCCCTCCGACTCGTCGCTACCAAGCGCCCACGCGAAAAACACGACAGAGACAACCACGGCGCACGCCAACAAGACGCGCAAAAACACAGTGCCATCACCCGAGCGAGAAACGCCAGCAATGCGACGCGAACCACGCGCAGGCAACACGCCGTCACTGGAACCAGCGCCGCGAGAATCAACCATCAGGCAACAAACCCCACAAAAACAAGAAACAACACAACAGAACAGTCAACGGCAAGCCGAAAGAGAAGAGCCGGTCACGCAATCTTCATGACCGCGCGATGATTGTTCGCAACCGTCTGCAACGCATCCAACGCCGCACGCACAGCAATAGAACTCGTCTTAAACATCTCAATCGCAGCCTTATACGCCGACACCTGAACGTCCAACTCGCACACGCGAGCATCACTATCCACGGCCGCGCGCCTCACGTCAGCGGACGGCAAGTCGCGCACCTGCAACGTCACCTCAGCGACCGCACGCTTATGCTCACCCGCCACCTTCCGCAACGCGTCCTGAGCAGCGTTTGTCCTATCAGCCAACATTAGATTCAGATGAGCGGCTTTGAGCATCAAACGATTCACCTGCTCAAACGACCCGGCATCCACAGCCGCATCCAACTCTTCCGCCATCGCCCTAATCTCAGCCATCAACTGAGCATCACGATCAAGCAACCTCTACACCAACCTTCCACAACGAGACAAAACGGGCGAACAAGATGCCGCCACATGTATGAAACCATCATGCCATGACACCCGTCCGCCCGTCAAAATCTCACCAACGGCCACGCCTGCGACGCTTCCTCGCCGCGCTCACCGCGTTATCGAACGTGCGAGCAACACCCACGCGAGCGCGCCCATCCCGCTCGTCACGAATACCCAACTCCATACGGTCAGACTCCGCGCGCGTCGGCCACGCCCACTGAATACACGACAACACGTAACACACCATGACGCACGCGCCGAGCGTGTACGCCCACGTCCCAGCGGAAGCCATCGACAACAGAGCAGCCACAGAAAACCCCAAAACGGACACGGCCACACGCTGACGCACACTCAAACGGTTCTTCCACGGCTCCCAACCGTCAGGCTTCGTGCGGCGACGCACATCAGTCCAAAACAACCCCAGCACGCCCACGGCGACCGCCAGGCACACGCCGCCGCCCAACGCCGGGACACTACGCGCATACATCCACCAGCGCCCCTCGGGAGCAAACACATCCAACAACACGCCCACGGCAACAAACACGACTGCGCCCGCCAGTGGCACAACAAGACCGCGCGCGCCCTTCGTATGGTAACGCCTGCGCACAAACCGACGCGCCTGCACCATCAACGACACCTGGCCGTCATCCTTCTTCCCACGATCAGACACCGCGCGACACCATCCTCCCAATAAACATATGACAAAAATAGCTGACCTTAAACCGGCCCGCTACAGCATGTCACCATTGTACTCGCCATACAATTCCACAGCCGCCGCCACAGCCAACTCGCCCACACTCTCGTCAGCAAGAATACGCGTAGCATCATCCGACGCGTCGCCCAACAAGGGTGCCTGAGTCAAAATGTTCGAGAAACGAGTCCTACCCTTCCCCTTCTGACTCTCACCAAACACGTCACCGCCGCCACGCATCGCCATATCCTCATACGCCAACGCCGCACCATCGTCGGAAGCAACCAAAGCCTCCAAACGCTTCACGCCACGATCAGACATCACATCCGGGTCAGCGACAAGGAAACAATATGACTGGTAACTGTTACGACCAACGCGGCCGCGCATCTGATGCAAACTCGCCACACCAATACGATCAGCGCTAAAAACGCCAATCACCGTAGCATCAGGAACGTCAATGCCAACCTCCACCACAGGAGAGGCAACCAGGACATCGTACTCGCCGTCACGGAACGCGGCCATCACCTTATCCTGGTCATCCTTACGCATCTTCCCATGCAACATGGCACACCGCACGCCCTTAAACGCACCCTTAGAAAGAGCGTCAAACAAAGGCTTCACAGACGCGACCGTACCCTTATCGTCGCCCTCCACGTGAGGTGCAACAACGAACACGCGCCGCCCCAGCCGAATCTCAGACAACGCACGCGTCACAAACTCGCTATCAGGCTCGATAGCGTTGGCCGTGTTACGCCGCACCCAACTCGTCACAATCGGCAAACGGCCCTCGGGCTTATCCGGCAGAGAAATCACCTCCACGTCGCCATACAACACCTGCGCGGTAGCGCGAGGAATCGGCGTCGCCGTCATCATCAACACGTCAGGACGCGCCACACCATCACTAGCGCACACCTCAATGAGACGCGACCTGTCCTTCACGCCAAACTTCTGCTGCTCATCCACCACCACGAGACCCAGGTCACGGAAACGCACCGACTTCTGCAACAGGCCAGTCGTCCCCACGGCCACGCTAATAACACCGTCAGTCACGTCACGGTTGAAGCGCTTGCGCTCAGCGCTCGTCGCCGACCACCGGGAATCAAGCAACGCCACGCGACCATTTACGCCCGCACGCTCGCACGAGACTCGGATAGACTCATACAACTGCTCCGCCAGGATGGCCGTCGGCGCAAGAACCGCGACCTGCCTGCCAGACGCGACAGCGGCAACAATCGGGAACGAAGCCGTCAACGTCTTACCTGAACCCACGTCACCAATCAACAGCGACACGTGAGAGCGCGTATCGGCGGCGGACTCCAACAGGCGGCGAGTCGCATCCACCTGGCCGCGCGTCATCGTAAACGGCAGAGACTCACGCAAACGAGCAACCTCACGCTCACCCTCGCTCATTTGTACGCCCACGCGCTCATCGAAACGACGGAACCTATGCAGCAACACCTCCAAGAGAACAAGCTCATTGTAGGCGAGCGTCAACAGCGCGTCCTCAAACACCTGTTTCGACGCGGGGAAATGCACGAAACGAATCGCGTCATAAAACGACAACGGCGCACGATCAGGCGACAGCAAACGCATGTAGCCGGGCGAACGCACACCGCGAATACGGCCCAACAATTCCAGGACGAGACCCGTCAGCGTGGAAGAGTCCACCGCGTTCTTCTGTGACTGAGGATACACGGGCACGAGAGCCGCGCCCACCGTGTTGTCACTCATGTCAATCGTTGAGCCACTAATCGCCCTGTCGCGCCGGTAAAAACCAACCTTACCCGTGATAATGACGCTATCGCCAGGGAAAAACTGCTTGACCAGCCACGGCTGATTAAAGAACGTGACGCGAACCCTACTACCCAGGTCGTCGCGCACCTTGAAAACCGCGTCCTGGCGCGGCCTACGCCCTGCGTTCTTTGACGGTACAATGTTCTGTTCCGCCGACTCGACGACGCCGACAAGCGTTACCTGGTCCCCATCCAGCATGTGAGAAATCGGGATGGGGTGGGCGCGGTCAACATGACGAATAGGCACGTGCATCAACAGGTCGTACAAGCTATCAATACCCATAGCCGACAAGCGCTCCGGCAAACTACGGCCAGCCGCAGCCTTAGCCTGACTCTTCGACAAATACTCGTGCGTCGCCAAAAACAGTTCAGACGTGGGGACCAGCTTCAAGCTATCCAAATCACCATCATACCCGGCGATAGGGCGCGTCACAGCGCGCACCACATCCTCACCCAACTGGATAGGCTGATAGCCGTCAGCCGACAGTTTCTCGTTCGCCGCGTCAACGTCAAACACGCGCGCGAAACTCGTCTGCCACAACCCCCTGCGCCTCACGCCGCCAATCTCGCCAATGGCGCGCTCATAACGAGGCGACGACACGCCATCAAAAATGAGAAACTTACCCGTCTGACTGATCGACGCGACAGGCGGCGGCACAGAAGCCGGGTCATCATCCACAGGCGCAGCGCCGCCGTCAAACAGCGTCCCAGCATCGGCAGGGAGAGGGGCGGGAGCGGCAGGCAGAGGAGCACCAGTATTCACAGACTGAACGGGCGCGACACCGCCAAAAGCGCTCACAGGACGCGAATACACCCACTCGTATTTCGTGCCCTCCCACAACCGAAAACCCGACATACAAAACCCCTCCTACAAGCCACGACAACGAACAAAAGATACTCTCTAAAAAACAGGATACCCCGCCCACGGTGAACCAGTCAAAACCTCACCACGAGCGGGGAACCAGTAAGCGAACGATCTGTTAGTCGCCCAGCGCGTCGGCAGCGCGATTCATCCACGACGCGCACGCCAACACACGGTCACGCAACTCCCGGAACTCGCCCTCGCCAAGGAAATCAGCGGCCACAGCAAACATGTCCGGCTCTGGCAACCCTTCAACAATGTCAGCGGCAGCAAGGAAACTAGACAACACCTGGGCGCGCGGGTCACCGCCATTAGAGTCGCGCGAACCGTCACTACCAGACGACGGGGCGCGACCACCCTTGTACTCGCCCGTCTCAGGGTCCACGCCCGCACGCTCCAACAGTTTATCGGCCGCGTCATCCAGCAACGATACGTTCTCCCAGTCATCCTCGGAGCCAACCTCAACCGGCACGGTAGACGACACGCCCACGTAGCCGTCGCCATCAACCACGTCGTCAGCGGGAACAACAGGGGTCGGATAGTCGCCCACAGGCTCCGCCTTCTCACTCGCGCGAGAATCGCGGATACGCGAACGCTCCTCCTCCACAATCTCACCCGCGCGAGCGGCAGCATCGTCAGCGTCTAGCCCCGCCGTCTCCTCGCGGATACGACCGGCGATAGCATCCAAGTCCTTGTGAACGTCGCGGGCAACAGCCTCCGTCAACTCCACAGACGCACCATCGGGAAGAGCCTCATCAAACACCGTAATAACACGGTTCAGGTTAATCAACTGGTACGAGCGCGACACGCTCATATCCAGCTCGCCCGTCACATAGTCGCCCCACGTCGCGTAACCGAGAGCAATATGAGCCTTACCCGCGTGAGCGCGGGCAACCAGCTCATGAATCTTCTCGCTCGCGCGCCGCATGTACGCAGTAATCTCATCCGTCAGCTCCTTCGCCTCGCTATCAGACAAAGCGCACTCGTCACCACCGGAGGCGGGCGCGGGAGCGTCAACGGGGTCGCCGAAATCGTCAACCACATGCTCAACAACAGGGTCATCATCAGAAAAAACAGGAACATCAACAGACATTAACAGTCACCAACCTAGAAAAAGAGAAAAAGGGAAAAGCGAAAACATGAGCGGCCGTGACAGGCGCAACCCGACAAAAAGTGAATATTACTGACCAGCGGCGGACGCGGCCACCATAAAATGCGTCAAACACGCAACAAACCCAGCAACCACCAGCGCAGGACCGGCAGGGAAAACGCCGCCGCGATCATTCAACGACGACTCCAACGCGCCCACCGTCACCGTGAACAACAACGCCAACACGAGAACACCCACGCCAGCGCCACCCAACAGCGGAGCGCACACAACCAGGCAATACCGCACCATTAGCGCGTCAGCACCACCAAGCCACGGAACACGCAAACCACCCAAAAACACGCCAACAATCCAACCAGCCACGCCCAGCAACAAGGCGAACACGCCAACAGACGGCGACAACGCGGCACCCAACAGCGACAAGCCACACAGCACGTTCATGGCACGCGAATCATACGGCACGCGCAGACTACAGTAATCCTCCACGCCACACAACATGCCCCACGCCACAAAAGGCGCAAACGACAAGGAAAGCCACGAATCGCCTGCGCCATACAAGAGAAGATTAACAGTCAACCCAGCCAACAGGGCAACAACGCCCGTCACGCGCTGACGCTTACCTTCCCAGCCGGAACCGCGAACGCCAGCAACACACACCCACACGCACGCCACAAAAGACATAGCGAAAGGAAGAACACGCACCACGTGAGACACGAACAATCACACCTATAAGAAGAGTACCAAACAGAGCAGAAAACGAAAGACGCAAACAAGACAGCGAGAGCGGCGGGGCGGGCAGCTACCGCAGGGCAAACACCCGCCCCACACACTCTCAACGAGTCTCACTCAATCACAAGGTCTTGGACCATGTGAACAACCGGGTCACTCTCAACAATGCGCTTATCCTCACCATCAACCACGGTAGACAGTGGATACAGGAGAAGAACAGCGGTGTTACCGCCATTGTAGGCGCGCACGCGCACACCCGCATTGCCCGCGCCATCCGCGACGGCGGCAATGCGGTCAAACGATGACGGGTTAGAACGAACGGCGAAACGTGCCACAACGTCGCCCGACAGGACTCGCATCCCCTTCTCATCAACGGCACCAGCCGAATACGACGAATCATCGCCAGACCTACCCGTCACAGTCATCGAACCAGACGGCCCATCAAACACGACACGCATGTCATTGGCTGAGTCAGTGCCAGCGGACAGCTCGTCGGCGCGGCGAATAGTCACCAGAGCGCCAGTCAGCGCGCGAGAACGCGGCATGTCACACACGTCCACCTGGCTATCGCGCCACGTGGACATCATCTTAGCGATAGCGCCATTAGCGAGCGCGTCAAAGCTCTGACCGGCGTTAAAAATCGCCGAATAGTGGCCATCAGTGTAACCGAAAGCCTCCAACGAGCTATCAGACAAGTGACTCTTGCGACCCAGGAGAATGACCTCACCCTCAGACGGGCACGCGAGCGCGGGACGCTCAGCCCACGTAAACGATAGGCTATCCGTGTCGGCGGTCTCAACGTCAACGCTACTGGAATACATGGCGAGACCATTACCACCCCAGCCGACGCACAGGAGCTTGCCGCCGCCAACGAGTAGCGCAGCGCTCCGCTTACCAGAACCATCAGCGTAGGCGACGGCATCAGTGGCGGCAAGGAGAGACGACACGACAGCGGCAGGAGCGGGAGCCGTCAGCTTATCGGCTTTCAGCCTCGTCTTAGCGCGAGCGCTAATAGGGCTATCGCCCATTGCGGCCGCGTGAACAGCCATGCGGACCTTCAAGCCACTATCCTGTTCCAAGCGCGGAACGGCGGACGCCGCACCCGTGTATGTGATCGTCGTGTAGTCGGCGCGGCTGAGCAGGCCAGCGAGCGCCAGCGTCTTTTCCGCATCCAAAGCAACACGCATCACCCCGTCAGTCATACCCTTGGGGTCAAGGCTGAACAGCGGGAGCGTAGCCTCGGCCTCGCTTTTTGTGCCGTTACCGTAGAAAGTGATGGTCGGCTTAGCGCCGTTCTCTACGGTCATGTAGATCGTCCCATCCTTAGAGCGGCCCACCTCGTGCGCGGCGTGCTTGATGCCGCTCACAAGGTCAGAGCTTGCAATGACGAGCTTCATGTTTTCCTCTTCTCCGGGCGCTGTTGCGCCCTCTCTCGTGTTTCCTCTTATGGGGAGCACTGTACTGTGGAGCTTTTCGCCGAGTCCGGTTGATTCTCTCGTCTTTCTTCGTGACAGGCCGGTCGGGGAATAGAACACACAAGCGCGCTCTCTACACATGTATAGTCTAATAGTTGCCGTGAGTCAAAACCTCACCAGAACACGGCCACCCAACCCCGCGCGAAACGCCAGAAACGCCTCTCGCGACCTCAAACACTCGCACGCACCTCAATGGTCATGCGGGCGCTGAAAAGCCGCGAGAGGCGCATACAGCAAACGACAGGGGCACGTTAGGGCGATTACTCGGCCAGGCGCACCACAACCTCCCTGCGAGACCCCGCCAACAGGCGAGAACCCGGCTCCACGCTCTGCCACACAACAAACCCAGACGGAACCCCGACGCCGGACGACGAGCGCTCACGATCAACCACCACACGCAACCCCGACGACTCGCCAATGGCAACCGCCGCCTCAGCAGACAACCCCACCAACGACGGAACCTCCACACTACCGGGCGACACAGGGGCAGCGTCAGCCGCAGTCATATCCGAACTCTGGTACACGGCAGGCGAATACCCGTGAGCCGCAAACACGCCAGGCAAATACGAGGCCGCGCTCTGAGCGACAGCGTGATCGTTCCACCTCGCCACGTGACCACGGAACTCGTGAAAGTCCATGCCCTCAGCGGTATCAACAGGGTCGTACACGTTAGAGAACAACGCCAACCCGCCAGTTACAACCGCCCACGTGCTGTTAATCACGTTATTGGAACCAGACTTAGTGGCAACGTCATACCCCGGTACGCGATAGCGCAAGCCAAACGCGCTCGGCACCGTGCCGTCCATGTTCGCGTGCATTGCGTCGGCCACGACCGCCGCCGCATGGGGCGACATCACGCGGCGGCACGCGTCAGCCGACGGGTCATACCCGTCCGGCGGCGCAACCTCCACGCCATCCACGCCAGTTACCGACTGAACCGGCGTAGCAGGACAGAAAACGCCGCCAGACGCGAACGACGCAAACACAGCGGCCATGTCAACAGGCGAGTGCTCAGTCGAACCCAAACCATACGACAGGGAACGAGACGAAATCGACTCAGGCGCAGGAATACCCACCGACGCAGCAAACTCCTTCACCTTATCCACGCCGATACGCATTTCCAACGTCGCAAACCAAGTGTTCGACGAGTATGCGGCAGCTTGACGGTACGACAAGAACCCGCCCTGCAACGCGCACGAATCACTGTTGTTGATACCGCCCTCGGGGCTATCGTAATCCGGCCCCGGATACAGTGGGCACGCCGACGAAAACGATAGGTTCCCCACGTCGTAGCCGTTATTCAACGCGGCCGCCAACACGAGCATCTTGAACGTCGAACCAGTGCCAGCGGGGTTAAGGGGGAGGTTAATCGTCGTCTCACCCGCGCCCGAACCGTAGTCACGGTTCACCGCATACACACTCACGCCACCCGTGCCAGGGTCCACACCGACAGTGGGGACAGCAACCCTATTGGTCGTCCCAAAATCAGCGCGCAACTGAGCCTCCACCGCATCAGTCGCCGCACTATCAAGAAACGTCTTAATCGTCAACCCGCCCACCGACAACATGCGCTCACGATCATCCACCGTCTCACCATAACGCGGGCTACCCAGGATATACTTCACCACGTAATCGCAGTAAAACGGGTATTTACTGGACGCGCAACCCCCGGCAGCGCCGCCGCCCTCGACCGGCGTGAACCCGTCAATGACCGTCAACGCGTCCGACTCCTGATCGCCCGTCAAATGCCCGAGTCGCTTCATGCGGCCAACAACGAGACGAGCACGATCACGCGCCCTCTCCGCACCATCCTCGGTAGACATGTTATAGATGGACGGGTTTTGCACAGACCCGACCAGAAGCGCAGCCTGACCGGCAGACAAGTCGGACGCGTCCACGCCAAAAAACGCGCGCGCCGCCGACTGAATAGAATACGTAGACGGCTCACCGAAAGCAACAGTGTTGAAATAGGTGAGAAGAATCTCGCTCTTACTGTGCTGCTTCTCGTACTCGACGGCCGCCTTCAACTCCACGACCTTACGGGCAAGCGTTGCAGCCGTCGCCTCACTCTTCCCCTCGTCCGACTGAGCGGAATAGTAACGCAGGTTCTTCACAAGCTGCTGAGTGATACCACTACCGCCGCCCTCGCCGCTCACGGCGCTGCGAGCCACACCCTGTGGGTCGTACCCCTCATGCTCCCAAAAACGCTGATCCTCGGTGTCCACGAGAGCGGTCTGTGCCCACTCGCTCACCTGATCGAGAGACGCAAGCTCCTCCCGGTTCTCATCCCACAGCTCGGCGATCACGTTGCCGTCACGGTCAAGAACGCGGCTCTTCGACGCAACCTGAGAGCCGTCAACGCTCGCGGGGATAGCGTTCCACACCTTCAACCCCGCGTCACCCACGCCAACAGCCGCGTTCACAGCCACCAAGCCGGGAACCGACAACAGGATGCCAAACGCGCACGTCAACACGCCAAGGCGCAGGGCGAGACGCGCGCGGCCACCGCGACGCTTCCCCTCCACCCCCGACGCAACAGGGGTGTTCATGTTGGCGGTGAACTCGCGCCACTTTGACGCAGAATCGTCCCGCTTGTTACCGAAAACACTCACAATAGCAATTCTTTCTCTTTTAGCTGAACAATCCGCGCTCAAACGCGTCAGAATCACGCTGAGACTCGACAACGGTATGCGACTCATCAGTGGGAGCGGACTGTCGGGAACCAAAATCAACAGACATGCCATGCGGCGCAGAATGGAGACGCACCAGACGCGCATCCTTCTTACCACCGATCAACGTCACGCGGTCCACGCGACTCACGGACGTGATAACCGAGTAGTCAGCGCCAGACTCCAACGCATCCAAGAACGCGTAGAGCGCGTCCCCCATGTGCGACGAGAGGGTGTTGCGCGCGGTGAAAGGAACACCGTCCAGCAAAACCGTCTTGTACTGGCCGCGCATCAAGCCGCGCGCAATAGCACCCATACGCCTCTTACCGTCAAACCCCTCGGACGGGAGGGAAAGGAACTCGCTCGCACGCAGCATTAACGTCCCCTGCAAACTAGACGCGCCCATCAAAATAAACTCACGCAACACTGCGCGCGCCACATAGGTTTTCCCGCACCCCTCCGGGCCACTCAACCACACGTGCAGCGGCTTCCCATCGCGGACATGAGAACGAACAGCGCTCCGCAACGCGCGCAAACTTCCAGCATCCAAATTAGCGGCTGGGTCACCGTCGTCCGCTTTTTCGGCGCGCGCGATCAAATCATCAAGGATCGCGCCCTTCCACACGCCGCGCGCTTCACTGTCCCAATCCTTCAAGTTTTTACGGATGGTAGAAAGCATCAGCCCCTTCGTTGACTGACGATACGACTCGGCGCTCTCACGCTCACCCTGAGCAATAACATCCACATTCACACGGTTACGTTTTACCGGCACATACGGGTCTAGCAAGTCCTCGAAACTCGCGTCCTCACGATCATACTCACGACTCACAACAAACCACCCTCACGCAACTCGATACGGACAAGACGCTCACTCATAGTAGCACCCTTCTGAAACACGCGCCCGACAGCATCCACAAACTCAGCCGTCGAACACTCGCCACCATCCACAACCAGCAAACGGAAAAGACGCTTAACGACACTCATCGTAATCGCCACATCGTACACGTAGAAATACTCCCTGTACGACGCTACCGGGTCAACGCCGCGCATGTAGGCGCTCGCAAAACAATCCACCCACCCGTCCTCGTCGCCGCGAAAACGCTCACGCATCCACGCATCACTACCCGCAGGCAAGCCAGACAACGCCGACACGTCATCCAGCAGACCAAACGTCAACAGCTCATCCGACCAGTTCACGCGCCCAGCTCGGCGGCGCGCCTTCTTCTTTAGGGGTGTTCGTTTCAACAAAACCTCCAACAATAGAGCCACAAAAGCGGGAAACATGCCGCACACAAGAGATGAGCGCGGACACATTTTCATCCAACAACCTACACGATAACATAGCGGCGGGCCGGACGCCAAAACCTCACAGCATCCGACCCGCCAAGCCACAAAACAGGCAACACGCCTCACGACGCGCTGACGCTAGAACACGCCGCCATCATCCCACGCGACAGCGCCACCATCCGACTCGTCATCCCACGGGCCGAAATCATCCGCGCCACCATCCGCAGAGTAGTCGCTCACCGCGTAGCCGAACTCCCCGGAATCACCATCTGACAATCCGTGTAGACGCTCATCAAACGACGCGCCCGTCGGCTCATCACTATCCACGCCGTACACGTTCTCCAAACGCCTGCCCTCCTCCTCAGACAAGCCAGTAATGTACTCAATGTCCTCGTCAGACGGGGCGCTACTCATTACGGGAGCAATCTCAGACGCGCGATCAATCAAATGCGAACAATGCAACGCGCTAATACACCTCGCGCGCGCACCAGCCCCCGCGCGACGACTCTTTGTAATTACCATGATCGTGTCGCCAATCGTGTTATCCACGCTCTCCTCACGCATCATCGTAATTACAATGTCCGAATCGTAGCCGGGCTTCGCAGAACCATACAAGTCATTGTGCGTCGGCTGGCGCTTACCCGTACCACCGTCGCCGTCACTATCCGCGTCAGACGAGCCGCGCTTCAACTGTGCGAGCAGGATAAACGGAACCTTGATCGTCTGACCCAGGCGCTTCAAGTTCGTCGTAATGGCACCGTACTTATCCACGTCCTTCTTCGACTCAAACGACGGCACAATACCCAGATAGTCAACGATCACAAGATCAAGACCGCTATCGCCCTGCAACAGCCGGCGGCAATCGCGCGCAATCGTATCCACGCCGCCGTTAGGGTCAGCGTTAATGAACAGTTGTCCGCCGCACTCGGCGCGCTCACGCAACATGCGCTCCTGCGCCGCCTTAATCTCCGCAAGGCGCTCAGAGGAACAATCGCCCTCAATCTCACGCATCGGGATACCCGTCCAGCACGAGAAAATACGCACCCACAGTTCCTCGGCGCTCATCTCATACGCCTTCATGTAAACGGTCAAACCGCCACGCACAGCCGCCACGATAGAGTCCACCGCGTACACTGTCTTTCCGACACCCGTTTCAGCGCCAACAAGAACCAACATGCCGGGCATGATGCCGCCCGTCGCGTCCGTGAAAGTCTTGTAAGGGTAGGGGATGCCGCGAGCGCCGCCGCTCTGCCACGCCTCCCAGTTCTCATCCAACGTCTTACCCAACATCGCGTTGCCCAAATCATCAAACGACTTCATGGTGGCCGTTGTAGACGACCGGGCGGACACGTTTTCCAACGTCTCGCGCGCCGACTCCAACACGCGGCCCGTGTCCTCGCCGGACGTGAGCCTACGCGTCGCGTCCTGCATCGCGTCAACGGCGGCGCGCACGTCAGCGGTTTGACGCAGGCCGCGAGCGTACGACCGCGCCGTTCCCTTCACCGTCGCCATCACGTCATCGTACAAGCCGTCCAAGAGCGGCTGTAGGTTGTACTTGGCGGCGTCGGGGTCACCCAGGGACGCGGCCAACAGATCGTTCACGCCTGTCGGCTGACCGTGCGCGTGAGCATCCACATACAAGCCCCACACGTAACCGAGCGCTGGGTCGCGGAAATCAGACGCAGACACCGGATAGTCCGCGATGCTATCAAACGCTGTACTGTCACGCAGGATACACGACAAGAGTCCGCGCCCCCACACGTCAACGTTCGACTGGTTAACACCGAAACTCACACAAACCCCTTAACACTCACGCAAACAAGCAAAAACTCAACAACACCACGGCAAACAGAATGGAAGCGTGTTGCGTCACTGGCCGGACTGGGCTGCGCCCGCCTGTCCGCGCGTCGCCTCCTGAACAGTGTTCGACAAGCGAATGTCATCCAACACGCCATACGGCTCCACAAGCCACTGGCCGTCAACGCGCACCATCAACACGCTCATCGCTGGGGCGCTCCCACTGAACGTAGACAACGGGACGTAAGCAAGCCCCGCCGCGCGGTCAACATACACGCCGCCAACGCCAGTAGCCGATGGAGCCGCAACAGGGCCACCGTCAGGCTGCACCTGGGCGGCGAGAGCGATCATCGCATACTGGTACGCGCCAGCAAGACCCGCCGACTCAACGAACCCGTCGGAAAGTCTCGTGTGAGCGTCCAACCCCGCAGCGTCAAACACGGTAAGGTCGCCCTCGCTCACGCGGTACATGCGAGAAGCAGCGTCGCCCTTATCGCTCCCGCTGTTAGCCGCAGACAACGCGCCAGCCAAAGCGGTGGCAGCGTTCATGGCCGCCTCACTGTCCGTAGACTCCACTGCGGGCGCGCCGCTTTGACCGGCAGTAGAATCGCCGCCACTGGTGGAGCCGGGGACACCGTTCAACAAGGCCACAACAATGGACGCAACCACGGCGACAGCGGCAATGAACCCGAAAATAGTCAAACTACGCTTACCCAACGCCAACTCACCTCAACCAATCTAGCAACTCAATCAATACCAGCGCCGCTCACGCGCACCCAACAGGTCACACAATAACACGAGCGGACGCCACGCGCCAAAACCTCACCGTGCGCGACCCAACCACAAAAGAACGAACCCCACGCCAAACCCCACAGACAAGATAACCGCAACCGCCACATAACGCCACCCATACAAGGCAACAAACGGCGTCAACGCCTCCAACTGCACGCTCGCCAAGCGCTCACGAGCACCATCAGCGCCAAGGTCAGCGAGTTCACGCACGCCAGCAGCCGTAAACAACAACTCCAAACGCGCACACACCCACCACGCGGCGGCACACAACACCACGGCGATGGCGCTCACCAGCCACCCCAACACGGTCAATACGCGCATCAGGAGACGGCGAGGCGCACGATCCCGGATACGACGCGCGCCAGTTGCGGCGCTGTTTTTCCCCGCAATGTCAGACGCGACACCAGTGTTGTTGCCCCGCGCGGCCCGCCTCTTCCTCTTACGTGACACCCTTCTTCTACTCCTCTACGCCGCACGCGCGCGCCAACGCGGCAACAAAATCGCCGCCCAACTCAGACGCGTCAAACCCGTCAGAGGTATCACCAGACCCAGCGAACACGAGAGCACGAATCAGACTATCCGAATCGCCGCTCTCACGCCACGCCTGGAACAAGTTAGCCGTCAACCTCGCGTCACCCTCATGCTCAACATCCAACGTCGCAGAACCAGGATGCGCGCCACCAACGAGGCCGACGCTTTCCTTCTCCTCGCCGCTCTCACCCCACGTGAGTGTGCGCGCGTTCTTGTCCGCGAGCCACGACTTGTGCTCGCCTTCCAACGTCAAATACTCATCCAGCGGGACGCCCATTTCGTCCGCAATCTCAGACACGGACGCGATATACGTGTTGTCGCCCTCGCGCTTCTTAATCTTCTTCAACGCGACAGCGCGGTCCTTCTGAAAATCGGCGAGTCGCTTCCCCAAATACTTCTCCGCCACGTCGTAAGGCCACCTGTGCAAAATGTTATCCAAATAGCCGCTAAACGGAACGGACGCCATCTCGTTGAAACGCTCAATCGCGCCAATAATCCACTCGATGACCTTCGCGTCCACATCCCCCTTATCGGTGAGGAAAATGCGCAGACTATCCATGTGCGGGGCAAGGCGCGACCGCGCGAACTTCTCGTACACGTCGAACATGCCGAGCGTGAACTCGGGAGAAAAATCACGCATATCCCTACGCCACATGGATGACCTGCGCACGCGCGTAGACTCGCCCTCGCTATCCAGTGACTCGCCCAAAACAGCTGCTACAATCTGCGCGCCGTAAGACTCAGACCCGCACAGGAGCCGCCACTGGTCTGCGCGTTCGCCGGGCTTCACCACTCCCACGCCGCGACACGTGTCCGCGACCTCGCTCGCCTTCTTCTCGTTGCACGTGAACGTCACTACGCACACCTCACGCAACGGGGCGGCAATAAACCCCTCGGTCTCCGTCATGTCGTCCCACACGCGAGCCGGGTAAATACCCTCAAACAATCCAGCGTCCAAAGGCATATTGTGGCGGTCGTGCCACTCCTGCACTTGGCTCATGTTGAACCTGTACGTGACCGCGCCAGTGTGGGAGGCGACAATACTATTGGACGCGAGCTTACCGGCAAGCCACTGCGCGTATTCTTCCTCGGACACGTTCACCAGTTGACGCGCCTTCTTCTCGTCATACCACATGCCGTCACTATACAGCGCGTCCAAACGCGCCTCCGGCGACATGCTCATCATCGACGAACGCGTGTACCTGGCCTTCCCAGGGTCAAAACCGCCGTTCATAGTCACAGGGACGCACCCCCATAAATACGCACCGACGGCTGCAAATCAGCGCGCTCACGCACCAGCCAATCAACCGCACCCAACACGCCATCCTCAGCCAACACGCCATACGCGGGAGCAGGAACATACGCGCACAACTGTCCGTTCTCCTCCTCCACAGAAAACGCCACACCCTCACGATTAAACGCCTCAGCGCACGCGTCGCGCACCTCGCGCTCACTCACGCCGCGAGCGAAACCCACACGCAACACGCCAGCCGGGGCGCTCACGGCAGACGCGCCGCGCTCAACATCACTAAACAACAAAACGATACACCTCTCAAATCTCAGCCAACCAACGCCAACGCGCCACGCGCAGACGCATCCACGATTCTTGCCATCATACTACGCGATCATGCCACGATCACGCAAACCGCGAAGAACAGACGACCGCGACCGGCCAACCGCACTCATCGACGCAGGCTCACCAGCCGCCAACGAACACACTGCCTCCCACTCCACGGCAGAAAACCCCAACACGTCAGGGGAAGAACACGCGCCCACAGCGTTCACACCACCATCACAAGCAACACTGCCGCCAGCGGCCAACACCGCGCTCTCGCAATCAACATTCACCGCCGGAATAGAACGCCCCAACACGCCCACCAACACGCCCACCGGCACGTCAAGACCGGCAGCAACATCACTCACGTCCGCGCCACCATTCACAGCAGACACGGCACGCGCATAATCAAACGCCCTCATGACAGGAACATTCAACGCGGAAGCAATCGCCGCCTTCAACTCCACCAGCATGTACGCGTGGACGCGTCCACACGCGTACTGTGACCACGAGCCAAGCTCAGGCTCCCACTTGCGCGCCGCATCCAGCGCCGCCATCAAGCCACGCCCCGCGAGAGCGTCAACATCCAACAGGTGACGACAAAACACGGGGATAGTTAACCTGCGTGCCGTCTTGAAAGCGAACGCCCGCACACTGTCCATCATGCGCGCCGTCGCGTCCTCGCCCGCCTGAACAGCCAACACCAGAGTCTCGCGCTCTCGTCGGCGCTCCAAACGCTCCGCCTGCACAGTGGCAGCGGGTAGCGCGTCCACGGCGCGCAAACGCTCAGCGGCAGCATCCCCCGCCACAATGAGGTCACGCAGCGCGCGAGCCTCCACATCGCTCAGCGTCTTACTGGCGCTCTTGCGCGTATTCTCCACGGACAGAACCTCCACCGATAGTAGCGACACCCAGTAGTGGGCGCGCAGAAACAGAACCGTCAACCAAGCCAGGCGCGCCAACACTCAGGCGCGCGCAGGTGGCGCACAACATAAAATCTCTCATGGGGAAACTATACAATGCGCCGACGTGGGGAGACAAAACCTCACCAAACAGGTGGCGCACCGTGAGCGAGAAAAACGGCGGGGCGAGCGACACATAACACCGCTCACCCCGCCAACAGAACAACACCACTCGTTTCCCGGTGCCGCGTCGTCACATGGCCGACACAAGAATACGCGCAAACAGCGCCAGGAGAAGCACGCCACACACCACGCCACCATAGGCGCGCAACGGCCGCACCCGGAAAAACTCGCGCACACGCACAGACAGCGGACGCTCATCCACCTCACGCAAACGCAGCAACCCGCCACGCACAGTAGGCGCGCCACGGAACGCCCGCGAACAATCAGCAAACACAAGCCCCAACTGGTCCGCCAACTGGCGAGTCACAGTAAAACGCGCCTCAGAACCATCATCCGCTCGCAACACGAGAACAGGCTTATCCACCAGCAAGACGCGGCGAGGCGTCAGCTCCCCGCTCTCATCGTACAAGCCCTCCACAAGCCACTCGACGCGCCCATCGTCCACAGAATCAACACCGCCAGACGACAAAGCCTCATACGCATCCACGAGGCCGTCAGCAACGCTCTCGTCGCCATCGCCTGTTTCACGGTGACCGTCATTCCACAACGCGCCGCTCACTGTTGAACCTCCCTGAACTCGCCATACTGGGACTGGATAGCGCGCGCATCTGGGTTAGGATACGTGAACGCCTCCACAATCGTAGGGGACACGCCCTCCACCGTCAACATGCGCCACACGCCATTCTCGTTCACCATCGTGAACGTCGCCTCCGCCGGGTAAGAAGCCTCGCGCACGAGCAAACCCCACCCGTCCTCACTGGGGAGGGTACGCACGCGCTGCACGCTCGTCCACCGCGCCTTCACCGTCACCGACAGGGTTTGCGCGCCATTCACCTGCCGGAACACGCCATCGTCGCCTGCGGACGCGCTCACACCGTTCACGCTCCACGACGCGAGCGACAGAACCTCAGCCTTATCGCTCCACTTGTTCACGCTCGACGCGTCATAGTAGTAGGTGCTCGACGTGCTAATGCGGTCACGCACACCCAAATACGCGTCCGACCGGGAACGGAACACTTCGGCGGGCGGCTCCTCCAACAGCGACAATTCACGCCACCCATCAAGAGTCTCACCGCCGCTAGGCGTATCGTAGCCGAACGTTCCGCCGCCCTGAACGAGCTGCGTGACAGCGGCCTCCGCCTCGCCCTTCTCAGCCACCGTCAACGGGCGCGACTGCGACGCAAGCGGGTCACCCCCACTACCAGACAAGAAACGCGACACGGCAAACACGGTCGCCGCCGCCACGGCGATAACGACAGCGACCGTCACGCCCGCCCGGACGGGAGACACGCCGCGACCGTCTCCGCTCTTTTCAGGCGCGCCCGTCAGGCGCTTGCTCCACTTCACCACCGGATACTCTCTTTCCTCTACTCGCCGCCCGCATCACACTACGCGCAATGGTGACGGCCAATTGTCACAGGGCAGGGTCGGGGGTGCCAACAAAATGGAACCCCACGTACTGCCTACCCATTTCGTCAACGAGACTATCATTAAAACGGTCAGGCTGCAACTTCCCGGAATGACTATCCCACGACGCCTCCGCCGTGTACGACGCGCCATCCTCCTGCTGACCAACCCACAACACGACGTGCCCCATCTCGCCCGGCTTCGTAATCCACACGTCACCCGGCTGAGCCTCACTCTTCGAGTAGTACGGCTTCCACTTATCCGAGTGCTCCATCATGTACGGATACTGGACGGCAGTGCCAGCCTGCGGGAACTCTTTATCCAACGTGGGGATAACCATTGTCGCCACAAACATGCCACAATCCGCATAGTTCGTCCACGTCAACCCCTTCTCAGCGAGCTTCGAGCGAATATCCTTGTATTCTGGCTTCGCGCACGCGCCAGACGGGTCATTACCGCACACCGCCTGCTGGTGCTGGGCGGGAGGCCACACGGCAGACACGGCCAACGCGACTGTGCTCGACAGGTCAGCGGACCCGCCCTTGTTCACGCACGAGCCGCCAACAGTGCGGCCAGCGCCCGTGAACCCATCAAACGCGGCCTGAGCCTTCTGGTATTGCTCCTCGCCCTTCGCGCGCCAGTTGCCGCCGCCCTCAGCGCAGCCAGTCGTGTCATCGTCAGACACGAGACGGCACGAACCCTCAAAACTACGGTTTGACGTGGACGCGTAGTAGCGCACGTCGTGTCCCGCCTGCCAGAACCGGGTCATGTCCCCGGCGAAACCCTTGCCCGTGTCGAGCACGGTTTTCACGTACTCGAACTGGGCGTCAGCGTCACTCCACTTCTTGCCCGCACTGTTCGCGTACTCGCCCAACCCTGCCAGGCTAGAGCCACGCAACTGGAAGATGCCGACAGCTCCGCCGCCACTGCCCTGACCGTTCGCGTAAGCGATAATCTGATCGTTGCTATACGAGGATAGGTCCGCGCCGCCCTGAACGAGCGTCGGGTCATAGTTGCTGGTCTCCATCTGCAAGTTGGAGACGAAACCTGCTGCCTGCTCTTTACTCATGGGCTTACCACCGTTGGGGGTAAACCCTGTGGTCATCAGCCACGCCATGATGCTGTCGGTCGCAGCCTTGTACGATTCGGGGTCGTTCGCTCCCCCGGCTGGAATGTTGATAGCCGAGGACGCGCCGCCCGTGCCGCCCACACACTCATCCAGGTTATCCTTACCGATGAGGCTACTGAACACGCCCGCATGATTCAACAGTGCGAGAGTGACCACGACGGCGGCGACACCAATCCACGTTGCCGGGTTAGTGATTGCGCCAAAGAAATTACTGACCGCAGCCTGCACGGCGTGCGCAGCGTTACGGACGCGCTGAGCGGTCTGCGCCGCCTTCTGCGCCCACTGAGGCGACCGGGAGGTAACCGCACCCTTCAACATGCCAGAAATGGACGCGTCAACACCCCCAGCGGGGGAGCCGCCCTCCTCTGTCGCAGCCCCCCCGCCCTGCGCCTCAACGCCGGGCGCACCATCAGCGATCTTACCTTCTTCCAACTCTTCTTCCACGCTCATCGCCTCGCGTCGCCCACGTCATGCGCGGCACTATTGTCAAATTCCTTCACATCCGCTGCCGCGTCTCGCCCAATCGGGGTCACGCTACGCTTAGCGTCAGCGTGCGCACGCTCAACAACAGCGTTCGACGCGTCCAACTGGCGCTCCACGTCGCGCAGCTCAGACGTGAGCAAACGAGAACCAGAACCCTTTTGAGCCTTATCAATCGCCTGAGCCTGGCGCTGCAACTCGCTCACGTGAATCTCGGTCGCCGCCTTCTCAGCCGACGCAGCCTCATACTCTGCCCGAGCGTCAGCGACCAACTGGTCGCCGCCGCGCACCGTCTCCACCGTCTCCGTCGCGCCGCTCGCACTGGTGACAGCATCGTTACCGACAGCCTCGTTAATGGACTCCACGCGGTTCTTCGCCTCAGCCATCGACTCCTGGAACGCGCGGTTGTCACCGTCAGAGAGCACGTGCGCCTGTTCGCGTAGCTTACCGGCTTCGTCGCGTAGCGCCTGAGCCTGCTTCTCGAACTCGGACGCGGCCTTCTCGTCGCCGATGCTACGAGCGTACACTGCGTCAGCTTCCAGGCCGTCAGCTTTCGCTTCCTTGAACACGGCCTCAGTGACAGACAAGTGCATGTTCGCCCTGGCTTCCGCACGGTTCAACGCGTCCACGTCCGCCTCACTGGTCGCACTCTTCTTCCGCTCAGCAATGTCCTGTAGCTGGCTCTCCACACGCCGACGAGTGCTGTTCTCGCCCTCGTCAATCAAGCGGGAGCGCTTCACACTATCGGACTCGAACGCCTCGTAGTTGCGCTTAGCGTCAGCGACACGCGCAGACACCCGGTCAAGGTTCTGCTTCGCGTTCTGCTCCACGCCGATTGCTTCCGCCTCCTGGTTACGCATAGAGTTCAGCTGGTTCTTCACGTCACGCTCGGCGAGCTGCAAGTCCTTCTTATTGCGGCCGTCAATAGCGTTAACCTGGCGCGCAGAGTGACCAATAAGGCCAGTGCTACGCGACGCCTGACGGAGAGTACCTTCCTTCAAGCCCTCCCACATGGCGGTGCCGCGCTCGCCCTTACCAGCCGCAATAGCGCCACCCACAGCGCCGCCAACAGCAGCCGTCCCGTAAGCGGCAACGCGACGACGGTTGTCACCCAAGAACTTCGACGCCGCCTGCACGGCGCGGCTACTCATCTCCTTGCCGCCCATCTCGACGCGACCAAACATGCCGATCACTTCCTTACGGTACAAGACGAGCAACACGGTTAGCACGATGACGACGAGGGTCGCCGTCGCAGGGTTAGAAAGCGTCTGCAACGCTCCACCGTACACGAGGACAGCGATAATGAGAAACACCTCACTGACGAGGAACTTCAACACGCTACCAAGAATCTGCTGCAACCAGCCGACGAAATACTTACGCGTCCTCTCCGAAATCGCCAGCAAGAGGAAGAACGGGGCGAACGCCACCACGACGATAGCCTGGAAATAGTAGACGAGCGCCCACACGCCAGTCACAAAGAACACAATGTTAGCGAGGATACTGGTCACCAACATGCCGCCCGCCGTCATCGGCGCAGACAATGCGCCAGCCTGAGACGTGAACGACAGCCACGTCACATCGCTCGCCTGAGCCGCACCAATGACACGCCCCCACCTCGGGTCAGAGTAGGTTTTAGACGCGTCATACTCGCCCGAACCGTCATCAATGTTCGTGCGCAACATAGCCGCATACGCGTACAGGTTACACACCTTATCGCCGCCGCCGCCATTCATAGCGAGAGCCTTACCGTACGAGTCTTTCAACGCGCCAATCGTGTTCTTCGGCACACAGAACTCATCCCCCGTAAACCCCTTCTCTTTCAACCGGGCAGCAAAATCGCCTTCCTTCGTGTCCAGCTCATCGAACGGCAGGCCAAATGTCTGGATCGCAACAGGGTTAGCAACAAACGCCTTCCACATCGTGCAAGTCACGCCACTAATCGCCAACGACCCGCCCGTCTCGCCGTCAGCGGACGCGACGCACGCGCTCTCACTACTGGTAGAGTTAGGCCCGCCACCATTCACAGCGTTAGCGACAATACCGCCCACTTCACCCATCACCCACAGTGGGGCGGACGCGAAACTGTGCGGGAACGCCAAAATGCCAGCGCCCAAAATCGCGGCCACGACAGCCACGACCGCTTCACGGAGCGCAGCCATGATCTGCCCGTGGATGATCTTCCACGCCGCCAAAGCGAGAGCAACAATGACAGCCATCACCAACAGTGGCATGTACACGCCCTGCGTCAACACTCCGATAATGCCCTTGTCGCGGGAGGTGTCGGACTTGCCGCCGATCACGGACACGAGGTCAATGCAGTTCTTGCTGTTCCCATCCTTACAGATGAGCTGACTGTTGAAAGCGCTCACGGTCACGTACTTGCCAAGGCCGAGGACCATTGTGTTGAGGTTCAGGACAGCGTTCGCCGCCGCCATACCCACACCCGTGGTCACGCACCCGCCGGTACCCAGTGCCTTGCGTACTTCGTCGGCCTTCGCTTTGTCTACGTGGTCGGCTTCCGGGAACTCCACCTCGTTATCGGCGACAAAGTTCAAGCCGGAACTATTATCGACCTTGCCCGTGCCGTAGAACAGCATGAATTTAGTGCCGTTGGCGGCCAAATCTTCCACACTGAGCACTCGACGCTTCGCCGTGTCGTTCTCGAAACCACCGGGGCTATCCCACGCCGCAGCACGCTGCATGTTATAGCCAAGGCCAGAGCACAAGCCGCCGCCGTCAGCGGACGCGACAACGCCACTGTCAGACCACAAGCCACCAGTGGCGCTGTGAGAGGCAGCGACATGTGAAGCGCCCAGCATAGCGCCAAGAACGCCGGTGAGCGCCACCGACAAGACAGCAAACACAGCCGCCAACCTCGGTGCCCAGGAGCGGCCCAGAGAGCCACGAAAACCGCTGACAAACACGAAAACCTCCAACACACGAAACAACATCACGCGCACAAACAGGGCGACAAAAACGGCCCAAAAACACGCAAGATTACAGTCTAATCACTCAATAGCCGCCCGACAAGCCGACACAAAAACCAGCGGAAAGCGGCGCAGCCCGCCTCCGCGAAAACACCTGTAACCACACGGAAACAAGCGCAAACGCGGGGCGGGCGATCACCACACCACAAACACAGTCGCCACTACTTGCACGACGACAAACCAGAGTTAAGAGCCTGACGGTCAGCCTTACCCACAGTCAAACCGTACTTCTCGCTCACGGCCACCCAACGCTGAGAATACTCACAACGGTACGACTTTAACGGCGGCATATACTCGCCAGGACCAGACGCACCCTTCGACCTGTTCTCTCGCGCAGAAACAGTCAACAGAACCGTATCCAAATCATTCGCATACGCCTGCTTCTTCGCGGCATCCCACGACGCGCCGCCATGCTGATGCGCGTACTGTAGTGGGATGAGGTGGTCAATGTCCATCTTCTTCGCATCCGTGAACGTCTCGCCACTATACGGGTCCACCCACGAACCCGATGTCACCTTGCACGTGGACGGGTCAGTCACCACGTCAGAGCCGTCACGCACAAGAGCCGTCTCACGCGTGTCACAGGCACCCTGGATCGTCACCCAATGCTTGTAGTCCTTGCGGTTGTACGGGATAGACGTGTCAGCCTCATCAGAGGGCAGCGCGTCCAATCGGCGCAGCCAATCCTCACGAGAACCAGAACCAGGAGCAGACGAGGACGAAGAGCCAGAATCGCCACCACTAGCGCTAGAAGAACCAGAACCGGAATCAGACGACGAGGACGAGCCAGAACCGTCACCGGACGCAACAGAGCCGGGAGGAGACACGCGCGGGGTATCCCAACACTCATCCACGCTACCGCCCTGCATCGTACACAACGCGGAAGCCGACCAGCTCTTACCCGTCTCCGACAGGTACCGGAAATACCCGTCAAAGCCGCCATGAGCATGAACACTCCTCGCCAACGACAAGACAAGCACCGCCAACAAGAGCAACGACACGCCAAGCCTGACAGCAGACGACACGCCAGCAAACAAGCCGCCACCAGACGAGCGCTTCTTACCCTTAGCCGCCACAACAACCTCCACAATAAGCCAAAACTACTAAAGCAATAGCAACCCTATCATACGACCACAGCGGCAAGCAAAACGTCGCCCACCACGCAAAAACGCGCGGAAGGCGACGCACAACCGGAAACCACTCGACCAAAAACGAAAAGCGCGGCGGCTACACGGTCACGGCAACGCGCCCCTTACCGGGTCACCAGCAGAACTACCAAAATTCACGCCACACACGCCCACACCCTCAACCGTCATCGTCTGATCGTAGTCCGTCAACTTGTGACCGCCACCCGGCAACATCTCACGCAACAAGGAAGCCTGAGAACCCATCGGCACAATCACACGAACGCCATTATTGTCATACACCTGACGCAGCTCATTCACGCGACGAACCAACTCATCCTCACTCCCAGCCGTCACAGCCACAACAAACGAGCCAACAAGCCACGGGCGAGACTCGTCCTCAGCGATCACGCTCTCCGCCATCGACAAATCAGCCAAAGAATCATCCAAACCAGCATCGGACGCGCGCGCCTCCATGCCAGCCGCACTCACCTTACTCAGCTCCTTAGCCTCATCCACCTGGTCAGCCTTCTTACGACGAACCTTACGCTTCACCTCAGCCGACGGAACCAGACGGAAAAACCCAAACGTTGAATAATCCTCGCCAGCCAACGATGGAACATACAAAACCGGCGGCTGATCGGGATACACGCTATGGCGCGGCAAACCGCTCACAACCAGCGACGACATGAAACCGGAACACTCCACACCATCATACCAGCGGCGCACCTCCACGCTACGCGGACGATTCACCACCATGAACTCGCTCACAAGCTCCACCAGCTCGCCGCGACCCACACGCTCAGCACCCTCGTCCTCCAACGGCGGCAACGGCAACTCAGGCGACAACACGGCGTTCATGTAAGCGACAGTCTCAAAAGCTCCCTTCACCCTCTCGGCACCCAACGCGCCCGTAGACACAATCGCGTGCAACGCATCCTCTTTCGCACGCCACACGCGCTCCTCCTCAGCCGTCACCTCCTCCACGGGACCAAACAGGCCAGCGAAACGATGCCACGCCTCACGCACGCCACGAACGCCCGCGAAAGCCGCGCCAAACGAACGCCTGTTACCCAGCTTCACACACAAGTACGAGCGACGAGCGCGAGCACCATTGTACGCGAGTGTCGCGTACTGGTCGGACACCAGGTCAAGGAAATCACTGTTATCGTCGTTGTATTCGCTATTGTGTGCGATCACCTGCTTCGCCCACAAGTCCAAATTCATCGGCAGCACGACCGATGACACGAAAAACTCGCGACTCTCAGACGATTCCGACCCCATAGCTGCAAACGCGTTCGACAACTGCGCGCCAATAGACGCGCGAGCACCCCATGACATGAAATCGTAAGGATGCAACGAAAGGCTGTACAGCGCCCACACGCTAGACCCCGTAAAAATAAGGTTCCCAGACAAGCCCTTGGCCGGAATCTCGAACTTCACAACAACAATCCCTTCAACACGCGCACCCCAACAGGAGGGGCGCTCCACAACAAGAAAACTCTGAAACAGTGAGCCGTAAATGGGGGCGCGGGGAACCTCAACACCGCAAGGAACCCCACACCCCCAGCCGCACGCGGATTACTGGCCGGTCACGTTCTTCACAACCTCGGTGCCCTTCTGGCTAAAGCCCTCACCACCCTGGCTCCGCAACCACATGCCAATGCCGCCAACAAGGATAATCACGAGAGCGCCCGTAATAACCTTGACGGCAACAGCCTTAGCTGAACCGTCCTTAATGCCACCCCACAAAGCCTTGATGGCCCACAGGAAGAACACGATCACGATGAACGAGTAGAAAACCGTCGCAACAGTAGACGTAGCGGCAGAAGCAGCCGTCTCCAACGGGCCAGCCCTGTAAACCGCGTCAGCAACAATACCGGAAAACATAAAAACCTCCACAAGAAAAGGATTGTCAGACAACCACCCAATAGCGGGTAGCACCAAAAACCGCGAACAAAAAGCTCACGAAACCGCCGGATTCAACCTGAACGGCTCAAAACGCTCCACAGTCCAACGAGACCCATCCTTCACGAGAGCAACAACATACTGCGACTCAAACACGTAACCAGAACCACCAGACACGGACGAACCAGACGACGCCCCGGCAGCACCAGAAACGGACGAACCCGACTTAGCAGACGCCCCAGACCCAGAAGCAGACGAACCAGACTTAGCAGACGCGCCAGACCCAGAAGCAGAACCAGAAGAGCCGCCCTGAACCTGCGACCACTTCACAGACACCAACGCGCGAACATGGGACTCATCCTCTCCCTGAATCAGACGAACGTTCACATTCGACTCAGCGCCACCAGCAACCTCAAACTCGCCATTAAACCCATTAAAAATACTCACATCAGCGCCAGGCGACACATACTGATCGAGCAGCGTGTGATTACCCGGAGACGCCTTCCCGTAAGCATCCAAGAACCCAAACACAGCGCCACGCAGCGCCGACTCCTCGCTGCCCGAATAAGCCTGACCAGTACCAGGGTCAGTGTACGCCGGAGCATCCGCGGACGCGCCAACAGCCGGAGCCGGAATCAGAGACGGCGAATTAGACGGAATCATCAACATGTCTTTCGCCTTGTCGTAATAGACGCTCACCTCCAACGCCAACCAATGCGGTGACGGGTTAACAGTCGCCACCCCGTCACCGTCCGCCTGCTGGTCAACCACAAGCATCTGAACCTTATACACGCTCACCTCAGCGGTACGCGGCAACACCTCAAAAACGTTCACGTCACCAACAAGACGATACGACCCGCCTTTCGGCCTCGACAGCGACGCACCAGTCACACTCGCAGACTTACCCAACGCACCCGTGTAGAAATACGACAGCGCCTTCTCGCTCGTCTCCGACCCGTCAGCCGTCACATACGCCTCAGCGAACCGACGCGCAAACGCCTCGCCCCGCTCCATCGGGAACCCAGTCTCATGAATCGACGCGTCGATCTGGCCCTGAACGTCACTCTTCGTCAACGGCTTGTTCACCCACAGGTAAGCGCCGCCGCCCACGAGGCCAGCAACCAACAGGGAAACAGTCGCCCACGCGAACGTGCGCGAGCCACGCTGGCGGTCCTTCCGCTTATCCAGCGGACGCACGCGCCCCTTACCATCGACGAACCCGCCAATATCAGACAAGTCGCCGCCAGACTTCGCGCTCTTACGCGCCACCCTACTCAGGCGACGACGCTCACCCGGCGACAACACAACCGCAGGCGCGTCAGAAACGCCGTCAGCGACCTCAACGTCGCCAGGCTCAACATCGGCACCATCAGCGCCCGAAAGCCCGTCAGAAGCCCCTACAGGCGCGCTATCGGCGACAATATCACCGTCGCCCACGCGCTCCACGTCGCCAGACGCGCCCAAACCGCGACCCAAACCCATCAACAAACCCCTTCACAGACGAACGCGCCCACACAAAAAGAGCACAAGCGCAACCAATACAAAACAATAGCGAACAAACGGGCGTTACCGGCGTAAACCGCGACGAACGGGCGCGCTACCCACGGGACCACCAGCGCCCCCAGCGGGCGACGAACCCGCCGGGGCGCTACCGGCGGAACCGCCAGCGGGAACAGTCCCCGGCAAACCACCAACCGGCACACCAGGCAACACAGACACGGGAGTGCTACCAGAGGAACCGCCAGCCGGGCGCGTACCAGGCAAACCACCCGCAGGCGATGCGGATGCGACGCCACCCGTAGGCGCACCACTCTCAGGGGCGCTGCCAGGCGATGACTGACCGCCACCATGCGCGCGACCGCCACGCTTACCACGCCGCTTACGCCCCTGAGAACCACCGGACGCGCGACCATCACCGGGCGACGGCAACACGCCCGAATCAACGCGAGCAGACTCGCCACCACCCACGGCGGCGCGAATCTCCTCAAAACGAGCAACGTTCACAGCCAACGCCCTATCAGCCGCCGCCTTATTGTACGAATCACCCAACACCTGATCGGGCGGAATAAGGCGAACCTTACGCACCCACACGCCACCAGTAGAACCAGCCTCACGGCGGCGACGGCGACGCTCACGCCACCCCACGCCCTCCGGCGCGCCACCCTTCACCAGGTACACAGCCTCGCTCCTAAACCCGTTATCAGGCTTCGGAGACACCAAGCGCGTAAACAACTCGGGCGGCGTAAACCAATCCTCAGACGCGTCCTCCGTCACATTCTGATTCTTCCTGTTCAAGAAATTCAGAGAGAACATGTGCGTCTGATTGTCATTCGTTCGCCTCCACGCCGCACGCTTACCCTTACCGGCAATACCCGCCACACGCTCCGCACTGTCACCGCCAGCACCAGAACACACGAGAAACGACCCAATCGTGTCACACACAGTCGTCAAATACGCCTCACCGTTACCAGGAGCAGCCGTCACAATATGGGAGAACGACTGAGCCGCCAACGTGGTACGCAACCCCGCACTACGCCCCTTCTCCAACAAGGGTGTCACGAACGTAATCGGAATCTCCTGAAACTCATCACAATACAAGCTCAGCGGCGACCTCTCACCATGACGCTGCCTGTGGTCCATCACGCGCGCCATGTCACTGAAAAACAGTGCGCCCAACGTGCGAGCCGTCTCCTTATCCGCACCCGACGGGACAGTGAACAAGATCACGCACGGCGGAGCGTCGTCCGCAGTATCGCGCGCAATGTCAATCATGTGATAGTCGTACGGGTTAGCGCTCAAATGGGGACCGAACGCACTCATTGACAGGGCGCGCATCTTACCGGCAACGGCGCTCGCCTGAGCAGCAAGGTCAGCGCCACGCGACAGTTTCCGGTACACGCTCGCGCCAGACTCATACGCGTCCGTGCCCTTCGCCGCGTCCACCAGTTGACGGAACGCGTCAATGTTACACGCGTCCTCAACAGCCTGCACCATGCCGCGCTCCCACCTGACGAGCGGAACATCTTTCGGGTCCACCGCGTCAAACAGCGTAAACAGCGCGTTCAAGAACTCCTGCATGTCGCTACGGTACTTGTCGGACTCCTCAGTCCACACGCGCAAATTCAACACGGTACCAGCGCGCTGCACGCCACCCGTCGCCAACGGGTCATACGAACACATGCCATCCGACAACGGAATGTCATACTCGTTCAACCTGCCCTGACTCACGTGATAGAACTGGTAGCCGTTTTCCTTACACATGGCGGCGATGTCAGCGGCCAAAACCTTATCGCCCTTCAAGTCCATGTACGCGATGTGCTTCACGCTGCCTGTAGACACTTCCGCGTACAACATGCTTTTCAAGGTGGTGGTTTTACCAGCGCCGGAGCCGCCCGTCATCACCATGCCGAGATTCGCCTCAGTGGGGGTACGCGCCACAATCTCATCCGTCTGCGACAACGGGGTATCGCTCAAAGGCTCCTCAACACCCAACGGCACGCTACCATTCTCGGCGGCCACACCAGCTTTCAACGCTTTCAACCGGGCGCGCCTGTTCATCGCCTCCCATGGGGCGCGCCTGTACGAAAAACGACTCTTCCAATCCCCCGCGCCTTTCAGCTCACGAATGTGCGGACTCACACGCAACTGATAGTGCAACATCGGGTAGGGCACCATGCCAGCCCACACGCCCACCAAAGCACCCACAAGCACGTACAACCACAGCAAGCCCCACCAGAACTCGCCGCTATCATAAGCGAACCCCGAACCCTGCAAACCAACAACGACGCCACGCAACCCAAACAACAGCATCACGGACAGGAGCGCGGCAATCATGACGGCGACCGTCCACTTCTGACGCAGCCACCGCATCACAACGAAATGAAAACCAACCGCCGCAATAGTCGCCGGGAAAAACAGCAGACACGCGACCGCGATCTGACCAGCACGAGACAAGAACGCGCGCTCAACCGCCTCATTCTCATTCTCAATGCCGTCATGCGCGCGAACCTCATTCTCGTTATCGCTCAGTTTCAATCACACATCCTCACACGTCACACCCGCACGCCACACGCACAGGCAGGAAACAAGCCACACAAATAGTACAAACCATGAATATCCTCGATAAAACTCAGCGCACGCGCGCCCCTGATGGACGCAACAGCGCCACGTGTTACGAGAGGCATAAGCTCACGAGCCGGAAGCGTCCAGCAAGCGGAAATACTCACGCAACGCCACCACGCTCACACGCACATAATCGGCGTCCGTCAACTCGCCCACGCCAGGAGCCGGGAACTCACACAATCCCAACACGACACCCATCACGTCCGCGCAATCGCCGAAATCATCCAACAGGACACGCTCACGCCCCCACAACGAGCGAAAACCACCGAGCAACCGCGCAAACGGTGCGGGCGTAGACGACTCAGAGGCGAGGCGACGCAACAGCTCCACGCGCTCCGCCACGAGAGCGGCAACATCGTCCCCACCCTCGTCACCGTAATCGCTCTTCGACGGAGGCGCATAAAACAAGCCAGCGAACGCCTGCACAAGCAACTGCACGCCCACACTCTCACCATGCCAACGACGCACCCACTCACAATCCGCGTCAGCACCCGCATCAATACGGGCAGACACCTGCGGCACCGGAACACCCTCAACCGTAGAACCAGACGCCAGAGCGTCAACAAACGCGGTCCTCTCATCAGCAAGCTCACGCATCGACTCCGCGCCAACACCCACCAGAGCCGCCACGTCAGCGGCGAGCACGTCACGCGCCACACCCGGACACTGAGCCAACACCGACGCGGCCACGCGCGCCGCACGCATACGCTGACCCGCATCCGACAAATCAAACTCACCGATCTTCTCTGACGCGACAAACACCGCCAACGGCACACTCGCACCCACATCAAACAAGCGACGAACCCCATCAATGCCACCACTGGCGAGCACATCACACGGGTCCACCCCGTCAGGACACAAAATAACGCGGCCGTCAGCGCGCACCTGCTCCACACGCTCAAACGCCTTCACAGCCGCGCCACGCCCAGCGTCATCGCCGTCAAACACGAACACCACCTGGCACTCATCACCAGCGGCGCGACGCACCAGCATCGCATGGTCGCCAGTAAACGACGTACCCAACGACGCGACAACATTGGTCACGCCAGCTTCCACGGCTGCGGACACGTCAAACTGACCCTCACACACGAACACGTGCCCCGCCTTCTGAGCGTCGCGCAGGCCGCGAGCCGACCAATACAACTCATGGCGCTTAGAAAACAACTCGGTCTCGCGCGTGTTCACATACTTGCCCATGTTGTCCTTCTCGGACAGCTTGCGGGCGCTGAACGCAAGCGGATGCCCGTGAACATCCGTAATAGTGAACACGAGCCGGTCACGGAACGCGTCAAAATGCGCGCCCCTGTCATCCGGGTCAGCGTCCTTACGGTGAGAGACGACGCCCGCCGCCCGCAACTCGTCAAGCGTGAACAGCGGCGCGTCCTTCCACGGGCGAGCCTTCAACAGGTATGACATGAGACGGTTACCGCCAGGCGCATACCCGTACACGATACCGTCAGCGGAGGATGAGAAATCGGGATACCAGGAGCCGCCGTCACTGTTTTCGCCGGGGCACACGTCCGACAAGCCACGCTCGGTGACAGCGAGGCGCGCCGGGTGATCTTCTGGAAGCTCGTGAAAACGCTGCGCGTAGAACCTTGCCGCCGTGCGCATAAGGGCACGCAAGCGAGCCTGCGGCGAATCGTCGCGCGTCGCCGAATAGTCAATGCCAGCTTCGCGCGCGAGGTCACGCAGCGCCTCCGAAAAGTCCACGTCGCGCTGCACCTGCACGAGGGTGAGGAGGTCACCGGAAAACCCGCACGACCAACAATGAAACCTGTTCTCTAGCTCAGACACGTCCATCGACGGGTTACGGTCGTTGTGCGCGGGGTTTTGACAGTTAATGCGCAGGCCGCGACTGGTTTCCTCAATACGCGTGCCCGGCTTCAAGTCAGCCACGTGCGCGCGAACGTAATCCACTAGCGGCAACGCGAGTTTAATCTTCTGCGCCACATTCTGTTCCACGTCGTTTCCCCTTCGGCTTTCCCTTGTTCTCGTATCGTCTCGCCGCGCTCGCCCGGCTTTCGCCCACTGTGCCCCTTGTCTCGTGGGGCGAGCCTGCCGCGCGGCGCGCTCTCTCTACGATAATAGGAGGGCGTTTACTGGGTTGTCAAAACCCCAGCAAACACCCTCCCGTTGTCGCGCCACTCTCCGCCTTTTACTGTGCGGCTTCTAGTGTCGCCGTCGCGGCCCGCTTCACACGGTCAGGGTTGAAACCCGACCAGTGTTCCACGATGTTGTCGCCCCTCTCATCGTCGCCAGTGGTGGCGTGGCGGTCGCGGACGACGACAACCGGCACCTGCTGGTAACCAAACTGCTTCACGAACGCGTAGGCGACATCATCTTCCGTCACGTCCACCTTCGCGTACGGTGCGCCCATCCTGTTCAGGAGGCGCGCGGTTGCGTCGCACTGTGGGCAGCGGGGCTTAGAGTAGACGGTAATGTCGTACCTGATGTTGTTGTTTTCTGTCACTTTTTCCTCTCTCATTGTTGCAGGCTGGCATCGGCCAACCCGATATTGTTAAAACATTAAAATAAACGCGCTCGTAGCGGAACACGCGCGCACGTAAAGAGCCGCCCTTACCGCCGGTTCCTCTTCTTGACGCGATACACGGGCGCTGCCATAGCCGGATGCCCCACGCCCTTCGCAGACAGCCGTCCGTCATCCAGGGCACTCGAATACAAGTCAAGATCGTCAACGTGACCACCCCTCAACTCAGGACCGTCCACGAGAACCAACACATCCTCGTCAACGGGAACCGCCTTGCCGGAACCAGTAGACCCAGCAATCAAACACATCGGCGCAGCGTTCGCAGCGTGCTCGTCAATCTGCACGCCCTGCTTCATCTTCTCTTTCGCTCCCGAATCATGCCACGAGTAGCCGATCACATGCTCTTCTTCGCCCGTCTCCGGGTTATGAGTCGTCACGCCACCCTCAACGCCCAACCCAAGGGGGATAAACGTCCACGGAATGTCGTCGCCAAGAATATGGTCCACGCGCAACGGTGCCATCATCGGGAGCGGCGGCAGGCTCGTAATCGTCACCGTGCCCTCGTCGGGGTTCCACCCCAATGGCCGCTTCGTGTCCTCGTCCACGCCGCTCTTTTCCACCCACGCAAGCTCACGGCCGAAAGCGCCGTTAAACGTGCGCAGAAAATTCTCCTCCTCGTACACGTCGAACGAGTACGCGGGCGGGAGCGAAAACTTAATCTCTTTCGGCTTCAACGGGTCACGCCACGCCAGCACTTCAATACATTCACCGTATTCCTTGAAGCCGCCACTCTTTAGCCCCAAGCGCGGTGCCGACACCTCAAACATGCGCACCAACAGGCGCTCACGCCCATCAACGATAGCCTTCACGCTCGACACCATCAAACGATGCGACAACGGCCCACCAACCAGGATAATGAGCGCGACGGGTACCCACACGTACAGTGCGCCAAAAACCGCGCCCAACACCGCCATGACAGCCTGAACGAGAGGCCAAAAACGACGATACTCAATGTTCAAGGTCACAGGCTCGCGAGCCTCACGCCCCTTCTTCTCATCAGCCGCCCGCGCCTTCCGCACAACAACCTGACGCGTATCCTCACGACGCGCAAACCGAATATACGGCTTCCACACGCTGCTCTTTTTCGGCGGTGGAACCTCACCCTTTTTCGGCTTGGTTTTTTCGAGCTTACGCTTCACAAACAGCCGATAATGAGCGACCGACCACAAGCCAGGCACCCACACCGCCGCCATGCCACACGCGAGCGCACACAACACGCCCACAACAACCCTCGTCACCACAAGAAAACCCCTTCGCTCGCGCCCACAAGAAACAGCGCAACTACTGCTGCCACGATAAGCCAGACAACACAGACTCCACAGCCTGCCCATCCACGCCCGACACAGCAACCATCATCCCATCAGACAATAGTCCCACACCCACATGCAACACGCCCCCACCATCAGCGCCGCCAGGAACAGCCACCATAAACACGTCCAACACGCGCGAATCAGCAAACGAGGATGACGCAGCCACCACGCGCACACCCTGGGCGGCAACAAACAGGTCGCCCTCCAAGCCGCCACGCACCACGCTCACCGTCACCGCGCCGTCACCGCTCACGGCGACAGGACACAGGGTGCTCGCACCGTCAGCCAGCGAGCACTCCTGCACGCCACGCCACCCAGACCCAGGCAACACCAGCCAACGCGGCCACCCATCCACGCCCACACGCCGACCATCAGCGTCCAGCCACGCGCGCACACTACGCCCATCCATGCGCGTGTCACGCTCCCACACGCCCTGACTCTCATGGTCCACACCATTGTTCCCAGACGGTGTGTCGCCCGCCTGCGGGTGACGGTCACGCACCAGCTCATAAAACCCCAACAAGCCACCATCGTTTACCGCCACACTATTACCGCCAGTGGCGGTAATAGACTGACCCGACGACTGCGCGCCACCCTCATGACGGGGGGCACCAGACAGAGCATACACGACCGCGAACACGGCAGCAACAATCAACGCCGGAGCAACGAGGAACAGCCACGCCGGAACGCCACGCCGCTTGCTAGAGGTAGCGGGACGAGGCGCACGCCCACCCGCGCTACCGCTCTTGACGGGCTTCCACGCTACGCGACGGGAACCATTAGTAGACACAACAATCACTCCACCAAAAAGTCAACAACAGCCAAACAGTAAACAAGCAAGATGCGTGATTAGCGGCGCGGCTGCGGCCACGACGCTGGTACAGTCACACCAGACGGAACAGCAGGAGCAGACGGCTCCGCGCCAACATCCACAGTCATCTCCACCGGCTTCACCACCTCACGCTCACACTGCGCGCGAGTTTTCACCACACCGGCCGAAGCGGACGGCGAGGGAGACGGGGCGGGACGGACAGACGGCGACGGGGAAGGCGACGGAGACGGCGACACCGAGGATGCGCCACCCATACACGCAGTCACAGCCGACTCCCACCTGGCCGATGCAGCATCGCGAGCAGCAACCCTGTCACGCCACGAGTCATGCGCAGACACATACGACACCCACTCGGGGTAAAACGCCGCACGCCCATCAGCAAGCGCCTTGCGCGCCGCATCCACCTCACTCACGCGCCTATTGTAATCCCCCGCACCGGCCACAACCTGAGCGGACGACACCATACGCCAGCGGGCCGCGCTACGATCGCGATACAGCGCGGCGGCAGCGGCGTCCGCCTCACCCTGAGCCGACTCCACAGCAGAAGCCCGCGCAGACGCCAACCCGCCACCATCAACCACGGGAGCGGCCTGACCAAACCACGACCACCCACAGCCGGGACCATTATCGTCAGCCACGCGAGAAGACACCGTGCGCCACGCCGACGCGAAATCAACCAACGCCGCCTCATCCGAGAAAGAAACCTGCGGGCGCTTCGGGAGCTGCGGGAACCCGGAGGGCAACGGACCCTCCGGCTCACCCACAGACGGCGATTCCAACGTGGGCGCGCTCAAAGATACGCGACTCTCACCAGGGTCCACAATGGACGGCCCCACATTCTGAGACTCCACCAGACCAGTGAAACCATCCTTATCATAGTAGGGGGAGCGCACCGTATCGGATGCGCTCTCAGACAGAGACACGCACCCACCAGCCAGCAGAAGCGACTCCGCGCGGCCACGCACGCTACGCCAATCCGGCGCGCCAGACACGCCAACAACCACGCTACCAGACTGGAACAGCGCGTACTGCCCGCCCTGCCATTCGCGAGAACCAGACACGCCATCCGCACCCTCACCCAGGCACGAAGAAACACCCTCCACCAGAGTATCGAAAGTAGACGCAGCATAGCCGGGAGGGAACACAAACGCGCTCACATACGCCGCGCCGCTACGCGACGACGCATACAACATGGGGCGAACACCCAACTTACCAACACCAGGTGAACACGACACGCCATCCAACAACGCAGGATAACCGCCAACGTCGCCAGCCTGCCACCCACCCCCACCATCAGGAGACGCGACAAACGCGGTCAACCACGCGCTCGCAGCAGAACCAGCCTGCACGCTCTCATACGGTGACTCAGACTGCGCCCCACTCTCGGTATCCTCACCGAAATGGCCCAGCGTGCGCACGCTCACGCTCGTTTGCCACGCGAGCAGCCCAACCATGCACGCGCCTAACAGCGCGGCAACCGTTTTCGCAACGCGAGACCCAGCGGATCGCCCTCCACTTGCAGGCATAACAGACACCTCATTCACCATCTTCTTACACAACCACCCACACGCCAACAACGCGACAGCGCAGCGCACCCACACTTCGTAGCGTAAGGCGGTTCTTCATCTGGTGAACAGAATACGACGCGCCCACCGCACTTGTCCAATCGCCACCATCGGGGGCGCTAGACGATGGCGCGGTGGGCGCTAACAGATGACAGGCAGAGGGCCGCTTCCCGTTTACGCGGCGCGCACAGCGCGCTCCCAGAAGCGAGGACCATCCTCCACCAGGCAGAAGGTGTAGCCGACCAGGCGGCGGACGGCAACAAACACGCGGGAGGCCGTCTCACCCGCCAGGTAAGCGCCCGCATACTCCTCGCCCAACAGGGCGCGAACAACGCCGAGCGCGTCAGCCAGTGAATCAACCGACAAGACGCCCGCGAAACTACGACCAACAGCCGCCTCGGCTTCCTCCACCGTATCGAAAACCCGCACGACAATACCTTTCTCACGTTTCCTGCGCCATGCGCCCACTGTGAGCGTGCGGCGCATAAAGATCACCATTGACTCTACACATAATACCACCAGCCGAACCACACGCGCAACCCGCGTACAAGCTGAACGCTGGAAGTCGTTTTAACGGCATCAAACGCGCGCGAACACATCAATAGTCACCGGGCGCGCGAAACCCCCGCGTAGCCCCATACAGAGGCTTACACGGGGGTCACGGGCGGACACAACCAGTGGCGCGCCAGCCAATCAACCAGCCGACTCGCCATTCGTTGCCAGCACACACCACGACAACAACAAGTCGTCACTCACCGTGTCGCCGCCGATACGTTCAGCGACCGGAACATACGCGCCCACAAGAAGCTCGCACGCGCCCAAAAAGTCACCCGTATTGAAACGCTCCTCCAACAACTCCACATCCAACCGCTCACTCCGCACCTCCACAGGCAACAACACGGGCGACGGCAGCGGAGCCTCGCCATCTCGGGCGCGCCGCTGGTTCTCATCCCACAACCTGCGACGTAACCCCAGCGCGGGTGAAACACGCTGAGCGAAATCGACAACAAACCAGTCCGCGAACGACCGTGGGGGAACATCCTCCCATGCCAGCGCGCCTCCATTACTCACTTGTCCGCCTCACTCTCATTCTCGCCGCCAATCACAGCGCCCAATCTACCCTTCTGGCTGCTCTTCTCGACATCCCGCCTACCGTCACGGTTACTGCCGTTCACGATACCCTCACTGTCACGCAACCTATCCGCTTTCTTGTTATGGCGAGCAAAACCACTCAAACCATGCTTCTCATCGCGCGACAACGCGGCATCCTCCAACAACATCTCACTACTCGACGAACCAGTCACCGGCAAACCCGCCCGATAGTCGCGGCCAGTACGATCATGATAGTACGAGATCACAGCGTCAGCGACAAGCTCACGAGCCGCCTCATACTCCCCCTGAGAAGCCAACGCATCCAACGCCGCACGGTCCACGTGAGCCTCAACCTCCGGCGGCAGACGGAACACGCCAGCCCTCTTAAAGTCGCCACCCCAATGCACCGCGCGCTCCATGTGAGCGCGCTCCTCACACTCAAACGCCGTCATCAGCAACGTGAGCGCGCTCCGCATCTCCACATCAGACATAGCTTTCCGGTGATCGCCCACAGCCTCAACCGTGCGGATAACGTCAGCCACCGCGTCAGAGTGCATCACGGACGCGCCATCACCCATGAGACGCTTATCCTCCTCATACACGAGATTCTGCGCCTCGTCCTGGCGAGCCTGCTCATACTTCTCATCCGCAGCCTGATTAAACCGAATAGTGACAGCCATCGCCGGGTCAGAACCATCAAACAAGCTACTCTCGTAGCACGTGTGGCAAATGTACGCACCAGACGCGAGACGACCACCGTTAAACACGCCCACACCATCCTCAGCTTCACTATCCACCAAAGGACCACCACACGACGCACACGAGCGGCCCGCGAACTTCGCCAGCCCCTCGCGGCCAGCCGCCCGGTCCTCGTACACGCCGACCGCCGTTTCCAAGCCGGGCCGCGTGTACACAAACAGTTTGCCCTGCTCCCGCAAGCCATCCCAGAAACCGCTCTTCGCGCTGCGCCCATACGAGCGGGCCGTCGCCGCGCCCGCCACGCCAGCGGCAGCAACGTTACCGACATTACGGCCCACACCCAGCGTGCGAGACCCCACGCGGCGCATAGACCCCGCCAACCCAGACAGCGCGGCACTCTCGGTCGCGCCACCCCACGCGAGCGCCGACAGCAGCATGTTATACAAGCGCTTGCGGCCAAGCCACACGACAAGACCGACAACGACGAGGAACATCATCGTCGTCCACCAGCCCAGCTCACCCAACATGTTCAACAACGCGCCAGTAAACAGCAAGTCAACGATCAACAGGAGGCCAGCGCCCAGCTTGAAAGCAAACACCTTCACCAACAGACGCCACCATTGGCCGAGCGCCCGCCAACCAGGACCACTCCACAACCCAAACAGGAGGAACAACGGCAACAGGCACATCACCATGACGAGACCCAGACCAAACACGACACTCGACCCAGCCAACAACATGGGCGCAGCCAACGCCACCGACGCGACCACGAGAGACGAGAACACGGCACCAAGGCGAGCCAACATGTCACGGCCCGTCCACATCTGCCAGTACGGTGACGGCTGATTATCTTTCGGCGCAGTATAAGTCACAGCAGCAGTAGCGCCCGACGGCGTTTCGCTCCTCTGCTCCTCCTCATAATTCGACAACGCATCCACCACGCGATACCAGTCAGTCTGCACAGCCAGGTTCGGCAACGGGTCCACCCCATCCTTGCCGACAAGAGCGTGCGCCCGCGTCTGTGTGCTCACCTGGAACACCGCCCAGTTGTGCATGAACTCGCCGCCACCCAACGGCACAGGCACATCCCCCACCATCGAATCATTAACGTTGCCTAGCTCACCAACCGGCTTACCCTCAGCGTCCACCATGTTCTCAGGAGCGTACCCGTTCGCCCACAAGTGATTGTAGTCCACGCCATACTGGGCGATACTCCACGGGCGCAAGAGAAGCTGCTCCCACAACTGGCATCCGACCGCGCTCTGCGCGTCCAATCCGGCGCGCGTGAGCGCGGCCTCCACGCTCTCGCCATCATTCACGCCGCCCACACTGCCGCCAGTCTTGCCGCACATCGTAGATTGAGACTCGAACTGCTGAGACACGCCAGACAACACCACGCCATGCACGAGAGACGCGGCGCGCGCAGGGGCAGACACCACCAGGGCAGGCATGGCGGACAACATGCCAGCCACGAACAAGATCACAAACGGGCGGATGGCGAGTTTCAACGCGGCGCGCACGCTACCGGACTTCATGAACGCCCACAACGCCACCATGAGACTCAAAATGACAGCCAACACCGACAGTGGCGTAAACACGCCCTCCATGAGGCGCACAAACAAGCCGCTATCGCCGTCAACGACGCTCGACAGGCCAAACGACGCGGTAGGGTCAGCGAACGCCAACCCGATAAGCGCAATGGTCGCGCCCACAACGATTTTCGTCAACAAGAACACGAAATTGGCGGCACCGTTAGCGAAACCCACACCCCACTTATACATGGTGGACGAATCGTACGCCTGCGAGCGCACGTCCTGAGACGCAGACAACGCACTGTACGTGGTTTTCGGTTCCAACCTGCCAGGGTAGAACACGCTACCCTTCAAGTCCTTCGGATCCTCGCCCTTACACGCGTCAAACTTGTAGTATTTCCACTCCCCGTAGTAGGCGCTCAACTTCAACCCGGACACGCCGAAACGATCATAGGGCGTCACGCGCTCTCCGCCGTTAAACGACAGTTCTTCCGCGTCAGCCGCGCGGGGCGTGACAGACACGTTGTAGCCGACGATGCGGCTGTTTGTTTCGGCGAAATCGCGGCCAGCGTAGGAGATCATTCCGTTAATGCCAGAGTCCACGCGATCCAAGGACGCGGCCGCACTCTTCGACAACAACTCGTATGGCACAACATCGGTACTGACCATGTTGTAAATAATGTCGCCGCCGGGAACCAGATTACACATCGCCCAGCCGACCACGCCCAAACTGTCCTGCTTGTCGTCGTCAGCCAACGCGCGCGGCACCACATGAGAACCAAACACGGACAGACACAACACCATCACAGCCAACACGGCGGACACGGCTGCGCCGACCGTCGCGGACGCGCGGCGGTGGCGCGCAGAAACACTCCACGCGCCAACGCCGCCAGCGTTCACCGACACCATCAGTTCTCCTCCTCAGTTCCACCGCCAGCGGCAGTGTTCACGCTACTGTCGTCCGCGTAAGCGCCGTGACCGTCACTAAGAGTCTTTCCGTCACTCGAACCGCCACGGTGCGACGCGCCACCTTCACGGCGCTTGCGCTCGCTCTCCCACACGCCGCCAACATCCCGACCGCGCAAACCACCATCACGGTACTTACCGGACGCGCGATGACCCTTCTCAGCGCGCTCTTTCGCGCGCGCCACACGCTCAGCGTCACGCGCCAACAAGCGGTCCTGCTCAGCATCCAGGCGCGCAATATCCGCGCGAGACTTCTCCAACATCTTGCGCACGCGCGCTTTCGACACGCGCCTACCCTCATCCAGGGCCGCATTGTGGGCGCGCATAGCGGCCGCACTGGATGCGACGGCATCCACGTCCACGTCAATCGTGTCACGGTTCATGTCCTGCTTGGAGCGTACCGCGTCCACACCCTTATTCTGTGACTCCACGTACTCGCGGCGGTCTTTCGCTGCCCGCGTCACCATGCGGCGCATCTTCCGGTCGCCCAGCACGTCCGAGCGCTGAGGCGGAACCGGCTTGTACTGGCGCTCACCGTCAACCAGCTTGTATTGGCCGTCGCCGTCGGCGAGCACGCGGCCCGACAGTTCGTTCCACGCGTCCAACAGGCGCTCATACTCCTGGTACTCGCTGGTTTTCTTGTACTGGTCGTCCACAATATGCTGCACGTGCATGTCCTGCATGGCATCCTCACGGTACTTGCTGCCCACGTTCGATGACACCTGCTCGGCGGTCTGCAAAGCCGCGAAACCACGGCGACGCTGACGGAAGAACAACTGTTTGCCTTCACGTTTCATAGCATCCCCCGCCTCACGCAATCCCTCGCGCACGTCGCCGCGCGCACTCACGGTACCAGCAATGAAACCACCCGTCGCAGACACGGCCGCAACACGCGCCTGCTGCACCTTGTTAGCGATAAACCCGGTGCCCGTGGAGCGCACCTGGAACGGGTCGCGCACAAACCCGGCACCAACACCGCCAACTCCTCCCAAACCTTCGGCAAGCTCACCCGTCACATTCAAGATCGTGCGACGCTCCATCATGAACAAGACGCACACGATCAACGCAAACAGCATACCCGCGCCGCCGCCCGTGCCACTGTTACCGGCAGTCACGAGAATACGCAACATGACAGCGAGCATCATACCCAGGATAACGCGCTGAATCATCAACCCAAACACGTTACCGGCGTACATGGTGAACTTACGCCACCCGACGGTCGGATGCAACGCGATGAGGAGCATAAACGGCAACAATAGGAGCATGAGCGCGGCCGTGAACGTCACTGTGATCTTCGCGATACTGTAGGCGACGACCGTCACGCTGCCCGCGATAGCGACCACGGGAGCGAACATGCCGCTCCACGACAGGCTACCGCCACTCTTCCACGCCGCGAAATGGCGCGAATCGTAGCCGGACCCAAACAGGCCAGCCTGCGCGTCCACCACCCTGTACAGGCTAGGGTTCACGGCGCGACCCGTGCGGGACACGGCCTCATGGGACGCGGTGCCAGACCCCATAGCGTCCACCTGGTACAGCGCCCAGTTGCGCTCAACAATGCCGCCGCCCATGTTCACGGCCGCGTCACCCACCAGGGCAGTGTTCGTGTTCGACAAAGCGTCGCCGCCCTCGGGCGCATACCCGGCAGCGTACAAGTCATCGTAGGACGCGCCCCACTGAGACTGCACGTACGGGCCGAAGTAGAACGCCCGCCAATTCTCACACATGAGAGTACGCACAGCCGTAGAAGCCCGCCAGTCGCCTCCCACACTGTTCTCGCTACTGTCGGCCTCGTGAGAAACATTACCGTTCGACGCGGTACACAAGTTGTTATCCACGCTGTTTCCGGTAGACAAGATAACGCTCGTGATAGCCGCGTCCGCTTTCGCCGGATAGTAGTCCACCGCGCGCACCAGCGCGGCAGGAGCCACCAGGAGGGTAGCGCCAAACACGGCAGCAAGAAGCGTTGTGAGCGCCATCTTCACCATACTGACAGTACCCGTCACCAGTCCACGGAACAACGCGTAACACAATGCCACGAGAGCTACCAGCACGAGGAGCGGGAAATACAAGCCGTCACGGATGATCTCAACGGTTTTCACGATCACGCCGCTCACGTTCAGCGAGTCCAAGATAGGCGAGTAAGCCAAGCCGATAGCAGCGTTGGACACGCGCGTCGCCAAACCGCTCACGGCAAGCCCCATGTTAGCCGCCGCGTTAGAAGCCGTCGGCAAGCCAAACAGGACACCAACCACCTCATCCGACGACATGACGCGCGAATCAGCGGCGGGCTGGTCCTGGCTTGGTAGGTAGCCGTTACCAAACAATCCGTTTTGGATAGGGGAACGCACGCCGTGACCACACGCAGGGTTCACCGTGCCGTCACTCAAATAAACGTTAACGGTGCGACCGTCCTCGTCCAACACGTCACGGCCGTCCTCACCAACGCACACAAAACGGTTCCACGGCGCATTGTAGTTCTTCTCCGGGTCCGCCTCAATGGCTTTCTTCACGGCCGACGCGAGCACGCCATGCACGAACTTGTTGTTGTTCGCACCCTGAGCACCCTCCAAGTACGTGTTGTTCGCTTTCTGCCACTTGTCAGCCCAACCGGCCTGCATATTCTTAACAGTGTCGGCGCGCTTCGACTCGTCAGCGTCGTAAGGGATGCTAATACCATACTTTTCTGCCGCCTTGAACAGGCTGCCGTTGCGCGTGCGCCAGTCGGCGAGCGTTTCTTTCTTCCCGTTGCCGTCAACCGTCCAAGCGGCTTTCTTGTTACGGTCAACGCTCTTCTGCTCAGCCTTACACGCCGCCTCGGTCGGGCCGGGAGCCACATCCGAGTGCAGGCGCTCCTCCACAGTGCCGTCAGTTTTCGTCACCATGCACAATGCGATGTCGTCTTTAGGCATGGCGGGCAGATCGCGGATAGCCATAAGATCATCCGGCGTTTTCGCCGCATCCGGGCGGCCACCGTTGATAGCCTCGATCAGCATTTGCTGACCGCGCGCACCAATCTCCTCAGTCGTCAACTCGCGCCCGCCGTACAAGGTAGCGCCGTAGCCGACACGATACCAGGCGTACAAGTCAAGCGTGTTCTGGTCGCTCGTATCCAACAGCGTGTTCGCGCTCGCCCCCGCACCGCCAGAGAACAGGCCCGTGTAGAACGACGCGATACCGCCAATCAGGTCGCCCTTGCTGAACGACTGGGCGGCGTTACTGGCGGCGGTGGATACCGCGCCCGTCACACCGTTAATGACAGCGGTCACACCCAGGTTGATTTTCTCCATCCACCCATAATTGCTGAGGCTACGCGCAGCAGTCAGCACCTTAATGTGGTCCCACTCACCCACGTAGCTCGTGTACCGCAGGTTGTAGCCGTATAGCTCTAGGGCCGTGTACTTCGCCTGGCGTTCGCCGGGGTTAGCGGGAGCGCCGCCACCCGGTAGGTCGCTCGGCAACCCCAGGGACGGGAAACTCAACGTGTTCGACGACGTTTCGCCGCCGATAATGCCGGACGGCGCAAAGAACGAGAACGCGTCCTGCAACACCTCCCCGGCAATGTTGGGCACGTCGCAGTTATGGTAGGTGAGCGTCCCGTTCCGCTTATCCTGGGCGTCACAGTTCGTATCTTTCGCGTTCTTCGCAGACAACGGGGTAGCGTTCATGTACCGAGGTGTCATGAGGCGCGACAACGCGTAACCAATACTGTTACTGTCAGTGTCGGCTCGCATCTTCTCCAGCGTCGCGCGCTTGTCCACTTCGCCGCCGGACTGCACCGCGTAATCGTCCCACTGCTTCTGCAATGCGGAACGTTCTTCGCTGCCGGACTGCGCCTCGTTGTCAGCCCACGCGGGTAGCGCGGCGTGCGGTAGGAGGAACGGGATAGTGACAGCGAAAACGGCCACAAGGGACCACAATGCGGCGAACGCGCGACGAACCACGCGACCGCCCCCAACGTTAGACACAAACACGCTCACACTCTCCACACAAACCACTCGCTCAGCACGCCAAACGCGCGAGAGACACAACCCTTACCGGACAATAGCGGCAGCAAAAACACGCCACCGCACGCCAAAAACACGCTCCAAGATGCGACAGCTACACCAAGCGAGGCGGCTACCGCACGTAATACTCCTCGCCGTTCTCGCCCGGAGCCGACTCCCACTCGTCAATGTTGACACCCAAAGCCGCGAAATACTCGCCCACAGACATTCCCACAGGACGCTCAGGCCACCGCAAATGCGACGGACGCAAACCCTCAGCATACGCCAAATCACGCAAACGACCCAAAGTGCGAGCCGTCACCGGAACATCCCACGACTCATCCCCCCACACTCTCACGTTACGCAAGCACTGTAGCCCAGGGTCAACCTTCAACCTATACGAATGAGATAACGCATACGAATCGGGCGGAAACACCTCATCCGGGTCCGCACCCTCCGGCACCCTCGCACCATTGAAATACTTACGCCCCTCCTGCTTCATAGCCATCGGCTTCGCAGACACATTAAACATGCCACCAAACAAGCGAGCACGCCCATGATTCACCAAGTCCGCGCCGATCTCCTCACCATACAAGCGAACAACAGCGCGCACAATCCCCTTATCAATGCCAGACCGCTTCACGATAGCGGTAATAATCTCTTCCTCGTTACGCGCAGGCTTACGCGCATACAACTCCGCGTCACTACCGTTCTGCGTCGGCAACACAACGTGCGCGGGAATACTCTCCCGCTTCACCCTCTTCGACGGCACACAACCCCCAACACAATCTCAACGACAAAAATGGCGCTACCCACATCTCGCGTCCGCGCCCGCCACATCACATAACAGAGCTGTGAAACGACTTCACCTGATAAAACACGGCAGTAGAACTCACGCGACGCACATAAGCAAGCAACGCAGTCGGCGCATCACCCAAACGAACGCCCCTGCCCTCACGATCACTACACAACCCCCACCTGTTACCGCGACCGTGCATCACATGAATATTCCCCTGATCGCCGCTCAAATCTTCCCACCGGGACGGCAACCCGGCAACCAGGCGACACGCATCCTCGTCAGCATCCGCACCCGCATCCACCAGCACACCCGCACCATCCTCGTCAGCGCCGACAAAAATCTCACGCAGACGAGACCATACGATAGAGTTGTGCCAGCGCTCGACCAGCCCCCTATCCTCAGCGCTGAGCGCCCCCAGCTTCGCCTGAGCGTCCACCAGACCATCCTTAAAGCCTTCTTCGACCGCCTCTAGGACGTTCCCGCCCCACGGGACGCGCACCACCGCCGACACCCTCTTACCAGACACAATAAACCCTTCTTCCACAGGTCAGGCGCGAACACACAGGCCGCGCCACTAGACGTTAACTTTTCCGTTACAGGGAACTATAACTCGGAATGTCGCGAAACACCAAAACCTCACGCAATACCAGCCAGAGTAAACAGCGAGACGGGGCAACGCACACAGCGCCACCCCGCCGCCAATCGCAGCCCAGAAAGACCAGCCGGAGAGGAAACAATCAGTCCTCTTCTAGGATTTCGCCAGCCACGCGATCACGCAGACTCTTACACGGCCTCGCCTTCACGCGACGACGTTCACCCAACTCTTTCAACTCGCCACTAGGGAGACGCTGAACACGCGGAGGGAGCGTCACCGGCTCAAACTTCACAAAACCCAACGTCACATCCTCACCACGCATCACAGCCTCACCCACAACCATGTCAATACCAGCCAACACAGCCCGCACATCACGAGGGGTCATCGTCACCTGAGCCGCAACAGCGTTCACCACATCCTGCTTACGCACAAAAACTCCCACAACAATTTAGGAAACAAAAACAAATGACAATCAACGGACACAAACTGCCGTCAACCACAACAAAATAGCGCAAAACAAGGCAAAACAACCGCCAATAGCACAAAACGCGCGCCACCAAAAAGAAGAAACACCCGTCGTAACAAAAGCCGAACGACAAGGCGCGCAGACAGGAAAACAAGGGCGCGGCACACAGCGACACAGCAACAAAAACACCGAGAGGGGCGGCGCATATCCCGGCGAACAACCAGAAACAAGCGCGCCACCCCTCCCAGCGGGAAATCGCGAACACAGGAATCGGTGACACCTTTAGTGTCGCCGTAGATCACATCTCCACAATCGCGTCCGCAACATCCAACACGACCGGCGAATGGGCGACCATTACGACCTGACCAGCCGACAGGGACTTCACGGCCTGCAACATCAACTCAGCGCGCGCCGCATCCTGAGACACTAGCACCTCATCCAGCACCATCATGCCGCCGCCACCAGCGACCTCGGCCAACCCCATACGCAACGCCATAGCCGCCGCACTCAACTCTCCACCCGACAACACGCCACACTCACGCGACACACCCTCAGCCGTCGTCACGCTCACGTTATACTTCTCATCCAACGACAAGCCAGTAAACGCCCCATCCGTACACGCCGCCAAGAAACGAGACGCGGCCTCAGCCACAAGCGGGACACCTGTCCTAATGCGCTCAGCCCGGTACTCCTCCACTACGGCGAGCGCAGCCGAAGCGACCTCAACCGCCGCCAACGCCTCGCCATAACGAGCCATACGCTCACGAACACCGGCAAGTTCACTCTCGCGAACGCCGAGCGCGCCAGACGCGTTCGCCTCGTCCACGCGCAACTGCGCCAACAAGCCCTCGTACTCACTCAGCGTCGCCTGATGCGACAACATGCGCTCGCGAGCATTATCCACCGTCTCGCCGCTCACCATGCGCTCGCCCTTCGGCAGCGCAGCCAGTTCAGCATCCGCGTCACTAATGGAGGTCAGCAGGGCGCGAATCTCACCAGACACGCGGTCCAACTGGCCGCGCACACCCTGATACTCCACGGCAGACGACAACACCATGTCCGCAGCCTCCACGGCCACCAAGCGTTCACATACAGCCTCAGTCGCAGCGGCGAGAGCCTTCTCACGCTCCACCAACAGGGCCGCAACGGGCGCGCAATCACCCACAGTCGCCAGACGTGCGCGCGCAGCTTCAAGGCGCGTAACAGCCGCGTTGAGAGCGTCACGCACACGCGCGCCCTCGGCCTCTAGCCTCTCCGACTTCTCGTTTGCCTCCTGCGCCTGCAACGTCAGCGAACCAGCGAGCGCCTTCGCATCCTCCACGTCCTGCTGGCACGTCGGACACACGTGAGCGTCCCCACTGTTGCCGCGCAGCATATCCGCTGCCCGCGTCAGTCTATCCCGGTCGGCGCGCGCAGCGATACACTGGTCACGCAGAGAGTCGAACTCACGCTGTAGCTTTTCAGCGTCCGCCGACAGCGTTGACACGGTTTCCGTCAACGCCGCCTCGGTCAACGTCTCGCCGTTACTGTCGGTGAGAGCTACCTGTAGTCGCTCACCCGCCGCCCTGGCTTCCTCCACGAGAGCGGATGCGGCGCGCTCACGGTCGCGCGCAGCATCCAACGCGTCGCGGGCGCTCGCGAGACTGTTTTTCGCGTCCTCCACAGTCACGTCTCCGGTATGCGCGCCGACGCGTCCCATCAGCTCACGCTTCTCCGCCTCCAACGCGCTGATACGGGCTTTCGCGCTGTCAATACGCTCGGTGAGGGCGGCTTTGCGGGCGCGCCTCTCCTGACCGGCAGTGTACGCGGCGCTCTTCTCCTCAAACGTGGCACGCGCCTTCTCGTACTTGTCGCGCGCGTCACCCGTTTTCGCTTCCCCCTTAGCGACGCGTGAGCGCAACTTCTCCACGTCCGCCTTCGCGTCTTTCGCGGCCTTCTCCGCATCCTTCACGGCGCGCTTATCCACATGCAGGTCGCGGCTCGAACGTTTCAGCGCGTTCACTTCCTCACGCGCCTTATCGCGCGCCACAGTGAGTGCGGTAATACCCGTCTGCTGCTCAATGACTTCGCCGCGTTTCTTATCGTGAACAAGATCATCCACCTGCTTCTGCTGGACATGGACGGCCGCGAAATACTGGCGACTATCCATACCGAGCGCGCGCACGATCACCGGGTTAGCGTGCGACACGGCAGGTCCGGCCACGTGCTCCCATCCATCCGCGTCGGCAAGTAGCGCGCCACCGTTGGTGCCGTCGTAGTCGGCGGCTGGGCGCTGCCACAGGTCCACCTCGGTCGCGCCCTTGCGCGTCGTGATACGCCTGTTAACGCGCAGCAAACGGCCATCATCGACGGATACGACGCACGTGACCTGCGTGCGGTCCCCCGCCTTGTAGTCGGCCTCCTCGTTAATGAGCGCGTCCGCGCGCTTCACGCCCTCCGGCTTCTCACCGTACAGGCACCAGGAGACACCGGCAAGGATACTTGTCTTGCCGGTCCCGTTCTCTCCCACGATAGCAGTAATGCCGTCAATTGCGGGCGTAAACGTCTTGTCTGTAATGCCTCGAAAATACTTCAAGGACGCAGTAATCAGCTTCATACACAACATAGTACGCTCGGCGCAACAGCGTTGTCAAAACCCCGCCAAGCGCAGTACCGTTGTTTACGGCTAAGATACAGGAAACCCCGCCAACGTGGCAGGAGGTATGCGCGCAGTCCCATCTGGCGGCAGCAACCCTCGCTCCAAACGTCCACGTGGCGGGGTATCCTGGAAAGAAGCTCCCCCGGAAACCGAGTTGCCGTAGAGCCGCTTTCAAGTTATTTTTCAATGCTCATGAAAAACCATCGTGCAAAACAATAGCACGGCAAGCGCAAACAACGCAACCGGGGAACCCAAAACGCCGCGAAAGAGACCAAGGTCACACGCTCGCACATCGTGCCGCTGCCGCTCACACGCTCTCTTCTCTCAGCCGCCCATCTGCTATGGTAGACAAAAGCGGGGCGCTCACCCCACGCAACCGTGAGAGCGAGCGCCACGCAGCCAGAAAGCCAAACAGGCCCGTTCGAGACTACTTCACCTTGGGGATACCGAGCGCAGCCATGAACGCGTCCATCGCTTCGCCCCACGCCTGGTTAATGTTGTCGCCGTCAACCTCGTAACCAGTCTCGTACACGACGTCGCCATTCACGGTGACAATGTACTTGCTCACGTCCACGGAGCCGTCGCCGTTATCCTTGTACTCGCCAGTCAGCGTGTACTCGTCCGCGTCGTCGCCGTCAGCGACGCGGTACAGTGCGGCGTGCTCATTCATTCCAAACACGGGGTTTGGGCTGCCCGGCTCGCGGAAGCTCAGACACACGCGCGCCATGAAATCAACGCACTCGTCCGGCACATCTTCCAACACGCCCGCGTCCTGCTCCTCGAACACGATGCGCGGCGGCTGGTACTCGAAAACTTCATCATTCATCACGTCGGCCACAATAAACCCCTTCAACTCTTGTAGAAAACATGTCGCATCCCCCTACGTGCGGGGGCTTCACTGACACATATTAACGACCCCACCCGCAAACTTGCGTAAACCCCGAAAAATCAACGAAAAACAGGCACACATCCACAACGCTGACATGAAAGACAAGCGGGGTGGCAGCGACCCAAAGCGCACGCAAGCGCGCACACAGGGAAGCCACCGCCACCCCAACGAGAGAGACTACGCGGGACCGCACATTACGCGGCCATACCCAAACGCTCCAACATCTCCTCATTCTTGCGCCGAATCGCAGTCTCGTTGTCGCTCACAGTCAACCGCACCTTACGGGAATGGAACACGCGCTGAATGTCAGACTCCGGCCAGCCAGCCTTGCGCGCACGCTCCTCGTTCGGAACGCGCTTCGTCGCCGTCAACACCTCACGCAACACATCGCCAGGCAGCTCACGACGCAGCGTGTCCGCGCGCTTACGGTTACGACGGTTCGACACCAACACGCCGCTACCGTTAGTCTTGCCCGGCATGAACAGTGCGCCCGTGTGACCGCGAACATCCAACGCGCCAGCAAGGTTCTTCACCTTATCCTTCAACACGTCCTCACGGTCTTTCGCGCGCTTCTTACTGCCCAGCAGGTGACCCTTCACCTCGCCGGTCTCCTCATCCACAATCGCCTCACCAAACAACTGAGCCTGCGACCGCTGACGGTAAGCCGCCATACCAGCGAGAACATTACTCGCGTTCTCGGTGAGCTTCGCCTTATTGCCAGCGAACGAGCTAGAGATCAACGCATCGCTCTGCCCCATTTCCACAGGCTGACCGACCACGCTCTCCACCACATACGTGTCACCCGTGTACACGAGATCACGCAGCTCTGGGCGCTCCTCAATCAGCTTGTCGAGCTTATCGTAGTCAATGGTCGCTTCCTCCGCCTCACAGGCGGCGCGCATCTCCTCACTCATACTCGCATAAGCGTCTTCATGGAACTGGTCGGGAACAACCTTAGCGCTCACCGTCACAGTGCCGTCAAGGCTCGTGAACTTGTCGCTCCAATCGTTCGGGAACTCCTTGTAGGCGGCGAGCGTGTTCAGCACGTTCTGAGCGTGCTCACGGTTCTTCTCCTCGTGAATACGCAACATGGCAGCGTCCACGACCTCGCCCGCGTCCACGACCTCACCCGTCCGCTTATTGACGACGGTGGTGCCAGGCAGCATTTCCGCGTGCTTCAACTTCTGCAACTGGTACTTGTTGTCGCGGTTCGCAGCAGACGCCATCGCGGCGATATGCTGCTTCGCGGACCTCTCCGGGTCGAACGTAGACAACGGCGCGCCATCAACGCTCTCAACGTCCAACGTCAACGGCTCATCACAGCGGGCGGTAGCGAACTGCACATCACGGTCTGTAAAGCCCGTGTCACCGGCTGAAAAGCCGTAAGCGGCCAACGCGTCGTTTGTCGTTTTCAGGTCAGGGCGGTGGCGACGGTTCCTCCGGTACGCGTCCTTCGTCATATACCGTCGCGTACTATCATGGTACTTTTCCATGTACTTTTTTGCCGCATCCTGGTCCACAAAGTGAACGCTCGGCAACCCCTGCCGTAACGCCACCACGTTAATCGGACACCGATCAGGACTCTTCGCCACACACGTCAACAGTTTACCGTACAGCACGTTAAAATGTGTCTTATGTACGCTAGCCATAACAACACCAACCCCTTCAATCAAGAAACCCGCCACCAGCCCGTAGCTACAAAAAGGGGGAGGTGGCGCTAGGAAAACACCTAACACCACCCCAATAGCACGGGAAACCGCGCCACACGACCGCTCATGCGCCCGCGCTCGCGGACACCATGTTAAACGCCGAGTACACCCGCAATGTCCGGCGGGAAGAAACCCGGCCCTTTCATGAGCTTGCCGACGGGCGCGAGCGACCCGTCAGACCTGAGCATCGTCCCGTCAGAAATAATGGGCTTGCCGTCCTCTCTGAGCTTACTCATGTTAGAGGCGTGGACCTCCCTGAATACGTCCATCAGCGGAATACCCGCTTCCAAGGCGAATCCCCACACCAGGTACATGATGTCCGCCAACGCGTCAGCCACCTCAACCGTATCCACACTTCGAGCCTCATACCCGTTCTCGCCGCGCACGCGCTCCAACGCTCCACGCAACACGTTACCAGCCTCCACGCCGTAAGTGGCGTCCACCAGCTCGATGAACTCCTCACCGATCAAGTCAACACGCAACGCGGTACGACCAGCGCCCATACGCTCCACGCTCGCCGCCTCATCGGGGGGAGCAACAAACTCATCCTGCTCGAAACGGTGGTAAAACTCGCGCACCATTCCACCCATGTCATAATTCTTATCGACAATAAACGAACCCAATTTTCCTTTAACCCAACTTCCTATTCCAACAATCGCTGTAAACGCTCCCACACAAATAGCGACACGTTTTCGCGACACGCTTTACTCACTCGCGATACCGCTCTACACTGATACCCGCCTTCCGCATAATCTTCTCAGAAACCGGGCGCAGCCCGTCGTCCCACATGTGCTCGTACACGACGCGCTTTATTCCCACCTGAGCGAGGATACGCGCACACTTGTTGCACGGATAGTGCGTCACGTACACTGTCGCCCCCTCCATGTCACGCATTACGCCCCTGTAGTTCAGCACAGCGTTTTCCTCAGCATGAACAACATACGGGTACTTCGTGTCCAACTCACCGCGCTCGCTCTCGCGCGCCCACGGCATATCGTAGCCGGTGAACCCCCTCGGCTCACCGTTATAGCCAGCCGACAACTGACGATGGTCGCCGCCAGCGATCACCGCGCCAACCTGCGTACCAGGGTCTTTACTGCGCTGCGCGTACACGCGCGCCAACCGCATGAACGTTTCGTCCCACGACGGCGGCACACGAGCCACCGTCGAGCCAGTGTTCTCCACGGTCAGAGCCTGTCCATGCACGCGAACGACACACCCAACTCATACGCTACCAGCCGAACAGTCTCCGCGTGCGCATACTCGCCGCCAAGGTCCGCGTGCAGCATCATCGGATGACACTCCACCAGGGCGAGCGTGCGCCCCGCCTTCGACCGCACCGCGAACACCCCAGAATCTTCTACGACGGTAGGCTCCAACGCTTCGGGCAAACGCTCAGCGATCATAGTAGCCGCCAGCCTACCCTTCGCCTCAGCGGAATCAACGTTTTCGCCGCCGGTCTGAGCGTCGCCGGGCAGCGCTTCCTTCTTCTCATTCTTCACGGTAGCCACAATCAGCACACCCTCTCTTGCTTCTCGCACGGTACTGGCACCCCTTCGTGTGCCGGTCATCGTTGTTAACGTCTCTTGACATGACGAACAGTAACACCGCCCTTGCCTGGCGCGCAAAACCTCACGAAACCAGACAAGTCAATCAACAAAACGTGGGGCGAGCGGCACGCAAACAACCACCCGCCCCATGTTGTCGCACCTTCTCTTACAGGGATGCAAGCGCCCCCAACACGAAACCACGATACTCGCGGTCAGCAGACGGTGACGCGCCCTCACGGTCATCCTCACCGGACAGGTCGCCAGTGTTTCCATAAAACACGTGTTCCACGCCGACACTCATCACCTCGAACGCAAACGGGGTATCCGTGTTGTACACGCGGCCAGCGTAAGTCCTTGGGAAAGAATCAACGTACCCTACCGGCATCTTCTTACCAGTCCCATCACCGTATAGGACACCGTAGTTGCTGCCGTCTGCCCGGTAGCGCAGGAACGCCTGCTCCGCACCTAGCAAGCCGGGGACTGTGCGTTCCATCCGGTGCATCATCTCATGACACATCCTCTCCTCGATCACGTCCCTATCTGCGTCCTCAACGACCCGCAGGCGAGCGCCAATCGACCCGTCACTGTACATCACGCTCTTATGCTGGTAGAACCCGTACTCGGACAAGGCCGCACCAATGGCAACGCTCTTCTTCGCCAGTACCACTTTCACCTGATTATTCTCAGGGTCACTAAACGCCTTATTCCAACTGGTCGGGTACAAGCGGGATGCGCTTTGCACGATCTTTTTACCGGCGACACTACTCCTTGGCGCAAACGCCGTTTTCGCATCCAGGCCGCCGCCCATGTCACGCACCTGAGCGAGCAGGCGCGTGTACGACTCCTGGCGAGCCTTCCCGACAGCCTTCAACGCTTCCGACTTCTCGCGGAGCGACGTGAGCCAACGATCACGAACATCCATCCAACGGCTACGCACACCATCCAGCTCATCACGCAGTGCGCGCACAGCGTCCCAGTCTTTACGGTCTCGCGCCTCCTCATACGACTGGATTATTTGATCCCCTTCGGCTCTCACTTCCTTCAACTCGCTAGAGAGCTTTCCCTCCACGTCAGACGCCGCATTGAAGCGTTCGCGCGCACGCGGGATAGCTTCATCCTTGTCCGCCTCAGCGGCCAAAGCGCACCCCACCTCGACAGCTACGGCGGCGCGCACCGCGTCACGTCGCGTCACGCCATCCAAACCCCGCATACTCTCACCCGACAGCATGGCAGCCATCATGCCCGGGTACGCGGCTACGAGCGCGTCACCGGCAGCGCCCTCTAGCTCCTCGTCGGTCAGAGAGTTCACCGTGGCGATAACGTTCTTGGCGGCGTCAGCGTCCCACCCTGCGCGCAGCTTCTCGAACGACTCGCGGGCAGGCATACCCTCGGGGAACACCCCTGCGGGCGCATCACTCACGCTACGCGCACCAATGGCGGGCGCGTCTCCCAATGCCACGGCCGCTTTCTTGGCTTTGTATTTCGCGCTCCTGCGCGCGCTCGACTGGCATGGGCACAACCGCCCGCCGTCCGCTTTACTCCTGCACATGTGCTGTCACCGACCTTCTTCGTCACTGTCGTCTACGATTGCGCCGTCCTCGAAAACACCGCCTACGAACATGTTGCCGCTAGGCTCCCAACCATCCGGGATACCCAGTCCCCCGCCCGTACCTACGGTCGCAGCATCTTCTCGCCCCCGGTTGCCATCCGTGGGCGGCATGTGGAAAAACAGGTACACGCGCTCGGGACACGCGACCACCTGTAGCCTACCGGGAGAATACGACCAGATGGCGGCGAGCGCCCCCAACATCGTACTATCGCACTCCACGAGGCCGCACGGAGCGTCCACAACAGCGCCACGCTTCACCATACGCCGCACATACGCGCACACATCCTTGTCGCCCTGGAATACGCCGTCACACCACGCGATCTTCTCACCGTTCACCCACGCCGCCAACAACGGGCCAGTCGGATTAGTCAACTCTCAACACCTTCTCTATCTTGCTACAACGCTTCCCCGCAACAAGGCACACGCGAAAACATGCGCGCCGTCCCCATCTCACGCAATCTGAATAGCTGTGCTGCTCACACATTTTCGCTTCCCTCTTGACGGGCGTGCGCTGATCGTGATATTGTTTCACTGTGGTTCGCCGCCAGGATGCAAACTGGCGGATAACGACCCACAAAACGCGCGCTCCGTCAGGCCGTACATCTGGCGAAGCACGCACTACGTCGGTAGCTTAAATGGTAGAGTCGCGGTCTCCAAAACCGTTGGATGCAAGTTCGAGTCTTGCCCGGCGTGCCACACGCGAAGCCCCGCACGGAAACAACAGACGCACAAACAGCGTGCCCACCGTGCGGGGCTTCACTGTTGCTACAGCGCCCGCATTATGCTACAATGACGTGTAGACAGAAAGAAACACCACGCGCAGCAGCGCACCCACAGACAAAAAGGGGAAACGCAATGACCAACAACACTAACCTCTTGAACGCGATGATGAACAACGACCTCGTTCGCGTCAAGGAAAGCGGCGTGCCCGGTGTTGTCGCGTGTAACTTCACGCGCAAAGCGTTCTACAAGGGCGCGTGGGACGAGCAGACCGTGCGCGCTCGCGGCCTGTTCCTCGACAAGAACACGGGTGCTGTCGTGGCGCGCGGCTACGACAAGTTCTTCAACGTCGGACAGGACGGAGGCCCCGCGTCTATCCGAGACCTCGCAGAAGCGGCCGTCGAAGCAGCGCCCACGTCAGATAACCCGCACGTGACACTGCGACACAAGCTCAATGGCTTCCTCGCTATCGTCTCGTGCATTAACGGGAACCTGACGGTCCTGTCCAAGAGTGGCGTCACCGCCTACTCGATGGAGGCTGAGCGCATCCTGCGCGCACAGATCGGCGACGCTGGCTGCGAGCGCCTGCGCCGCGTCCTCGCCGACAACAACATGTCGGCAACCTTTGAGTGCATCAGTAAGCGCGACCCGCACATGGTTCACTACAGCGACGAAAAGATGGTGTTCCTCGACTTCATCATCAACGGCTCAGACTACACGCCCGTACCGTTCGACGCGGCGTTCACGACCATCCGCGCCGTGGACCCGCTCATGCCGGTCGCACGGTCAATCACCTTCACATACGGGTGGAACTGGGAGACCGCCGACGAGCTTGAATACCTTATCCAGCGCAGCGCCCGCAACGCGTCACGCGACCTCATGGAAGGCTACGTCGTCGCCTACGGCGACGGGCGTATGGCAAAGATCAAGAGTGACTGGTATGTGCGTGCTAAGCGCCTGCGCCCGGTCGTGAAGAACGCTATCCTGCGCGGCGACATGGAGCCTATGCGCCGCGAAACCGAGGAAATCACAAAGATGAGGACCATCCTCGCTGACAGTGGTATCCTTGACCGCGAGTGGGCGCAGAGTGCGGGCCTCATCATCCAGGACGTGACCGGCGCTCCCACGCTCGACTACCCGGAGTGGCTGTACTTCGCTGGTCCGCTGTTGAACGCGTGCGGCTACTGGGACGGACTTATTGTCGGCAACTGACCGTCAAGAACCCGGACGTAAACGCCGCCTGGCAGACTCGCCCCTCGCGTGATACCATGTGAGGGGCGAGGCTGCAACCCCTACGCGTCAACCGTCGGCAAGGAAATACGCGAGAGAAAGAAAGAGAAACAGTAATGACCGCAACCGCCATCACAGACGGCGACATTCAGGCTTTCGTGCGCGAGTGCCGCAAAACAGGCGAGCGCATGAGGCACGACCCCTCCCACCTTATCGGCGCATTTGAGCAGTCCCACGCGACAAGCCGCGAATGGGGCGACGTAGCGAACATCGCCCACGAGGCAGAGACGTTCCTGAGCCTCGTGGAAGAATACGGCTACAGCGTCTCCTACTCGCCATACGGCCAGTGCATCGACGTAGACACGTTGCAGGAAGACGGCACTGTTTGCGAAGGCGACGGCGCGGGAATCAGCATCAGCGTGAAACCCGACGCCAGGGAACAAGACCTCCTGAGCGTGCGCGCGGGCGAGTCGCCGATGGATATTGTCAGGCGTTTCAGCAACCAACAAAGGTACACTATCTGCAACATTGGCGACACAGTGATGTTTGACCGCGTGGTCGCCATGTGGCTCATCTACCAGGCCGACAAGATGCGCCCCGGCCTCCTCGACCAGATCGAACAACTCAACACCGAGAACTAAACCAGCGGCGCTCGCGGCGGACGCTAGTAAACGCTGTTGCTGCAGCGGCTATTAGAGTGTGGCGCACGGAACGCGGCGTTAGAGTTGACAGGCGCGCGAGAACCCCCCTATACTGGAAGCACTGGACAAAAACCCTCTAGGGGGAGACGCTGGCAACAAGCCGACTCTCACCCCTAGAGAATACCCCCTTGTGGCGGAACAGGCAGACGCAGCGCACTCAAAATGCGCCGCCCGCACGGGCATGTGAGTTCGACTCTCACCAAGGGGACAGATAGCGACAGTAACTAAGTCGGCATCGTGGGGACGCGCTTCCTCGCGCCTGGTAGTTCGGGCAAAGACCTTGTGCATACGTCAACGGCAGACCAGCGGACATTGTCTGATGCGACCCCGGTTCGACTCCGGGATACAAGGTTAAAAATATTCCCAGGTGGTGTAGTGGCAGCACGGCGGGGTCTGACCCCGCTAGTCTAGGTTCGAGTCCTAGCCTGGGAGCGCTGTCGGTGAGTGTCGAAAGATAGTGTAAAGTGTCTCGACCAAGACACCCTCACCGAACAGATGGATGCCAACCTGGTCAGTTGGATGAGCTGCTTAGCTCAATTGGGAGAGCGGCTGCTCGACCATTTGGTTGTTTCTACTATCAAATGGAAGAGTGGCCGATACAGGTTCGAGTCCCGTAGCAGCACAAGAAAACAGACGAGCGACAAGAGGAGGGGGCGAGTTCACATGCCTATTGTTCTCCTCGTAGTCGTCGCGGCCGTTATCACACTGTTAGCCGTTTGCGCACCCCGCGTGTTCCAGCGAGTGCGCGGCAAGGTAGCGGCCCGTATTCAGTTGCGTGACGGCCTCGCGTGGAGAGGCGACACGCCACTTGGCGCACACGCTAACATGTTGCAGCCGGGCGTGTGGCGAGTCACCGCAACCCCGGTGTGGGATGAAAACGCGGGAGCGTGGGCGATGGGCGGCGTGCCCGTGTGGCGCGGAGGCAAAAGCGACCACGTGACGGGCGTATGGCAGGTCATGATCGTCGTTGACCAGGCGGGTGGTGTCGCCACGCTGGGTGTACCAGTGAAGCCGGGCGACGCGTCCTACGGTCTAGTGGCCGAGCGGGTAGCGCGCACTCTCGCAGACAGCATCGGCATCACATGGAAAAACCAGTAGGACAATACGAGGCACGCCCGACAAGAGGCGTAGCAGGCGACAGCGACAAGTCTGTACAGCGTGTGACGCAATACGCGGGCAAGACGTTGACTCACGCTCGCCCAACATGCTATACTATCCAGGTTGCAGAAAAACGTACAAGAAGAAGATGACGAGGAGAGAAGAATGACGATCATCAAGAACAAAAACAACAACATCGCTTTCATCGGCGACTACAAGCAGGCAAAGCACTTTGAGCGTGCGGCGCGAGGTCTCGGAGTCACCGCCGACGACAAGACACTCGCCAAGGCTGCACAGAAGTTCGAGAACGGCCGACTCACCCAGGCGGAAGCACAGCGCCTCGGACTGACCATCACCACCCGCTAAACGCTGGGCGGTAGTAAGCGCCCCACGGCAAGCTCACACAAGAGCAAAAGCCGTGGGGCGTTTTCTCATACCTGGCACAGTGGCGCATGCTCGCTTCACGCCATCAAACAGCGCTGCGAGCGCCACAGCCGCGCCTACGCGTCCACAGTGGGCGGCTCAGGAGCACGCATCCACTCATCCAACACAACAACCTCACCCACGCCCAGGGAGCCGTCACGCCTGCCCGCGAGCGTCGCCTGCACGTCTACGACACGCTGATTACGCGACCCCATGAACGGCAGATTAAGGTCACGCTCACCCAGAATGAACGGCCCGTCCACCAACACGTCCAGCATGGGCAGCAACATGCGCGCGTGCTCGCGCTCTAGCAGCTCGTCGAACGTGTACCCGGTCCACGCCCAAATAGTGCGCTCACCATCCCACCCGAAACGGTTTCGCACGAGAGCGCACAACGCTGTCGCGTCCGCCGCGTTCAACGGGTGAAATGGGTCACCGCCCAACAGGCTCAAACCGGCGACCTCGGGACGCTCCAAATACGCGACAATCTCACGCCGCTTGGCAGCCGTCATATCATGCCCGATTCGCGGGTTCCACGTTTGCGGCGACCAACAGCCCTCACACCGCAGCTCGCACCCACTGTAATAGACGGCGGCGCGCACGCCCGGACCATCCGACGTGTCACCCAACATCACACTCAAATACTTTGCGTATCCAACAGGGTTGTATAACCTACGATCATAAGTCATACTTGTGTCCTGTTTGAGTGCCGCCGTATTGGTCCCCAGAGTAACGCGTGTATCCTGGTCCGCTAGTACGCTGGCCTCCAAGTGTGATGCTTGTGCCCTAGCGGGGCATAAAGGAAGATTCACCCCCTTAGAAACTCGGCGGTTGTTCTTCCTTTTCGGAGTAGGCTTACTCTTCATTCTGTTCCTGCCCGTATTTTTTAGCGAGTTTCTAGCTATGGGCGTTCTAAGCGGCGCTTGTGATCTGAGTTTCCGGTTTTTCGCGCGTGTCATCCGCGCTTTAACAACTCGCGATACAGCTCTAGCCGCAACGTTCGCCGCAGCGTTAATATCCCGGTCCAACACACCGTGTTCGGGACAGACGGACAGCTTGCGAGTAGGGTGCGTGACTCGCTGGCCGCACACGTGACACTGTTGCGAGGTGTTGGCTGGGTTCACGGATACGACCCATCCGCCATTCTGTGACACGTAATGAGCGAGCCACTGGACGAGCGCCCCGCGATTCCACCGCCCGTTTTGCATGGTGTTCACAATCCAGCTTAGGTCCTCCACGGCCACGACCGCGTTGTCCCACACATAGGAGAGATACGCTATCTCTTGCGCGGCGAGAATCGCCAGCTCCCGCTTCTTCCTGGACGCCGCCTCACGGTGAAACCGAGCCTCATCCAAAGCAGCCATGCGAGCTTGCCGGTCGCCGAGCGTCGCCGCAGCTTTCTTTCGCAAATACTTGACTTGCCGCTCAGATGCGCGCACACTGTTCCACAGTGAATGGACGCGCTGAGATAGCGTCGTCTCATGCACTATGCGCCCAGTTGCGACACTGCGCACAACGACGGTGGCGTAATCTGTGATTCCCACATCCACGCCGATAGTATAGTCGCCAGAAAACTGGACAACCGGATTATCCGTCACGACAGTGAAAATAAAGACAGGCGCGCCGTCCTGAACCTTAATGACAGGCAGGGTGACTTTCCCCTCAGTGAACCGCTTGTTGTCGAAGTCGAAGATCAGACGATACCATGCTCCTTGAATAACCATCCGCAACACAATTTCGCCATCGGAAAACGGATTATTCTCAATCCGAGCGTAAGCACGGTCCACAGCGCCGAGGTTCACATAATCCTCACCATAAGAGGGCATGACAGTGTTAACCGTGCGTTTCCAGCCTTGCGAAACATATTTGGAGCTTTCCCCGTTCGCGGCCTTAACACGCTCCTGATAGGAACGGTGAGACGCAACGACGTTGTGCTGGACTAATCTTTCTTTGCGCGACCTGCCCGTTCGCCCAGTCTCCAGAAAATCAGGCATCACCACTCCCGCCCGGCGACCGGCATCAGCGGGAGCCGCAGCGGTAACCCGAGCCAGCTCATCACCTAGAACCCCATCGTTACGGACCACGTAGGTCGCATAGGCCGATATGTCCCGAACCTCAGACGCAAGAGACACCAAAACACGAGCGCTATCTAGTAGCTCACCGCTCAGATCCAGAACGTGAGACGGGCGCGCAATAAACGCCTTATAGGTCCGCCTTTTTGACAATACGACACCCCCTCAAATACCCTTAAAATAGCCTCACATGTGGGAAATATCAGCAAAAGCAGCGACAGCGTCCGGCCCCGCCACACACGAACGTAACAGCCACGTAAGTGGGCCGCAAACGCCGTGCGCGGCGAGGCTCACAACGCGCCGGAAACTAGCCGATCAGTCGTCGTCGGACGAGAACACCGTCTTATCGGTGCTCCACGCCACAACCGGGCCGCCAGTGCCCGCACCCTGCTCCAAGTTGACGACGCCCGGCATAGACAGGATGGGGCGCTCCTCGCCGCCCAGGTCCGTGTCCCTGTTGCGGTGACCGTGGACGATCACGGTTGCGCCATTATCGCTGAGCATCGGGTCCGCGTCGAAATACATGCTGCGACCGTAATACGTCGTGTCACGGTCCCCGGTGCCGTAGATGAGCTGGTGGGCGTGAACGTTCTGAACGATACCGCCGCAGGCGAACATGTCGCCGATAGTGCGGTTCACGCCGCCGTGGCACGCGAACACGGGAGCACGCCCCTCACGCTCCACCACCACGCCAAGCACCATGCGGTCAACCGTGCGGGCGCGCAACATCTTCTCATCCCACCCCACGGCCTTAAAAGCGTCAATGGTCTCCCTGGTCTGCGGGAACGAGTTAGCAAGCTCCTTCTCATCCGCATACAGGCGACGCAGATTGAAATCATGGTTACCCTCAACAAGGATGAGGTCGCGGAAGAACTCGTGCTTGTCAAATGAGCGGAGGAGGTCTTTTGTCCCAACCGGGTCGGGGCCGCGATCAAACAAGTCCCCCAACAGGACAACCGTCGCGTTACCCTCCCCGTAGCGGTTAAGAATCTTCTGGAACACATCGTTCAGCCTGTCGGCGTCACTGTGAACATCACCAACGAACACGACCGGGTGCTCGTCCGTGGCGGTCAGGCGCACAATACCGTTGTTCGCGCGCTTGTCGTTAACGATACGCGCCATCTCACTCACGTTCAACACGACAGGGGCAGCGCCCGCGTTGTTGTAGCGCCACTCGGCGGTCAGGTACGTGCCGCCCTTGCGCTCAACGATTTCCTTGATCTTGCCGGTACCTTCACGCACCGCCTCCCACATGGCCGCAACCGTCGCACGGTCCACGTAGGCCGGATGGTAGCGACGCAATTCTTGCATGTCCAACACCGCGTCCAGGGGAGCGTCGCCCTGCATGTCGATCACGGTGATCGTGTAGCCGAGCTTCACGCAGTAAGCGGCCTCGCGGGCAACCTTGTCCCACGTGATACCACACGTGTCAAGGAAAATGTCGCTTCCCTGGCGGGCGCGCTGACGCACGCACTCGTGCAGGAAGTCCCACACGAGCTTACCGTCGCGTCCACCGAAGCCACGCGAGCACGCCCCGCTACCGTCACCAGCCATGACGGTAGCGGCAAGCATCTGACGAACAGCGTCAGACGAAACGATCAGGTTTTCCTGGTCTGCGCCAACAGTGCGCAGGAAGCGGCTCTTGCCCGTACCCGGACAACCGCGCATGATAAACAAATTCCTCATGGAAGAGAGTATATCACAGGTCGCGCCCGTCCCGCAAAGCGAAACATGCGCAAGTGACGTGTTCAGACGCGGCGGCGATCTGGCAGCGAGTCAATCAACGCAGGAACACAACAGGAGGCACATAACAACAGCGCGTGCAGGAAATGCGCTAAACGGTCCTCTCGCGGCGCGAAAACGCCTTACACGCTACAACGGGCACACGGGCCGCGAAAGCCCGTCAAACGGGCGCACAGGACGCTCCACGGGCGCGTTAGCCGGAATGTGACGCGTCCTCAAACGTTTTCACGACACGCACAACGCCGTCCGACGTTTCTTCACGCCTCACACTCACCATACGCAGCCGCATGTTACGCGGCAACAAACACTCATCCTCATCAGCGTGAGTAGACACCGCGCTCATATGCAAGCCCCGTGGAGTGCGAATCTCCATCACCGTCAACTCACCACCATCACTATCACTAAAATCGTCAGCAACAGCAAGGCTCGTGGACGTAGACAAATACTCGGGGAACACCACCACATCACCCACGCGCGCGGCCGCAACCTTCCCCCCCGTCGAATGAGCGCCACTGTAGTTGACGCGCGCCTGCACGCCGCGATACAAGGGGCGGTCAGCGTCCGCGCGCTCCGGCGCACTACTGAAAGCCTCATCCATGAGAGCAATCACCCTGTCCGCCTTCTGCACGGTCAACCCGCCCGCGTCAATTTCTTCACGCAAACTCACCGGCACGCCACTATCGTAGTCGCCAAAAAGATCACCCTCAGCGAAACCTCCAAAGTCCGGGTCGCCGAAAACATCATCGTCACCAAAGCCACCGAAATCAGGGTCGCCCGCCAGGTCAGCCATCATGTCACCAAAAGCCCCATCGTTTTCATCAAACAAGACACCGCCGTCAGGCTGTTTCAGATACTTGTTCACATCTAGGGCAGCGCTCGACGAATACGCCTCCAACGCATCCCTCATAGGGTCCGTGAGGGCGCGCATCTGACGGGCAGACAACTCACCGGCAGTCGGATACTCACGCGTGCGCTCGGACCCACCGACAGCGCGGACAGTAAACCCACCACGCGACGCAGCATCACGATCAGCGAGAAACACCTCACCCTCCGCCACAGACGAGAAATGCGGAACCGGCCCGCCATCCGCACCCATCAACCTGCACCCGCCAGGCTTCGCGCTACAACGCACCACCCGGCCCGCCGCTTTACCCCTCACGCCGACATGAAAACCAGCCACGCTTAAACCACATCCTCACACAACAACGCCGCCGCAATACACGCGCAAGAAGCGCGACACACAGGGAACCCAACCACCACACAAATAGCCGCACCAACTGGACGAAAACAGCGCCACCCCAACCCCGCAAAAGGGGGCACAGGGGGCAGCGCGGACAACAAGCAAACGACGCAGCTACGCGAGCAATCCAACCCCAATAACCAGGACAGCCGCCACCAACGCGCACGCGCCACCACACGCAACAGACGCGCGCACCGAATCAGCGCGCCCCTCCACCACACCCGGAAAACCCATCACCCTACGCCACGCGTAACACGTCAACGCAGACATCACAAACACACCCACAGCCGCCCACAAGGCACCAAACAACGCCCAATCAGGAACCATACTCAACACAGTAGAGGAAATAATCATCACACATCACTCACTTTCGATCTTCTCACCAGGCATTCTACCAGTCGCAGCCCAAAGAGGCCCATTCTTGATAATTTTTATCCTCGCACGCGTCGCACCTCTAGCCGCCAACATCCACAGGAGCGCCACAGTTATAACAAACAGTAGATGACAACATGCGCGCTGTCCACCCATTATCGAGCGCGAGGTCAGATTCACCACCCAGCGGGCGGCAGAATCACAAAGTTATCACGAACAAAAAACACGTGAGACGCACTCTCGGGAACACGCACCTGCTCGCCCGTGTCCTCATTCACAAGAGTAACACCACCGTCGCCAACGTCAACAGACAACGCCGCACCATCAGGGTTATACACCTCCACAGTGCGCCCATTCAGCGACAACACCATGTCAGGGCGAGCAAACTGACTCCCCGTAGGCATATCATCGACCAACGCCACAGACTTACCGGAACCAGCGCTACCGGCAACGAGAACCGGCGCAACACCACGGCTAACCGCTCCACGTCGCGCGTGGGAAGCGTCGCCGCCCGCAAGGGCATCTTTCACGCGAGAGCGCACGTCCGCCGACAAGCGCATCGCAAGCTCCAACTCATCCGAATCACACACGTCGCCAAGCAGAAACCCATCAGCAAACAACCCGTTCACGCAATCGGAGCGAACCACAACGCCCTCACGATCACCACGGCTGGGCGACACGAGCGCAAGGCCGAGCAGGAGAGCAACAGCGCGCCACTCCACCTCACGGTCAAGAGAGGGATAAACAAAAATATCAAACAGGCGAGAATTACGCCCGTAAACGAGCACGCCATCTCGCGTAAGACCACTATCCCCCAAACGCACCCCACCAAACAGCTTTCGCCCACACGACCACACGCGAACGCCAACGCTGCGCGCCAACTTTTGAGGCCAAGAACGCGGGTCACGTTCGCGAGCAGCCTTGCCGACGTGAACGCCACACTGGTACGGGTCACTGTTCAGTTGCTCGCGCGTTAAATCACCCACAAGCTCATGGAAATCACCCACAGGTGATGCGCCTCCCTCCCGCCTCGTGGGGCGTCTATAGTAGATGCGGGTGGCGTGTTCGCGCACCCGCTTTTCGCATCCCTGCCAGGACTCGAACCTGGATTCGCAGAGCCAAAATCTGCTGTCCTACCAAAATTAGACGACAGGGATAAAAGCGACCCAAAACGCCACGCTCGCCACCTATTACGGCCAACACGCGGGCGATTACGCCGCTTTAGAGACGCTGGTCGGAATCGAACCGACGTGCGCGGATTTGCAGTCCGCTCCCTAAGCCACTCGGGCACAGCGCCAACGAGAGAAACAACGTCACACCCACACGTGAGCGCGTATGTTTCTCAGCTCGCCCGCCAGGACTCGAACCTGGACCTGCGGATTCAGAGTCCGCCATCCTACCAATTAGACGACAGGCGAAACGCTGACACGAAACGCCACGCGTTTCACGCCAACACACGCAACAATAGCATGGGGAAACGCTACTGTCAACACCACGCGCCCGGTAGTAGCGCACAAGGCTCTCATCGACTCTCCCGCGACGTGAACCCCGTCAACGCGAAAAGTCGATCATTGCCACTAACGGTCGAGCGCCGCGCCAGACTGTATGCTACACTTAGCGTCGATAAAGCAAGACGGCTCCGAAACACGAAAGGTGGAAACATTGTTTCCGACACTATACGACGACATTGCGACATGCGTCCGCAAGGGACAGTTCGATGCGGCTAACCGGCTTCTTCAAGAGCATTATCACGTCACTTACGAGCGGCCGTCAGCAACCTGTTACCACCTCGGAGACCTGGGCAACAGGGACCGACACGCGCAGTGTGTCGGCGTCAGCAACCTTGCTCACAAGCTCGGCCTCCTCTCCGTTATGGAGTACGACGAGGAAAACTATCTCACCATCAACGTGTACGGCGAAAAAGACGACATCGAAGAGTTTGAGCGGCGACTATCGCGCGAATGTTACGTCCGCAGGCTCGCATACCGGCTCACGAAAGCGCCTAAAGACGAGTGGAGCGACCCGCGCCAAGAGTACGTTGTCGGCTACTTCAATGGCATGGCCGCTGACGAGCCAAACACACCCGACATCACGGATATGAGAAGCGTCGGCATGTACGACGGTTACATGGACATCAACGACCCGGAAAACCGCGACTACGGGCGCTGACGATCAACCGCCACACAATAAATGACCGGGAAACGGTGTTATCTTTGGTCGCAAGCGATAACGCGGCGCGCGCCAACGTCTAGCGTGATGCGCACCACCGCACATGCATCTATACGTGTGGGCAAGCGTGCGGTGTTTGTGCTACAATAAAACACGTCAACAAGAGAAAACACCGACACGTGAAAGAAGAGAAACAGCCATGATGAAGAAGCAGCCCACCGCCACCCAGCAGCAGCTCATCGACAACGGAGCCGACACCCGTGTTCTTACCATCCGCTACGAGTCGTCCCGCTACGGCGAAACGGCGCGCCGCGAGACCGTCAAGGCCACCCTGCCCGACCTCGGCGACGGGCACGTGACGTTCCAGGCTGGCCGCGAAACCTACATTATCGCCGACAATGCGCTCTACCGTGCGCAGACCCGTAATATTAACGAGCCGGGTTGGAACCGTCAGGCCGACGAGCTGCACGAAACGTTCTACTTGGGAGCCAAGGATAAGGCCGAGGCTGTTAGTGAAGCCTACGATAACGAGTACAGTAACTCCGTTGTCGTTAACGGTTGTGTCGCCCAGCTCATCGACAAGACCCTATACGCTCACCTGACGAACGATGGCAGTATCCATGTTGTTGATGACTTGGATACCGTCGGCGATTACAGCGGCGGCGAGTACGTGCGCGTGACCAGCCAGAAGATCGGCTCGTGGCGCGTCCCCCTCGTCCACGCGGCCAAGATCCGTGACGCGTACCGCGAGTACATGCGCAGCCACGGCGTTGATGACGACCTGCGCGATGACGAAACGGCCACTATCCCGTTCGACGATGAGAGCGTGGAGGCGGCGCTCGCGGCGAACGCGGAAGGCGCACAGTGGGGCGTTGATACCGGCGTGTACGTACCCACCATTGAGGAGATGAACGCGGCGGACGCTCTGCGCGAAGCGTTCAGGGGCGTCGAGGGAGGTTACGGTAAGGTGAACTCGCTCGCCACGGCCCGCCGAATCGCAGACGCGCTCGCCACCTACGACGCCGCGCGAGAGAACGTGACCATTCTCTGACACAAGGGATGCCGCAAGGTCCGCCCGGCGCGAACGTGAAAGAACGCGCCGGGCGGGCTTACGTGTACGACATACGCGGCTAGATACGCCGCACTAACTACAAGCGAAATACTGGAAGCCGTTTTAACGGCTTCAAACAGTCGCGAACATATCAACACGCGTGCGGTACACGAAAGCCCGCCAGAGGCGCGCACAAGCGCTCTGGCTGACGCATGAGTGGATACCTCCACCCCAATGGTGCGCTATGCTGCCCCAAGGCGCTCCCGCAACTTGCGCGCATCGTCCTCGGTCCACTCCGACCACGCGCCCTCGCTCTCGGCGAAGCCAGGCTCCCCCGCGTATTCCGTGGACCACTCGCGCGGCTTACACAAGAACGCGAGAACTTCCTCATCGGTCACCGCTCCGCAACTCACACCATCCAGGATGTGATGGGGAACATCGTGCGCATCGGAAAACCCTTCCGGGCGGTCAAGGATGAGCCTACGCGCAATCTCGTTCGCGTATCGCGGGTTGCACGCACCCAGCTCCGGCAAATCACTACCCTCACCACCAAAACGACTGTCAAGATCGCAGAACAAGTCATGCGGAATCGCCGGGTTGTCACACAAGGCGGATACCACCTGTTTCACAGTATCCCACCGCCCGCCGCCATGTAGGCAGTGCGCCGCCAAGTCGGAAAGAACGTCAGTGGGCGTGTGGCTCAGTTTTGCGAGCCGCACCCATGTTTGACACTCGAACTCCCAGCCGCCGCTGCTACGTAGCGCAAGTGCTCGCGCGCACCAGTACCCCACTCTCGCGCTCGCGGGCGTTGGGTCATTGCCATTCACCCGATGAAAAGCTGCTCCTATTAAAGTTTGAACATCATTTTCCCACATTCGCTTTCAGCCTCTCAGCCCTACCACACATTCAAGCCGCACAGGCGCATTTCCACGTTCAACGCGTCGTCCTCTGTCCATACCCACTTGCCGCTATAATCTCTCAGCGTCCACTCGCGCCTACCCTCGCCCAAGTACGCGAGAACATCCTTATCGTCAACGATACCCTCGCGCACAGCCTGCAAAGTCCTCTCCGGGACGTAAGCCACGCACCCGGCGGGGTTACCCAAGATCGTGCGCCGCGCCACACGATTAGCGTACACGAGGTTACGCACCCCCAACTCGGGACACACGCCGCCATCGCCGCCGTAAGCTCGTTCCAGGCTATCGTACTCGTCGCGTGGGAGAGCAGGATTATCGCCCAAAGCGTACACAACCGGGAAAGCCAAGTCGTCAAACCCGTCACTGCCAGCACCATCCACCAGAACAGCGGCCATATCCGTCAACATGCGCGCAGGAGCCGACGGCAAAGAGGCGAGGCGCGCCAAACGATACTGGTGGCCTATCAGCCGCCCGCGCCCACGCGAGGGCACATCATCGTGCGACATGAGAGTATCATAGAGCGCCAGAACAGCGGATGCGGTCGCGTCACCATCCTCAGCACGCTCAATACGTCGCATCCACTCATCGTCATCCCACATATAACCACCCACAGTGCCCCTCCATACCTTCTTCCACATTTTCTTCCACACCCAACTCTAGTCACCGTGAAGCCCGCAGTATTCAGCGCACGCGCCACGGTAGCAGTATAGCACAAGAAAGCGCAAGGGGCGCACCCCACAGCCAAGCAGCCAACAACGACCAAAGCGGGATGCACCCCAGTGCGTCAACAAGCGTCTAACAGGCTGTTAGGTGCTGTAGGGGCGGGAGCGTCAACACTTCCGTCAACGCTCCCGCCCCATTATTCACTCGCTCACCAAAGCCACCCGCGCAAGCGGTGCGCCCGCGAGCTTCAACTTACACGACCGTGAGCACGCCCCGCGCGCCAGCGCTCGTGGGAAGTCATTGGAGCTTACCGTTCGCCCCAAGGTTCCACCACTTGCCGCCGTCAAACACGGTGCCGGTACGCATCATTCCGTTACCGTAGAACAGGTACCAGGAGCCGTCAATACGCGCCCAGCCGCCGCCCTGCATGACGCCGCTCGGTTTCAAGTAGTACCAGCCGGTACCGTCGTTCACCCACCCGGTTTTCATGGCCGTGGTCGCAGGGTCCATGTAGTACCAGGAGCCGCCGATAGCGTTCCACCCGGTGACAGCGCGGCCGTTGCCGTCCATGTAGTGCCAGTTACCCCACAGGCTGTGCCAGCCCGCTCCGATCATCGCGCCACTGCCGGGCGTCATCCAGTACCATCCGGTCCCATCATTCACCCACGCTTCACGCATTTTCGCGGTAGACGGGTCCATGTAGTACCACTTGCCGCCCACGTACAGCCACCCCGTGTAGGCGCGGCCAGACGCAGACAGGTAGTACCAGGAGCCGTCGATCTTCGTCCACCCGCCGTTCAGCATCTTGCCGTCAGAGCCGACACGGTACCAGGAGCCGCCGTCGTTCACCCAACCGTTTGTTGCCATGAACGAATCAGCGCCCATCCAATACCAGGAGCCGCCGTCGTTCACCCAACCGTTCTGCACGGCTGTTACACTGTTGTTGAAATAATGCCAGCCACCGTAGTGGTCTTTCCACCACCCTGTCTTTGCCCATAGTCCGCCGTTGTAGAACCACCACGTGCGCTTCTCTGTCGAGTTGAACACGTGACCCATTCCCACCAGATAGTTGGGACGCGTAATACCGTTCGGCGTAAACGTGCCAACCAGCGCATCGTAGCCAGCGTTCGACATGCTGTAAGCGTCGAACCACTCATACTTCCCCTGAGTTGCTGGAACACCAAGCCTATCGGGGGTCTGGAACTCATAGCCGGTGTCAACGACGAGGCTCGGAGACAAGGTTTTCAGGAAGCTCTCACTGTTGGACGACGAGAGACCATGATGCCCAGCTTTCAACCAGTCAACATGACCGACGATACCGGCAACATAATCCTCTTTCCCCTCGCCGGACTCTAGGTCGGCAGACAAGTACGCGCTATGCCCGTGAGCCTTTACGAGCGCCGTGTAGCTGATAAGGTTCGTGTTCAACAGTTTACCGGGATGAGCGTACTCCTCGTTAGGAGCCAACGGGATAACCTGAATATCCATATCACCCATGTGGATACGGTCATGGAAACCAGGCTTCACGTGCTGGTCGAACGTTGCACCATAGGTTGACTCCGCCCAGTGCGCGGCGCTCACAAAATCATCGTACACTTTCTGATTATCCCACAGTGCGTTAATACTATCGCCAACACTGTAAGAGTCATCGTACACGGGCGTGTAAATATGCTTCGGCCGATACTCCCTCACGAGAGTGTCAGCCCACCCGATATGATCCGAGTGCGGGTGCGTACCAATAAAAAACAGGAGATTAGTAGAGTTAACCCCCAGCTTATTAAGGTATGTGCGCACCTGGGCCTCCTGGCCCCACGTGGCGATTGCCGGACGCCACGGGTAACGAGGGTCAGAACCATCCGGGTACTCGTCGTCGTCGCCAGCGTCAATGATGCCGAACTTCCCGTTCGATTCTACGACGATACAATCCGCCCCAGACAGTGTGAGGACGTGAACCTTATCGTTGCCGACCGAGCCGTCCGCGCGCCCATCGTCAACATACGCGGGACTACTGTTTTGCCCCGTGGACGGGTTGCCGCCGCCCGCCGTTTCAGCGTGGGCCGCGCCCACCGTGAGCGGGGCCGCGAGCGCGAACGTGAGCGCCGCTACAGCGGAAACGCTCGCACCACCCGCCGTTTTCTTCAACATGTTAACTATTGCCATGCGTTAACCAACACCATCCTACAACACGCACCGCCAACCAAAAACTCGAACAGTGAGCGCGGCAGCGCGAACAAACACTCACCATCTTCTCTTTCCGAGCGCACCACACAGAGCGCCCAGTCAACACCACAATAACACAGTCAACACGCGACGAAACCCACGAAATAGCAACGAAAAGCCGGGACGCACACAAAAGCGTCACGCCCCCGACCATCGCACGCTAGAACGACCGCGCCTCGCCCTTCGCCGCACGCCACGCCAGGTTGAACACCGTCAACTGGGGCAACGCCTCCGGGCTATGGTTGATCTTGCATTTCCTCTTCCACTCAACACTCCCGTTTGGATACACCCATACGAGGCCGGAACGCTGGTCAGCGCCCACGGGCGGGCGATCAATCAACCCAGCGGGAACCGCATACACGTACCTGTGAACGACCATCATCCACGGTCTAATCTTTGCCCACGACTCGCGCTGAGCGTCCGCCACATCCACCTTCACCTCAATGGCGGTGCGCATACCGTCAGGGGAGAACATGAGCGCGTCAATGCGGCGTTTCAGCGGCCCATGCCTCTCGCCCTTCTCTAGCTCACGGTACAGCTCCCGCGTGTCCGTAATCGTCAACTCGCGTACCAGCGCCGACTCTTTCCACGCCTTCTCTAGCGCGTCCAGCACATCGCCCGCGCTCATTTGCGTAACGTTGCTCATGACAGCTCCGACGTGTGGGATTCCGACCACCGCCGATCCAGCTCAGACTGCGCCGCACTACCCATGTCCCTCGCGAGGGTAATCACAGCCTTCTCGTCACACCCTTCGGGGAATCGTAGGCACGACCAATGTGCGCGACTACTGTCGCCGAGGTGAGCAATGCCAGCGTCCACGACCGCGCCGCACGCGACGAGAGCCGCCACCTGTTCTTCCACGAGCGTTGCGGTAGGCTCCGTCTTAATCGCATGTGATCGGACAGACAGGACGGGTGCAGCCTGGTTGTGCGACAGCGGGTAGAACGCTCCCACCACATGCTTATCCGCGTTAACTCCCGACAGTTCTAGGGTGCGCAACACGGCAAGCGACGGTGTGCTCCACTTCGAGAGCGGGACCGCGCGGCTTGACGGGGCGACGAGACGCATAGCCGACTCCAACACTGCGCTTTCACGGTTATCGTTCATTGTACGTTTCCTTATCGTTCACTTCTCGGTGTTGTCGTACAGTCGCACAAGGCTCACGCCCGGATAGTCAGTAGGCTCGCACTCCCACATGCTGAGACGCACAACGTCATTATCGGCTACGTGGACGTGCGACACTTGGTCACCCCACGTTTCCCACACAAGCGCCTCGCCAGGCTTCGCTGACACGCCATTCAGAGATACGCCCTCCTGCGTGACTCGCACGTCGCCGTCCGCGCCTTCCACGGCGAGCGCCGCCTTTATGCGCTGCGCGTTGTTTTCCCACTGGTCGCGTTCGCCGATAACGCACGCGCCCACCTCGTTCTCGTCTGCGGTGCCCGCCATTTCAACGGAGCACGCGATGTCGTTCAATTCTTCATCGTCAACGATGCGCACCGACACTGTATCAACACCAACACGGACGAGAACACCATCCCCATACTCCCACGCCAGGAACCCGCAAAACTCGCCACCAACGAACAAGGCGAGAACATCTAGCGGTTCCGGCTCCGGCCCGTCCGAGCTGGGAATAATCGTCGCCACCGCGAGAACCCCGAGAGAACACAACACGCGCTGCACCTCACCCGAGAGAGAACACAACGACTGCTGTGCGTCACCCATATTCCCCGCGACAGTGTAAACGCCGGGCGCGACAACGGTGCGCAACACATATTCTCTTTCCGCCCGGCGTGAGACGATTTCCAGAACTTGCTCGTGCGTCCACGTTTGCACGTTCCACACCTCGCTGGGACTCTCCCAATAGCGGGCGTTAACGTCCCTGCGTTCCGTCCACGTGACCGCGCCGCCCGGAGGGACGCGCACGCCATTAACAGACACAGAGAGGTCGCCATGCTCAACAATGTCAGCGCCGGGAATCATCTGTGCGAGGTCGTAAGAGTACCAGGTACACCTGTGACTGACAATGTAGGCGAAATCACTGACCCCAGCTTCCTCGCGCGCCAGTTCCCCGAACCACCCGTAACACGCGGAGGCGATCAGAGGTTCCCACCTGTCGCGCTCGTCGCTCACAACGTTTTCTACCACCGCCGTTGACGCTCCTCATCCTCTCGCCGGTCCAACTCCGCCTGCGCAACACTACCGCGCTTTCGGGCAATGTCGCGCACTAGCTCGTTGTCGGGGAAACGGATGCACGCGCCAATGGGAGCGAACAACTGCCCGTGGCTGATCCCTTCTTCAATGCGTCCACCAGCAAACTCCATGAGGCAGGCAACCACAATAGAGTCTCTAGTGCTACCCAAAAATTTGCTGTTAGTGCAAGCCCAGTCACTAATGGAAATAATCGGCGACACCTGTTGCGACGAAAAGCCGTAAACAAGGTCGCTCCTACTTGCTTGTGCGAGTTCTACAGCTCGCAATACAATGAGCGACGGTTCCGTCCACTCACTGATCGGCGTTTCAAGGTCACGGACAAGAGTCTGCACAGTTCTACTCAGACCTGACAGGCTTCCGTGAATCTTCTGCCCGTTCTCGTTAATGTTTTCGTCCATAACCACCACCATACCACAGGAGAGAGCACGGACGCAACGGCGACACGACACAGGAAAGCCCCCCTCGTTAAGCGGGGTGGGGCGATCTGTTTACGTCACCGTGTTTCCCAACGGGTACCTCACTCGAACTTCGCGAGGTACTTGTTCGAGACGACCTTAAAGTTCTCACGGCTGGACATCCAGCGCGGCAGCGGCGTCGTGTCGCCCGGCTCACGCACAAGGTGGTACACGATACCCTCATTCAGGCCGGAACCGATGTGGCCGCGCAGGCCGTTGACGGCTTCGATGAGAGCTTCCGGCGTGTCGAAACGCTGCGGCATCCACTCGTCACCGAGAACAGGCACACCCATCGCTTCCAGGAACTCAGGCCACTCGCTACGCTGTAGCTTCACACCGTCACGCCACACAGAGAACACGAGGACGCGGCGACCCTTGATACCCAAACGGTTCTTCTGGATACCCTCGCCAACCAGTTCACCCTGTACTGTGTAGCCGGGGTTGGCTTCCAGCCACGCCCACAGGCCATTCCGCTTAGCTGCGATAGCGCGCTCGTTATCTTCCCCGACCTCTAGGTTGCGGCTAAAAACGCGCATCTCGCCCGCGTCGTTAGCAACCGTCATCGACGTACCATCAACCTTTAGCGTGGGCATCCACTGCATCTGCTGAATCTCATCCCAGTAGCGGGTGAGGTTCTGTAGACGCTCCGCGTCAGTCTTAGGGGCGAGGCTATCGTCCCACTTGCCGCGAGGATTGTTGTCCGCCGACTGCTGTTCCTTGGGCGCGGGCGCGTACTTAACGACCTCTAGGTAGTTGGTCACGTCCATGCCGTCCGCGAAAGCGAGTGCGTTCATTTCCTCCGTCGTGAATACGTCGCCGATGGTGAGCAAAAAGCCCTGAGAGTACACGCCACGGATGCGCTTCGTGCGCAGACGGTGGCCGCGAACCTTGAACACGGTCTCCGTGTCCTCATCCATGAGCGTGAAGTCCTGGCACTTAATGTCCATGAGCGGCTGGAAAGCCGGACGCTTCACGGCAGTCTTTTCGGGAACAACAGCGTCCACCTCTAGGTAAACGAACAGCGCGTCCGGGTCTGCGGTCTGCGCCGCCTTGGGGGTGATGACGGTCCACCCACCGACGTGAGCGGCGACGATGCGGTCAGCGCCCTCAATCGGCGCGAACCCGTCAACCTTGGTGATTCGTGCGAGCTTACGCATGTTCTTCCTCTTTTCTTTCGCGTTTTCTGGTATGATTCTTTCTCTAAACCATGTTACACGAGTATCAAATAAGACTACAATAACATACAGCTGTAGGTTATGCAACCTTGTTTGAGTGCCGCCTTGCTGGTCCCGTCGTCACGCACCGTGCCGCCGTCCGCTATTACCCTGGCCTCCAAACTGTATGTTTGTGCCCTAGCGGGGCATAAAGGAAGAATCACCTCCCTAGAAACTCGGTGTCGATTCTTCCTTTTCGGCGTCGGCGCACTCTTCGTCCTATCGCACCCAGGATACTTCAACGAGCGCCTGGAGACAGGGGTTCTCAGGGCGGCCTGTGGCTGTAACTTCCGGTTCTTCGCCCGTGTTTTCCTCGCTTTAGCTACGCGTGGAACGGCGCGGGCCGCGATGTTCGCCGCAGCATTAACATCCCGGTCCATCACACCATGTTCGACACAGACAGACAACTCGTGCGTAGGGTGAGTTACCTGAGCGCCGCACTTGTGGCACAGCTGCGAGGTGTTTGAGGGGTTCACGGCAACAACCCACCCGCCATTCTGCGACACATAGTGGGCGAGCCACTTCACCAGCGCGCCCCTGTTCCAGCGCCCGTTCTGCATCGTGTTAACGACCCAGCTCAAATCTTCCACGGCAACAACAGCATTGCCCCACAGGTGGGAGAGGTCGGCTATCTCTTGCGCTGCGAGGATAGCCAGTTCGCGTTTCTTCCTGGATGCCGCCTCGCGGTGGAGCTGAGCCTCATCCAACGCAGACATTCTGGCTTGCCGATCATGAAGCAACGTCGCGGCTTTGTTTCTAAGGTCGCGGACCTGGGACTCAGATGCACGGACGCTGTTCCACAGTGAGTGAACACGCTGAGAGAGCGTCGTCTCATACACTAACCGCCCGGTTTTCACGTCGCGCACCACGACAGTCGCGTAGTTGCGGATACCCACATCCACGCCGATAACATAGTTGCATGAGAATTGGACAACGGGGTTATCTGTCACAACCGCGAAGATAAAAACCGGCTGGCCGCCCTGGACTTTAATGACGGGTAGGGTGACCTTACCCTCAGTGAACCGCTCGTTATCAAAGTCAAAAATCAGCCGATACCACTGCCCTTGGATAACCATTTTTAGGACAATCTCACCGTCAGCAAACGGGTCATTCTCGATGCGCGCATAAGCACTGTCCACAGCGCCAAGATTCACATAATCCTCACCATAAGAGGGAGCGGAAGTATCTACCGTGCGTTTCCACCCCTGCGAAACATACCGGGAACTTTCACCGTTAGCGGCTTTAACGCGCTCCTGATAGGAACGGTAAGATGCGACAACGTTGTGTTGGACCAATTTCTCTTTACGCGACCTACCGGACTTGCCTACTACAAGAAAATCAGGCATAACCACACCCGCCTGGCGGCCCGCCTCAGATGGGGCCGTTGCAGTAACGGTCCTCAACTCGTCCCATAAAACCTCATCGTTACGAACCACGTAGGTCGCGTAAGCTGAGATGTCACGAACCTCAGACGCAAGAGACGCTAAAACGGCGGCGCTATCTAGTAACTCGCCGCCCAAGTCTAGGGTGTAAGAGGGACGCGCGACAAAAGCTCTGTACGTCTGGTTTTTAGCCAACGCGCCCTCCCGAAAAGAATACACTCAACACCAGTTATGCAACCAATAGCAACGAAGCCCTCAACTGTCATATAGACAGTATGGTAGCATACGCATAGGGCAGCGTGCAACGCGAAAACCGTCGGCACTCAACGCGTGGCATGAGAATACTGCGCGCCAATAGACGCTGCGTGAGAACATGACGTTGCGAGATGCGCGCGGTGCATCGACGCAGACGCGACACAGGCGCACGCATAACACGCCACGTGTAGCGGACAACACGCACAATGTGATATGATACGAAGCATGAGTGAACAACAGCCTGAAACCACCATTACCGTGTCCGGGTACGGTCGGAAACTGTGCGTGCTCTCCGAGTACGTGATGCGTCAAGCCGTATGCGGATACAGCGTGTACGGTCAGCGCGTGTTGGATGCCGCCACCCGTGCGGCGAGCGCTGTGCAACTGGTCGCGCAGCGCGCCAACGACAAGTATTGGTGTGATGAGGCGCTGATGAGCGGCCTCACGAACACGCTACGCGGCCAGGTGGCGGATGCTTTCGCCCTGGCGGAAAAGGCGGAGCCTGAGTCGCGTCCGCAAGCCCGTGAAGCGCTTGTACGCGTTCTCGACAGTGTGGAAGAACAAGCTCTCGCGGTGAATGAGACGTTCGTTGAGTCTGCGTTGTATGAGCTACAGAAGATCGGCGACGAACTCACGAGCATTAAACGCTACTATAAGGATGCGTCGCGGGATGCTCGCACGGTGGAGCGCGAACGGTTCCCCGCGCTCGCGGCCATCAAAGAACGAGCACGAGACAACGCCAACAGTAACAGCGGTGGCGCGTCTGGCAGCGACGAGAATGCCAACAGCGACAACACGGCAGGAGAGGAGTGACTTTCGTGTTCTGGAATCGGAAGAAAAACACGCAGGCGAGCGGACACGCAAACGACGAGGCCGTGCAGCGGCCACGCGTCGCACAAACGACCACCATCAGCATGGGGAACGCGCCCGGCGTGTGGGTAAAAACCACCGGCAACACGGACGTTAACCCCGTCGTCCTCGTTGCCACGAGCGAACGAGTGGCCCTCGTTGAGAGCGCCGCCACTTTCATGTACGACCTCAAAAACAGCGAAAACGACAGTGAGATCGTGTCGGCGCTCGCCTGGTCGCCTCGCCCCATCTCCCTCATCGCTGCGGGCGCAGACGGTACCATGCGTGTCGTTCACACGGAAAACGTGGAACCCGGTACCGTCCACAACTACGCTGTCACGACAGGGGAGGGCGGAGACGTGAGCGTGACGCTCACTGTCATCGACCTAACGGCCACATTCCCAACAGAGGAGCGCCCCGAGCACGTGACAGAAACATCGTGGATGAACATGTGCGCACGTCAGCTCGTGCGCACGGCGGCAGGCGACGAACCCACCGTCATCTAACACGCGACCGTAAACCAGCGTGAGGGATGCGAGCGTTTACGCGCGACACAACACAAAGACCGTGGTACAATAACGATTATCCACATGAGTAACGTGAGCACCGTTAAAGAAAGCGAGAATACCCATCATGGCTACCACCACCAACAAGACCACCACAGCCGCCAGTAAGAAGAGCACTGCCGGAAAGACCGCCACGAAGGCTAAGAAGGCGACGACGGCGAAGAAGCCAGCCGCCAAGAAGGCAACGCGCAAGAAGAGCACCGACATCGTAGAGGTAGAGGTCATCAACGAGGGCACGTACATGAGTGACGTTGCCCGCAAGCTCGCAGGCAACTACGACGTGGAAGCCCGCGAAAAAGAGCTTGCGCCCATGATTCGCGCGAAGATCAGCGGCACCCTCGAAAGCCGCGACCAGACAAAGTACGCGCAGATGGCCGCCGAAGTCTCCGCTATCGGGCAAGAACACGTGAACGCCGCAGTCAGCGGAAAGACCGACATTCTGAGCCGCACCGCCGACGGCGCAAAGATTAAGACGGACGGCGCGGAAGCAATGCGACGCGAACTCGCAGCCCTGGCGGTCACAGTGAACGGTCTCGGTAAGCAGAGCGCCATCGCGCGCTGGCTGCCGTTCCTCGCATCCCCTGAGAAGCGCCTCCGCGAGTTTCAGGCGCGCTTCCAAAGCGCAGAAGAGTCTTTGCAGGACACGTCCGACTCCGTTCACAACGCGGCGCTGACGATGACGCGTGACGCTGACCTGCTGGACACCGAGGCCGCATACCAGCGTGACCGTATCCAGGATATTGCGGCGGACATTCACGCCGTGCGCATTATTCGCGATGACGCGGAAGCCCGCGTGGAAGAGCTGCGCGCAACCGGCGACGAGGGCGACGCTGTTCTCGCTGACGCGCTCCACTCTAGCGTCGTTGACGCCGCTGACCGACGCGAGAACGAACTGCTGGGACAGGTCGGCACCGCGCTCTACGTGTGCCAGGAACTCGCTATCGCCTCACAGTCTGCGCGTATGCTTGCTAATCAGGCTGTCCAGACGCTTAACAACACTATCCCCGTGTTGAAGGCGCAGACGCTTGTTCGCACCGCCCTGGGCACTCAGGAGATGGTGGGCGACACGCTGGATGCCGTTAACGCGGCGGTCGCTAAGCTGACGGACGAGAACACTCAGCTTATCGGCAAGAACATCTCGGGTATGGTTGCCCGTGAGAAGAGCACCATCGCCAGGGTGGAGGACATCAAGCGCAACCTGGACTCGCTCACCGGGTTCATTGTTGATGCTCGCGCGCAACTGTCTACTCTTGGTGAGGAGCGCCGCGCTAACAGCCGGGAGCTAACCGAGTACGTGGCTCCCCTTGTGGACAAGTTGGAAGCGCGCCGTGAGATTGACGGCGGCAGCGTGAACGTCCTGTAACAGTGGCGGCGCGCCCACAGCCATCTTTTCTTGTGTGGTTTGTGGGCGCGCATCTGCCCGCGTGGCTTGCGTGCGGGCGAAAGCGGTAAGAGAGAAAATAGGGAGAGGGCGGCGAATTTGGATACCGTGGTACTGTTTGGTGTTGGACTGGTGGTCGCGTTCGCCGCATTGGCGTTTGTTTCACACTGGTTTGGGTGGCGCTTCGTGAGCATGATGTTCACTAGCACGACAGTGACGTGTGTGACGGCGACCATCGTGTATGCGACTGGGTTACCGAAAATGGTGACGACGATTGTGACGGCCATCGTATGCTCTATCCTCTTGAACCGCCTCGTCGCTGGTCAAGCACCAGCCAAGTCTCCCCGCGAACGGTGGCTCGAAAACCGCGCCGAGCAGAAGGCAGAGCGAGAGCGCACGGAGCGAGACGCCGAGGTCGCACGCGCTCACGAGGCGGCGACCGCCAGTGAAGCCACAGCCGGTGAGACCGGGGAAGCGTGGGAGCGTGAGCTTGACGCGGCCCTCCACAAGTAACAACGCTTTTGCGGGGATGACGGTTACCACCACGAGAAACAACGAGAACAGGAGAAACGTCATGAAGAACATGTCAGGAAAGATTGTCGCGTGGCTGAACGACGCATTGCGTGATTACGTGTACGGGCCGCGCAGGTGGTTTAACCCGCTGCGCATCGTATTTGTCGTAATGGTTGCGTTTATTGCTTCCCTCGTGGGTAACGCGTTCGCGCATTACATGGTGACAGCCACCGTCGATAACGGCACGTTTGAGGACGGGTACATGGCCAGGTACATGTTTGAGGTCGGCGCGGTCGCGTTCATTGTCGTAGCCATGCTCACGCGTCGCATGTTTCGAGCACTGTGCTCAGCGCATGTGCGCCGTTTGGATATGGATGATGCTATCCGCGCGGGCGGCGTGAAGCCGAACGCTAGTGACGCGGACACAAAGAGTGCGCCATCTCGTTCACGAGGCTACGCCGGTAGCATGAACGGCGACTACGTGAGCACTGTCGATAGCAGCGAGGGCACCATCAGTGAAAGCGAAGGCGGCGACGCGTGACGGCGCTTGGTTCTCGCTTACTGTCCACGCTTGCGCGTAAGCGCGAGGCGCGTGCGGCGCAGGAGCGACTTGTCAGAGCCGCAGCGGGTCTTATACGACAGGATGCGCGTAGCCAAGGGCTTTACGTGCTGCGGTCTAACGCCAGCGCGAACGTTGACGGGATGACGCGGCGCGTTGCGCCCATCGACGCGGCACTGGGGCGCGAGCGCTGACACGCTAACAAAAGGGTGTGATGGCCGCGTGGCGGGCGTGTCGCGTGACATGGAGTGACGTGCGTGTGGTATCATAGACGGCAGACGTTTGAGGACAATACGGGAAGAGGAAACAAGTTAATGACGATGACACCGGGACTGGCAGTCGCATCGTTTTTCGCGGGCGTAGTGTTGGCGCTTGCTCTGCGTATCATGTACGAACTGGTGCAGCGTTCTCAGGGGTACATGCGTGGCGCGCGGTTTTACCTCATGAACGTGGTACTGTTGCTCGCGTTCATCGTCCCCGCAGCACCCGGCATCACCTACGGGATGGAGCACACAGGCGCGCAATTTATGGGGATAACCGTATTTGCGTGGAACATCGTCGCGATTGTCGTGTCCTTTGCCTTTGACTTTATTTGTACGGTCGCGTTCCGTGGAGAAGAGATCATGCGCGAGATCGAACAAGAGCTAGACGACTGGGATGACGAGGAATGATCGGGGTGGTGTTACTCGCGCAAGCTGCGCAGTCCAGCGGTGTTGCTGGTCAAGCGTCCAGCGATATGTTTCAGAGGGCGCTCGCGGACCTTACGTCCGCTTTCGAGGCGGCCGTGCTGTCGCTCGTCTTGATTATCCTTGTGTGCGTTAATAGTCTGCTGGGGTTCCGCGTTTACGCGTCGTCACGCAATAGTTGCGGATGTAGCAAGTGCCGTGGCCGCAGCATGTGCCAAGCACTGCTCGGCGCGGCGTTGAATACGGTTGCATTCTTCTTGTCCGCGTGGCGGCACATTGATACCATCGGCCCACAAGGCCACCCAGTTAGCGACGCGGTCAGTTTCTTCCTAATTGGTATCACCCTTTTGTCGCCGCTTGCCGCCCTAGCTTTCGGTGTGGCCGGTATTAACATCTTAATGGACGCGCCGCGCATCGGCGCTCAGTGCCCACTAGCACAGGGCGATGTGGGCGACTCGGCGACAAGCACTGAGGATGGCGGTACGGCACGGTGGGAGAGTCAGGCGGCTAGATGCGGTAGCGCGTGGGAGGTTGAACTGTCATCCGCCCTCCTGAAAAGGTAGGTAAAGAATGACCGGGATACTATGGTTGCCGTATTCCACGCAGTCTGGAAGCGTTACGGACGAGAGCGCAAGTGAGATTTTCCATAACACCGCGCAGGCGCTTGCAGTCGGCGGATTGATTATTGTCGCCCTCCTCTGCATATTCGTCAACTGTATGTTATTTTACGCCCATTGCAACGATTGCAGGTGCAACACGTGCCGTGGACTTGACTTGTTTTGGTCGTTTCTTGGTTGGGCGCTTAATACCGTCGCGTCTGCCCACTTTTGTGACTCTGGTAAGTTCTCCGGGTCTTTCGTTGACATGTCGAGGACCGTGATCGGCGAGAACGGGCCGACGGATGCGCGCCTATTCGTTCTGTTTGTTCTCACTGTTTCGTTGTTTGCGATTGCGCTTGTGCATGGTGTTATGTTTATGAACGCCTTGTTTTCTTCGACGCGTCCAAGTGCCCGGTGTCCGTTTAGATCGGTGAAAACTGGCGACTCGGCGGTGGGCAATGAGGCTGAAAATGTGGTACAGTGGGAGAATCAGACAATTAGTTGCGGCGGCGCGTGGGAGCGTGAACTGGCTGTCGCGCTTGGAAGGAAACAATAATGACGTTCACTATTTTGGCGATTCTTGAAGTTGCGTCACTGGTGGTGTTCGCCACGTCACTGTATGGCAGTGTGAGGGCGGTGTACGAGCGTGACAAGTTGAGGAAGCAAACGCCGCTGACACTACTCTCGCGTTATCGCTTTCTGTATCGTCGTGTTGCCGCCGTATGGGGCCGCTACGCGGTGGGGGCGCTGGTTCTCGCAAATGCTTGGTGGGTTCCGCTTTACATGGGTTTCGGCGGCGATGAAACGTCGTTGTGGATGAGCGTCTACGTGGCGGTGAACTGGGTGTTCCGATTGCTTCCGTTTGTAATGGTCGCTGTTGCCATCTGCTACTACGTGCGCAGCCGCAAATATGGCAACTATGGCGACGAGTCCCCCTCTTGGTGGGCAGAACAAGTTGAGAGCGAGAACGACGAAGAAAGCCAGGTCAGCGCGGAGAGTGTCAATGAGAAGGCGAGCAAGCTGGGTGGCGCGTGGGAACGGGAACTTGACGTGGCACTCCACAAGTAACAACGTTTTTATGGATGAGGCTATCCGTGAGGGTAGTGTGAAGCCAAACGCGGACGCGAAGGATATAGTCTCTCGCTCACGCGTTCGCGCTGACACTATGAGCGGGGCGACTACGTGAGCGCCCCGTAACAGCAGTGGCGAGCACACCGATACTGGTCGCGGGCACATACCCACTCGCTTGACGTGGTTGCAGGGTTCCAGGGCTTTAATTTGCACTATCACGTTATCGCATGTTATAGTTGAATTGATGAATGTGAGAAGGGAAAGGGGCGAGTGCAATGTTTGAGGCCGTGAAGGTTCGCCTTGACCCTACGCCAAGGCAGGAGCGTCTGATGGCGAGTCACGCCGGGGCTGCTCGTTTCGCTTATAACGCTGGCCTCGCCCACGTGAAAGACGCGCTAGAAAACGGTGAGCCTGCTGACTTGTCGCATTATGCTCTACGCCGCTGGTGGAACGCGAATAAGGATGAGCTTGCCGTCAATCGGGATACGGGCGTCGTGTGGTGGGACCAGAACAGCAAGGAAGCATACAGTGGTGGGTTGCGTAGCCTGGCTCAGGGTTTCTCGAACTGGTCTAAGTCCCGCAAAGGTCAGCGCAAGGGCAAGCGTGTTGGCTTTCCTAAGTTTAAGTCGAAGAACACCGCCATGCGGTTCGCTTATTCGACAGGGTTCACCGCACCCAAGGCTAGTGACCCTTACGGGTTGAAGCTCCCCCGCATCGGCCGCGTGCATTGTTTGGAGAATGTGTATCGGCTGCTTGCTGGTGCTCGTCTTATTCGCATAAATGTGTCTCGTCGTGCTGGGAACTGGTATGCGAGTTTGACCGTGGAACGCGAGTCAACCGCTAAACCAGCGCCGAAGGGCGGTGCGGTTGGTGTTGACCTCGGCGTGAAACACCTCGCCACCCTCTCAGACGGTACTGTCGTCCCCAATCCGCGCGCCCTGGGTACAAGGCTGAAAGCGTTGCGGAAGGCTCAGCAAGCGCTGAGTCGCAAGGTTAAGGGTAGCGCCCGGCGCGAGAAAGCTAAAGAGCGGGTAGCCAAGCTGCACGCCCGCGTGGCAGATGTGCGTGCTGATGCGATTAACAAGGCAACAACCATGATCGCTGAGACGTACAGCGTCGTGTGCGTTGAGGACTTGAACGTTGCGGGTATGGTGAAAAACCGTCATCTTGCCCGTAGTGTGAGCGACGCGTCTTTGAGTGAGTTTCGCCGTCAACTAGAATATAAAACCGCACGCAGCGGTGCCGCGTTGCGTGTGGTTGACCGCTGGTTTCCGTCCAGTAAGACATGCTCGAATTGTGGGGTAGTGAAAGCCAAGCTGTCCCTGAGTGAGCGAGTGTTTGACTGTGACGCGTGCGGTCTGTCCATTGACCGTGACTTGAACGCGGCTGTTAATATTCAGGTCGCCGGGAGTGCCCCGGAGACGTTAAACGCGCGTGGAGGAGACGTAAAACGGACCAACTCATTGTTGGGCAACGTGGTCCCCTGTGAAGCGCGAACCAAGCGGGCGCAGAAAAGCGTCGTGAGACTTGGAGCTGGCCTTGGTAACGAGGCCGTGCAACCTAGATTGAACTAGGATTGTAACGGAGAGCGAGCTTGCGCACGCGCTCAACCGACAGACTGGCGGGCAAACCCACTGAAACTGGGGCAACACCGCCCGCTCGTGCTCACCGAGGCGGCCTTGGTGCGATGAGAGCGCAAACGCACGGCGTTTCGAGGCTCAGAAAGAGCGGCAGATGAGCGGCGAAACTGAGCGCCCCGTAGAACCATTAGCGAACTTTTGACAACGCTCATATGGGCGTAATATATTTGTTATTGCAAGGAAAAACCTATATACACGAGAAGGAGAAGGTACCTTGGCAGGAGAGACAGTTATTACAGTGATCGGCAATCTGACCGCCGACCCCGAACTGCGCTGGACGGGCAACGGCGCAGCCGTCGCCGACTTTACGATTGCGTCAACGCCGCGCACATACGACCGCAATTCGGGAGAGTGGAAGGACGGCGAATCGCTGTTCCTCCGCTGTTCCGTGTGGCGTAACGCGGCTGAGAATGTCGCTGAGTCGCTGCGTAAGGGTATGCGCGTTATCGCCCAGGGTCGCCTGGTTCAGCGCTCCTACGAGACGAAGGAAGGCGAGCGACGCACCGTCGTTGAGTTGCAGGTGGACGAGATCGGTCCGTCGCTACGTAGCGCTCGCGCTCAGGTGACACGCACCAACAACGGACAGCAGGGCGGCTACCAGTCGGGCGGTCAGCGTCCGGCGCAGGGCGCGGGTGAGCAGATGCGTCAGGCCGCATACAACGGTGGCGGCGCGCAGCAGGGCGCTTTCCAGCAGCAGGCTCCCGCCGCGCAGGCTGACGCTTTCGCTGGCGGCGGCGCGGCTACCCAGTTTGGTGACGAGCCTCCGTTCTGACAGGCAGCGCCTCGCCGCTGACGGCGGGGGTGTGAGCTTGTAGGAGAGAGGGTGCTAGAGGTGAGGGGCGCGTAAGTTGGCCCGCTTTAACGTGGCGCGGATGACGCGCCCCTCACCTCCACTTGTTTCTACACGTGTAGAAGCGCTAACGCGGGCCGCACGCGGTGAAAAACGCGGCACACAAACAGGGCGCATCGCGCCCCGTCCAGATAGAAGAACACGACGTGTCACATGAGGAGCAACGATGACACAGAACACGAACGAAACGAACACAAACGCAACAAACAACACGGTTCCACCCTTGTATGAGAACATGCGAATGGGAGACAAGGTGTTCCCCTTTGTCGCACTCGCGGGCGACCCATCCATGCCCGTAGACAAGCGCGAACAATTGGAGGTCCGCACCGGCTACGAGCGCATTAGCAAGCTGGACATCACGAAGCCAAAGCCGGGCAGCAACGCGAACACCCGATACCGCGCTATCTTCACCCACGAGGGCGACGATTATGACGTGTACGGCAGCGTGTTCGATGACGGCACTAACAAGATTGCCGCCGCACTACGTGAAGCCCACGACAACGGTACACCCATCATTTACAGGATTGAGAAGTACCGCAAGTACAAGTCCAAGCCCGGCACAACGCCATACACGAACGATGGACATATCGCGCCCGGCTTCAATGGACACACGGACAGCACGCCACTTGACATGCCGTGGGCCGTTTTTATGCGCGAATACGCGGAAGCCAAGGGCAGCATGTCCGAGGGCGACGCTGTTAAGAAGTACCGCATCTTTGAGACCGCTATCGCAGCCGTGTCACTAGACGGCGGTAAGACGTGGGTTGTGGACGACAGTGAGAACGATAAGGGCTTCAAGCGCAACATGCCCAAGAGCAACATGTTCGAGGACATGATTGTTCGCCGCAACCCCGAGCTGAACCCGGAGGCGGCACGTGCCCTCGCTAAGCGCGAATTTTCGACGGGTAGCGCGTGGGGCGCGAACGTTCCCGCTCAGGAGCAGGCACCAGCGCACCGCCCAGCGTATGAGGCGCAGGGCACCAGCCCGGAGCCTAAGCCGTGGTGGCCGTACACGCCAAATGGCGACCCGAACCCCGGTAGCAGCTCCATCACTGCGGTCGCGTCCCTGTTCAATAAGCTCATGGATGCGAGCGACGGTATTCTGACGGCGGAGTCGGCTCGACTTGTTGCCGAGCACTTGTACCGCAAGATCGGAAACATGCAGGTGTTCGTCCAGCGCAAGGTTGGTAAGCTGAACGTGACCGGACCCGACGCGAACGTTGCCTCGCACACGCGTATCCGCCACAGTCTGATTGACGCGCTCAACTACGGTATGGCGAGCGTGCCGGAAAACCTGGGTGAGCTTGCGCTCGCCGAGGACGACACGGAGTTGAACGAGTGGTCAACGGGCGTCATGAAGGCCGCTTACGACCAGTACATGTGGGAGATTAGCGTGGCTTATCCCGAGTGGGAGCAGCAGTGATCGCCTAACCGGGACGTGTGCCGCCCTCGCGTGGCGCGCACTTGTGGGGCACCCTCATTCCGAAACTTTCGGTGTGTGGGTGCCCCCTTTACTGTATCCGGCGCTCAACAAGCGAAACGCTGGAAGCCGTTTTAACAGCCCCAAACGCCCTTAGATGTGTCAGAGTGGGTTGACGGCGCGTTCGCCCGCGAGAAGCGCGCACAGGTGCCCTATCGACGGTGATACGTCCACACCCCCATCGCGCCGTCGCGCGCACGCTATGGGCGCGAGCTGGCACGCTTCACTTCACACCGTTTAGCGCCACGTCACCGCACGCCCCAGCAGCAAAAGCATCCGCGCCAGGCTCACCCTTACAAGCCCCATCCAGCCCCAAAAACATGAGAACACCTAACGGCGACATACCCGTCAACACAGACGGAGCAACACCCCCGCGCAAACACGCCTGAACCATCCGCGCGCACACGAGCGCCACGTCCGCACTATACCGCAAGTCAACCATGCCACCCTCACCGCCGAGACCGTCACCGCCGCGCAGCGCTGCGTCGTCACGAACCAGTGTACGACGAAACACCAGGTACTTGTTTTCGGCGTTGCCGCCCACGCTCACACCCAAACGCTCACATTCACTCATGAATGCCGCATACTCGCCACGCAACACAAGACGACGCTCGGCCTCCTCACGCTCACGCCGAGAAACACCAGCCACCACAACCCCCACAATACAAACACTCAACTAGATAACCAGCCAATAGCAGTAGTCAGCCGGTACGCCAAGTGGGGCGCGCCCCGCCACCAGTACGGCAGCAGAACACACCCCACACATTCAGCGCACCCACACCGTCACAGCGCGAGCGCGGCGGACGGTTGCCTATTCGTTCACAAACACCACGCTCACGCCAGCCGCACGCCCATCGTCAATAACCCGACGCGACTCGCCCATAGCGGTGACAACAATCACCATCCGCGTGAACTGTCGGCACTTCGCAGCCGCCGCAAGCGTCTCACCCCAGTCAACCCAGCCATCCGTCACCAGAACATGCACATCCGGCAACTCGCGGCGACGCTTACCGCCAGCCGCCCACTCACCCGCCATCCACTCATACGGGACAGACATGTCCGTGCCGCCGCCACCAAACGCTTTGAGGTCGCGAACATGCGACACCATGCGCGGGCGCTCACTCATCTGCGTGTCAACACCGTAGAAGCCGATAGCCGCACCCGACGCCGACGCGCGCAAAATACCTTCAATCTCAGCCACGGCATGAGCGTAATCGTCCCTACCCATGCTACCCGACGTGTCCACCGCAACATGCACGGTCGGCTTGTTGTCCTCACGCGACGGCCAAACGAACTCGCCACCCTGACGGCGACGATTCGGGCGCTTGTACGTCGCATACCTATTGCCGCGAACGCGCGACGACATGGAACGACCAACCACGCCAGCCAGCACGCTCTGCCAGTTCACGCGCGGCGGAGCCATGCGGGCAAGTAGCCTCACCCACGAGTCGCCCGCGCCGCTACCCATACTGTTACTGCCGTCGGCGGCTTCACGCACCAGCGCCTCAGCGTCTTGGCGAGCGCCCTCAATGTCAGCCATTGCGCGGCCACGCACCCCGGTCTCACCTTCGATGCGCTCGCCCTCACGATCATCTTCACTGTTGCTGCGAGAACCGCACGCGTGCCCAACGTTCGCGCGCACATACTGACTGGTCCAATCACCCTTACCGTCGCCCTCGGAACCATTCTCGCCCTGAGAGTCACCCTGTTCGCCAGAACCGTTCTTGCCATGAGAGTCCGCGTCGCCAGCCTGGGAGCCGCCCTTTGAGCCTTCACCGTCAGAACCAGAGGAGCCAGAACCGCCGCCCTGGCCGGGGTCAGCGCTTTCGCCAGCGGAACCAGCGCCGCCGTGGCCGGAACCAGAAGAACCATCGCCTGCTTCGTCGCCGGAACCGTTACCGCTACCCTGAGAACCCGACTGCGCGCCACCATCGGAACCCTCGCCATCAGAACCAGAAGAACAAGAACCGTCATCACCCTGGGAACCGGAACCAGGCTCGCCCTCGCCGGACTGCGTGCCGCCGGAGGTGCCAGACTCGCCGCCGTTAGACTGCCCGCCACCCGGATTGTCGGACTCGCCGCCCTTTGAGCCTTCGCTGCCGGAACCGGACTCGTCAGAATCGCTGGACTGCCCCTCACCGGAACCGCTGTTGTCGACCTTGCCGCCGCCATAGCGATTCTGCAACTCTTCCAACATGCGAGCCAATTCCTCCAACTTATCCCGGTCCAGAGACAGGGACGCGAGGTATTCCTCCATCGTGCGCGACCGCTCATACCCCCACCCTGACGGGAACACAAACGTATCCTCATCCTCGCTATGGGCGACACCCATATCCAGGAGGAGATCGTTAATCTCCATGTCTCCCGCGAGGTTCATCATTCGATGAGCGTGCTCGAACGTCTTGCCGCACTCGTCGGCGCGCTGAAAATGACGGTTCGCCACGTGCAGCGCCTCGTGGGCGAGAGCGAACGCACGCAAGCGGTTATCCCACGTGTAGAAGAACTGCAACCCTAATCCGACGCGGGCGCGCACGTCCGTGTACGCGGACTCGCACGTAATGTCCACAAACGGCATAAGAAGCGCAAAGATTGGGGACAGCGGGTACAAGCCGTAACCGCCCGCATCCTTCGGGAGGAGCAGGGACTCGATGGTCTTGCTCCACACGCTGCCCTCCCACGGGGACAGGCGACGATACCGGGAGCCTTGCTCAGCCATGCTGCGGGCGTTCTCTTTCGCCCACTCCTCGGCTTCCTTAGCTTCCCGCGCTAACACTTCCCTCGTAGTCGCCACAGCGAGCCTCCCCTTTGTTCACATCGTCCGTCATATTCAACAGGACACCATTTCGACACTCCCACAGCTTCCGCTACGAGATTCCTGCGAACTAGGCTTGCTTAAACCCCGGCACAAAACCACGGCCCAGCGGCTTCCCATATTAAGCAGGCTACCCCCGATTGTCGGTCGGTTCAGCTTTTAGTTATTCTCTGGCTTGGTTGATTCTCAGCGCCTCACCCAAAATATTCAATGCAGCGTTCACATCACGATCATGCAACACCCCACAACTCTCGCACACCCATTCGCGCTCCAACAATAGCAGACCATCATACTTATGTCCACAGTTGTTGCAGAGACGCGAACTCGGATAGAACCTATCCACCTGAACAAGTGTCCGCCCGTACCACTGCGCCTTATAGGTGATCTTGTCCACGAAACTGCTCCACCCGTTTCGCAGGATAGCACGGTTCATCGCACGCTTACGCGACTGGCCGTTGCGCGTAAACTTGCCGTTCGCGTCCACCCTCTTCTTCACCTTCCGCGTCATGTTCCGCACCGCCAGCGTCTCCATGCCAATGAATTGGTTATCTTCGATCAGCCTATGAGACACCTGGTGCTGGAAGTTTTCGCGGCAATGGCAGACCTTCGCGTAAGCCTTAGCCACGGTAGCCTTCTGCTTACGGTAGTTGCTCGAACCCTTCACCCTGCGAGACAGCCTACGCTGCTCCCACCTAGCCTTTTCCTCCAATTGGCGGAGCCGGTCAGGATAGTTAATTTTCTCGCCCGTGGACAGGGTAAGGAAGTCTTTAACACCCAGGTCAATACCGACTTGTCCATCTACCGGCGGCTTGGGTTGAACATCCACATTGAACAGAAGCACCAGATAATACACACCATTCTCGCGCTTCACAGTCCAACTAGACAATGATTCCAGCGGGTAACGGATACGGTCTCGCCTACGGATGCGCACCGACCCGAGCTTCTTGGACAACGGAAACCTGTTACCGTCCATACGTCGTATCGGCAATCCGTTGCGAAACGACTGAACAGCGTCGCTCTTAGACGCAAAACGGGGACGATTCTTCCCATACTCAGCTTGACGGAAGTACGACGCCTGCGACTTACGGAAGTCCATAATCGCGTTACTCAACGCACTCGACGGAATAGGGCTATCCCTCAGCCACTCGTTCGCGGCCTTCATATCAGCTACGCTCGGATACGAGGGGCGAGGATTAGTGTCCTTGTCATACGCGTTGAACGCTTCGACCTGCTGGTTGTATGCGAAACGCCTCGCACCAAAACACTGCTCCAACAGTGCGGCCTGCGTCTTAGACGGCGTAAACGGGATTCGCTGCGCCACCTTACGAACCACCATTATACACCCCCTTCACCCGTTGAGTATAAAAACATGACCGATTATCGTCAGCCTCCACACACCACAATAGCACCACCGCAAAAACCACGCAACACCACGCGACCCAGACACCAACGTAAACCTTCCTGTACGCGCGCCTCGCAGACTTTCACACCGCAAACAACCCAACACGCACACCAGACTCTCAACGCCCCTCAAAACGCCGCACAGTGAACTACAAACGCGCACGGGAACAAACGCGACAACGCAGTCTGACGCGACACGCAAGAAAAATAAGGGCCAACCGCGCCTCCACTTGAACACCTACTGTGAACAACACAAAGGCGACGCGGCGACCCCCAACAAAGTGCCCCCGGCATGACTCGAACCCGCTATAGCACATTCCGAGACGCGAGTGCCACAGCAAACGCCCGCAGGACCACGCGGGACGCGCACGCTCCACACCGACTGTGAGCGCTGTAACCACGAGAGTACGCGCGTCACACCGTGGGAGCGCAAGCGTGACGCGCGAGAGCGAGCGGGGCGGCGCGATTGTCTGTCACCTCACGCCGCGCCCGTCTCTACCTCACTACGCGGCCCTGGATGCCGCCTTCATGTTCTTCGCGTCCGAAATATGCGGGCAAGCGAGTGCGCGAGCGAGCGCGTTCACCACCATGCGGCGCTTCACCCTACCCTCAGCGTCACCAGCCGTCACAGCGTAGGCGTGCTTCTGAGCCTTAGTAAACACCTTACTGACGCTCTTACCCAGAGACGCGAGCGCGCTACTATCCAGCCTCACGCCCACGCCCGGCACCTCCTCGTCACCCGACAGGACAGGCAGTAGGAGCATAATGTTGCGCAGCTCCTCCGCCGTCACGTGGGTTTCTTCCACATCATCGACCGCGAGGCGACCGGCTTCCCGAGCGACCGCGAGACGGTTGTCCGCTCCGTCCTCGCCGACAATGCGCTGCCACTCGCCCATTGTGTCGGGGTTAGCGACCGGCTCCCCGTCGTCACCAATGGTGAACGCGTCGCCAATGAACTGGCGAGCGTCAAACGTTTTCTCAGCTTCACGTCGGCGCGCCAGGAACTCACGGAACGCGAAAGCAGCCTTGAAGCCGATCATGCCGCCCGCATACACGTGTTCCAGCTCCGTGTCCGGGCTACCATCGTCCAGGAGGGACGTGTGGGCGAGCTTGGTGGCGAGGCGGTCCCACGAACGGTATGACGGGAACGCGTGCGCGGCAACCATGTCGTTAGCCGGGTCAGACGCGAACCCAAACTGCGCCGCGTTAACGGTTTCACCCATCGGGTCGTGAGGCATGTTCGCAAACCCAGGGTTTTCGTCCACGAAGTCCGCGACCGCGCGGCGCATCCACTGTTCGCGCTCGCCGACGGTCTTACCCCACGCGCGGCGCACACCATCCAGCCACGCGCCCAGCGGCATGTGATAGCCGACGAGGCACAGACGGTTCGCGAGCGCCGGAGCCATATCGTGATACTCTGAGCCGGTATCACGATCATTCATAGCGCCCAGGATGATGGTCTCCTCGGGCATGGTCTCCCCGTTAGGGAAGCGCCGGTCAGCCAGAATCGTGAGGAGGGAGGACACGACATCCGGCGGAGCCGTGTTCAGCTCGTCCAGGAACACGACGACGCGCTTGCGCTCCATGACGACACGCTGCCACTTTTCGACCGCGTACTCCACCTGGCGCACCTCATCCACGGTGCCGTCCGGGCGGGTCACCGTGAAATTAACGAGGGTAGGAAGCCCCGTAATGTCGGTGCGGTCCTTCTGCGAGCCGACAATTGTAATTACTTCATACCCGCGTTCGGCGGCGAGCGCGTACACGACCGCCGTCTTACCCTGGCCAGGCTGAGAGATGAGCACGACCGGCGTGCCCGTCGGGTCATTAAACTGACCCCTCACAGCGCGGTAGGACACGCTCTTGTCCATGCCCTTGGGCAGGAACGGGGTATTCTTTCCCTCAGTGGCGGCACCCTTGTTCTGTTCGGCGGTCATCTCTCGTCTCTCCTCTTGGTTGTGGCATCCTTTTTGCAACAAAACACATCATAGCACACGCTCACGCTTGACGCGCGGCCAACACGGAAACATGGTACCATAACACGTAAGAAAAGAGAGCGCACGGCACGTGTGCGCGTCCGACAAGCGCGCCGCAAGACGAAAACAAGCAAAGAGGAGAGGGGAGCGCAGAGAAAATGAGGTATGCAAAAGCTGTCACCGACGAACGCGCGAAATACCGGCAAGAGCAAAAAGCCATCTGCAATGGGCGCATAACCGCACGCTCAGCAGACGGCGCACTCATGGACCCAACGCAAGCGCTCACTGACGCACAAGCACGCTACGTGGACGCGTGCGCGCCAATCATCGCGCAAGCCTTCCATGACGGCGACTACGACGGTTTCTGGCAGGCACTATCCAACGCCACAAGCACCAGCGACTTCCTCTACTACAAAAACGATGCCTTCCAAATTATCGAACAAACCATCATACTGACCGGGCTGCTCGACCACAATATTAGCGACGACGCTCTACACGACCCGTCGTTCGCGCAGGCCGTCACCCGTGACACCATAAAAAATGATAAAGATCACCCAAACGGCGTACATCGCCTGTTTGGCCGCCTTTACGACTGGGGAGACTTTAACGCGCTAAAAACGAGCAACCCCAGCTTCACAGCTGCGAGAAACACCGTGGCGCTCGGTAGCCGCATCATGGAAGAACTCTCCAATAGCTGCGCCAACGACGAAGAACTCTTACACAACTCCCTGCGCTTATGCACCCCTACCGTCCTCGCCGAGCACGCGTACCTGGCGTGCGCGGACAACAGCGATGACAATATCCTCTCCCGCATAGGCCGCAAGAACTTTCACACAACAACCAGCAACTTTATGGTAGATTCGGCAAGCTACGGCATCGTTTACGCACTATGCGGGGACGTGCAGGGCGCAGCCGCCAGGTGGCGCTCAATCATCAACGACGCAGAAACAAACGGGAACGAGGCTCGCGAGATCGAAGCAAGGGTCGCCCACATGAAACTCTGTGGTGCGCTCATGGAACGTGGCACGCTCCCAGCAGACGACCTCGCTACCCTCATTGACACATTTGAGGCGACAAGCCTCATGAAAGTGAAAACACTAATGTTCGGCGGCAGCACGGAGCCGCGCAACATGCGCATCCGCGACAGGAACGCGAGCGGCACCAACGTCCGCGACATTTACACAACCCTCATCAAAGTGGAGGAGCTAATCGACATGGCCGCGTCGCGCATGGAAGCTGGCCACAAATAACAGGACAGGACAACAGCCATGAACGACACCATGAGCGGCGACTACGTGAACGCGATCACCGCCGAGCGCAACAGTTATCAGAGAGAATGGCTGCGCGGCGGGCACGGCACATACAAGGAGGAGAGCATAAAGGCGGCTCACGCGAGAACGTGCAGCCGCATCATCTCGCAAGCATACCGTGCGGGCGACTACACGGGCATGTGGCGGGCGCTCTCAAAAGCCACGCGCAACGACATGTGCGTCTCAGGCACAATCACCAACGCCATCATCAGCCATTTTATCAGCATAGCCGGATGGAACGAGCAGCCTATTGACGCCGCCGTGTTTGACTGTGAGGCGTTTGCTCGCGCAGTTCACGACGACGCGTCCAGCACACAGACCACGGAAATGCCAGCGGGCGTGTGGCTCCTCCTCGACCACCTGACAGGCAACGCCAACAGGGGCAACAGTGTGGCGGGCATTAACGCTGCCGCAATCGGCAAACACGCCGTCAAAGAACTGACCGCCAGCAGGAGCCTCCCCGCGCTCGTAGAGCGCCCCAGCGGCTACTCGAATAGCGTCTCTGACCTCGCCGTGAGCGCGTACCTCGCAGGAGACCACGCCACCCGCGACTTCCCCACCCTCACACAAGTAGGGCATATCATCTTCCAGGGAAACACGGAAACAAGGTATGACGTGTACCCCGCGAACTATGGTGTCGTCCGCGCGCTATGTGACAGCGTCCAAGAGTCGGCATCCCGGTGGCGGCAAACCATTACAGACGCGGAAGAACAAGGCGACACGAAGCGCGAGGTAGCGGCCAGGTGCGCCCACATGATGCTCGCCAGCGCCCTCCTAGAACGCGGCGAACTCACCCCCGGCGACCTCGCCACCCTCATCGACACATTCCAAGAGCAAAAACTCATGCGGGTGCGCACCAAGAAAGGTAACTACTGCCGCACCATGCGCGTCAACGACAACCGAGTGATGTACGACACGGTACCGTTCCCCACAATCAACGTGGACAAGCTCATCGACTACGCGGCTGGCCGTATGGAAGCGCAGTAAACCGGCGTGCGGCCACGCGCGGTAGCGCGGTAAACGGCGAAACGACTCGCAAACGTGCCGCGCGTGTGCTACAATTAGAACGAAAAGACAAAACATACCACCCGTGTAATGGAAAGAGAAAGTGAGTTGTCGTGAACAACAACACGATGGACCAGATTGACGCAGAGGCACACGCCGAGCGCCTAGAAAACACGCTCACCAACGGCGGCGCTAAAGCGTTTTGGCGTGAACTCGCTGACATGCTCGCCACGCGCACCGATAACGGGAAGAACGCGTGCGCCGCACCACTCGCCAACACCATCGGCAGCCGAGCAGCACGCAAGCTCACTGACGCGGAGCTGTTCGACTGTGACGGGTTCCGTGAACTCGCCGCCGCGAGCGCATCCAACGCGGGCGGCATGACGCGCACGCCCCTCGAATACATCATGCAGTACGCGACAGACGATAACGCTGTGGACCGGCTTGCTCGCGGCGTGCTCCACTACGCGGCAGACACCATCCGACGCTGCACGAATGACGTGACAGTGTTCGCGGCTGACAACCCCGACACGGCAACGCGACTCGCCGGGCACTACATCGTGGGCGCAACCGACACCGACCGTGAGGGCGACGAGGCGTTGGCGTTCAGTGGCGACATGCTCACTCTCACGCGCCGTCAGCGCACAACCGCGCACGGCCACGCTTACGGGCTGGACGCGCACGACACAGACACGCTCACCCGCGTCGCCCACCACTGGGGGTGCTTGGCTGAACAGCGTGAGGACGAGGGCGACAAGAATGGTGCCGCGCAAGCCAGGACAGCGCACGCCATCACGTGCTCAGTGCTCATGGGGCGGGATGCGCTCACCCCCGACATGCTGAGCATCCTCTTGGAAACAGTTGCGCTTGGCAGCGAACAGGGTACTTGGTACGACGGTGAGGACGCGCTACCCATTGCCCTGTACGTGCGCGACAATAACAGTAGGCTCGGCGAAATGCTGAGCACTGGGGAACAGGTCATCGACTACGCGGCGCGCCACATGGGCTGACGGTAAAAACATCTGCGCACGCCAAACTAGGCAGGCAGGTATTAGCCACCATGCGACGAATCTGAGGCAAACAAACACCCCACAGGGTTGACGCGAATTAACGCGCGCCCCGTGGGGTGTTTCTCTTCTTTTGTCAGCAGCTCACGGCGGGCGCGTTCACACGGACGGCGACACGCCCACAACAGCAGCACCGTCAGAACCAGCCGCGTCCGCCGCGTCACCCACGCGCAAATGCTTCACGCGGGCAATAATCTCCTTTCGCTTCCCCTCCACCACGGGGCGGTCAGCGAAAGACCCCAAATAGCCGCACACCCTACGCACCACGCTGATCTTCTCCTCGTCGCGCTCTCCACACTCCGGGCAATAGAAACCACGCACGTCAGCAGCGAACTCACCCGAATAGTCGCACTCGAAACACTGACTCACCGGCTGATTCACACCAAAATACCGCACGCCCGCAGCGACCGCCGCGTCCACGATAGACTCCAACGCGTCCGGGTTCTTCAACAGTGTTTCCGTTTCCACGTAGTCAATCGCGCCGCCCGTCGTGTACGGCAAATACTGTGCCTCCACGCGCCATTTCTCGAACGGACTCATGTTCTTACGCACGTCCACGTGAAAACTGTTCTGATAGTAGCCCTTGCTCGTGATGTTCTCCACGTCACCGAACAGGCGGGTGTCCAGGCGGGCGAACCTGTCACACAGGCTCTCGCTCGGCGTACCGTACACGCCATAGCCGCGACCGCTCTCAGCCTTCCATGAGCGCGCCAACTCATCCAACCGGCGCACAATGTTCACGCTGAACTCGACGGCCTCACGGTTACTGTACCAGTCTCCTCCGTAGAACCTTGCCACGGCCTCGTACACGCCGATGTAGCCCATGCTTGCGGTCGCGTAACCGCCCTCCACGAGATCACCCACCTTATCGGACGGCGACATGGCGACACCGGCAGCGCCCGTCACGTAGTGGATGGGGGACTGGCTGGCGGTCGCCTCACGTACCTGGTCGAAACGCCAATCCAGCGCCTCGCGAACAATACCGGCGCGAGCGTCCAGCAGACGCATGAACTCTTCTGTGCTTTCGGTTTGCATGGCGATACGCGGCAGATTCAACGTCACCACACCCACATTAAACCTGCCGTACTCCACCGGCTCCCCCGTTTCCGGGTTCTCATAGTAGGACAAGAAAGAGCGGCAGTTGTGGGACACGACACCGTTTAGGTCAAAGTAGTCCGTGTCCGTCGTGAGATCGTATGAGGGGCCGTCGTGTGCGCATCCAGTGACGGACGTGACACGCAGAGTTTCCCCAGACGCGGACGTGAGACGGTCGCCCGGCACGAGACTCCCCGCATACAAGCGACCCTTACCTTGCACGGGCAGCGGGTGATCGTCCGTGAGCGTCAGAACAATCTTGCGCTCGCTCATGTTCGACTCGGTTTCCGGCACCACCTTGACACGCACCCACACATTGCCGTAGTTCTTTACCAGCCGCAACACGCGAGCGCCCTGCTCAGCGCCGGTATGCGAATCGGCCACATCGAGGTCACCAGAGAGGACATCCACGTACTCGTCCACGCCGTTAGTCTGCTTCTGGGCACCGTACTGGCTTGCCGCCCACTCCCATAGCTTCTCACCCGTCCACGTCGCGTATCCGCCGCCACCAAAACGCGCGCGCACAGTATGGTCGCCAGCGAAACACCCCATACTGGTGGGGTTGAAACCAAGGTCGCGCACCGTATTATCAACCGACTGGAAATCAGGGTAGATGCGTTTTGACGCGCAATACAGGGCGAGGCGCTTCACGTCATAGTTCGGGTCACCCGGCCTCATGTTCACGCCTTCTTTCAGCATGTACACGAGCTTGGGGAACACGGGGGTCTTGCTCTGCGCGCCGTACCCGTTAATGCGAACTTTCAGGATGGCCTTCTGGACGACACGGCCAGCCCACGACGTAGACAGGCCGAAACTGATCGTGACGAACGGGGTCTGCCCGTTGCCCTGCACAGTGTTGAGCGCATACTCTACGCCTTCCATACTGTCGTACACGATGCTTTCCGTGCGCTTCTTAGCCTCAGTAACGCTCATGTCCCACAGTTTCTTGTCCACGCCCACGGCCATGCGGTCGCGCTCACCCGTGGCGACCATGAGCGCGACGCTCTTGTCCAAGGGTTCCACCCCGGCGACGCCCATCTCGCTTGCGACGCGTGTCGCGTTTTCGAGGGCGCGCGCCAACTCACGACGATACGTGTACATGACGTACGGTTCCAACACCTCATCGAGCTTACTGTAGGTCTGCCCGCCGTACTGGCCGACACTGACCTGCGCGGCAATCTGCGGAATCAGGTCTGTCGCGGTTTCGACGCTGCGCACGCGGTTGACGCGCGTGTTACCGATAGGGAAGTCCTCGCGGGAGAGAATGAACGGCAGGTCAACGAGCATACAGTTGAACATGCCTCCCGGCACCGTGTAATCAAGATCGTGGAAGTGAATGTCGCCGCTCACGTGCGCGCCGCTCACCCTCTCGGGGAGCTGTTGCAGCGCGTAATAACGGCTGACCTCGCCAGCTTCAAGGTCGCGGAACGTGGAGAACAGGCGCGCATCCTTGTTCGCGTTCTCTTTCGTTTTCGTCTCATCCCCACCGAACAGGCCACCGAGGCGCTGTTCGATCGTCTCCACGCCCGCGTTGCCGCCAGCATTGTCGCCGGTAGGGGTAATGAGCGGGGCGGGCAAACCGCTCTCGTTGTCGGCGCTACCACGCGCCCCGATCATGGTCTCATTGCTGTTGACATTACTCATATGTGACACTATCCCCTCCCGGATACAAAGCACCACCCCGCCCGTGGAAAAATAGTTGGCGGACTGGCGCACAATCGTACAATCAAACAATTCGGGGACACGCCAACAAAAAGCCCACGCCCACGCCGCACACGGGCGGCAAAAGGTGAGCGCAAACTTCACGGAAGCGTGTCCGCCACGCGCACAATAACCCGCCCCGTATGCGCCGCCAAGCGGCTAAACCGCCGGGAAACACGCGTAGCACACCCCGCGCGACCACTATGCGAGACAAGCACGCGGAAAGTGATACACGACACCACACGCGGACGGGAAAGCGCACACAAACAACACGCCAACAAGAGAACACGCCGGGAGGGCGCAGCGCCCCGACTATCGTGCTACGCGCGCCCCAGAAACCCGTCACGCGCGACCGACCACAGTACCCCTGGGAACAAGTGGGCACACTCACGCCTCACTTCCAGCGGCATGTTATCGTGCGACAAGGTGACAATTGCGTCGTTCGCCTTAAAACGCGGGATATTGTTCGCGCTATCGCCTTTCACCTCCGGCGCTTCCCTCAGCTTTGATTCCAAAACATCAACCAGCAGGTCGCCGGGAGCGTTCTCGCAATCGGCGGCAGCATCCAAGCACCCGAAGTCGTAGAGCAGGCGCGCGCACTCCGGTGACGCGCTCGGGTAATCCACCTGCACGCGACCGGCGAGACCATCCCGCACAAGGCGACGTATCGCGTCTCGCCGCACCCAGTCAGGACATGACGGGGCTTTCGCCACCGTTAAAGGTATCCACCAGTTGACGGCCCCGTAGCGCGCGTACAAGCGTTCCAGAGTTGTAGCCCGCGCGCGAGGATGAGATAACACAGCTCCCGCCACCCACCACCTCCGCTGCGTGTTACTTTGTAGCACCTCGCGATCTTGCTCCTCCCACCGGGAGAGGAACCAGTCAATCATGTCGCCGTCGGCGTTTGACTGTTCGTCAAAGATAGACAATCCTACGGACGAGTCAATGTCAAGCCGCACGTCTTTCGTGAGACGTTCCCACAGCATATTGCGTGGCGCGACGGGGCTTTCCAGCGCTTCAAGGCGCGCCTGCTCATTTGAGCAAGTCAGCCACGACTCCACAAGGTCCACAGGCATGGACGCGTTACGTTTACCGCTCGACACAACGTAGCATATATACATGCCGACTTCTTGCGCCCGAGCCTCAGCGCGCCGCAACACGTCCTCGCTGAGCGCCGCGTTCCCCAGGAGAGCGCCAATAACCGGCGGCGATTTCGACCTCAGAAACCGCTTCACCGTTTCGTCGCTCACGCCGTGGCTTGCCGCCAACGCCGCGTTCAGTTTCACGCTCCTCTTCTGGCGACACCAACGCTCCACGTTCGCCGTCACATTCGGGTGCTTGGCGGCCCTCTGCCACAAGTGTTGCACCGTCGGCCAGCCGCCAAGAATCGCATCCAACACCGCGCCGGGTGTACGCTCATCTTCGATAACAGGTTCCACACAGTAATAACCGTATGCTCGACCAATCGCTACGAGAGCAGCCGCATACGCGTCCTCGTCGCCCTCGCCGACGCTCGTAACGGTATCCCACAGGTCGCCATCAACTGTTGGCTCACCGTATATGGCCCGCAGTAAACCATTGTAGTCATCACTCATAACGACCATTATAGCACGCGCGTCCGCGCAATTCGACCGCGCCACCCTTTTGCGATTAACTCACCAGCGCACCCCTCTACCCGCACAACGGATAGAGCGAGGAAACATCAACGCCATCACCGCCGGACTTAGCCGCTTTCTTCTCGTGGCGTCCACGATACGCGTCATCAGCAACAAGCGGCCACAAACTACGATCATCCCACGCCAAACGAGACCGCACATCCGCCGGACAAAGACGATGAAAAACAACATTCATCCCCGTCGAATACCCGCGCGAAAACCTCCTGTCCGCGTAAAAGCCCGCCACATCACGCACCAGATCAGACGGCGAGTTCCTGAAACTGAGCGCCGATCCCGCACCAAACACATGGTACACGTCCCACACGAGACCAGGCGGGAAACCGCGATTACGCCCGGCCTCCTGCAACAGACGCAACTTGTCGTTACTGCCAGTGAACAGTAGCGTCTCGAACGCCGCGCGCGTCGCCACGGGATTACCGGCGATACTCTCCCACCCCGTCTTGCACTCGCTGTCGCGCGCGCCAGCTTCCAACATAGCGGGGTGTGCGCTCGCGTTAGAGAACACATACGTGAGGCCGTCTCCCAATCCGCGACGCTGCCTCATTTCACTCCACAGCGCCTCACTCGACAGGACAGGGTTCATGAGCGCCCTGTCGCGCCACGTGTTATCCACGCTGTGAACGATTCTGAGAACATCATCCTCGCTCACGTTCGCGGCGTATGCGGCCGCGTGAGGCGCATACAGGTCACGGCTCAGCCACTCGTCCACCAGACTGTCGGGCGCGCTCCCGCCGCGCACAGCAGGTTCCACGAACTCACGCCCCAAACCCATGTACGAGCGATTCTCGCTGCGCGACTCCCACAGCGCTTGCACGTCGTCCCCGGTGAGCGCGCCTCCCATCAACATGCTGTACACGATGAAATCCGGGAGGAAGCTCGCCACGCCCAGGGCAGCGTCTATCGCTCCCCGCGTGAGTGACGGGTTATCGAACACCTTAGAGAGCGCCATGCGAGGGTCGCGCTGAGCACCGCCTGCTCTAATCGCCTCTACGAAGATGCGCGCAGCTTCGGTGATGCGTTCTTCTCCGAGACCAGGATGCGCCAACACGACCCGGCAAGCATCATCGTGCTGACACTCGTCATACACCCACTGGGCGGCGGCGTCCGGCACGCGGCGCTCTTCAAGGAAACGACGCATAGCCCGCGTGTCGTCATCTTGCCACGCACCAGGGGCTTGCCACAAGCCGATAAGAACGCGCGCGTACTCATCATCGTCGCCAGGCGTAATACCCGTCACGTCACTGAAAGAGATAGTCAAGATAGCACGCCCTCTCTTTGTTTCCTCTATCGTTTCCCTTCTACAACGCTCATCGTACCACAGTGGCCAGAACGGCGCGCGGCGCGCCGAACTCCCGCCCCCTATTACGCCGCTCGCCCCAAAAACCTGTCCCTGGCAACAAGCCACAACGCTCCCTGGAACCACGGGGCAAGCTCCCGCCGCACATCCGGCGGCAGACCACCGTGCGTTGCGGCTCTCGTAGGCCACTCGCCAGACCAATCGCCGCTACGCGCAACCAGCTCGCGCAGAGTATCACCGGAAGCGGCGCGACAATACGACGCCTCTCTCACATATCCGGCGTTCATGAGAAAACGCGCGTAGTCGGGTGACGAGCCCACAGACCGTGCGGCCTCAACAACCAAATCACTATCGCCAAGAGATAGCACGTCACGCCTCACCCATTCTGGGCACGCAGGCGCGCGAACTAGCGCCATCGCAATTTTCTTGTCGTCGCGCCCCGCCTGCACGTATGCTCGTTCCAGCGTGGACTGCCACGCGTGCGGATGTTCCAAAGCGCCGCCCACGTTATCGCGACTATCAGCTTTACATAAACGCGCCTTCACATACCAGTCGATGAGACTCCCATCAGCGTTCGACGTTGACGCGAAAACGCGCTTCGCCGCCTCGTACATGAGGTACCATGCGCCACTCAAAAAGTAGTCGGCGAGCGCGTCTCGCGGCATGACCGGACTCATCATCGCTACCTCACGCGCCCTGCCGCCGCTGTCCGCCCACGACATGACGACATCCACCGGCATAGCGTTATTCCTGTAGCCGGAAGTCGCAACGCGTTCTATCTCCTCGCCCGCGTCCCGCAATCGACGCTCCACGTCGCGTAACACCCGCCCGCCGAGTCCCCGGTTTGCGAGCATCCTATGATACACATCGGTCGAATCTAACCGGAGGAGATCGTCTACCGTTTCGTCACTGATATGCGGGTTTCCCGCAATATCCTTCAATAAACCTATGTCGCCGCCACTCATGATCGCGCGTTCTATCCGCCTCGTCATGGAACACCCGACCAAGGCAATATCGCAAGTGAGCAGACGCGTCCTCGTTTCACGCCAGCCTCCATCCGCGAAAAACAAGCCCTCCAACACGCTACCTGGCGTGTGGCGGTCACGAATCGCATAATATATTTCGCTTTCACCGTATCTACTGGCGATTGATGTGAGGGCATGTAGATACGCGGCCTCGTCGCCTTCCCCTACCGCGTCAACGGCATCCCACACGTCGCGGTCAACAACCGGGTCGCCGAATTTTCGTCGCAACACGTCACCAAAAGAACTACTCATGCCCGCTATGGTAGCACAACGTTACGCCACCCACAAGGTACGGAGACTACCCGCGACAATACGCCAGGCGTTTTCACGCTCGCCCCAAAAGCCCATCCCTGGCGACCATCCACAACACTTCCGGGAACCACGTGGCACACTCGCGCCTCACATTCGGCGACATACTCCGGCGCAACAATACGTCAGATGCGCGCGCCTTATGAACCCACCCAACGGAAGTTGCCCCCCTTTTTGCTCCACCGTTGTTTGCCTGCCAGCGCGCACGTCCTTATAGGCATAGGCGTCCACGGTACGCGTCGTAGGCGACAAGCGGCCACATTCTTTTCAACCCCTCAACCAGAGATCGCCTCACGTCCGGCGAACAATTACGATGGATGGCGACACGACAGCCAACAGCAGTCACCGCTCCCCCAGCCTCCGTCCCATGCCACTGCGCCAGGTCGCGCAGAATCCCCGCTGACGCGCTCACGAAACCAGAGGCGGTGCCCTCTCCGAACACCATGTACACGTCACGCACAAGGTCCGGTGGGAACCCCGGATTATTCTTCGCGCAAGCTATCATGACGCAATTGCTCCCGCCCGTGAACAGTAGAGTCTCGAACACTGCGCGCGTCGCAGCGGGGTTACTGGCGATGCTCTTCCACACCCACCGATATTCTTCGTCTCTCGCGCCAGTCTCCAATAGGGCTGGCGGCGCGCCCTCGTTAGCGAACAGGTGTGCCAGGTCGGTCCACGCTCCGCGCCGACGTTTTGCTTCACGCCACAGCGCGCCATGTGACATGATGGGGTTGCGGAGCGCGTAACTGCACCCAGGTTTACCGGCAATAGCAAGCACATCATCTTCGCTAATGTTCGTAGCGTGGGCGGCAGCATAAGGCGCGTAATCCGCGTTTCCGAGCCATTGTTCAACGAGACTGTCGGGCGCGAGGCCGCAGCGCGTGGCAATATCAACGAAATCGCATTGCGACTGTTCAACAAACGGGTATCGTCGCGATTGACACTCCCACAGTGCCATCACGTCGTCCTCGGTTGGCTGAACATTTTTCAAGAACTCGTTGACCGCGTGTGACGGTAGTAGCTCCGCGACTTGCACAACCTCAGATACCATGTCGTGTGTGAGCGCCGGATTGGCGAGCACCCCATAAGGTAGACCATGCAGATCGCTTCTCGCGTGGTTGTCTTTCACCGCCGTCACAACCGCGTGAACCGCCTCGCGTGCGCGTTCTTCACCGAGACCCGGATGCGACAGTAGCAGCTCTCTCAACCGACCGTTCGTGTCCTTGTCGTATAGGCTCTTGATGGCTGCGCCTGGAACATGGCAGTCGTCAAAAAAGTTGCGAGGCCACGAGTTAACGCCCGAGTTGATTCCTAACGCCACGAGGACACGGGAATATTCTTCGTCATCCCCTGGCGTAATGTTGACAACATCGTTAAAAGTGACAGCAACCAACGCCACCCCTCTCCACTCCGCTTCTTTACTCAACCGTTGTTCAATGGGAACGCTTCTGCTAATCGCGGACCTCTGGCTGGCGAACAATACGGAAAGAGTCTCCGAGACCACCCCCGAAATACCAGTAGAGCACCTGGTACACGTTTGCCTGGTCGCCGTCGTCAATGTTGTCCCACCATCCGTCCAGAGGCCCATACTCGTACTTGTTTCGGTACGCGTACATGGAGCCACCACACATGACGACCGTACCATTGACAAGAAGGTCACCGTACATGACGTGCCTCTCAACGCCGTCCTCGCCAACGATTGCGATTTCCGCGTCGCAGATCGCGCGAGTCAGCTCATAATACTTGTCAGTAATCGCCTGCATGTCCACCTTTTTCTCCAATTTTCAGCCGACAGCAATGTACAGATAAAGACCAAGAAACGCGCAAGCACCAAGCAAGCCGAAGCACACGGCAAGCATCATAAACCCAACGCCGCGCCTCTCGCTAACGGGGACGAACATTGCCAATACGCACACCAGAGCAGCAAGGGCAGCGGGAACAATTGCAAGGACCACGACAGTCTCCTCTTCACGTTGTGTTTCACTGTGTCACCGCCTATAATACCACAACATGCGTGGCGGCGCTGCACACGGCCGGTGAGCTTTTGCGCCTGGTAACATCATGCGCATATACTATGTCATGTAAGCACAAGAATACGCTACCGCAAGACGGCGGGCGACATCAGTTTTGCGCTGCAAAGCGCAAGCAAACAACGCAGGGCGAACAGAACGCGCCAGCCGACAGTGGCGGTAGCTTCACACGGAAACGAGGACATATCTTGTCACCACGAGCAGCAAAGAAAAACGCGACCGTTGACGCGGCGGGCATGACCATGAAGGAACGCGCCCTCGCGGACGCTATGGCAAAGGTCGAGCGCCAGTTCGGCAAGGGCAGCGTTTTCAACATGGGAGACCGCACGGGCGAGAAGATTCCCGTCATCCCCACAGGTAGCCTCGCCCTGGACGTGGCTCTCGGCGTTGGCGGCCTCCCCAAGGGCCGCATCATTGAGATTTACGGCCCCGAATCATCCGGTAAGACAACTATCTCCCTGTCGTGTATTGCACAGGCACAGAAGATGGGAGAAAAAGTGCTGTTCGTTGACGCCGAGCACGCGCTGGACCCCACGTGGGCTGCCAAGCTCGGCGTGAACGTTGACGACCTGATCGTGAGTCAGCCCGACAACGGCGAGCAGGCCCTCGAAATCACTGACATGTTTGTCGCGTCCGGCGCTGTCGGCCTCATTGTCGTTGACTCTGTTGCCGCTCTCGTACCACGCGCTGAGATCGAAGGTGAGATGGGTGACTCTCACGTGGGTTTGCAGGCCAGGCTTATGAGCCAGGCGCTCCGTAAGATCACGGGCGCACTGAACGGCACCGGCACGACCGCGATTTTCATTAACCAGTTGCGTGAAAAGATCGGCGTCTTCTTCGGCTCCCCGGAGACCACGACGGGCGGTAAGGCGTTGAAGTTCTACGCGTCCGTTCGTATCGACGTGCGTAAGGGAGAGACCATTAAGGGTGTGGGCGCTGGCGCTGCGCCCGTCGGCCACAAGATGAAAGTCAAGACCGTGAAGAACAAGGTCGCGCCACCGTTCAAGACCGCCGAAACGGTACTCCTGTACACGGGGGAGGTCAGCCGTGAGGGTGACATTGTCACAATGGGTAAGGATGACGGTATTATCAGCCGTTCTGGCTCCTGGTACTCTTACGGGGACACTCAGCTCGGCCAGGGCGAGAACGCCGCCATCCAGTATTTGCGCGACAACCCAGATGTGTCCGAGGAGATCGTGGGCAAGATCATGGTGGCGCGCGGCGTGGCAGGCGACACCGTTGACCCGGTGACGGGCGAGGTCGCGGACGACTACGATCCGATGGAGGACGCAGGCTTCTAAACCCCTGTCGCAGGCGCACCCCCTGCCCCCGCGCTTTTCACCATGCGCCGGGGCGGGGGCGCTTTTTGTGTGCAGCTCTGCGTCTCGTGGGCGGCGTTCTGCGTCTCGCAGGGTGAGTGGCAGGTAGTGCGGCCCGCCCTCTTGCCTGTGTAGCGTGAGCTTGCTCGTTGCCCGGTTGCGGACAGTAAGGCGCGTGGGATCGCCGAGGGTCCGCGTGGACGTCGAGTATCTGTCGGGCGTCGTCAGCGAGGGGCGCGAATGAGCGCCTGTAGGTGTGCCGGTAGCTTACGGGTGACGTCGGAGACGCGGTGAGGCAACCCAACACACGCCAACCCCTACCGTGCGGTCACTTGGCCCGTGTCGCATCTCGTCTAACCCCGGTGTTTAACGAGACCAAGCCCCCTGACTCGCAGCAACTTTCCCGCATGATAGCAACAGAAAACCCCGAACTGAACCAGACGATCCAAGTTCGGGGTTTTGTTGTTTACCGATAATCGGTCAACGACCAGACCATCAGCTCTTGTTGCGGCGCTTGCGAGCAAGAATAAGCAAGGTCGCACCAATGGCCGTCAGCGCCGTTGCGCCAGCAACGATCACGCTGCCGTCAGATGCACCTGTCTTAGCCAAACTGCCCGCCCGCTCGGGCTGTGGCTGAATGGGCTGTGCAGGAGCATCCTTCACGGGAACAACTGGGTGCACTGGGGCGGGATCATGGGACGGCTCGCTCGGCTGAGACGGCTCAGTGGTAGGAGTGGTGCCCGGCTGAGACGGCTGCGGCTTCGGATCAGGAGACGGCTCGCTCGGCTGAGACGGCTCAGTGGTAGGAGTGGTGCCCGGCTGAGACGGCTGCGGCTTCGGATCAGGAGACGGCTCGCTCGGCTGAGACGGCTCAGTGGTAGGAGT